>Ga0194123_10000488_pt1 | contig 74141 bp, 68 predicted proteins | sample TA2MahsurfametaG_5_FD_155479 | JGI IMG/M metagenome (GOLD analysis project Ga0194123, IMG submission 155479) | Freshwater microbial communities from Lake Tanganyika, Tanzania - TA2015023 Mahale A surface | ecosystem: Environmental > Aquatic > Freshwater > Lake | place: Tanzania: Lake Tanganyika... | reverse complement strand
GTCGTGGTCGTCGCAGAGGAACTTGAGTTGGACCCGCTTCCACCAGAGTTGGACCCGCTTCCACCAGAGGCCGTAAGCGGGCCCCAGCTGACGCTATCCGTATCTGACGTGGTAGCACTGGTCGTCGTGACGCCAGTCCCATCGGCGTTCATGTACTTCACGGGGTAGTCGAACCCGGAAGCGGGCTTCTCCGTGAAAACGATCTTCGTGCCGTCAGGCGAGTACGCCGGTGACACTCCGAGTGTAATGGAGGCACTCGAGGTTGTGTAGATCGCGGTCTTGCCGGTGTCGTCCGGATTCACGGCGTAGATGGAGTCCGCGGCTAAGTATGTATCAACCGCGTAGATGATTTTCGAACTGTCAGGGCTCCAAGTTGGTCCCCCGCGAACACGGTCCCAAGGGTACGTGGCCGAGCCGTCGCCGGCGTTGCAGGTCGTGCGGAGCTCACGGCCGAAGGACGGGGTCCCGGGCGAGGGGTTGTCGAGCACCCAGACGTCATCCTTCCCACAGCTGCCCTCACGGGTGTAGGCGATCGCACCGGTTGAGGACAGCGCCGGTGCCCGTGCACACGTCGCGGGGGAGGCGCCATCAATAACCTTCGTCGACGACCCGATTGTCTGCGAACTCGCAGCGTCGACGAGGTAGATGTCGCAGTCAAGGGCGACGGCAATCTTCGTGCCGTCAGATGAGATCGACGGGGCGAGCCCGGACGTAAAGCCACCGGTCCCCAGGCTCTGCGCGCCCGACCCATCCATTTTCGAGATCGTCAAGATCTGGCTCATCCCGCTGCCGGCGTACCACCCGACCTTCGATCCATCAGCAGACCACGACGGAACCTCGTCGACCGCCGTCGTCGGATTCGTAGTCGTCCAACTCGCAAAGGTGGTCGTCGTTCCGTCAGGCTTCACACCCTTGAGCTCGAACGTCCTCACCGGCCAGGAACCAGAGCTCGTCTTGTACGTAATCCACCCGTTGGTTCCGCTGAATGCTCCGGCGGACGCGAGTGATGGAAACGCGGCCACCGACAGTACAGTGATCGCCAAGAGCAGCATTCTGACCTTCACAACAGACCTCCACACGGGAATCGACCGGGTTTCGGATACCTCAACGGCGACCCGGTGCCGCTGACTTGAGAATCTATCCAATGGGTGCACGCAAGAGGAGCGTTCGCTGCACATGTGTGCAGCGGGAGCCGTCATCATCACCTCGTCGCGACGGTTCCACCCACCTCCGGGCCGCCCCGCCCCGCGCTGATGGTTCCTACACCACGTACGGGCAGTGCCGGCATCCCCGCTCGCAGCACCATCCGCGCTCCGCGTGCACCGCGGCCGTCATCACGAAGAGCCCGGTGACGGGGTCGAGGTAGCCCATCTCGCCGCGGGCGAGGGCCTTGGCGTGCTCGGCGAGGATCTCGTCGCGCGCCGGATGCGTCGGCGAGAGCCGCGCGGGGTGCGGCTCCGTCAGCGGCCGGTCGGCGAGGGGCGTGCGCTCGGGCATACGGTGGTGTATCGCAGGCCCCCCGGACGCGGCGCGGCGCCACTACCATGCGGGCATGGGCATCTTCTCGCGCGCATCGCATGAGCACCTCGACGAGGCCGCGGCCCTGCCGGGCCGCGACGAGGCGATCCCGGTGCCCGAGCGCCACGAGGTGCTCGGCTCCCCGCTTCAGGGGCCGTTCCCCGACGGGCTCGAGTCGATCGTGGTCGGCATGGGCTGCTTCTGGGGCGCGGAGCGCAAGCTCTGGCAGCTGCCGGGCGTCTACACCACGGCCGTGGGCTACGCGGGCGGGTTCACCCGCAACCCCACCTACCGCGAGACCTGCACGGGCCGGACGGGCCACACCGAGGCCGTCCTCGTCGTCTACGACCCGGCGGTCCTGCCCGTCGAGCAGCTGCTGAAGGCGTTCTGGGAGGGCCACGACCCGACGCAGGGCAACCGCCAGGGCAACGACGTCGGCACGCAGTACCGCTCCGCGGTCTACACGACGACGGACGCGCAGCTCGCCGCCGCGAACGCCACCCGCGCGGCCTACCAGGCGGCGCTCCGCGCCGCCCACCAAGGCGACATCACCACCGAGATCGCGCCGCTCGGCGACTTCTACTACGCCGAGGACTACCACCAGCAGTACCTCGCGCCCACGAAGAACCCGAACGGCTACTGCGGGCTCGGCGGCACGGGCGTCGCCTGCCCGGTCGGCGTCGGCGTCCCCGCCGACTGAACGACACCCGCGGCTAGGACCGCGGCACGTTGAAGTTGCCCTGGGCCACGAGCAGCCAGCGCTCGCCCGTCCAGCGCCAGACGGTCATGATCGGCGCGGGGCTCGGGGCGTAGGCCTCGCCGTTGACGGTGAGGACCGACGTGGCCGTGGCCCGGAACGTGAGCATCCGCCCGGCGCGGCGCACCTGCGCCTGGTCGAAGGCGTAGTCGCGCAGGTCGGGGAGCTTCGCGAGGTAGCGCGCCTTGTCGGCCCACGAGCCGTCGGTGCGCTGGATCAGGAAGGCGTCGTCGAGGACCCGCCCGAGCTTTGCCCGGTCCTTGAGGATCAGGAGGTCCGAGTAGGCGGTCATCAGCGCGAGGCCGCTCGCGCGGCGGTCCGTGAGGGCGCTCGTGTCGGGCGGCTTGGCGGCGTGGGCGGCGGCCGGCGCGAGGGCGAGGGCGGCGAGGGCGATCAGGAGGGCGAGGCGGCGCATGCCGCGATCCTACGCAGCGCCCTCCTCAGATCCCCGCGATCCGCGCCCCCCACTCGTCGGCGCGGGCGCGCAGGAACTCGAACCAGGCGAGGTCCTCGACGCCCGGGTCGATCCCGACGTGCCCGCCGATCGCCACGACCAGCGTGCCCCGGTCGACCTCGACGAGCGGGTGGCCGCCCGTCTCGAGGAGCGACGCCAGCACCACGGGGTCGAGCAGCTCGGTGACCTGCACGGGGTCGTGGCCCTCGCGCACCTCGATCTCGAAGCGGTCGTCGACCTCCGCCGACTGCGTGTCGAACGCCGACCAGTCGTCGAACAGCCCGTCGAACCCGAACTGCCGGCCGTCGCGGACCACGACCCGCAGGCCCTCGCGACCCGTGAAGCGCGCCAGCGCGAGCGACACCTTGACGGTGTGCTGGTTCTTGCCCGTGCCGACCGTGTAGGTGTAGTGCGCGAGGACGCCGTCCGGATCGCCGCCCACGCTGCCGACGAGCGCGGGGCCGAGGTCGCCCTTGCGCTGCAGGAGCGGCGTCGTCGACGGGTTGCCGGCGCCGGGCGCGTACGCCAGCCCGCGCGGCCCGCCCCACGCCGTCAGGACGTCACGGTTGCGCCGCCGCTGGGCGTTGCGGCGCGCCAGCTGCAACGGCCCCACGAGCAGCACCGCCCCGCCGAGCAGCGCCGGCCCCGACCAGAACGCCCAGTCGGCCATCAGCCACCAGACGAGGGCCGACAGGATCAGCCCGGCGCCCGCCCCGGCGACCACCACGCCCCAGCGGCCGGGGCGCGCCTCGGGGTCCGACACGCCGACCTGGCCGATCGTCTCCATGCGGCGAGTCTAGGCAGCGCGGCGCCGAGGCGCCCGGCCCCCGGTATCCTGCGCGCGCCCGGAGCGGTGTCCGAGTGGTTGAAGGAGCACGATTGGAAATCGTGTAGGCGGGGTTGACCCGTCTCGGGGGTTCGAATCCCCCCCGCTCCGCCTCCGCGGTGTACGCTCCCCGAACATCCGTCCGGGGAGGACTCACGACCGCCATCCGCACCGCCGCCGCAGCCTTCGCCGTGTGCCTGATCGCCCTCGCGATCGCCGCGTGCGGCTCGTCTGAGATGGAGACCGGACCGGCCCTCGAGGAGGCCAACACGGCCTTCGCCGAGCTCGGCGTGACGATCTCGTGCCCCGACTCGGTCGATCCCGCCACCGAGTTCACCTGCACGCTGGACGGCCCGGGTGGCGAGGGCATCGAGGTGCAGATGAAGGTCGCCGAGCAGGACGGCGAGAAGGCCCTCGACACCGTCGACCAGGGCGCCTTCGAGGAGGCCCTGATGCAGGCGGCCGGCGCGGACCAGAGCGCGGGCTGAGCGGCGCGGACGACGGCGGCCCGCCCGCCCCGGGCGGGCCGCCGGTCCGCTACCGTTGTCCCCGCTCCGGGCGTATAGCTCAGCGGTAGAGCGCTCGCCTCACACGCGAGAAGTCCCTGGTTCGAACCCAGGTACGCCCACTGCCCCGGACCGCGTCCGTGCGATGATCCCGCCATGGCGGCGACCCGTACGACGGCGGCCGAGGCGATCCGGGAGGTCCCCGACGGGGCCACGGTCATGGTGGGCGGCTTCGGCCTCGTCGGCGCGCCCCTGACCCTGATCGACGCGCTCGTGCACGAGTCCGCGGCGCGCGACCTCACGATCATCTCCAACAACAGCGGCGAGCCGGGCCGCGGGCTCGGGCTGCTCCTGCGCCAGGGTCGGATCCGCAAGGCGATCGCCTCCTTCTTCACCTCCAACCCGGAGGCCGTCGAGGCGGCGATGGCGGGCGCGATCGCCTACGAACTCCTGCCCCAGGGCACGCTCGCCGAGGCGATCCGCGCGGGCGGCGCCGGCATCCGCGGCTTCTATACGCCGGTCGGGGCGGGCACGGAGCTCGCGGGCGGACGCGAGGAGCGCGTCATCGACGGGGTGCCGTGCGTCCTGATGGCGCCCCTGCGGGCCGACGTCGCGCTGGTGCGGGCCGAGTGGGCCGACGCGCTCGGCAACCTCCGCTACCGCCTCAGCGCGCAGAACTTCAACCCGGCGATGGCCAGCGCCGCGGCGCTCACGATCGCCGAGGCCGTCGAGGTGCTCCCCGTCGGCGGGCTCGAGCCCGAGTCCGTCCACACCCCCCACCTCCACGTCGACCGCCTCGTCGACGCGACCCTCGCGATCGGCGACGTCCAGGGGGACGGCGCGTGACGGACCCCCGCGACGTGATCGCGCGACGCGCCGCCCTCGAGCTCGCCCACGGCGAGGTCGTCAACCTCGGGATCGGCATCCCCAACCGCATCCCCGCCTTCCTCGCCCCGGACGTCGACGTCGTCCTGCACACCGAGAACGGCCTCCTCGGCATCGGCCCGCGCCCCGCCGCCGGCGTGGAGGACCCCGACCTGATCGACGCGGGCAAGCAGCCGGTCACGCTCCTCCCCGGCGCGGCGGCCTTCGACTCCGCGGCGTCCTTCGCGATGATCCGCGGCGGCCACGTGGACGCGGTCGTGCTTGGCGCCCTGCAGGTCTCGGAGCGCGGCGACATCGCCAACTGGCAGGTGCCGGGTGGCAAGGCGCTCGGCGTCGGCGGCGCGATGGACCTCGTGACGGGCGCGCGCCGCGTGATCGTGACGATGACGGCCACGACCCCCGAGGGCGCGCCCAAGCTCGTGGCGGAGTGCACCCTCCCCCTCACCGCCCGCGCGGCCGTCTCCTGCGTGATCACCGAGCACGCGGTGTTCCGGGTCGAGGCGGCCGGCCTCGCGCTCGTCGAGCTCCTCGACGGCGCCACGGAGGACGTGGTGGCCGCGGAGACGGGCGCGCGCTACCGGCTGGCGCTCGCCTGAGCCGGGCGCCGGCTCAGGCGCCGGGCGACGCCGTCCGCAGCCCCGCCGCCCGCGCGGCGTCCGCCTGCCGGTGGTCGTAGGTCACGAAGTCGCAGAACCCGACCGACCGCGCCGCCGCGATGTGGATCGCGTCGAGGGTGCGCAGCGTCGCGGGGTCGAGCATCGCCGCGTCGGCCAGGGTCTCGGGATCGGCCGCGACGAACCCGACGTCGCCGAACAGCTCGTCGACGCGCTCCATCACCGCGCGCAGGGGCAGCGGCTCCGCGCTGCGCGCGGCGACCGCCCGCACCGCGCGCGGCACCTCGACCAGGGCGAGGTCGGAGGACATCGGGATGCGGCCGCCGATGTACGCGACGAGCGCCGCGGACTCGGACTCCTCGACCACGAGCTTCGTGAGCGCCGAGGCGTCGAGGTAGACCGCGAGGGCGTCCGGGGCGCTCACGCGTCGCCGCGGAGCTCGAGGAGGGCGTCCGTGAGCGACGCCCCGCCCGTGTCGACGACGAGCGGTGCGAGGCGCGGCCGTGCCGTCGGCCCGTCCGGTGCGACGTCCGCGAGCGGGACCAGCGCCGCAACCGGGCGGTTGTGGTCGGTCACCGTCAGCCGCTCGCCGGCCTGGACGCGGACGAGGTAGGCGCTCAGGTTCTGGCGCAGCTCCGCGATGCCCACCGACGACATGTACAGAAAAGTAGCAGAATGCGCGCGGCGCCCGCCCTACGGCCAGAGCCCGGTCGGCGCCGGCACCCGTACGCCGTAGCGGCGCCCCGCCCGGTTGAGGCGCTCGATCAGGGCCGCCTTCGTCTGGGTGGCCTTGGCGCTGTGCCGCCAGGCGACGTCGTCATAGCGGACGCCGCTCCGCAGCCAGCGCACGTAGGCGTGGTTGGCGGCGAGCGACTGCGCGAAGGAGCGCTCGAGCAGCACCACGATCGGGCGCAGCTCGCGCGGCGGGATCGGCAGCGCCTGGACGCGCCGCAGGGCGCGCTCGCGGCGCGGGATGATCTCGCGGCTGATCGCACGGGCCGCGTCGGCGCTCGAGACGCGATCGGCCCGGTGCGCGTCGAGGAGCAGGTTGAGGTCGAGGCGCGGACGGCCGCCGACCGACAGCGTGTCGACGGCGCGGCGCAGCCACTGCTCGGGGGTCAGCATGGTCATGGCGTACGGCTTCGGCAGCGTGCCCTTGAGCTTCGTCTTGCCGCGCAGGGTGAGGACGGGCACGACCCGGACGGCGCCGTGGCGCTCGACGAACGCGCGGCCCTCGGGGGTCAGCCGCGCCAGCGCGTCGATCTCGGTGCCGGCCGCGGCCCCGAAGTCGCGCGTGGCGAGCAGCACCCGGTCGGCCTTGGCCCGCGCGTTCGGCTGCACCGTCAGGGGCTCCGCGTAGAGGGACAGGACGCCCGCGCAGCGCTCGACGCGCGCGCCGCGAGGCCGATCAGGGTGGTCAGGCCGATCGCGCGCAGCGCGGAGCGGAGGGTCGGGGACCTGCGCTGTGCGGGTGCCCCGCACCGAGCCTGGCGATGTTGGGTAACGGTCGTTACCACTACGGGTATTGTACCCGAGGCCACCGGTCCGAACCCGCTACGGGTGTGCGGAGATTCCGCTCAACGATGCGGTTCCGTGGGCGGGCACACCGCCCCCGGGAGCACCGCTTACGGCCACAGGGTGGAGGCGCGCGGCACGGCGATGCCGTAGGGGCGTCCGGCCTCCGCGAAGCGGGCCATCAGCTCGGCCTTCGTGGCCGACGCGCGGCGGCTCAGGCGCCACCCCTGCGTGTCCTCGACGCGGTCGGAGCGCAGCCACAGCACGTACGCGCGGTTGGCCGCGAGGGACTGGTCGAACGCGCGCAGGAGCAGCGTGGCGATGGGCTGCAAGCTGCGCGGCGGCGTCGGCAGCGCGGCGGCGCGGGCGCGCGCCTTGCGCCGCGCGTCCATGATGTCGCGCTCGATGATCGACGCGGCCGTCCGGCGGTCCACCACCCCGCGCTTGGTCTGGTCGAGGAGGTTGTTGAGGTCGGCGCGCGGCCGGCCGCCGACGTACAGGGTCGACAGCGCGCGGCGCAGCCACTCCTCCTGGGTCATGCGCGTCATCACGAAGGACGGCAGCGCCCCGCCGACGCGGGTCGAGCCCTTCATCGTCACCTGCGGCGTGACGCGGATCGCGCCCTTGTCGCGCAGGAGCTTGAGGCCGGCGGCGGTCAGCCTCGTGCGCGTCGCCACCTGCCGGCCCGCCGGCCCCGCGAACGAGCTGCGGCCGACGACGATCCGCTCGGCGGCCCGGCCGGCCGCGCGCTCGACCTGCTCGGCCGAGGCGTAGAGCGTGACGGTGCCGTCGCAGCGGGTGACGGCCGTGCCCTGGCAGTCGCCGGTGATCGTGGTCGTGCCGTCGGCGGCGGCCTTGAGGCGCGGGCGCATCAGGGCCTCGGCGGGCGGCGCGGTCAGGTCGATCGTGGACTCGACGGTGATCTTCGACCCGTCGACGTCGATCACGGTGACGACGCGGACCCGCAGGACGCCCTCCTCGGCGAGCTGGCGCTGCAGCCGCAGCGGCAGGGCGAGGGCGACGTCCTGCGTCTCGCCCGCTGCGATCTGCTCGCGGGACGTCGCGATCGGCGTGGAGCCGACGAACATCGTCACGGTGGCCGAGCAGACGCGTGCGCTGGCGGCGCAGCCGACCTGGACCGTGGCGGAGCCGTCCCGCTCCACGGTGGCCCCGTCGTCGAGCGCCGTCGGGGCCGGCGTCGGCGCGCTCGCCACGGTCGCCGGCGGCGCCGCCGGGGTGACGGGGCTGGACGCGCTGGAGGCGGCCGAGGTGCCGACCGCGTTGGCCGCCGTCACCGTGAACGTGTACGCGTTGCCGTTCGTGAGGCGCGTGATCGTGCAGGTCAGGGGCCCTCTGGTCCACGAGCAGGTGCGGGCGCCCGGCGACGACGTGACGGTGTAGCCCGTGATCGGCTGGCCACCGGTGAAGGCCGGCGCCGACCACTCGATGATGGCCTGGCCATCGCCGGCCGACGCGGTCACCGTCGTCGGCGGGCCGGGCGGGACCGCCCGGATCGTGGCGGTCGCCGCGGGCTGCGTGAGCGCGTATTGGCCCGCGTCGGCGCCGGCGAGCGCGAGGCCCGAGACCGTGACCGCGCGGCCCGTGCCGACCTCCGCCGACGGGAAGGTCGCGATGCCCGCGCTCGCGTCGAGGGTGACGGCGTCGGAGCCGACGACGCCGACCAGCGCCGCGGCGGCCAGGTCGAGCGTCGCGGTGGCGGTGCCGTCGAAGTCCTTGTCGAGGACTCCGACCCCGCTCACGGTGAGGCCCTTGCGCGCCACCGTGACGGTGACCTGCGCGGTCGAGCCGGGCGCGTACTGCGACGTGTCGGTCGGGGTGAAGGTGGCGGTGATGACGTGGCTGCCGTTGCCGAGCACGGTGCCGGCCGCGACCGGGGTGCCGCCTGTCGAGTAGGCGAACGCGCCCGGCACCGGGCTGCCGCCGAAGGCGGCCGACGCGTTGAGCATGCCGACGGTGAGCGGGTCGCCGTAGGTGATGCCGGCGGGCGTCGCCCAGGTCGCGACGGGCACGTCGCGGTCGGTGATCGTGAACGTGCCGCCCGTGTACTGGAAGTCGTAGTTGGCGGCGGTCGCGGCGCCCGTGAAGGTGATCGGGTACGTGCCGGCCACCTCGCCCACCGCCCGCGTCAGCCCGAGGCCGGAGGTGTTGATGGCCGAGGCGGTGTCGGAGCCGACGTAGCCCGCCACGAGGTACGTGAGGGCCGGGTCGGCGTTGGTCGCGCGCTTCTGCTTGTCCTGCGCGGTCAGGGTCAGCGTCGCCTTGGCGATCCCAATCGTCAGGGGCGCCGAGGTCGCGTCGGAGTAGTTGCCGGTGCTGTCGTCCTCGTCCACGGACGCGGTGACGACGCAGTCGCCGGCGCCGGTCACGGCCACGTTCGCGCCGGACACCGTGCACGGCCCCGAGACGCGGGCGAACGTCGGGGTGGCCCCGCCGTTCGGGCCCGTGAAGGAGTGCGACAGGGTCGTGCCCGTGCCGCCGTAGACGAGGCTCGTCGACGCGGCCGCCACGTTGATCGTCTGCGCGGCCGGCGTGACGGTGATCGTGGAGGTGTCCGTCGTGCCGTTGTAAACCGCGGCGTCGGTCGGGGTGAACGTGGCCACGATCGAGTGCGCGCCGCGGTTCAGCACGTCGCCCGCGGCGCGCGCCGTCGCCCCCTCGGCGTAGGTGAAGGTGCCGGCCACCGCCCCCGCGAAGCCGCTCGCCGCGGCGTTGAGCTGCGTCCCCGACAGCGCCGTCCCGTAGACGATCGCGGCCGGGTCGGCCCACGTCACGACCGGGGTCTCCTTGACCGCCGTGATCGAGACGGTCAGGGGGCGCGTGGTGGTCAGGGCGCCGTCGGTGACGCGCACCGTGAAGCTCTCGCTGGTGCTCGCGGCGAGCTGGTTGACCGCCGTCGCGTTCGGCGTGAAGACGAAGGCGCCCGTCGACTTCGCGACGGCGAGGGTGCCGTACGCGCCGACCCGCTCGACGGTGGCGCCCTGGTCCGTGCCGCCGGTGATCGCGTACTCGAGGGGGCGGCTCTCCGGGTCGGCGCCGACCAGCGCCCCGGCCTGCAGCCCGAACGTGTCGGCGGCGGCGGTGTCGGTCAGGCTCACGGCGGCTGGGGCGGCCAGGGTGGGCGTGTCGTCGGCGGCGGTGATCGCCACCGTGAGGGTGCGCGTCGCGCTCAGGGCCCCGTCCGACGCCGACACGGTGAACACGTCGGTCGCGTCCTGGGCGAGCCCGTTGATGGCGGCGTCGTTCGGCGCGTAGGTCCAGGCGCCCGAGCCGGAGACGACGGTGAGGGTGCCGTAGGCGCCGGCGAGGGTCTGCACCGCGCCGGACGCCGTCTCGATGGCGTAGGTGCGGGCCGTGCCCTCCGCGTCCGTGGCGGTCAGGGTGCCCATCGCGTCTTGGAAGTCGTCGGCGGCGGCGGTGTCGGTGAACGTCGGACCCGTGACGGCGCTCAGGAGCGGCCGGTCGTTCGTGCCGGCGATCGTGATGGAGAGCTGCCGCGTCACGCTCTCGGGCGGCGAGTCGCTGTCGGTGACGGTGACCGCGAAGTCGTCGGTCTGGCCGGCGGCCGCGCCGTTGACGGCGCTCGCCGTCGGGGTGTACGTCCACGCGCCGGTCGCGGCGACGACCGCCAGGGTGCCGTACGTGCCCGCCTTCGTGATCGTGGTCGTCCCCGTGCCGCCGGTGATGCCGTAGGTGAGGGTGCTGCCGAGGTCGTAGTCGGACGCGACCAGGGCGCCGGTCACGGCCGCGAAGGCGTCGGCACCGCTCGTGTCGGTCAGGGAGCCGCCGACGGGGGCGCTCATGATCGGGCGGTTGTTCGAGCCCTCGATCCGGATCTGCAGCGTCTTCGTATCCGTCAGGGCGGGGCTGCCGCCGTCCGTCGCCGTGGCGGTCACGGAGACGGTCTGCGCGGAGCCGTTCGGGATCGCCCGCACGGCCGCCTCGGCCGGGTCGAACGTCCACGCGCCGGTGGCGGTGGTCAGCGTGATGGTGCCGTACCCGTTCGGGTCGGTGTAGACCGCGCTGCCGGCCGACGGGGTGACGCCGGTGAAGCCGTAGACGAGGGATGCGGACGCGGTCTCCGCGTCGGTCGCCGACAGCGACCCGGTGAGGTTCGGGAGGCTGCCGGAGTTCGCCACCGAGTCGCGCACCACGCCGCTCGTGGGCAGGGCGAGGATCGGGGTGTCGTTGACGCCCGTGATCGCGAAGCCGAGCGTGCGGCTCGTGCTGAGCGACCCGTCGGAGGCCGTGACGGTGAAGTCGTCGGTCGCGTCAGCGCTGCGGGCGTTGACGGCGCTCGCGCTCGGCGTGTAGGTCCAGGTGCCGGCCGTGGCGTCGAGGACGAGCGTGCCGTAGGTGCCGGCCTTCGTGACGGTGCCCGCGCCCGTGCCGCCCGTGATGCCGTACGTGCGGGCCGTGCCCTCCGCGTCGGCCGAGCTGAGCGCGCCCTGCACGGCGGTGAAGGTGTCGGCGCCCGCCGTGTCGACGATCGTGGCGCCGAGCGGCACCGGCATCGTCGGGGTGTCGTTCGCGCCGGTGATCGTGATCGTGACGGTGCCCGTCGCCGCCGTCGCGCCGTCCGACGCCGTCACCGTGAAGGCGTCGGTGGCGTTGGCCGAGAGCGCGTTGATCGCGGCGTCGTCGGGGTCGTACGTCCAGCCGCCGCCCGCGGCGGTGACGGTCAGGGTGCCGTAGGTGCCGCGCAGGGTCGACGTGCCGCTCGCCGGGGTGATGCCCTGGATGCCGTACGCCGGCGTCGCACCCTCCGCGTCGGTCGCGGCGAGCGTGCCCGTCTGGTTCGCGAACGCGTCCGCGGCGGCGGTGTCGGTCAGGCTCGCGCCGGTCGGCGCGGTCAGGACCGGCGTGTCGTTCGCGGCCGTGATCGAGACGGTGAGGGTGGCCGTCGCCGTCGCCGTCCCGTCGGAGACCCGCACGGAGAAGGACTCCGACGTGTCGGCGCCGAGCGCGTTGATCGCGGCCGCGTTCGGGACGAAGACGTAGCGCCCGTCGGCGGCGACGAGGCGCAGCGTGCCGTACGTGCCCGTCTGCGCGACGTCGTAGGCGACGCTCCCGACGGTGGCGCTCTGCGCGGCGCCGCTCGGCAGCGCGTACGTCAGGGTCTGCCCCGCGTCGCGGTCGGTGCCCGCGAGGGTGCCCGTCGCGTTGGGGAACGTGTCGGCCGCCGCCGTGTCCGCGATCGCGATCGCGGTCGGCGTGGCGAGGGCCGGCGTGTCGTTCGCGGCCGTGATCGAGACCGTGTACGTGGCGCTCGCCGACAACGTCCCGTCGGACACCGTGACGGTGAAGGTCTCCGACGCGTCGGCCGTGCGCGCGTTGATGGCCGTGCGGTTCGGCGCGAACGCGTACGCGCCCGTCGCGCGGGTCACGGTCAGCGTGCCGTAGGTGCCGGTGCTCGACACCGTCAGCGCCCCCACGCCGGGCGTGACGCCCTGGATGCCGTACGCGAGGACGGCGCCGGTGTCGACGTCGGCGCCGCCGAGCGTGCCGGTGGCGTCCGTGAAGGCGTCGTTCGCGGACGTGTCCGTGTAGGCGGCGGCGGTGGGCGTCGCCAGGGTCGGGGCGTCGTTGACCGCCGTCAGGGTCATCGTCAGGGTCGTCGCCGGCGACGACAGGTTGGTGCCGTCGCTCGCCCGCACCAGGAACGCGATCGCGCCGTTCGCGTTCGCCGCCGGCACGTACGTCAGGCCGCCGAGGTCCGCGTACGGCACGACCTGGCCGGCGGTGACGTCGACGCCCGCCAGGCGCAGCGTGCCGGTGGCCGGCAGCGAGACGATCGTCACGCTGACGGGCGCCGAGGTGTTGACGTCCGCGTACGTCGACGTGAAGTCGCTCTGCGTGAACGCCAGCGTGGTGTCCTCCGCGCCGGTCTTCCCGATCGGGCCGTAGGTGGGAACGGAGGCGTCGGTGAACGTGAAGGCCGCCGTGGTCGTCGCCGCCGTGTACGCGGTGTTGCTGCCGTACTCGCGGATGGAGTAGCCGCTCGTCCGCGCGGCGTCGTTGAAGCGGTAGCGGGAGGCGGAGTCGACCCACACGTACTCGAGGAGCAGCGAGGCCGACGTGCCGTCGTTCGGCTGGCCCGCGGCCCACGGCGCCCACGTCGTCGGCGTCGCCGCGGACGCCGGCAGGACGGCGGTCGTGTCGGCATCCGGGGCGTTCGCGCCCGGCACCCACTGCATCGTCCCGTTCGAGGCGCAGAGGGCGCCCGCGGCGGGGGTCGACGCGCACTTGCGTCCGCCGAGGAGGAAGTAGCCCGAGCTGTACCCGCCCGTCACCGTGCCGCGCACGAAGTCGTCCTCCGCGGACGAGCGGATCGTGACCAGGTAGCCACCCGCGCCCGCCACGGTGTCCTGGCGGGCGGCGAGGTGCGCCGCGTCCCAGCTGATCCCGGTCTCGTGCAGGCGGTAGTAGTGGCCAGTCGCCGACGAGAAGTACGTCGTCGTGCCCCCGATCGTGTGCGTCGCCGTGGGCTCCACCGTCACCGTCACCGTCGCGGAGCCGGCGGAGGTCGCGCTGATCCGCGCGTACGCGGTGCCGGTGCTGTTGAGCACCTTCTCGACGTTGGCGATCGTGCCGGAGATCGTGATCGTGTTCGACGCCACGTTCACGGTGGCGCCCGAGTCGCCGGCGACGGCCGTCAGCGTGCCCGCCGTCGTGGTCACGGTCGCGGTCACGCTCGACCAGCCGACGCCGCCCGGGTCGGTGATGTCGTACGCCGAGCCGATCGCCGTCGCGGTGCCGGCCCCGGCGCTGACCGGGGCGCCGCCCGTGGCGCCCGGGTAGGACGGCGTCGCACCGGTCGAGCGGTTGACCACCGTCGTCGCCGGCGAGCCCGCGACGACGGTCTGCGCGTTGCCGGCCGCGTCCTGCACCGAGAACGTGCCGGCTGCGGTGAGGACGGCGTCAAGCCGCTCGCCGACCGTCGCCGGCGAGGTGGCGGGGATCGTGCAGAGGGTCGACGAGGTCTGGGCGATGGTGCCGAGCGACGTGATGCCCGTGAGCGTGAAGTCGGTGCCGGCGGCGTTCGAGACCGTCGAGCAGGTGATCGCCTCGTCGCCCGTCAGGGTGAAGGAGAGCGCGGTCCCCGTCGCGCTCGCCGCCGCGGCGGCGAGGGTGAGGGTCGGGGCGGACGCGTCGATGGTGATCGAGACGGCCGTCGAGGCAGCGGACTGGTTGCCCATCTGATCCGTCTGGCGTGCGGTCACCGACCACGTCCCGGCCGCGAGGGCCGGCGAGAAGGTGCAGGTCGCGGCCCCGGAGACGATCGACGCCGCGGCGATCGCGCAGGTCGACGTCGACGAGCCGCTGGTCGCCGTCAGGACGACGGTCGCGCCCGCCTCGAGGCCCGACCCGGCGAAGGTCGGCGTCGTGTCGCTCGTCAGGTCGTCGGTGCTCGACGCGCCCGTGTCGGAGCCCGCCTGCAGGTCGATCGTCGGCGCCGACGGCGCCGTCACGTCGTGCGCGAGGATGACGATGCCGGAGCCGCCCCAACCGCCCCGGGCGCAGCCGGCGCCGCCGCCGCCACCGCCGCCGCCCAGGCCGATGGTGCCGCTGGTGCCAACGGCGTTGTTGGTACCAGCGCCGCCGCCGCCGCTGCCGCCGGCGCCACCCGCGGCGGACCAGCCGCCACCGCCACCGCCTCCGCCGTAGGTGACGCTCGTGCCGGTGATCGTCGACGCGCGACCCGCGCCGCCCGCGGTGCCGGCTCCCACCGAGGCCGAGGTGTTCGACCCGCCGGCGCCGCCGGTCGCCGAGCTGCCGGTGCCGCCCGCGCCGCCCGTGCCCGTGACAGTCGCCGACCCGGCGCAGATGTCGTTCGACCAGTGCGCGGCCCCGCCGGCGCCGCCGTTCGCCGTCACCGACCCGAAGGTGCTCGCCGATCCCGCGCCGCCGTTGCGCAGGGCGTCTACGGCAGACGACGAGAGGACCGACCCGCCCGGTCGGCCGCCGACGCCGACGGTCACCGCCACGAGGCCACCGGCCGTCACGGGCTCGGCCGCGGCCTCGGACGAGCCACCGCCACCACCGCCGCCGCCCGCGTTGTCGCCACCACCGCCGCCGCCGCCGACCGCGAGGACATCCAGATTCGCCATACCGCTCGGCACGGTCCAGCCGCCGCTGATCGACAGGTAGGTGCGGCTGAAGGTGACGGTCGTGCGGCCGCCCGCGTCCGTCGTCGACGAGACCGCCTCCGGCCACGTCGGCGAGCCGGTCAGCGTCAGGTCCGTGCTGGCGGCGGCGTTCGGGGCCTGGTTGGCCGCGGTCGCGCCGGAGCCGTCGTTGAAGTCCCAGAAGCCGACGAGGCCGGTCGTGCTCGGCGGGAGCCACGCGTGCATGCCCGAGGCCAGCTCGGAGGCGGTGCGGGCCGTCTCCCAGTAGCGCACCTGGTCGATCTGGCCGGGGAAGTAGTGGCTGCCGTAGCCGATATAGCCGACGCGGAACGGGTAGGACGCCATCGCGTACGGCGCGGCCGTGTTCGCGCTGAGGGTCGCGCTCTTCACCGCGACGCCGTTCACGTACAGGGTCACGGACGTGCCGTCGCGGACGACCGCCGTGTGGGTCCACTCGCCGGCGCGGGCGGGGACGCCGGAGTCCACCCAGCCGGTGTACAGGCCCGTCCCCCAGTACGCGACGAACTGGTACGTGCCGGCGAGAATCGCGAGATTGAGGTCCCCGTCGCGCCCGATGATCTCGCAGCGCGCGGTGGTCGGGCACGTCGCCGATGTCGGATTCGACCAGGCCTCGATCGTGAACCTCGTGCGCTGGCCGAACAGCGCGTTCGAGGTCGAGCCGAACTGGCTCGTGCCGTTCAGGCCGAGGGCACGGTCGACGGGGTGGATCGTCCGGATCGGCCCGTTGCCGCCCGCGTAGGCGTTGCCGGCCGTGTCCTGCACGGTCGCGGCGGCGATCAACGGCCGCACCGTGCCCGCCGGGGCGTTCGCGTTCGAGAGAGTGATCGTGTACGGCCCGGCGCCGGAGCCCGTCACGGTTGCGGCCGTCCACCCGGTGCTGGTGCCCGACGCCGAGATCGCGCTCGTGGTCAGGCCCGTCACGGACTCCGAGAACGTCACCGAGTAGACCGCGGACGTGCCGCTGGGCGTCACCTCCGTGAAGGACGAGACGGTTGGGGCGGTCACGTCGTACGTGATCGTCGTCGTGGCCGTCTCCGCCGACGCCGGACCCGTGTTGCCCGCCGCATCGGCCGCCCCGGTGGCGGCGAAGCGCGGGGTCACCGTGCCCTCGGAACAGCCCGACACCGTCACCGTCCGCGAGCTCCCCGAATCCGCCCCCGGCGCGAACACGCAACCCGTCGCCGTGCCCGTATACGAGAAATCACCCGCCGCCACACCCGTCACCGCCTCCGAGAACGACAACGCGTACGTGAACGACGTCGCCGTCGTCGGGGTGGCCTGCGCGCTCGTGAAGCTCGACACCGTCGGCGCCGTCACGTCACGCGTGATCGTCGTCGTGGCCGTCTCCGCCGACGCCGGACCCGTGTTGCCCGCCGCATCGGCCGCCCCGGTGGCGGCGAAGCGCGGGGTCACCGTGCCCTCGGAACAGCCCGACACCGTCACCGTCCGCGAGCTCCCCGAATCCGCCCCCGGCGCGAACACGCAACCCGTCGCCGTGCCCGTATACGAGAAATCACCCGCCGCCACACCCGTCACCGCCTCCGAGAACGACAACGCGTACGTGAAGCTCGCGGCGTTCGTCGGCGATGCCTGCGCACTCGTGAACGACGACACCGTCGGCGGCGTCGTGTCGACTGTGACCGACAGGGCCGACGACTCCGAGGTCACCGTCTGGTCGACCACCGTGGTCGACACGGCCTTGATCGCGTGCGTGCCCGCCGCGAGCGTGCCCGTGGTGCACGACCAGGCGCCCGTCGTCGCGTCGGCCGTGCACGGCGACCCCGTCGCGGTCGAGCCGACGTAGAGCTGGACCGACGCACCGACCGGCGCCGAGCCCGTGAAGGTCGGCGTCGTCGAGCTCGTGATGTTGTCCGTCGACGACGAGCCGAGGTCCGAGGCGGCATCGAGATCGGGCACGGACACCGCGGGGATCGCGTAGCGGACCACGACGAGGCCGGAGCCGCCCGAGCCGCCCGCGAGATTGCCCGCGGAGGTGAAGCCGCCGCCGCCGCCGCCCGCGCCGGTGTTGGCGGCGCCCGAGCCCCCGGTCACGACGCTCCGGCCGCTGCCGCTGCCGCCGACGATCGTGCCGCCGCAGCCGCCGCCGGCCCCGACGGCGCCGGCGGACGTGCCGTAGTTGCCGCCGCCACCGCCGCCCGCGTAGCACGTGCTGGAGCCGGTGATCGCGTTCAGGACGCCGGCGCCACCGGCCCCACCGGTCGCGTTGTCGCCCGCCACGTTCGACGCGGCCTGTCCGAGGCCGCCGGCACCGCCACCGCCGCCACCGGCCCAGCCTTCGGGAGGGGTGCTGCCCGTGCCGATGCCCTGGCCGCCTCGGTACCCCTGACCGGCCGTCCCGGCGCCGTAGTTGGCCGTGCCTGAGCTCGACCCGCCGCCGGAGCCGCCGGCCTCGGCCCCCCAGAGGTGGCCGGCGCCACGGCCGCCGCCCGTGGCCGTGACGGTCGTGAAGCCCGACCCGGAGAGCGTCGAGGGGCTGCCCGAGACCCCCTCCCCGCTAGCCCCGGCGCCGGCACCACCGCCGCCGACCGTGGCCGACACGCTCTGTCCGGGCGTCACCGTCAGCGCCGTCTCCGCGGACGCGCCGCCACCCGTCGGCGACACGCTCGAGCGCAGGCCGCCGGCGCCGCCGCCGCCGGCGTGGCGGGAGCCGCCGCCACCGCCACCGCCGATGACGAGGTAGTCGAGCGAGGTGACGCCCTGCGGGACGGTCCACGCCGTGGTCCCGGACAGGAAGCGCTGCACGATGTACGTCGTCCCGCTCGTCCCGATCGTGCCGTTGCCGAGGAACGACGTGCGGCCGCTGATCGCGGATGTCACGGAGATCGTGGTCGAGCCCTGCGTGTTGGCGTTGCCCGCGGCGTCGGTGTACGCGCCGGCGGCGACGCTGATCGTCGCCGTCCCCGGAGCGGTCGCCGTCCCGGTGAAGGTCGCCGTGTAGACGGCACCCGACCCGGCGAACCCGATCAGCGTGCCGAACGTGGCCGTCACATCGGCCGCGGTGAAGTCGGTCGTCGCCTCGTTCGACGTGAACGTCACCGTCGTCGTCCCGCCGCCCGCCACGGTTCCGGACGCCTTCGTGATCGTCATCGTCGGCGGGGTCGTGTCGGTGATGCTGACCCCGACGGTCTGCGGGCTCGAGGTGGCGCCGTTGCGGCTGACCGTGTACGTGAACGAGTCGAGCCCGGAGGTGCCCGCGGTCGGGGTGTAGGTGAAGGCGCCCGTGGCGGCGGTGATCGCCACCGTGCCCTTGGTGCCCTGGCTGCCGACCGCGAAGGTGACGGCGCCCCCGGCCTCGTACCCGGGCAGGAACCCGGAGTACGTCGCGGAGTCGTTGCCGGCGACCGTCGTGGGCGTCGCGAGCGTCGGCACGTCGGTCGATGCGGTCGTCGCCGAGTAGGTGCCGTTGAGGGCCGACCCGCCGCCCATCGCGCTGTTGTACGCGACCGAGCCGCTGGCCTCGTCCAGGAACCAGGTCAGGACGTCGGCGGCGAGGCGCTTGTCGTACGAGCCGGCGATCTGCGCGCCCGTGCGCGCGCTGCCCCAGAGCCGCACGTCGCCGATCAGGCCCGGGAAGAAGCCGCTGTACGCCGTCCCGCATACCCCGCTGAGGGTCGTGCAGGCGCCGCCGCGTGCGCCGACGGTGAACGGCAGCGCGGAGTCGTTGAGCGTGGCTGGCTGGCTTGCGTTCGTGTAAGCGGCCGTGGCGCTGCCGTTGATGTGGACCGCCACGTTGACGCCGTTCTTGGCGAACGCGATGTGCGTCCACGTGCCGTTGGCGATCGTGATCCCGGTCGAGACCCAGGACCACCCCGTGCCGTTGTGCAGCGCGTAGCTGAGGTCGCCGCTGCGGACCGCGAGGGCGTAGGCGTTCTCCTTGGCGGCGATCACGGCCTCACCCGAGGTGGCGGACGGCTTCACCCACGCCTCGAGCGTGAACGCCGAGGACACGTCGAGCGCGCTCGCGTCGAGCACCCCGACCGCGGCCGGTGACCCCGCGAACTGCCGCGAGCGATCGGTGGCTGGGACGGTCGTGAAGCTCGGCGCCGTCGAGGTCACGTCGATGGCGTACGTCGTGGTGATCGGCTGGAACTCGACCACGTACGCCGCGGTCGCCGTCTCGGTCATGTCATCCCAGACGTCACGGCCCTGGTAGTTGCCGACCAGTCCATCGCCGGAGGCGTCGGGCTGGCCGCTGTCCCACGGCGCGTACAGGCCGGGCAGCGCGTACGGCCCATCGGCGACGACGGCGAAGGCATCGCGCCCGTCGACCAGCCACTGGCCCTCGGCCGTGCTGTCCTGCCCGTTGATCCAGACGGCGGTGCCGAGGACGTTGGCCTTCACCCACTCCCGCTCCGCGTTCGAGGTCGTGGTCGTGAGGTAGCCCGTCAGCCCCGCGAAGTAGCGGGTCTGGGCGCCGCTGTAGGCGCCCGCCCAGTTGAGGTTGCCGGTGCTCGTGGGCAGGCTCGCGTTCTTGATGTAGAAGCGCTCCTCGCCCGCCACGTCGCGGTAGACGTAGCTGCCGCTCGTGGCCGCCGTGGGGGCGTAGCTGAGCGTGACGGTGCTCGCCCCGGTGCCCGACGGCGTCACCGCGGCGGAGTTGAGCGCGGTGTTGAGGTTCGCGACCGACCCCGTGATCGTGACCGTCGCCGTGCCGGATCCCGTGACGCCGGTGCCCGCCGTGACCGTGACCGTGCCGGCGCTCGCCGTCAGCGTGGCGGTGAGGGACTCCGAGCCGAAGCGGGCCGTGTCGATCAGGCTCGCGCCGAGGCCGAGCGGGTTCGTGCCGCCCTGCAGCGCCGCCACAGCACCCGAGCGCTGGAATCCGACCGTGTGCGTGGACCGGCTGGCGGGCGGCTCGACCTCGGCGACGAAGCGCGTGACGTAGCAGTGGAAGGTGGTGTAATTGCAGTCGTACCAGATGCCGGTCGTGTTGGCCATCACGGTGATCTCCTCCCACCCGGAGGGCTCGCCGGACCCCCAGTTCGTGTACTGACCGGAGACCGCCGTGCCCCCCGATCCGAACTGCCGGGCCGTGTCGCGTCCGGTCCAGTGCCACTCCTGGGTGCCGCTCCGGCGCTCACCGCCGATGTACCCGGCGCCGCCGCTCGCCGCGAGCAGCGTCCGCACGGCCTCGTTCTCGGCCGACGAGGTGATCGAGGCGAGGAAGCCGGTGCCGCTGCCGAGCGTCAGGCCCTCCGCCAGGCCGCGCGCGGTGCGCCAGTCCATCCCGCTGGCCGTCGACCCCACGGTGTAGAAGTGCCCCGTCGACGACGAGTGCGTCCACGTCACCCCGTCGACGATCTGCGTGGTGGGCGCCGTCTCGATCTGGAGCGTCACCTGCGTCGGGATCGGTGCGGTGGCGGTGAGGGTGGCGGAGCCGATCGCCGCGTTGACCGCGTCCTGCGCGCCCGTGATCGTCAGCGTCGCCGTGCCGGTGCCGGACAGCGTCGTGCCGTTCGCGGTCGCCGACAGCGTGCCCGTCGTGGTGCTCAGCGTCGCCCGGACGGTCTCCGTCGTGTAGCCCGAGACGCGGCTCGTGCCGAGGCCGAGGCCGGTGGCCGCACCGGCGGTGACGGTGGCCGACGCGCCGCTCGCGAGGGACTTCGGGTTGAGCGTCTGGGCGTAGGACACGATGACGAGCCCGGAGCCGCCGTCGCCGCCCTCGGACACCACGTAGTTGGGGTTGCCGCCACCGCCACCGCCGCCGCCCAGGCCGGCCGTGCCATTGCCGGCCTTCGTCGTGGTCGCTTTCGACCCGTTGCCACCGCCGTTCGTGCCGGCGCCGGCGGTGCCTTCCGGGCCGTGCACGCCGCCACCGCCGCCACCGCCGTAGAGGACGGCCGTTCCGGTGATCGACGAGCTGCGGCCGGCTCCGCCGGCTCCGCCCGCCGTTCCCGAGCCAGCTCCGCCCGCACCGCCCGCACCGCCACCGCCGCCGCCTGGGTATGGCGACGAGCCCGACGCCGTGCCGCCGGCGTACCCCTGCAGCGTGGCGCCGGACCCCGTGCCCGAACCCCCGGCCGCGTTGCCGCCGCCGCCGCCCGAGCCGCCGCTCTGCGGTGCCGACGTCGAGTCGCTGTAGCTGCCGCCGCGACCGCCGCCGAGGACGGTCACGTCGGCGAATGCGGATGACTGGCCGTTCGTGCCAGCCCGAGCGGCGGTCGTCGTGGAACCCGTCCCCCACAGCGTGCCGACGCCACCGGCACCCACCGTGATCGCGTTGGCCGTCGTTGTCACGGACCTCGTGCCGGTGAGCATGCCGCCGCCGCCGCCGCCGCCGCCCACCCAGGCGCCGCCGCCACCACCACCGCCGAGGACGAGGTAGTCGACGCTCGTTACGCCACGTGGTGCGATCCAGCCGCCGGCCTCGGTCAGGTAGGAGCGCGGGAAGCGCACGACCGTGTAGCCGGTCGACGGGTTGCGGGTGGTCTCCTTGACGTCGACCATGGACGGCGGGCGCTCGCCGTCCATGGTCAGGTCGGTGCCGCTCGCCCCCGACGCGGCGCGATTCGGGACGGTGGTGCCGGAGACGCCGTTGAAGTCCCAGTAGGCGACGAGGCCGCTCGCACTGGCCGGCCCCCAGGTGTGCATGTCGGCCCCGACCTGCGCCGCGGAGCGCGCCACGTTCCACAGGCGCACCTCGTCGATGCGGCCCGGGAAGGGCTCGGTCAGATAGGTCTCTCCTTCTCTCTCCGGCGTCGAGACGCCGACATACCCGCCGATGCCCACCGGCGCCGCTGTGGCGGTGTCCCACCGGCTCGTGCCGGGGTTGACGTGGCGCGCGACGCCGTCGACGTAGACGGTGATCGGCCCCGACTGACCCGAGGTCTCTTCGCGCACCAGGGCGAGATGCACCCACTCGTTGACGCGCACCGGCACCCCGGTGTCGACATTGCTCCACGCCGCGGCCGCCGACGTCTTGGCGCGGTACCACCACTTGCCCCCAAGGGCATAGATCGAGTAGCCGTACTCGCGGATGATCACGTTGCAGGGCACGCTCGCGCAGGTGCCCGTCGGACGCACCCACGCCTCGATGGTCAGGTTCTGGCCCAGCCGCAGACTCGCGTTATCCGTCGCGTAGGCCCTGTGCGTCGACCCGTTGAAGTCGGGCGCGAGATCGACCGAGTTGCCCGCGCGGGCGGCCTGCGGCGCCGCCGCGAGCAGGCCGACGAGCCCCAGCGCGAGCAGCGCGGAGCGGGCCCCGCGGCATGCGGCGGCTAGACGGCTCTGGGGGAGCGCGTCGAGAGATGCTGGATTTGCACGCATGTGCTGCCCGAAAAAGGGTACCGATATTCGTTTTCACACGTGTGAAATCCGGCCTCGAACGTGTGCCGCGTACAGCCATCCGGTGGTTTCGGTGATCCGCGCCACCGCCCCGGCTACCCTCCCTCCGTGCGCAGCCTCCGCTACACGATCGTCGACGTCTTCACCGCGACGCCGCTCGAGGGCAACCCGCTGGCCGTCTTCACGGGCGGCGACGGGCTCTCCGACGACGTCATGCAGGCCCTTGCGCGCGAGACGAACCTGTCCGAGACGACGTTCCTACAGCGCGCGAGGGAGGGCGGCACCGCGCGCCTCAGGATCTTCACGCCGGCCGCGGAGATCCCGTTCGCCGGGCACCCCGTGCTGGGCTCGGCCTGGGTCGTGGCGCGGGCCACGCCGATCCACACGATCGGCTTCGAGACGGGCATGGGCCTGATCCCCGTGGCGATCGAGCGCGACGGCGGCACGCTGGTAGGCGCGCGGATGACGCAGCCCGAGCCCCTGATCGGCCCGGCCGACGTCGACGCGGACGCCCTCGCCGACGCCCTCGGCGTGCCGCTCGTCGGCGCGCCGGTGCGTGCCGCCAACGGGATCTCCCACCTGCTCTGCCCCGTCGCCGACGTGTCCGGTGCGCGCCCCGACCTGCGGGCCCTGGCCGCCTACGACGTGGAGACCGTCTACCTGTGGGCCCCGCCCGCGGGCGACGAGCTGAGGACGCGGATGTTCTCGCCGCTCGACGGCATCAACGAGGATCCCGCCACGGGCTCGGCCGCCGGCGCGCTCGGCGCGCACCTCCTGGCGAGCGGCGTCGTCGGGCCGGGCCGGATCACGATGGTGCAGGGCGTCGAGATGCTGCGCCCGTCCCGCATCGAGGTCGACCTCGCCCCGGGCCAGCCGCCCGTGGTCGGCGGCCAGTGCGCGGTCGTCGCGCGCGGGGAGTTCCAGCTGTGAGCACGCCGATCGAGCCGGGCCGGAAGACGGTGGCGATCCGCTGGCGCGACCTCGACGGCTTCAACCACGTCAACAACGCGGTCTTCCTCAGCTACCTCGAGGAGGGCCGCGACGCGTGGCTCGCGAACGCCCTCGGCGACGGCGAGCCCACCATGACCGAGTTCGTGGTGCGCCACATCGCGATCGACTTCGTCTCGCAGCTGACCCAGGAGGACGGCGCGGTCGAGGTGCTCGTCGAGGTCGAGAAGGTCGGCGGCTCGTCGATCACGCTGCGCGAGACGATCACCGCCCTCTCCGACGGGCGCGTCGCGGCGCGCGCGACGGGCGTGCTCGTGCACACGAACGCCGAGCACACCGCCTCGCGGCCCCTGCCGGACGACCTGCGGGCGCGGCTCGAGGCGTCCGTCATCGGGTAGCCGTCAGTCCGGCACGACGAGGTAGTCGGCGGTGACCGCCGGCGTGATCCAGCGCCGGCCGTCCTCGGCGACCAGCCGATGGGCCGGCAGGAGCGCGATGCCGCCGTCCGGCCCGTAGACCGTCATGAGCGCCGGCTCCGCCGACGCGATCACGGCCTCGGCGGCGTAGGCGACCGCGGCGGGGCGCCCGTCGACCGTCGGCAGCGGGTCGACGTCGACCACGCCGGGCTCGACCGCCGCCTGCACGGTGACCGCCTCCCAGTCGGGCGTCGTCAGGGACGCCCAGAGGGCGTCCCGGGTGCGCACGACCGCGCTGCGCTCGCCCACGGTCGGGTAGCCCGGCACGGGCACGAGCCGGGCCACCGTCCCGCTCGCCGACTGCACGAGGCCGCCCGGCCCGAGCGAGAGCCAGGTCGAGAGCGGCGCGCGCTGCCCGTCGACCAGGGCCGTGGCCGAGGCCCACGCGCTCGCCCCATCGGCCTGCACGTCCCAGGCCTGCGCCGCGGGGTCGAGCCCGACCGCCGCCAGCACCGCCTCCGCCCGGCTCCGCGCCTGCTCCGCCGTCGGCGCCGGCCCCGCCGGCTCCGGGCACGCGACCGGCTCGGCGACCGCGGCGTCCCCGGCGCCCTCGGCGGGTGCCGGCTCCGCCCGCGCCGCATCAGCCGGCAGCGGCGTCGCGCACGGCACGGCCGCCGGATCGCCGTACGACCACTGCAGCCCGCCCGGGCCGGCGAACACGGTCACCGTGGGGCCCGACCCGTCGGTCGCGCCGACGCTCCACGACCCCCCTGCCTCGCGCGCCTCGCCCGCGACCCCGAACGCGGCCGCGACCGCGGCCGCGAGCGCCGCTGGATCGCCGTCGGCGACGACCCGGTAGCCGGTCGCGGTGCCGGTCGCGTCGGCGAGCGCGGCGTCCGGCTCGAGCAGAGCGATGCCGCCGTAGCCCGGCATCCCGATCCCCTCCGTCGCCACCGCCGACGAGACCTTGCCGGCGTCGGCCGCGACCCCGCCGGCCGGTCCGGCCAACTCAGGCTCACCGACCGCCACAGGGCCGCCGACGGCCGCCCCAGGGGCGGTTCCGTCGGAGGCGGCCGGAGCCGTCAGCCGCCCGCCGATGACCCCGACGGCGAGCGCCAGCACCACGGCGGCGATGGGCACGAGCAGGCGCGGGCGCCGCCGGGCGCCCCGCGGCCGCTCGAAGTCCCGGCCCGCCACCACGCTCGCGCGGATGCGGGCGACTGCGGCCGGGGCGCCGAGGTCGGCGTCCGCGGGCGCGGGGTCGGCGGCACGCAGCGCCTCCAGCGCCGCCCGCTCCGCCCCGGTCATCTCGTCATGCGCGTCCATCGTCGGCCTCCGTCGGGGTCGCCCGTCGCCCTGTCTCTGTGCCCGGGGCGGCCGGGCTTTCACGGCCCTCCTCGGCCCACGCGGCGGCGAGCCGCGCGCGGGCCCGGGACAGCGCGGCCCCCGCACCGCCGGTGCCGATCCCGAGCGCCGCCGCGAGCGCGGGCCCGTCGAGCCCCTCCCAGGCGACGAGGCGCAGCACCTCGCGGTCGCGCTCGGACAGCCCGCGCCAGGCCGCCCGCAGCGCGAGGTCGTCGATCAGGCCGTCGGCGAAGTCGCCGACCGCCACGTCGACGTCCGGGTCCGGCACGGCGCGCAGCCGGCGGCGATGGTTGGCGAGGAGGTTCCAGGCGGTACGGTAGAGCCACGGCAGCTCGGCTCCCCGGGGCACCTCGTCGAGCCGCCGCCAGGCGATCAGGAGCGCCTCGGCGGCCAGATCCTCCGCGTCGTCGCCGGCGCCGCGGCGCAGCAGGTAACGGCGCAGCGGCGCAGCGTGCGCGTCGACCATGACCACCAGCCGCTCCTCCCGCTGCGTACGCTGCATCTCGGCTCCTGCGGTTCAGGGCCGGGGTCGGCCGCCTGCCCGCTCCGTGTCGCGGCCCGGGCGATTCTTTCACATCGGCGCGCGCCGTGCGCGGGCGCGGGCCGGCCTCCGGCGGCCGCTCAGCCGACGGCGAGCGCCGCGACCACGCCCGCCAGGTAGGCGAAGGCGAGGACCGCGTTGACGTTGAAGAACGCCTGGTTGACTTTCGAGAGGTCGTCCTCGCGCACGATCGCGTGCTCGTAGGCGAGGAGCGCGGCGCAGGCGAGGACGGCGACCCAGTAGGGCCAGGCGAGGCCGAGCCAGAGCCCGACGCCGGCCATCGAGGCGACGCTGCCGACGTGCATGAGGCGCGCGACCCACAGGGCGGGCCCGATGCCCCAGTCGGCGGGCGCCGAGTGGATGCCCTCGGCGCGGTCGAAGCCGACGTCGAGGGTGGCGTAGATGATGTCGAAGCCGGCGATCCAGAGGCCGACGACGCCGAGCAGGAGGAACGCCCCGGGCGGCAGGTCGTCGGCGACGGCGACCCAGGCCGCGACCGGTGCGAGCCCGATGCAGAGCCCGAGCCAGAGGTGGCAGAGCGGCGTGAAGCGCTTCAGGTACGGGTAGACCACGAACGGGATCACCACGAGCGGCCACAGCCAGCGGGTCAGGGGCGCGAGGTTCCAGCAGGCGAGGAGGAGCAGCGCGAGCGAGACGGCGCAGAGCCCCCAGACCTGCGCCCGGGTAACGAGCCCAGCGGGGATCTCGCGTCCGGCGGTGCGCGGGTTTCGGGCGTCGATCTCGGCGTCGATCAGCCGGTTCAGGCCCATCGCGAGCGTGCGGGCCCCCACCATCGCCACCGTGATCCAGACGAGGGCCGACCAGAACGGCAGGCCCATGGCGGCGAGCAGCGCGCCCGCGTAGGCGTACGGCAGCGCGAACACGGAGTGCTCGAGCCGCACGAGATTGGCGAGGCGGCGCGGCAGGCTGGGGATCGCGGCGGGCTCCACGGCTGGATCTTCGCTCCCCGGCCCCGGCCGGCGCGGCGGTAGGATGCGCACCGTGGCCGACGCGATCGTGGTGGAGGGGCTGGTCAAGCGCTACGGCGACCGCGCCGTGGTCGACGGGCTCGACCTGGTCGTGCGCGAGGGCGAGGTGCTCGCGTTCCTCGGCCGCAACGGCGCCGGCAAGACCACGACGGCGGAGATCCTCGAGGGCTACCGCACCCGCGACGCCGGCACCGTGTCGGTGCTCGGCGAGGACCCGGCCCACGCGGGCAGCGCCTGGCGGTCGCGGCTCGGGATCGTCCTGCAGGAGTCGCAGCCCCTCGGCGCGCTGACGGTGCGCGAGACGCTGCGGCTCTACGCCGCCTACTTCCCCCGTCCCCGGCCCGTCGACGAGGTGATCGGCCTCGTCGGCCTCGCCGCCCAGGCCGGCCAGCGCGCGGGCCGGCTGTCGGGCGGCCAGAGGCGCCGCCTCGACGTCGGCATCGCCCTGATCGGGCGCCCCGACCTCGTCTTCCTCGACGAGCCCACCACGGGCTTCGACCCGGACGCCCGGCGGCAGTTCTGGGACGTGATCCACGGGCTGCGCGAGCTCGGCACCACCGTCTTCCTGACCACGCACTACATGGACGAGGCGCAGGTCCTCGCCGACCGCGTCGCCGTCCTGCGCGACGGCAGGGTGGCGGCGCTCGGCACGCCGGCCGAGCTGCAGGCCCTGCGCGGCGACGTGGAGATCCGCTTCGAGCTGCCCGCCGGCGTCGGCGCGGCGGACCTGCCCGCGCTCTCGGCCGCACCCGACCTCGCGGGCGGCGTCGTGCGCGTCGAGACCTCCGCCCCGACCCGCGACCTCGCGCTCCTGTGCGGCTGGGCCGAGGGTCGCGGGCTCGAGCTCGCCAACCTCACCGTCGAGCGGCCCACCCTCGAGGACGTGTTCCTGGCGATCGCGGGCGACCACGCGGAGGCCGCGTCGTGAGGATGCTCGCCGAGCAGGTGCGCGCCGACCTGATCGCCTTCGGCCGGCGCCCCGAGACCCTCTTCTTCACGGTCTTCCTGCCGGTCATCTTCCTCGTCCTGTTCGAGGCGATCTTCGGCGACATCGAGGTGTCCGCCGGGTCCGACTACGCCCTCACCCAGTCGACCCTGCAGGTGCCCGCCTTCATGGCGATGGGCATCGTCTCGGCCTGCTTCGTGTCGCTCGCGATCACGATGGTCAACCGCCGCGAGACGGGCCTCTTCAAGCGCGTCCGCGGCACGCCCGCGCCGGCCTGGCTCCTGATCGCCGGCCAGGGCGTGACGTCGCTTTTGATCGGCACCACGATGGTGGTCGTGATGCTGCTCGTCGGCCGCATCGCCTACGGCGTCGAGGTGTCCATCGACCGCGTCCCGTGGCTCGTCCTGTCGGTCCTGATCGGCGCCGCCGTCTTCTCGTGCCTCGGCATGGCGCTCGCCTCGATCACGCCGTCGTCGGAGGCCGGCCCCCCGCTCGCCAACCTGCTGGTCCTGCCGCTCTACTTCGTGTCGGGCGTGTTCGTGCCCGTGGCGTCCCTGCCCGACTGGCTCAGCTCCGCCGCGTCGGTGTTCCCGATCGCGCCCTTCGTGAAGATCATCACCTGGCCGTACGACCCGGCCGAGCCGGACATCCCCTGGACGAGCGTGCTCCTCCTCGTCGCCTGGGGCGTCCTCGGCCTGATCGTGGCCGCGCGCTTCTTCCGCTGGCTGCCGCGCCGCGGCTAGCGGCTCAGAGGTGCTCGGTCGGCTCGCTCCGCAGGAGCCCGACGGCGTGCGCGAGGACGGGCTCGACCACGTCGAACAGCTCGTCGCAGGCGCGGGGGCTGCCGGGGAACGACACCACGAGGGTGCGCCCGCGGATGCCGGAGGCGCCGCGGCTGAGCATCCCGTGCGGCTTGGCCCGCATCGAGAAGGCGCGCATCGCCTCGTCGAGGCCGGGCGCGAGCCGCTCGAGCGCGCCGCGCAGGGCCTCGGGCGTAACGTCGCGCGGCGCGAAGCCCGTGCCGCCCGTGACGAGCACGAGCTCGACCGCGTCGGCGGCGTCGCACCAGCCCGCGACCCGGGCCACGATCTCCGCGGCCTCGTCGGGCACCACGGCCCGCTCCACCACCGAGAACCCCGCCGCCTCGGCCTTGGCGGCGAGGAGGTCGCCCGAGCCGTCCTCGCGCGCGCCGTGGAAGACGCCGTCGGAGACCGTCAGAACGCAGGCGCGCATCACGCCTCCGGTCGGCGCCACGCGCCGCTCTTGCCGCCGTCCTTCTCCCACAGCGCGATGCCGTCGATGGAGATCGTGGGGTCGGTCGACTTGAGCATGTCGTGCACGCAGAGGGCGGCCGCCGCGACCGCGGTCAGGGCCTCCATCTCGACGCCCGTCTTGCCGTCGAGCGCGCACTCGGCCTCGACGCGCACGCAGCCCGCGGCGCGGTCGACGGCGAGGTCGACGCGGACGTGGTCGAGCATCAGGGGGTGGCAGAGGGGCAGGAGGTCGGGCGTGCGCTTCGCGGCGGCGATCCCCGCCACGCGCGCGGTGGCGAGCACATCGCCCTTCGCCACCTGCCCGTCCTCGATCCGCGCGAGGGCCGCGTCGTGCATGCGCACCTCGCAGCGGGCGAGCGCGCGCCGGCGCGTCACCGCCTTGCCGCCCACGTCGATCATGCGCACGTCCGTCATCGGCCGGAAGTGTACGGCTCCACGAAGAGGGGTATGCTTCTGACTGGTTCTGGGGTCTCCCTGAGTCCCCTCGGCGCCGCTGCGAAAGGCGGTGGAAGATGGCTTCCGCTGACATCCTCACCCCCCAGGATTGGACCGAGGTGGTCTCGCCTCCGGACGAGATCGCCAGCGGCGTCGCCGGGTTCGTGCCCGACACGGCTGGCCTGCCCCTCTCCACCCGCCAGCTCGCCGACCTCTCCCAGGCCATCGCCGAGCGTGAGGAGCTGTGGCGCCCGATGATCGTCGCCGATCCCGAGCGCCGCCGCTACCGCCTCCTCTACGAGGACGAGCGCGTCGACGTCTGGGTGATCATGTGGATGCCCGGCCAGGGCACCGGCTACCACGACCACGCCGTCTCGGGCGTCGGCGTCTGCGGCGCCGAGGGCATGGCGATCGAGAAGCAGATGGTGCTCCCCGAGGGCCACAGCGAGGTCGAGATCCGGCCCGGCGTGCGCCGCGAGGGCCCGTCCGGCTACATCCACTCCGTCGCCCACGGCGAGGGCACGCCCGCGGTCACAATCCACGCGTACTCGCCGCCCCTGATGGAGGTCGGCCAGTACCGCGTCGACGAGCAGGGCGTCCTGCGCCGCGACATCGAGCACGGCCGCCGCGAGCTGCTCGACAACACGATCGCCGAGATCGCGCCCGACATCGTCTGAGCCCGGGTCGGGCCCGGCCCGACGCGGCGATCAGCCGGCGACGAGCTCCGCCGTGCCCTCGTCGAGCAGGGCGAGGTGGCGGTCGACGTCGTCCGCAGACGTCGCGGGGCACATCAGCGACATGTTGTGGAACGGGGTGATCAGGATGCCCCGGTTGAGCAGGTACAGGTGGAGCCACTCCTCCACCTCCGCGTCGTGCGCGGCCCGCGACTCGCCGCCGTTGCGCGGCTTCACGGCCGCGAAGCGCAGCTCGGCGCGGGCCCCGAGCCCCTCCACGGTCCACGGCACGCGGTGGCGGTCGATGATCTCCTCGACGCCGTGGTGGAAGCGCGAACCGAGCTCGATCATGCGCGCGAACGCCTCGTCGGTGAGCACGTGCTCGAGCGTGCCGCGGGCCGCCGCCAGGCAGAGCGGGTTGCCGGCCAGCGTCCCGCCGATCCCGCTCGTGTCGACCATGCCGGTGTCGATCTCGGCCGCGATCCGGTCCGCGACGGCCACGCTGACCCCGTAGGCGCCGATCGGCACGCCGCCCGCGATGCTCTTGCCGAGCGTGACCAGGTCGGGCTCGAGGCCCCAGGCGCGCGTGCAGCCCCCGGGCCCCGCCGAGAGGGTGTGCGTCTCGTCGATGATCAGGAGCGCGCCCGCCGCCCGGATCAGACGCTGGGCCTCGTCCCAGTAGCCGGGGTCGGGCAGCACGATGCCGATGTTGGTGAGGGCCGGCTCGGCGAGCACGCAGGCCACGTCGCCGTGGGCGAGCTCGCGCTCGAGCGCGGCGAGGTCGTTGAACTCGACGACCCGCGACGTGACCGTCGGATCGACCTGCGGACCGATGTTGCCGGGCCGGCTGACGGGGCGGCCGTCCTCGTCGAGGACGATCATCGACTCGTCGACGGAGCCGTGGTAGTTGTAGCTCATGACCAGCGTCCGCGGCCGGCCGGTCAGGACGCGGCAGGTGCGCAGCGCCCAGCGGTTCGCGTCCGTGGCCGTGAGGGCGAACGTCCACTTCGCCATCCCGAAGCGGCGGGCCAGGTCGCGGCCGACCCAGGTCGCGTCGTCGGACGGCAGCATGGTGGTCACCCCGCCGAGCTCCTGCATGCGGTGCGCAACCGCCGCGAACGTCGGCTCGGGCGAGTGGCCCGCCATCGCGCCGGTGTCGCCGAGGCAGAAGTCGATGAGCTCGTTGCCGTCGACGTCGGTGATGCGGTTGCCGTGCGCCCGCTCGAAGAAGACCGGGTGGCCGCCGACCCACATCTCCATCCACTGCATCGGCACGCCGCCGATCAGGTAACGGCTCGACTCGGCGAAGCGCTCGCGCGACCCGGGCGTGCGCTCGGCGAACAGCTCGCGCTCCCGCGCGAGGAGGCGGCCGAGGTGCGTGCGGTCGATCCTGACGCGGTCGGTGGTGGCCATCGTGCCCTCCTCGTATCCTGCTTCGGAACGTTAGCGGAGGGCGGGCGCCGGGACAGAACGCGCGCGGTCAGACCGGGCGCTCGGCGGCCCGCGCCGCAAGCGCGCGGTCGCGGCGCGCCCGCACCACGGAGACGAGCACGCCGATGGCCATGATGCCGACGGCGACGAGGAAGATCAGCGTGCCGATCACGTTGACCTGGACGGGCACGCCGACGCGCGCCGCGCCCCAGATGAAGAGCGGGAACGTGACGACGGTGCCGTGCGTGAAGTTGGTGATCACGAAGTCGTCGACCGACAGCGCGAACGAGAGCAGCGCGGCCGCCCCGACGCCCGGCAGGATCAGGGGCAGGGTGACGCGCATGAAGGTGCGCACCTCGTTGGCGCCGAGGTCCATCGCGGCCTCCTCGAGGCGCCGGTCGAAGCCGACCAGGCGCGCCTTGACGGTGACCACGCAGAAGGCGATGCAGAAGACGACGTGGGCGAGCAGGATCGTCGCGAAGCCCGTGGCCACGCCGAGGTTGAGGAACAGCGCGAGCAGGGACGCGCCCAACACGATCTCCGGCGTCGACATCGGCAGGAAGATCAGGAGGTTGGTGGTGCCGCGCCCGCGGAAGGCGTGGCGCACCAGGGCCAGCGAGATCAGGGTGCCGAGCACGGTGGCGACGACCGAGGCGAGCAGCGCGATCTGGATCGACGTGATCAGCGCGTCGCGCAGGGCGGGGATGTCGAACGGGTTCTGCCAGTACTGCGTCGTGAAGCCCTGCCACGTGTAGTTGTACTTGCCGGCCGGATCGTTGAACGAGAACAGCGCGATCACGGCGATCGGCGCGAGGATGTAGGCGAAGCCGAGCAGCGCCACCAGGGTCAGCAGGTGGTGGCCGGCGAAGCGGCGGACGCCCCTCATCCCGTCAGCCGCTCCGTGCCGAGGGCGCGCGCGTAGAGCGCCACGCCAACGAGGATCAGCACCATCAGGATCACCGCGCCCGCGGAGGCCAGGGGATAGTCGACGATCACCAGGAACTTCGACTGGATGACGTTGCCGATCATGTACTGCTTCGGTGTGCCGAGGAGCTGCGCGTTGACGAAGTCGCCCATCGCGGGGATGAAGGTGGTCAGCGTGCCGGCGAAGACGCCGGGCAGGGAGATCGGCAGCGTCACCCGCAGGAACGACTTCACGGGGTTGGCGTAGAGGTCCGACGAGGCCTCGAGCAGGCGCCCGTCGAGCTGCTCGAGCGCCACGTATAGGGGCAGCGCCATGAACGGGAAGTAGTTGTACGTGATGCCCGCGACCACCGCGAACGAGGTGGCGAGCAGGCGCCCGTCGTCGGCGAGGATGCCGACGTCGCGCAGCACCCCGACGACGTCGCCCTCGTCCGCGAGGATCGTCTGCCAGGCGAGGGTGCGGATCAGGTACGTGACGAAGAACGGCGCGACGAGGAGGACGAGCAGAAGCGATTTCCACTGCCCTCCCCGTCGCGCGATGAAGTACACGAGGGGGTACGCGATCAGGAGCGCCGCGATCGTGGCGATCGCGGCGTACTGCGCGCTGCGCACGAGCTGGGGCCGGTACTGGGACAGCATGTCCCCGTAGTTCGACCACCGCCACGTGAGCGAGAAGCCCTCGTAGATGTCCCCGGACTGCAGGGACGTCGTGACCAGGTAGTAGAGGGGCACGACGAACAGCACCGCGAGCCAGGCCAGCCCCGGTGCGATGAGCAGGTACGGGACCGCCCGCGGATGCCGTCTGAGGTACCCCACGTCCCGTCTAGGCCCCGATCACCGCCTGGAACTTCTCGTTGTAGGCGGGGTCGTTGACGACCGCCGGGTCGAACTCCTGGAGCTTGTCCAGCGTCGCCTGGTCCGGGTAGATCAGCTGGTTCGACGCCACGTCCGGATCGACCTTCTCGGCCTCCGCCTTCGAGGCGGCGACGGGCGAGATGTAGTTGATCCCGAGCGACAGCTGCGCGGCCCGCGCCGGATCCAGGACGTAGTTGGCGAACACGCTCGACGTGTAGACCGACCCGCCCTTGAGGATGCACATGTAGTCCGTGGCGATGCCGCCGCCCGTCTCCGGGATGGAGAACATGAGGCCCGGGTCGTCGGCCTGCAGCTGGATCACGTCGCCCGACCAGGCGAGGCACGCGAACAGGTCGCCCTTGGAGAGCGGGCCCGTGTAGTCGTTGCCGGTGAACTGGCGGATCTGGCCGTCGTCGACGGCCTTCTGCAGCACCTCGATGGTGGCGTCGAACTCGTCCGGGTTGATCGTCTCGGACGAGTAGCCCTGGGCCTGCAGCAGCACGCCCATCGTGTCGTTCATCGAGTTGAGCAGCGTGACCTTGCCCTTCAGGGCCGGATCGGTGAGCAGCTCCTCGACGGTGGGGGCCTCCGCGATCTTCGACGAGTTGTAGGCGATGCCCGTCATGTAGGACTGCCACGGCACGCCGTAGGCGAAGCCCTCGTTCCACGGCGGCGCCGGGATCGAGATGTTCGCGAGGTTCGGGATCGAGGCGGTGTCGAACTGCTCGAGGTAGCCGAGGTCCTTGAGCTTGACGACGGCGTAGCCCGTCGGGATCGCCATGTCGCGGACGAACTGGCCCTGCGAGAGCGGGCCCTGGACGATGCCGAAGAACTCCTCGTTGGAGTTGATGTCCTCGATGTACTCGACCGGCACGCCGGTCTCGGCGGTGAAGCCCTCGAGCGTCGGGGACTTCTTCGTCTCCTCGTCGATGTCGATGTAGAGCGGCCAGTTCGACAGCACGAACTTCTCGGCCAGCGTCTGGTCGACGGAGGCGGGGGCCGCGTCGGACTCGGCCGACTGGCCCTCGATGCCGCCGCTGCCGCCGCACGCGGCGAGGATGGCGGGCAGGCTGGCCAGCCCGCCGGCGCCGAAGGCGCCGCGCAGGAGCAGCTGTCGTCGGTTGATCTCGGTCATGCGGTCTCCCCTTCCACGAGGAATGTCGCCTGCGGGTCCCAGGCGAGGGTCACCCGGGTGCCGGGCTGGGCGACCTGCACGCCCGGCGTCGCGTTCTGGTGGAACACCTGGACCTCCCCCGCGGGGGTGTCCACGACGTACTGCGTGGCCACGCCGACGTACGCGTACTCGCGTACGGTGCCGGCGAGCGCGGCGCCGGCGGGGGCGTCCCCGCCGGCGATGGAGATCTTCTCCGGGCGGATGCCGAGGCGCACGGCCCCGCTCAGCCCCTGCGCGGCGGTGGGGGCGACGGCCAGGCGCGTGCCGTCGGCCACGACCACGTCGCCGCCGTCGAGGCGGCCGGCGATCAGGTTCGAGATGCCGAGGAAGCCGGCCACGAAGGCGGTGCGCGGGCGCTCGTAGAGCTCCGTCGGGCCGCCGAGCTGCTCGATCCGGCCCTCGTGCATCACGGCGATCTGGTCGGCCATGGTCATGGCCTCCTCCTGGTCGTGCGTGACGTGCACGAAGGTGATGCCGACCTCCTGCTGGATGCGCTTCAGCTCGAGCTGCATCTGGCGGCGCAGTTTGAGGTCGAGCGCGCCGAGCGGCTCGTCGAGGAGCAGGACGCGCGGGCGGTTGACGAGGGCGCGGGCCAGCGCGACGCGCTGCTGCTGGCCGCCGGAGAGCTGGCGCGGCTTGCGCTTCTCGAAGCCCGTCAGGTCGACGAGCTCGAGCGCCTCCCCCACCCGCGTCGCGCGCTCCGCCTTCGGCACGCCCTGCTCGCGCAGCCCGAAGCCGACGTTGTCGGCGATCGACAGGTGCGGGAACAGCGCGTAGCTCTGGAAGACGGTGTTGACGTCGCGCCTGTAGGGCGGCAGGTTCGAGACGTCCTGGTCGCCGAGCGTTACCGTGCCGACGGTCGGCGCCTCGAAGCCGCCGATCATGCGCAGCGTCGTCGTCTTGCCGCAGCCCGACGGGCCGAGCATCGCGAAGAAGGAGCCGCGGGGGATCTCGAGGGAGATGTCGTCGACGGCGGTGAACTCGCCGAAGCGCTTGGTCACGCCCGTGAGGCGCACGTCGATCTCGCTCATGCCATCAGCTCCGCGGCGGCCGCGTCGAGGACCGCCAGGAGGCGCTCCACGTCGTCGGCGGTGGTGTCCGGGCAGATCAGGCACATGTTGTGGAACGGCGTGATCAGGATCCCGTTGTTGAGGGTGACGAGGTGCAGCCACTCCTCGACCTCGTCGTCGTGGGCGGCGTGCGACTCGCCGCCGTTACGCGGCATCGCGGCGCAGAAGCGGAACTCCGCCCGCGCGCCGACGCCCGCGACGACCCACGGCAGCCCGTGGCGGTCGATGACGTCCTGCATGCCCGCGAGCATGCGCGCCCCGAGCGCCGTCATCCGCGCGAAGGCCGCCTCGGTGAGGACGTGCTCGAGGGTGCCGCGCGCGGCGGCGAGGCTGAGCGCGTTGCCGGCGAGGGTACCGCCGACGCCGCCCGTGTCGACGTAGTCGCCCGCGGGGTCCTCATGGATCAGGCGGTCGATCTCCGCGGAGACGCCGTAGGCGCCGATCGGGACGCCGCCGGCGATGCTCTTGCCGATCACGACGGCGTCCGGGTCGAGGCCCCAGGCGCGGGTGCAGCCGCCCCAGCCCATCGAGAAGGTGTGCGTCTCGTCGATCACGAGGTACGCGCCGGCGTCGCGGATCAGGCGCGTCGCGGCCTCCCAGTAGCCGGGGTCGGGCAGCACGATGCCCATGTTGGTGAGGGCCGGCTCGGCGAGCACGCAGGCCACGTCGCCGTGCGCGAGCTCGCGCTCGAGCGCGGCGAGGTCGTTGAACTCGCAGATGCGCGTCGTCTCGACGGGGTCGACGGCGGGGCCGACGTTGCCGGGCTTGCGGCGCGGCACGCCGTCCTCGAGGGCGAGGATCGTCTCGTCGACGGAGCCGTGGTAGCAGTAGTTGAAGACCAGCACCCGCGCCCGCCCGGTCAGCTGGCGGCAGGTGCGCAGCACCCAGCGGTTGGCGTCGGTGGCGGTCAGCGCGAACGTCCACTTCGGAACGCCGAAGCGGCGCGCCAGCTCGTCGGCGACCCAGATCGCGTCCTCGGTGGGCAGCATCGTCGTGGCGCCGCCGAGCTCGCCGAGGCGCCGCTGGACGGCGGCCACCGTCGCGGCGGGCGAGTGCCCCGCCATCGCGCCGGTGTCGCCGAGGCAGAAGTCGAGCAGCTCGTTGCCGTCGACGTCCGCGATGCGGTTGCCCGTGGCCGTCCGGAAGAACACCGGGTGCTGGCCGACCCAGATCTCCATCCACTGCATCGGGACGCCGCCGATCATGTGCTCCGCCGCGCGGGCCGCGAGCTCGCGCGAGACGGGGTGCGCCGCCGCGAACGCCGCGCGCTCGCGCGCGAGCAGGTCCCCCAGCCGCTCCCGATCGACCTCCCGGCGCTCCGCCACCGCCACGTGCCACTCCTCCCGATCGTGGTTCCTCTCGATGGCGCATCGTAGCCGTGGCTGGCAGGATGCGCCCGTGCGGCCGACCCCGCCCCTCACCGCCGTCGTCGGCGCGCTCCCGAGGACCGTCCCGTTCGTCGGGCCGGAGGCGCTCGAACGCGCGCTGGGCCGGCCCTTCGCCGCCCGGATCGGGGCCAACGAGAGCGTCTTCGGCCCGTCGCCCGCGGCGCTCGCCGCGATCCGGGACGCCGCGTCTGCGGCGTGGATGTACGGCGACCCCGAGTGCCGCGACCTGCGCACCGCGATCGCGGAGCTGCACGGCGCCGCCCTCGCGAACGTCGTCTGCGGCGTCGGCATCGACGGGCTGCTCGGCACTGTGGTGCGGCTGTTCGTGGGGCCGGGCACGCCGGTCGTCACCTCGCACGGCGGCTACCCCACGTTCATGTTCCACGTGCGCGCCGCGGGCGGCGTCCTGCACGAGGTGCCGTACGCGGACGACCGCGAGGACCTCGCCGGGCTCGCTGCGCGGGCGCGGGCCGCGGGCGCGCGCGTCGTCTACGTCGCCAACCCCGACAACCCGATGGGCACCTGGCACGCGGCCGACGCGATCGCCGAGCTGCGCGCGGCGCTGCCCGACGACGTCCTGCAAGCCGAAGCTGGTCGAGAGCGGCGGCGCGGCCGTCGGCATCGCGAGCATCCTGACCTGGGCGGCCGGCCCGCTCGTGCCCGGCTACTCGGCGAGCAAGGGCGGCGTCAAGCAGCTCGTGCAGTCCCTCGCCACGGCGTGGGCCCCGGAGGGCGTGCGCGTCAACGCGATCGCCCCGGGCTGGATCGACACGCCGCTGACGGATGCGCTGCGCGCCGACCCGGAGCGCACGCGCCTGATCATGGACCGCACCCCGATGAAGCGCTGGGGCCAGCCGCGGGACCTCGTCGGCGCCGCGCTGTTCCTCTGCTCGGACGCGGCGGCCTTCATCACGGGCGCGACCCTCGCGGTCGACGGGGGCTATCTGGCGGACTGAGCGGCGGGCCGGTCGCCGCGGCCTGCTGCGTCTGCCATCCTCCCCACCGTCATGGCGGATCGCTTCCTCGTCACCGGCGGCCTCGGCTGCATCGGCGCCTGGACGGCGCACGAGCTCCTCGCCGCGGGCTGCGAGGTCGTCATCGCCGACCTCGGGTCGAGCGACCACCGCCTGCGCAACCTCGTCGGCCAGCGCCCGGCCGGCCTGACCCGCGTCGCGCTCGACATCACCGACGCCGATCAGGTGATGGCCTGCTTCGCGGAGCACCGGCCCACGCACGTCGTCCACCTCGCGGCGCTGCAGGTGCCGTTCTGCAAGGCCGACCCGGTCGGCGGGGCGCGCGTCAACGTCGTCGGCACCGTCGCGCTGCTCGAGGCGATGGCGGAGCACCTGCCCGACCGCGTCTTCGCCTACGCGAGCTCGGTCGCCGCCTACGGCGGCGAGGACGAGCCCACCGTCGACGGCGTCGCCGCCGCCGACCCGCAGGGCAAGCCGCACACCCTCTACGGCGTCTACAAGCGCGCGAACGAGGAGTCGGCGGCCGTCTACCACGCCGACCGCGGCCTCTCGTCGATCGGGCTGCGCCCGTACGTCGTCTACGGCGTCGGCCGCGACCAGGGCGTCACCTCCTCCCCGAACATGGCGATGCTGGCCGCCGCCCGGGGCGAGCCGTTCCACATCAGCTACGGCGGCCGCGCCGTCTACCAGCACGGCCGCGACGCCGCCCGCGCGTTCATCGCCGCGGCGCGCAGCGACCACGACGGCGCCACCGTCGTCAACCTGCCGGGCGACGAGGTCTCGATGCAGGACATCATCACGGCGATCCGCGCGGTCGTGCCCGACGCCGCGATCACGCTCGACGACGTGCAGCTGCCGTTCCCGCCGTCCGTCGACGCCTCCGGCTTCGACCGCGTCGTCGGCGCGATCCCCCGCTACCCCCTCGACGAGGGCGTCGCCGAGACGATCGGACGCTTCCGCGACCTCACCGCCGCGGGCGCCGTGATCGTCCCGCAGCGCTAGCGCGATGGGCCACCTCGCCGCGGACGCGCCGGCGCGCATCGGCGAGCGGATGCCGCTCCTGATCGGGCTGTCCCTCGCCGCCCTGACCCTGCGCCCCCAGATCGTCGGTCTCGGCCCGCTGCCCCCCGACGTCCAGGCCTCGCTCGGGATCTCGCACGCCGTCGCCCCGTGAAGTCGAAGTGGAGTTCGGACATGCGGGGATTCGTACCACGATCGGTCGGACCAATCCACCACCGCGGCGCCGGGAATGCCACGGCGGATAGGCTGCGTTTCCCCGTGCGGGAAGCGCCGCGACTCCGAGCGGAGGAGGAGGAGGAGAGCACCGTGACCGACACATCAATCCTGTTCGAGGAGACCGCGATCGGCTCCGTGGGCCTGCGCAACCGCATGGCGGTCGCGCCGATGACGCGCGTCAGCGCGACCGAGGACGGCCGGGCGACCGACCAGATGGCGCTCTACTACGGCCGCTACGCGTCCGGCGGGTTCGGGCTCGTGATCGTCGAGGCCACCTACGTCGACAAGCTCCACGCGCAGGGCTACCTGCACCAGCCGGGCCTGACCGACGAGGCGCAGGCCGCGGCGTGGGCGAAGGTGGTCGACGCGATCCACGCGGGCGGCGCGAAGGCCTGCATGCAGTTCGTGCACGCCGGCGCCCTCAACCAGGGCCGCCACCCCTCGTACGCGGAGGGCGCGATCGCCCCGTCCGCCGTCGAGCCGCTCGGGACCATGCTCACCTTCTACCGCGGCGAGGGCGGCTACCCCACGCCGCGCGAGATCACGCGCGACGAGATCGCCGCGGTCAAGCAGGCCTTCGTCGACAGCTGCGTCCGCGCCGTCGCCGCCGGCTTCGACCTGATCGAGATCCACGGCGCCAACGGCTACCTGCTCGACCAGTTCTGGACGGCGTACACGAACCAGCGCACCGACGAGTACGGCGGCGACGCGCGCAACCGCATCCGCCTCGACGAGGAGATCATCCGCGAGGCGATCGCGGCCACGAACGGCGCCGTGCCGATCGGCCTGCGCCTGTCGCAGAGCAAGGTCAACGACTTCGAGTACCAGTGGGTCGGCGGCGAGCAGGACGCGGCCGACATCTTCCCCGTGCTCGACGCGGCCGGGATGGCGTACATCCACATCACCGAGCACGACGCGACGGCCGAGGTGTTCGGGTCGGGCCACTCGCTCGCCGGCCTCGCCCGCAAGCACTCGAACGCGAAGGTGATCGTCAACGGCGGCCTCGGCGACCCCGCGACCGCCGCCGGCCTCGTCGCCCACGGCGACGCCGACATCGTCGCGCAGGGCAAGTCGGCCCTCGCCAACCCGGACTGGCCCGCCAAGGTCCAGGCCGGTGAGGCTCTGGAGGAGTTCGACTTCGGGATGTTCAGCCCGCTTGCCGACCTCGACTCGGCCGAGGCCTGGGCCGCCAACCGCTAGCACTCACGCCGCCGGGCGGAACCCCCGCGACGGGCGGCGGTGCGCCCCGGCGGATGGGCCGTGTAGGGATCGAACCTACGACCTTGGGATTAAGAGTCCCCTGCTCTGCCAGCTGAGCTAACGGCCCGCGGCGGGGATCCTATCCGAACCCCGCGCCCGGTCGCGTCGTGCGCGGGGGCTACTGCACCGGGGCCGGGTTGAACGCCTCCTCGAGGCGGTCGATCTCCTCCTCGACCTGCTTGACCAGCGGGTCGTCGGGGGCGAGCTCCACGAACGTCCGGTACGACGAGATCGCGAGCTCCCCGTCGTTCGCCGCGCCGGCGATCTGCCCGAGCCGGAACCAGGCGGCCGGGTCGTCCGGCGTGGCCTTCGTGACCTTCTCCTGGGCGTCGATGGCCGACTGGTAGGCCTCGCTCGCCTGCGTCTGGAACGGCGTCGCCGCCTCCGAGGCCTGCGAGAAGCCGGCGCTGGCGATCGCCTCCTGCGCCGTCTGGAACGGCGTCGCGCCCTGCGACTGGCCCGGGATCACGGTCTGCGGCACGGCCGGCCGGCCGTTGACGAGGCCGGAGCCCTCGGCGCCCGCGTAGGCGTCCTGGGCCTTCTGCAGGAGCGCGGCGGCGAGGGCGAGGTACGCGTCCGCGACGGCGGACTGCCGCTCCGCGTCGTCTCCGGCCAGTTCGGCCGCCTTCGCGGCCGGCTCCTCGACCTTGTCGAGCTGGCCCGCGGTGACGTACGCGGTGGCGAGCGTCAGCCAGGCCTGCGGGTCGTCGGGCGTCGCCTTCGTCGCGGCGAGGGCGGACGTGACGGCGTCGTCGGCGGCCGCGGTCTCCGGCGCCTCGGCGGCACGCTCCTGCTGCAGCATGTCGAGGAACGAGGGGCCGCCCGTGCCCACGCCCGCGACCACGAACGTGAGAGCGAAGACGCCGGCGAGGAAGGCGAAGATCCACTTGCCCTTCGTGCGCAGCCGCTCGTTGAGCGTCGGCGTGAAGGACTCGGGCGCCTCCTGGCGCGGCTTCGCGGAGCGGCCCGACGCGGATCCGCCCTTGCGCGTGCTCGTGGTGCGCTTGCCCTGTGCCATCAGTCTCGGTCCTCGATCATCCGCCGGCGCGCGGGCTCCGCCGCGGCGACCGCCGCGGCCAGGCGCTGGGCGTCGGCGCTCCTACGGTAGCGCAGGACGCCGTCCACGATGGTGAGGAGGACCCGCTCCGGTGAGCCGGCCATCAGCACGGCCACCGCGGGGTCCTCGACGGGGTCGAACGGCGCGTCGGCGAGGTCGACCGCGACGAGGTCGGCGCGCAGGCCGGGCGCGAGGACGCCGACGGCACCCTCGAGGCCGAGCGCGCGGGCCCCGCCGAGCGTGGCCATGCGCAGGGCGTCGGCCGCGGTCAGGGCGTCGGCGCGGCCCTCGCGGGCGCGGGCCAGCTGCACGGCGGCGCGCAGCTCCGCCCACAGGTCGAAGTCGCCGGCCGACGCGGGCGAGTCCGTGCCGATGGCGAGGGTGGCGCCGGCGTCGAGGAGGGCGCGGACGGGCGCGATGCCGCAGCCGAGGAGCGCGTTCGAGCGCGGGCAGTGGACCACGGCCGCGCCGGACGCTCCCACCCGCCGCGCCTGCGCCGCGTCGAGCTGCACCGCGTGCACGAGGATCAGCCCGGGCCCGAGCAGGCTCGCGTCGTCGAGCAGGTCGACGGGGTGCCGGCCGGTCGCCTCGACCCGGGTCAGGACGGCGAGCGCGTCGGCGATCGGGCCCGTGCCGTCGGCGACCGCCTCGAGCTCGGCGGCCGACTCCGCGACGTGGGCCATGGCCGTCATCCCCCGCTCCCGGGCGAGGCCGACGAGGGCCGCGAACACCGCCGGCGCCGCCGTGTACGGGCTGTGCGGCGAGACGCCGAGGCGGACGAGGCCCGTCGCCGCGGGGGCCAGCGCATCGAGACGCGCGGCGAGCGCGCCGCTGACGGCCGCCGGATCCGCGTCGGGCCCGCCGAACGCCTCGAGGTGGACCGTGCCGCGCAGCCCGGCCGCGGTCGCGGCGGCGAGCGACGCGCCGGCGTACGAGGCGTCGCCGATCGTGCCCACGCCGGACCGCAGGCACAGCAGCGCGCCGAGGTCGGCCTGCGCCTCGGCATCGCCCGGTGCCTGGCGCGGGCGGCGGGCGATGTGGTCGGCCAGCCACGCCGCGAAGGGCAGCCCGTCCCCGAAGCCGCCGTAGGCGGCGTACTCGAGGTGCGTGTGCGCGTTGACGAGAGCCGGCATGAGCGCGGCGGCGCCGAGGTCCTCGACGGGGGCGTCGGGATGGGCGGCGCGCACCGCGGACCGTTCGCCGACCGCGAGGATCACGCCGTCGGCGACCGCGACCGCACCGCCTCGGATGGGCTCGGCACCGACCGGGAGCACGTGGTCGGCGGCGTAGAGCTGCGTCACACGTCCTCGACGGGCTCGAGGCCCTCGCCCTCGTGCTCCTCCAGCTCCCCGCGGCGCTTCTGGACGAAGGCCGAGATGAAGATCGAGACCTCCCACAGGACGAGCAGGGCGGCCAGGGCGATCAGCATCGAGAGCGGATCGCCGCCCGGCAGCGCCGCCGAGACGACGGCCATCACGAAGATCGCGTAGCGGCGGTTCTTGCGCATCCACTGCGGCGTCATCAGGCCGGCGGTCGAGAGCAGGAAGACGCCGGTCGGCAACTGGAAGATCAGGCCGCAGCCGATCAGGATCCAGACGGCGAAGCCGTAGTAGTCGCCGGCCTGGACCTGGCGGTTGTAGAGCTCGGCGTCGAAGTTGACGAGGAAGTTGGTGGCCGCCGGCAGCATCAGGAAGTAGCCGAAGGCGAGGCCGACGAGGAACAGCATCGAGGCGGCGGTCAGGTACGGCCAGGTGCTGCGGTCGTGGTCCGGGTCGAAGGCCGGCATCACGTAGGCGTACAGCTGGTAGATCAGGACCGGGAGGGTCAGGATCACCGCCCCGGCGATCGACACCTTGAGGGCGATCATGAAGGGCTCGGCGACGTTGAGCACGATCGGCTCCGGCACGCTCGCCGGCAGCGGGCGGTTCAGGAACTCGATGATCAGCTCGTGCTGCCAGAAGCAGAGGATGAAGCCGACCGCGAGCGCGACGAGGCTGATGATGACGCGGTTGCGGAGCTCCTCGAGGTGGTCCGTGAGCGGGACCTCCTCGTCGTGCCCGACGCGCTTGACGTTGCGGATCCCGGCCAGCATCGGCGCAGCCTCCTCGCCGTGCGCCCTACTCGGCGGGCTTCGGCTCGGCCACCGGCTCCGCAGCGGCCGGGGCCGGCTCCGCGGCGGGAACCGCGGCGGCGACGGGCTCGGCGGCCGGGGCGGCCGCGGCGGCCGTCTCGACGACCGGCGTGGTCGACTGGACGACGACCGGCTGCGCCGGCGCCTCGTCGGGCTCGCCGGACAGGCCGCGCTTGAAGTCGCGCATGCCGGAGCCCAGGCCGCGGCCGAGCTCGGGGAGCTTCTTGGGGCCGAAGACGAGCAGACCGATGACCAGCACGATCCCGATCTGCCAGAGAGAGAAGTCGAAAGGCATAAGGAAAGACCTCCTTGCTCGGCGAAGGCTACCACCGAACGGGAACGCGGGGGCCGAGCCGGGCGGCTACGCTCACGCCGCCGTGGAGTTCGCGTTCACCATCGCCTCCGCCGTCATGGCGGGAGTCGTGATCGCCGTGGTCGTGCTCCTCGCCCGCGGCTCGGGTGCGCGCCTCGCGCGCGTCGCCCTGCCCCTCGGGATCCTGCTCCTGGCGGTGCAGACGGCGTTCGGCCACTGGTCCGTGGCCGCCTTCGGCCTGCTCGGCGCCCTGGTCGTCTCGGCGGGCGCCCTCGCCGTCCACGGCGGCTCGCGCGACCACGCCCCCACGTGGCTCGCGCTCGGCGTCTTCGCCGTCGCCGGCCTGGCGGGCGGCTTCGGGGTCCTCGCGCACGGCCTCTGCGCGGCGGGCGACGCCTACGGCTGCGCGGGCACCGCCCCCGACCTCCTGGCCGTCGCCGGCTGGGCGATCGCGCTCGCGGCGTACGGGTACCTCGGCTGGCAGGCCCTGCGGCCGTGATCGCGCTGCTCGGGCAGACGGTGCGCGACGAGATCGTGCACGCCGACGGCGCCGCCGAGGTGCGCTGCGGCGGCGCGCCCGTGTTCGCCGCGCGCGCCCTCAGCGCCGCCGGCATCCCGGGCGTCGTCATCACCCGCGGCGCCGACGACCTGCACGGGGACGTCGCCGCGGCCGGGCTGCCCGTACTCGCGGGCCCGTCCGGCGGCACGTTCGTCAGTCGGCTGGTGCTGCACCCCGATGGCCACCGCGACCACGAGATCGCCGCGCTCGGGACGCCGTTCAGCGCCGCCGACCTGACGGGCTGGGCGGCCTCGACCCTCGCCGACGCCACCACCGTCGTGGTGGGCACGCAGTGGCGCGACGACGTCGGCCCCGACGCGCTCCGCGCCCTGCACCGCACGGGCCGGCGCATCGTCTTCGACGCCCAGGGCCTGGCCCGCCCGGGGCTCGGCCCCGTGGTCCCGGCGGGGCCGCTCGACCCCGACTGGCTCGACGGCGTCGACGTCGTCAAGTTCTCCGACGCCGAGGCGCACGCGCTGCTCGGCGGGCTCGACGCGACGGCGCTCGCACGGGCCGGCGTGCCGATCGTGGTCGTCACCCACGGCGAGCAGGGCGCCGACGTCTGGCGGGCGGGCGACGCCGAGCCCGTGCGGGTCCCGCCCCGTCGGATCCCGCGTCTCGCCGACACCGTCGGCGCGGGCGACATGTTCACGGCGCTGTTCGCGGCGGCGCTCGACGCCGGCGACGCGCCCGTGGCGGCCACTGAGCGCGCATCGGCGGGCGTCGCCGAGATCCTGGCGCTGCGCGCCTAGGCCAGGAGGCCGCCCGCGAGGGCGGCGATCAGGGGCTCGAGGTCGTCGGGCGGCGGGTCGCCCGGCCCGAGGCCCGGCACGAGGGCCCGCACGGCGGCGTGGCGCGCCGCGAGCGGCGGCCCGAGCCGCTCCACCCCGCGCAGGTCGATCGCCTGGCAGGCGAAGACCGCCCCGATCGCCGCGACCCGGAACCCCAGCGCGGCCATCTCGCGGGTGCGCCGCGCGCCGAGGTGCGCCATGGTCAGGCGGTCCTCGATGCCCTCCGCCTGCGTCGCCGAGCCGACCTCCGCGCTGACCGGCTGATGCAGGAGGCGGGCCTCGGCGCCGATGCCCTGCAGGGGCCACGCCATCTCCGAGTAGGCCTGGCCAGCGCGGTCGTCGGGCGGCTCGAGGCCGGTGGTGAGCCCCGTCTCCGAGGCCTGCAGCAGCTTGACCGAGCGCTCCACCTGCATCGTCAGGCACGGGGCGAGCGCGATCCGCGCGAGGTCGAGCGCGGTCGCCACGACCTGCAGGTCGAAGTTCGCGACGGGCAGCATCAGGTCGCGCTCCGGCAGGGCGAGCGGATTCTGCTGGTGGGCGTTGAGCTCGATCGCGACCCGCTCCTCGGCGTAGGCCAGGGCGTCGTCGGCGGCGCCGAGCACGGGCGCCGCGTCCCGGAAGCTGAGCGGTGACTGCAGGTGGCGGGGCTCCTCGCCGTGCAGCCGGCTGCCCTCGAGGAGCGCCCACAGCCGGGCCAGCGCCCGCTGGTAGCCGGGGTGCGGCCGCACCTCGCCCGCCACCGGGTCGTACGGCGTCGGGTTGGCCGCGTACGCCTCGACGTCGAGCGCGGCCAGGGCCGTCAGGCAGTCGAGCAGGGCGCGCGCGTCGTGCACGGCGAGCGCGGCCTGCGCCGTCACGAACGAGCTCTGCCCGATCAGGGGCAGCGCCTCGCCGGGGGCGAGGTCGACGTCGCCGAGCAGGCCGGTCACGAGGTCGGCGAGGGGCGCGAGGTCGCCCATGCCGGTGACCCCGTACATGCGCACGCGCGGCAGCGGGCGCGCCGACGATGAGAGGCGCTCGGCGATCGCCACGGCGATCTCGGGGCGCGCGTTCGTGCGGCCGGCCGCGAGCTGGTTGAGGAGGCAGAGGGCCGCGGCCCGCACCTCGTCGTCGGGCAGGGCCGGGCCCTGGCCCGTCGCGTGCCCGCGCAGCATGCGCCGGTTGAACGCGGCGGCCTCGGCGACCGCCACGTCACGGTCCTTGCGCGAGCCGACGCCGCGGGTCAGGCCGTAGACGCCGTCGCCGCGCGCGGCGATCCGCTCGGCGAAGGCGCGGTTCTCGGCCATCCGCTCGACGACGTCGGGGCCGAGCTCGACCCGCCCGGGCTCGCGGGCCGCACGGACGAGCGCCGCGAGGTCGAGATCGCTGCCCGTCAGGACGATGCCGGCCATCCGGCGGAAGGGTACTGCACCCGAGGTCGCCTACCCTCCCCGCTGTGCAGGCGCCCGCGGTCAGCCTCGAGGAGTGCTCGAAGCGCTTCGGCGAGCGCCTCGCCCTGCGCAAGGCGACGCTCGCGGTCGCGCCCGGCGAGACCGTGGTCCTGCTCGGCCCGAACGGCGCAGGCAAGTCGACCCTCCTGCGCCTCGCCGCGGGCCTGCTCCGCCCGACCGCGGGACACGCCCGGATCGACGGCGTCGACGCCTCCGCCGCGCCACGCGCGCTGCGAGCCGGGATGGCCTACGCCGGGCACCGCAGCCAGCTCTACCGCGGCCTGACCGCGCACGAGAACCTCGCCCTCCACGCGCGCCTCCACGGGCGCGCGCTGGACGTCGACGGGGCGCTCGCCGCCGTCGGGCTCGCCGACCGCGCCGACGAGCGGATCGACGGCTTCTCGCGCGGCATGCTGCAGCGCCTCGCCCTCGCCCGCGCGACGGCGCACGAGCCGGTGCTGCTCCTGCTCGACGAGCCGGCGAGCGGGCTCGACGCGGACGGCCGCGCCCTCCTCGACGCCGTCCTCGCCGCGGGCCGGGGCCGGCGCACCCAGCTCGTGGCCAGCCACGACCACGACCTGCCGGATCGCCTCGGCGCGCGCGCCGTCCACCTCGACGGGGGGCGGATCGCGTGATCGGCGCCGCCCTCGCCATCGCCCGCGTCAAGCTCCTGCTCGAGCTGCGCCGGCGCGAGGTCGTGTTCGCGATGCTGCTCTTCGTCGTCGCGACGATCGTGATCGTGCACTTCGCGCTCCGCGCCGACGCGGGCGCCGGACCCCGCGCCGCCGCCGGGATGCTGTGGGCCGCCGTCGTCTTCACCGCCGTCCTCGGCCTCCTGCGCGCCTTCGCCGCCGAGGCCGAGGAGGGCGCCCTCGACGCGCTCCTGCTGGCCCCCGTCGACCGGGCCGCGATCTGGCTCGGCTCCGCACTCGCGCAGTTCGGCTTCCTCGTGGTCGTCGAGCTCGTGGCCGTGCCCCTGTGGTGGCTGCTCTTCTTCCAGGAGGACGGTCCGGCACCCGTGCCCGTGATCGCCGCACTGCTCCTCGCGAACGTCGGCATCGCCCTCGTCGGCACCCTCGCCGCGGCGCTCGCCCTCGGCGCCCGCACCCGCGACGTGCTGCTGCCGGTGCTCGTCCTGCCGCTCGCGATCCCGCTCGTCCTGGCCGGGGTGACGGCCACGTACGGCGCCTTCGGCGAAAAGGGAGGCGGGTTCGGACCGCTCGGGCCCCTCGGCTTTCTGGCACTCTACGACCTGATCTTCCTCGCGCTCGCGTGGGGGACATCGGAGCACCTGTTGGGAGACTGACGTGCGCGCCCTCGGCCGCCCCTCCACCACCGTCCCGCTGATCCTGAGCCTCATCCTCGTCCCGCTGACGGTCGTGCTCGCCTTCGTCTGGACGGGCGAGGACGTCGACCAGGGCTTCAGCCAGAAGATCTTCTACCTGCACGTGCCGATCGCGTTCACCTCCTATGTCGCCTTCGCGTACGGCGCGTTCTGCGCGGCGATGTACCTGTGGCGCCGGACCCCCGAGTGGGACCTGCGCTCCTACGTGGGCGTCCACTCCGGCACGATCTTCGGCACGCTGGTGCTCCTGACCGGCCCGATCTGGGCGAAGGCCTCGTGGGGCGTCTGGTGGAACTGGGGCGACCGCCAGATCAACGTCTTCCTGATCCTGTTCCTCTACTACTGCGCGTACTTCATGCTGCGCTTCTCCCTCGACGAGGGCGAGCGGCGGCGCTCCGCCTCCGCCGTCTACGCGCTCCTCGGGCTCGGGTTGATCCCGCTCTCGTTCCTGGCCGTGCGCATCGCCGAGTCGCTGATCCACCCGGTCGTCTTCACCACGTCGGGCGCGGCGATGCCCTCCTCGTTCTTCATCACCTTCCTCATCGGTCTCGCCGGGATGCTCAGCCTGATGGCGCTCCTGATGGCCGTCGAGCTGCGCGGCAAGCGCGCGGCGCTGCGCGTCCTCGAGCTCCAGCGCGCCACCCGGGGGGAGGACGCGTGACGCTCCGCGACGCCGTGCCGTACGTCGCCGCCGCGTACCTCGTGGTCTGGGTCGTGATCCTGCTGTACGTGGCCATCATCGGCCGCAAGCTCGGGCGGCTCGAGCGCCAGCTCGACGAGCTCGAGGGGCAGGGCGGCGAGCCGCGGCCGTGAGCGCCGCGCTCCGGCTCGGGACCCGCGGCTCCCCGCTCGCCCTCGCCCAGGCGGACCTCGCGGCCGCCGCCCTGTGCGCCGCCGGCGTCGAGAGCGAGGTCGTGGTCGTCTCGACCCGCGGCGACGAGGCCCCCGCCGCCCCGCTCGCCGAGCTCGGCCCGGGCGCCTTCGCGAGCGCCCTCGAGGAGGCGCTGCTCGCGGGCCGCGTCGATGTCGCCGTCCACTCGGCGAAGGACCTGACGGGCGAGCAGCCCGCCGGGCTCGTCCTCGCCGCCTTCCTCCCCCGCGCCGACCCGCGCGACGCCTGGTGCGGGGCGGCCGCCTCGCTCGACGCGGTGCCCGCCGGCGCCCGCGTCGGTACGTCGTCCCTGCGCCGCTGCGCGCTGCTCGCGCGCCTGCGCCCCGACCTCGAGCTGGTCCCCGTCCGCGGCAACGTGCAGACCCGCCTCGACCGCCGCGCGGCCGACGGCCTCGACGCCGTCGTGCTCGCCGCCTGCGGCCTCGAGCGGATCGGCCTCGACCGCGAGATCGGCTTCCGCTTCGCCGTCGACGAGCTGGTGCCCGAGGCGGGGCAGGGCGCGATCGCGCTGCAGACCCGCACGGGCGAGGAGGACGGCGCCGCGCCGGCCGACCACGCCGAGACGCGGGGGGCGGTGCTGGCCGAGCGGGGCGTCACCCGTCGCCTCGGCGGCGGCTGCCGCGTGCCCGTCGCCGCGCACGCCCACGCGGTCGCGGGCGGCTGGCGCCTCGCGGGCTGGGTCGCCGCCCCCGACGGCGCGGCCGAGGCGCGCGCCGAGGCCACCGGCCCCGACCCCGCGTCGCTCGTGGACGCCGTCGTCGCGAGGCTGCGCGCCGCCGGCGCCGAGCGGCTGCTCGCGGAGGCCGGCGCATGACGGTCTTCCTGGTCGGGTCCGGCCCGGGCGACCCGGGCCTGATCACGGTTCGCGGCCTCGACCTCGTGCGCCGCGCCGAGGTGCTCGTCGTCGACCGCCTGGCCGGCCCCGAGCTGCCGCTCGAGGCGCCCGAGGGCTGCCTCGTGGTCGACGCGGGCAAGGCCCCGGGGCGCGTCGCGATGACCCAGGACGAGATCAACGCCTGCCTCGTCGAGCACGGCCTGACCGGGCGCCTCACGGTGCGCCTCAAGGGCGGCGACCCCTTCGTGTTCGGGCGGGGCTCGGAGGAGGCCGAGGCGCTGCACGCCGCCGGCGTGCCCTACGAGGTCGTGCCGGGCGTCTCCAGCGCGATCGCGGCGCCGTCCGCGGCGGGCGTGCCGGTCACGCACCGCGGCCTCGCCACCCACGTGACCATCGTCACCGGCCACGAGGACCCGGCGAAGCCCGAGACCCAGACCGACTGGGCATCCCTGGCCCGCGCCGGCGGCACGCTCGTGCTGCTGATGGGCGTCGGCCGCCTCGCGGGCATCGCCGACGCGCTCGTCGCCGGCGGCCGCGACCCCGGGACGCCGGTGGCGATCGTCGAGCGCGCGACCTCCCCGACCCAGCGCGTGACCACGGGCGAGCTGGCCACGATCGCCGCCACGGCCGCGGCAGCCGGGGTGGCGTCGCCCGCCGTCACGGTGGTCGGCGACGTCGTCGCGGTCCGCGAGGCGATCGGCTGGGCCGAGCGGCTGCCGCTCGCCGGCCGCGTCGTGGCGGTCACCCGCCCGCGGGCCCAGGCCGACGGCCTCAGCCGCCGCCTCGCCGACCTCGGCGCCCGCGTCGTGCAGGCGCCCCTGATCCGCACCGAGCCCGTCCCCGGCGATCCGATCGACCCGTCGGCCTGCGACATCCTCGTCGTCACCAGCCCGAACGCGCCCGCGCTCCTGCTCGAGCGGATCGGCGGCGACGCCCGCGCGCTGCACGGCGTCGAGGTGGCGGCGATCGGCCCGGCCACCGCGGCGGCGCTGCGCGAGGTCGGCATCGTCGCGGACCTCGTCTCCGAGCGGGCCGTCGCCGAGGCCCTGCTCGACCTGCTCGCCGACCGGGCCGCGGGCCGCCGCGTCCTGATCGCCCGCGCCGAGGAGGCGCGCGACCTCCTCCCCGACGGCCTCGCCGCGCGGGGCGCCGAGGTCGAGATCGCGGTCCTCTACCGCACCGTGCCCGTCGTGCCCGACACGGACGCCGCACTCGGCGCGGACGCCGTCGCCTTCACGTCGGCCTCGACGGCGCGCGCCTTCGCGGCCGCCTTCGCCGGGCACGACCTCGACGGCGTGCGCGGCGTCGCCATCGGCCCGGCCACGAGCGCGGCGATGCGCGAGCTCGGGATCCCGGTCGCCGCCGAGGCCGCGGAGCACGACCTGGACGGCCTCGTCGCCGCCCTCGTCGAGCTGCTCGGCTAGCCGCGTCCGGCGCGCAGCACGCCCGGGATCGTGATCGCGAAGGCGATCGCGACGCCGACCGCGGACAGCACGAAGACGCCGCGCACCCCGAGCGGGTCCGCCAGGGCGGCGCCGATCAGCCCGCCCCCGGCGATCGCCGCCACCGCGATCATGCGGCCGGTGATGCCGACCCGGGCCTGCAGGCGGTCGGGCACGCCGCGCTGGCGCTCGCCGATGATGGCCGAGAGCAGGGCGAAGTCGGCGAGGTTGCGGATCCCGTTCGCGACCGCGACGGTGGCGAAGCCCGGCGCGAGCCCCGTGGCGAGGATCGAGACGGCGCTCAGTCCCGTCAGCGCCGCCGCGACCGGCCCCGGGCCGTGCCGCGGCACGAGCCGCCCGAGCAGCGCGGGCACGCCGATCGCGACGAAGCTGCCGATCGCGAGCACCACCCCGGCCTCGACCGACGAGAGGCCGAGCGACTCGCGCAGGAGCGGCACCGACAGGGCCGCCGACGTCGCGGCCGCGAGGTTCCAGGCGATGCTGAGCCACGTGTAGGAGCGCACCCGGGGCGTGTGCCAGATGACCGCGAGGCCCTCCCGCGCCATCGCCGTCGCCGACTCGGGCGCGCCGCGGTCCTCCGCGTCGAGCGGCCGGCGCACGAGCAGGATCATCGCCATCGCGCAGACGAACATCGCGGCCTCCGCGACGAGCGCGAAGGCGGGGCCGACGGCGGCGATCAGGACGCCGCCGAGCGCCGGCCCGATGAAGTAGCCGATCGCCCAGGCCGCCGACAGGGTCGCCTGCCCCTCGGTGAAGCGCTCGCGGCCGATGATCGCGGCGATCGCCCCGAACACGGCGGCGTCGACGAACACCCGGGCCGTGCCGATCGCGATCGCCGCCGCCAGCACCACGCCGAGCGGCGGGTGCCCGAAGACGTACCAGGCGGGGATGACCAGCGCCGCGGCGACCTGCGTGGCGTGCGCGATCCACATGATGCGACGCCGGTTGTGACGGTCGCCGACGACGCCCGCGACGAGCCCGAACACGACGTACGGCGCGACGGACAGGGCGAAGACGAGCCCGGCCGACGCCGCCGACCCGCCCCCGTCGAGGACGAGCCAGGGCAGCGCGATCCAGGAGACCCCCGCGCCGATGACGTCGAGCGCCTGGGCGCCGAGGAGCAGGCGCCCGTCCCGTTCGCGGAGCAGGGGGTCCGAGCGCAGCGGGACCTACCCGGGCTGCGAGCTCATCGCCCAGATCGCGATCGCGATCAGGATGATCTGGGCGCCGCCGATCCAGATGATGCGCTTCGCGTAGACCGCCGCCTCGTCCGAGCCGACCGTCGCGTTGCGCAGCTTGCGCGCCGTCGGGTGCATCAGGCCGCTGCCGCCGACGGCGACGAGGATCCAGACGAGGAAGCCGATCGAGATCCAGGTCGCACCCCAGCTGATGCCGCCCTCGGTCATCATCCAGATGCCGGCGATCATCAGGATGATCGCCGCCGGCAGGCCGACCCGCGTCGAGAAGCGCAGCATCGCGAAGGCGCCGACGAGGATGCCGTCGGCGCTGCGCCGCGACGACAGGGTCGCGAAGACCAGCGACCCGAACAGCGCCCCGAACCAGACGTAGGCGGCGATCGAGTGGATCAGGGCGAGGGTGTCGTAGCTCATTCGGGCGCTCTTCCTGCGTCGGGGTCCGCGATGACGTCAGCGTAGTCGCGCCGGGGCGCGGCGACCCAGAGGTCCCACGGGTGCGGCTCCCCGTTCGCCCGATCCGCGGCGCATCCTTCCCGCAGGAGCGCCGCCAGCGCCGCCGTGCGGGCGGCGAGCCGCCGGCACCAGTGCGGGTCGCCCGGCGCCGGCGCGTCGAGCAGCTCGGCGATCGACCCGGCGAGGCGGTTGGCCTGCACGGCGCTCTCCGGCGTCGGGTCGAAGAGGACGCGGCCCCAGGCCCCGGACAGGTACTCCTCCCAGGCCTCGTCGAGCTCGTCGGGGCCGGCGACGGCCCCCGTCGCGTCCGCCGCGAGCGCGAAGCGCTCCTCGAAGTGGGCGCGCAGCGCGGCGACGGAGCCCGCCTCGTCGACCAGCCCGAACCAGCCCGGCGGGTAGAGGCCCTCGCCGTCGAGCTCGTAGCTCGGGCCGGGCAGCGCCCCGGCCGCGACCCGCTCGGCCCACGGGCCCGGGTCCTCGCCCCGCTCCGCGCAGAGCTCAACCAGCGGGCGGTAGCGCGCCCGGATCCACGCGCGGTCGTTGGCGTCGGGTTCCACGGCGTGATCGTAGGATGCCCGCATGGCCACGATGCACCTCGCCGGCGTGACGAAGGGGTACGGCGACCGCCCGCTCCTCGACGACGTCTCGCTGCGCGTCTCCGAGGGGCAGCGGCTCTGCATCGTCGGGCGCAACGGCGTCGGCAAGACGACGCTGCTCCGCATCGTCGCGGGCGAGATCACGCCCGACGCGGGCGAGGTCGGGATCCCGCGCGGCTGGCGCGTCGCCCTCCACGACCAGCGCCCGCCGCGCGCCGACGGCCGCACGCTCGGCGCGTACGTCGCCGAGCTGCTCGGCGACGTCGAGGCCATCGAGCGGCGACTGGCCGAGCTCGAGCAGGCGATGGCGGATGGCGACCACGCGGACGCCACCATGCACGCGTACGCGGCGACGCAGGCCGCGTACGACCAGGCCGGCGGCTACACGTGGCGGGTCCACTTCGAGTCGGTGCTGCGCGGGCTCGGCTTCGACGACGCCGACCTCGAGCGCGAGCTGCGCACGTTCTCCGGCGGCGAGCTGACCCGCGCCGCGCTCGCCCGCACGCTCTCCGCCAACCCGGACCTCCTGCTCCTCGACGAGCCGACGAACCACCTCGACCTCAAGAACCTCGACTGGCTCGAGTCCGAGCTCGCCGACTTCAAGGGCGCCGTCCTCGTCGTCTCGCACGACCGCTGGTTCCTGGAGGCGGTCGCCACCGGCGTCGTCGAGCTCGGCCGCGGCCGGGCCCGCTCCTACGCGATGCGCTACAGCGCGTACCGCAAGGAGCGCATCCTCGAGGAGACGCAGGCCGTGGAGGCCTTCGAGCGCCAGCAGGAGGAGATCCAGCGCCTCGAGCGCTTCATCGCCCGCTTCGGCGCCGGCACCCGGGCCCGCCAGGCGAAGTCGCTCGGCAAGCGCCTCGACAAGATCGAGCGGCTCGAGCGTCCCGCCCGGGAGGTGCGCCTCGCGTTCGGGTTCCCGAAGACCCCGAAGCCGAGCCGCGACGTGATCGAGGCCCGCGACCTCACGCTCACCGCCGGCGACCGGGTGCTCTTCGAGCACGGCTCGTTCGTCCTCGAGCGCGGCCGCACGATGGCCGTGATCGGGCCGAACGGGTCGGGCAAGACGACCCTCGTCGAGAGCCTCGTCGGCGGCCGGCCCGCCGCCACCGGCGCGGTCAAGCTCGGCCACAACGTCGAGCTCGCGTACTTCTCCCAGCACGCCGACGACCTGCCCGAGCGGGCCACCGTCCTCGAGGCCCTGTCCGCGGGCAGCGACCTCGGCACCTCCGAGTGCCGCACGCTGCTCGGCCGCTTCCTGTTCTCCGGCGCCGAGGTCGAGAAGAAGGTCGAGGTGCTCTCCGGCGGCGAGCGCAAGCGCCTCCTCCTCGCCCGCCTCGTCGCGTCCGGCGCGAACGTGCTGGTCCTCGACGAGCCGACCAACCACCTCGACGTCGAGGCCTGCGAGGCGCTCGAGGCCGCGCTCGACGCGTACGCGGGCGCGATCCTGCTCGTCTCGCACGACCGCGCCCTGATCGACGCCCTCGCCGACGAGACCCTCTCGATCGAGGGCGGCACCCTCGTCCGCCGCGACGGCGACTACGAGGACTTCCTCGCCGCCACCGACGGCGGCGTGCGCGAGAAGACGGTCAAGAAGGCGGCGCCCGCCGCGAAGCCCGCCCGGCGCCCGAAGGCGACGCCCGAGATGCGCCGCGCGAAGGAGCTCGCCGCGGAGGTCTCCGCCAAGGAGGACGCGATCGCGCAGCTCGAGGCCGAGCTGGCCGACGCCAGCGTGCGCGCCGACCACCAGCTGTTCGCCCAGACCGCCAAGGCGCACAGCCAGCGCCAGGAGGAGCTGCGCCTGTTGATGCGCGATTGGGAGGAGGCCGAGGCCGCGGCGATGCGCTCGGCGAACGGGTAGGATCCGTTCCATGCGCGACGTCATCGACCGCCTCCAGGAGGGCGCGTTCAAGGTCTCGGAGCAGGCTCAGCGCCTGGTCCGCGCCGAGATCGCCCTCGCCCAGGCCGAGATCAAGTTCAAGATGCAGCAGGCCGCGCCCGGCGTCGGCCTCCTCGTCCTCGCCGGTGCGCTCGCCTTCCTGTCCCTGTTCGCGGTGATGATCGCGATCATCTGGGGCATCTCGACGCTCGTGCCGCTCTGGCTCGCGGCGCTGATCACCGCGATCGGCTTCCTCGTCCTGGCCGGCCTCTGCGGCGTGGCCGGCAAGGCGATCCTCGCGAAGGTCGGCCCGCCCGTCCCGGAGACCGCGATCGGCATCGCCAAGGCGACGCCCGCCGAGTTCGGACGCGGCTCGAACGGCAAGGACGAGCTCCGGTGAGCGCCAAGAAGGACCTCGCCGCCGCGCGCGCCGAGGCGGAGGCGGCCCAGGCCGGCTTCGTCCAGGCCGTCGGCAGCCTCGGCTCCGCCGCGGGCTCGGCCAGGGCCGAGGCCACGGGCACGGCCCGCCGCTTCGCCCCGATCGCGATCGCAGCCGCGGGCGCGCTGATGGCGGTCAGCGTGCTGCGCAAGCTGCGCTGATCAGCGCTTCGGCGACGGCGCCCTGAGCGCCGCGCTGCCCGCGGCGATCGGCTCCAGCCCGGGCACCTCGAGCGCGGGCCAGACGAGCGTGCCGGGCTGGTCGCCGGCCGGACGGACGGCGAGCGTGAACCCCGCGGGCGCCGCGACCTCGCCGAGGACCGCGCCGTCGGGGCCGAGCACGCGTGCCGTGCCGTCGAGGGGGCTCGGAGCGCCGGTCGGGTCGAGCGGATCGCCGGGCCGCAGCTCGAGCACGCGTCCGCCGGAAAGCCCGATCCGCACGCGCTCGACGAGCGCGCGCCCGTCGGCGTCGGTGCCGATCACGGCCTCGGCGCGGCGGCGCTCGAGGCGCGGCGGCGCGTCGGCGGGCAGGGGCACGCCAACCGCGTAGGCCTTGGCGTCGGCGAGGGACAGCGCGTTGCCGATCGCGGGCGCCCGCCGCTTCGCCGTGGCCCGCTGGTCGACGAGGACGAGGGCGCGCAGGTCGCCCGCCTCGGAGGTGGTCCGGACGGCGTCGCTCTGGCGCTGGTTGAGGACGACGCGGTAGACGACGCCGACCGGGTCGACGAGGACGGGCAGGACGCGCGCGGCGGTGCCGCCGCCGACGGTGTAGTCGCGCTCGCCCGCGAAGCGGGACAGGACGACCGTCACCGCACCGACGGTGCGCACGTCCGCCGCGGCTTCGCCGAGCGGGCGATGCACGACCCGCACGCGCACGACGATGCGGTTCGCCAGCGTCGCCGGCTGGCCCGGGGCGGGCGTGACGAGACCGACCCGGACCCAGCTGATCTCGGGGTCGGCGACGACCGCCGCGGGCGCCTTCGCGGCGGCGGCGGGCGCCACGGCGAGGCAGGCGGCGAGGACGAGCGGGATCAGCGGCAGGCGGCGGTGCACGGGCCCAGTCTGCCCCGACTTTCGCCCCCGGGCGCGGGAATCCTCAGGAATGCCGGCGGCCGCGCGGGCGTTCGGCCGGGGGCATGGACGACCGCCTCCCCGATCTCGCCCTCGGCCCCGTCGACCTTGTCGTCGCCGACCTCGAGCGAGCCGCGTCGTTCTACTGCGACGTCGTCGGGCTGCGCGTCCTGGCCGCCGGCCCGGCCCGCGCCGAGCTCGGCGTCGACGCCCCGCTCGTGCGCCTCGTGGAGGAGCCGGACGCCCGGCCCGCGGGCGGCGAGGCCGGGCTCTTCCACCTGGCCCTGCTCCTGCCGGGGCGCGCCGACCTCGCCCGCTGGGCGCAGCACGCCGCGGGCGGCCGCGTGCCCCTCGAGGGCGCGAGCGACCACGTCGTGTCGGAGGCCGTCTACCTGCGCGACCCCGACGGGCACGGGATCGAGATCTACGCGGACCGGCCGCGCGGGATCTGGGAGGGCCGGGTCGACCGGCTGATGGCGACGCTGCCGCTCGACCTCCCCGACCTGCTCCGCCTCGCCGATCCGGCCGAGCCGTTCGGGGGCCTGCCCGCCGGCACCGCGATGGGCCACGTCCACCTGCAGGTCGCCGACGTGCCGGCGACGATCGCCTGGTACCGCGACGTGCTCGGCCTCGACCTCGTCGCCACCTACGGCCCCCAGGCGGCGTTCCTGTCGGCCGGCGGCTACCACCACCACATCGGCGCCAACACGTGGCGCAGCGCGGGCCTCGCGCCCGCCGGTCCGGGCACCGCCCGCCTCGCGCGTGCCGAGCTCGGCGTGCCCGCCGGGCGCCTGGGCGCCGTCGTCGACCGGGTCCGCGCGGCGGGCGGCGAGACCGCCGAGGCGGACGGCGCGGTGCTCGTCCGCGACCCCTCGGGCGTCCCGCTCGCCCTCACCGCCGCGCCGTAGCGGGCAGGGCTGCGCGCCCGCACGCGGTACACAATGGGGCGATGCGCCTCCTCCGCGGCCTGACCCTGCTCGACGCGCTGCTGCTCCTGGTCGCCCTGGCGGCCACGTGGCAGAAGATGTCGTGGGAGGCCGCGGGCCGCGTCACCCTCGTCGACCTCCTGCAGGTCGCCTTCGTCGCGCTGTTCGCGATCGACCGGCTGGTGCGGCGCGATGCGCGCCTCCACCCCGCCGCCGCCGTCGCCCTCGGCTTCGTGCTCCTGCTCGCCGCCGTGCACCTCGCCGGCTACCTCGGCCTCGACACCACCCAGGCGATGGCGCAGTGGTCGAAGGGCTTCGCCAAGTGGCTCCTGTTCGCGCTGTTCCTCGTCTGCGGGGTCGCGCACCTCGCCCGCCGCGGCCGCGAGCTCTGGTGGCGGGTGGCCGGCGCCTTCGTCGCGGGGGTGACGCTCAGCGCCGCCTACGGCATCGTGCAGACCGCGGTGCGCACGGCGACCGGCGTCGAGCTCGACCGCGTCCTGCTCGCCCCGGTCTTCCCCGGGGCCCGCGTGCTCGGCGCCAACCTCTACGGCGTCGTCTCGTCGTTCGACCAGTACGGCGTCACGGGGCAGGCCGAGGTCTACCGGCTGACGGGCTTCAGCGAGGACCCCAACCACCTCGGCGTGATGGTGGGCGTGCCGCTCCTCCTCGTCACGGCGCTGATCGTGGGAGCGCGCGACGGCTGGGCGCGCCGCCACCGCACGCTCCTCACCGCCGTCGGGATGGTGCTCCTGACCGCCGGCATCCTGACCCAGTCGCGCAGCGGCCTGCTCGGCATCGGCGTCGGGGTGCTGGTCCTCGCCTGGTGGTACCGCGGCCGCCTCTTCAACCGGCACGTCGTCGTCGCCCTCGCCATCCTCGTCGCCCTCGGAGGCGCCTTCGCGGCGGGCCGCACGCAGGAGCTGGGCCAGCTGCTCGCATCGCGCACCGCCACCGACAGCCGCTCCTCGCAGGCCCACATCGAGTTCTTCGAGCTGATCGTGCCGATGATGGAGACCTCGCCCCTGTTCGGGATCGGGATCAACAACTTCGCCGTCTACTACCAGTTCCAGACGGGCCGGGCCGACTTCGGCCCCCACTCCTTCATCGTCGCGACGCTGACCGAGATGGGCCTCGTCGGGGCGATCGTCTGGCTGGCGCTGCTGCTCTGGGTCGCGGGCCGCCTGCGCGCGCTCCTGCGCGCCGGCCGCGCCCGCTCCGCCCTGCCCGGCGACGACGGGCTGCTATTCGCCGCCGCGGCCGGGCTCTCCGCCGGATTCGCCGCCACCCTCGCCGGCAACGTCTTCTACCTGACGATGATCTTCAGTGCCTTCTACCTGGTGCTGCTCCTGATCATCGCCGCACCCGCCGCACTCGTCGGCGAGCGCGGCGCCGAGCCGGCCCGCGCGCCGGAGCCGGAGGCCGGGACCGCCCCGGCCCGCTGACGGATACCCTTCACGCGTGCTCCTCGTCGAGGTCATCGGCTGGGCCGCCCTCGTCCTGCTCCTGTGGACGCACGTCGGCTACCCGCTGCTGGCGTTCGCGTGGTCTCGGGTCGCACCGCGTCGGATCGGCGCCGCCGACATCGAGCCGCGCGTGGCGCTCGTGATCGCCGCCCACAACGAGGCCGACGTGATCGAGGCCAAGCTCGAGAACGCGCTCGCGCTCGACTACCCCGGCGGGCGGCTGCGGATCGTCGTGGCCTCGGACGCCTCCGACGACGGCACCGACGAGATCGTGGAGCGCTGGGCCAGCCGTGGCGTCGAGCTGGTGCGCGCCGCCCGCGGCGGCAAGGTCAACGCGCAGGACACCGCCGTGCGCGCGCTCGGCGACTGGCCCGAGGTGCTCGCCTTCTCGGACGCCAACTGCGCCTGGGAGCCGGACGCGCTGCGCCGCCTCGTGCGGCCCTTCGCCGACGACCGGGTCGGCTACGCCTGCGGCCGGCTGCGCCTGCGCCAGGCGGACGGCACGAACCGCGAGGGCGCCTACTGGCGCTTCGAGGTGGCGCTGCGCGGCTGGGAGGCCCGCATGGGCTCCGTCACGGGCGGCAACGGCTCGATCTACGCGGTCCGCGGCGGCGACTACCGCTTCGTCGACCCGCGCTTCGGCCATGACCTCTCCCTCCCGTACCGGTTCGTGAAGGACGGCCTGATCGCCACCTACGTGCCCGACGCCGTCGTCTCCGAGAAGCCCTCCACCGACCTCACCGACGAGTTCCGGCGCAAGGTGCGGATGTTCGGGCACTGCTGGCTGATCGTCTTCCACGGCCGCATGTTCTCGCTCGCCAAGCTGGGCCCCGTCTACTGGCTGCAGATGGTCTCGCACCGGCTCCTGCGCTACGCGAGCGGCCTGCTCCACCTCGTGCTGCTGGTGGCGAGCATCGTCCTCGCGCTCGCCGAGGGCGGGGTCTGGTGGGCGATCCTCGCCGCCCAGGGCCTGCTCCTCGGCCTCGCGCTCCTGTCCCGCATCACGGGCTCGCGCCAGCGGCTGCTCGCGCTCTGCCAGTACTACGTGCTGGTCACGCTGGCCACCCTGATCGCCCTCTACGAGGCGCTCTTCCGCGGCATCGAGCCGGTCTGGGAGCGCGCGGAGGGCACCCGGTGAGGCCCTGGGAGCGCGCCGCGAAGCGCGCCCTCGACGTGACCGGCGCCGCCGTCGGCCTCGCCCTGTCGGCGCCGGTGATCGGCGTCGCCGCGCTCCTGATCAAGCAGGAGGACGGCGGGCCCGTGCTGTTCCGGCAGGAGCGGGTCGGCCTCGACGGCGCGTCCTTCGAGGTGCTCAAGCTGCGCACCATGCTCGTGGACGCCGAGTCGCAGGGCGCGGGCTACGCGGTCGACACGGACGACCCGCGCATCCTCCGGGTCGGCGACCTCCTGCGCCGCACCTCGATCGACGAGCTGCCCCAGTTCTGGAACGTCCTCGTCGGCGACATGAGCCTCGTCGGCCCGCGCCCCACGCTGCGGTACCAGGTCGACCAGTACACGGACCGCCAGCGCCGCCGCCTTGCGGTCAAGCCCGGTCTGACCGGCTGGGCCCAGATCCACGGCCGGGCGAGCCTGCCGTGGGCCGAGCGGATCGAGCTCGACGTCTGGTACGTCGAGCACCAGTCGCTGCGCCTCGACCTCGCGATCATGCTGCGCACGGTCGGCACGCTCGTGTCGCGCTCCGGCACCTACAAGGGCGCGCAGGGCGGCTGGCAGGCGGACGGGGGCGGCTCGTGAACGTGCTCCTGACCTGCGTCGGTCTGCGCGTCGACGTCGTGCAGGCGTTCCGCGATGCGGTGGCCCGCGCGGGCGGCGGACGGGTGGTCGGCACCGACGCGAGCCGGCTCGCCCCCGCGCTGCCGTTCTGCGACGTGACCGTGGAGGCGCCGCGCGCGGACGACCCGGGCTACGCCGACCACGTGGTGGCCACCGCCGAGGCGCACGGCTGCGCCCTCGTCCTGCCCTGCTCCGAGTGGGACCTCGTCCTCCTCGCCGACCTCGCGCCGCGGCTCGCCGCCATCGGCTGCACCGCCTTCATCCCCGGGCCCGAGGCCACGCGCCGCTGCGTCGACAAGCTCGCGATGGCGCGCTTCCTCGAGGCGGCGGGGCTCGACTCGCCCCGCACCTTCGACCCGGCCGAGCTGCCCGCCGACCTCCGCTACCCCGTGCTCGTGAAGATGCGCGAGGGACGCGGCTCGGAGGGCATCTACCGCTGCGCGGACCGCGCGGAGCTCGACTTCCTCCTCGGCTACACGGCGCTCGCCTCGATGGTGCAGGAGTGCTGCACGGGCAGCGAGTACTCGATCGACGTCCTCTGCGACCTCGACGGCCGCTGCCTCGACGCGATCCCGCGCAGCATGATCCAGTCGAAGGGCGGCGAGCAGATCAAGGGCACCACCATCGAGGACCCCGCCCTCGTCGAGGTCGGCCGCCGCGTGGCCGAGGCGATCGGCCTGCGCGGCCCCGGCACCGTGCAGTGCTTCCGGGAGGCGCCCGACCGCCACGAGGTGACGGACGTCAACCCGCGCATCGGCGGCGCCTTCCCCCTGCCCCTGGCGGCCGGTGGCGACTACCCGCACCGGATGCTGCGCATGGCCGCCGGCGAGCAGCTCGAGCCGCGCCTCGGCGAGTACCGCCGCGGCGTCACGCTGTCCCGCTTCTACCACCAGGTCGTGTTCAATGAGGCGGGCATGGCCGACCTGCCCCGCCTCTCCCTCGCCGACGGGGACGACGCGTGAGCGTCATCCGCGCGATCGGGACGTACCTGCCCGAGCGGGTGGTCGGCAACGACGAGCTGATCGAGCGCTTCGGCTGGGAGCGCGAGTTCCTCGAGGACAAGCTCGGAATCCACGAGCGCCGCATCGCGGCGGAGGGCGAGGGGGCCGCCGATATGGCCGTGGCCGCCGCCGAGGACCTGTTCGCGAAGTGCCCCGACCCCGACCGCGCCGCCGTGCAGCTGCTCGTCCTCTGCACCCAGAACCCCGATTACGGGCTGCCCCACACCGCGGCCCTCGTGCAGGACCGGCTCGGCCTCGAGCGGACGACGGCCTGCTTCGACGTCGGCCTCGGCTGCTCCGGGTTCGTCTACGGCCTCGCGATCGTGCGCGGCATGCTGGAGACGCTCGGCCTCGACCACGCGCTCCTGATCACGTCCGACCCGTACTCGAAGGTGATCGACCCGGCCGACCGCGGCACGTCGCCGCTCTTCGGCGACGGCGCGGCCGCCACGTGGGTGTCGCGCGCGGGCGCGGGCGGGCAGATCGGCGCCTTCTCCTTCGGGACGGACGGGGCCGGCCACCGCAACCTGATCGTCGAGCCCGACGCGTCGGGGCGCCGCTGCCTGACCATGGTCGGGCGCAGCATCTTCGAGTTCATGCTGACCACCGTCCCCGACGACGTCGCGCGCTGCTGCGCCGCGAACGGCATCGAGCAGGACGACATCGACCTCTACCTCCTGCACCAGGCGAGCAACCACATGCTCTCGCAGCTGGTGCGCCGGATGCGCCTCGACCCCGAGGCCGTGCCGATCCGGATGCGCGCCACCGGCAACCTCGTCTCCTCGTCGATCCCGTTCCTGATCGCCGACCTCGCCCGCGAGGGCGGCCTCGCCGGCCGGACGGCGCTGCTCAGCGGCTTCGGCGTCGGCCTCTCCTGGGCGAGCACGATCGTGCGCTTCGACGCCGACCCCGTCGCCTAGCCCGCGTAGAGGCGCTCGGTCGCCGCGGCGATCGCATCCCACGCGAACGGCCCGTCCGCCGCGGCCCGGCTGGCCGCCGCCATCGCCGCGCGCCGCCCCGGATCGGCGAGCACCTCGACGAGCGCCGCCGCGAGTGCCGCGGGGTCGCCCGGCTCGACGCAGCGGCCGGCCCCGGTCTGCTCCACGACCTCGGCGAAGCCGCCGACGCGCGAGGCCACGATCGGCCGGCCGAGCGCAAGGGCCGCGAAGAGGACGCCCGACTGGTCGATCCGCCGGTACGGGAGCGCGACGACGTCGGCACGCAGGAGCGCGCCCGCGAACTCGGCCGTCTCCGTGAAGCGCAGGTCGGCCGTGACCCCCGCGGCCGGGTCGGCGGCGAGCCGCTCGAGCCGGGCCGCCCCGTCGGGATCGCCGAGCACGCGGCCCTGCACCAGCAGCCGCGCGTCGGGGACGGCAGCACGGACCCGGGGCCAGGCGTCGAGCAGGACGTCGAGGCCCTTGTAGGGGCGGATCAGCCCGAGCATGGCCACCAGCGGCCCGTCGGGCACGGCGGGCGCGACCGGCGCCACGTCCCGGAAGGCGGTCAGGGCCCCGTGCGGGATCACGTGCACGGCGTCCGGGTCGACCCCGAGCTCGTCGACGAGGGCGCGGCGGCCGTGCTCGGAGTGCACCACGACCCGGTCGAAGGCGCGCGCGTTCAGGGCCGCGCGGCGCAGCCGGCCGGGCGTCGGGTCGTTGGGGAGCGCGTCGTGCGCGGTGTAGACGACGGGGAACCCGAGCAGCGCCGACACCGCCCGCCAGAAGCCGCGGTCGACGGCGCCGAGCGGCATCCACTGGACGTGCACGGCGTCGGGACGGCGGCGCACGAGGCCCGGCGCGAGCCCCGCGAGGTCGAGCGGGTGCTCGAGCCCGCGGGCGATCCGGCGCGCCCCGCCGGGCAGGCGGTCGGCGACCCGGTAGAAGGCGTGGCGCACCCGCACGCCGGCGGGGGCGGGCGGCAGCGGCACCCGCGGCGCGCACGTGACGAGACGCACCTCGTGGCCGCGCGCCGCGAGGGCGGCGGCGAGCGCGTCGTCGTACGGGCGCGTGTCGCCGCGGGGGTCGACGAGCAGGACCCTCAGCGCCGTGGCTCCGGGCGGACTCGCATGCCCCGATCCTACCCGGGAAGGGACGGGGCCGATCGTCCCGTACTGTGCGAGAACATGGCCGATGTGCGCGGAACGGAGCCGGAGATCGACCTGCGGGGGTACGTCGAGCGCGTCGTCGCGCGCTGGTGGGTCGTGGCCATCTGCGTGATCGCCGCCGTCGCGCTCTCGTACGCGCTATCCGGCACCGAGGACCGCAAGCTGACGCGCGCCGCGGCGACCGTCTTCCTCGGCCAGCCCGTGACCCCGAACGGCGCGCTCGTGCCCAACCCGCTGTCCGCGAACCCGCTCTACGCCGCCGCCCTCGCCCGCCAGCCCGCCTACCAGGGCCGCGCCGCCGAGGCCGCCGGGCTCGCCCCCGACGCGCTCAAGGGGCACGTCTCGGTCGAGCTGATCTCGACGGCCGTCGGCACCAAGGGCACCGCGGTGCCGCTCGTGCAGGTGATCGTGCAGGGGCCGTTCACCCCGGCCCAGTCCGCCGACGCGGCGAACGCCCTGTCCGACGCGATCGTGACCGAGGCGAACCGCTACACCGCCGCCAAGCGCGACGACGCGGTCGCCGCCCGCGACGCCCTCGCCGCCCGCATCGAGGGCCTCGCCGCCGACGCGGAGGCGACGCAGGCCCGCCTCGACGAGCTCGCCGCCGCCGACCTCTCCCCCGCGGAGCGCAGCTCGCTGACCACCCCGCTGGTCGCGATGCTGCAGTACAGCTCGAACACGGAGGCCCTGCTCGCCGAGCAGCTCCCCGACCTGCAGGCCCAGGTGCAGTACATCGAGGAGGTCGAGTCCGGCCGCGTGATCACGCCGGCCAAGGGCGCGAAGGTCGCGCCCGCCTCGCGGCAGTTCTCGCTGCTCGTGGCGATCGTCCTCGGCCTCGTGGTCGGGATCCTCGCCGCCGTCATCTCGACCGTGTTCTGGCCCGCGCGCCCCGTCCTCGACCGCGACGACGCCCCCGCGGCCCCGTAGGGGTACCCTGTCCCCATGCCGATCTCCGTCGTCACGGGTGGTGCGGGCTTCCTCGGCTCGCACCTGTGCGAGCGGCTGCTCGACGCGGGCCACCGCGTCTGGTGCCTCGACAACCTCGACACGGGCTCCCTGACCAACATCGCGCACCTGCGCCAGGACGGCTTCACGTTCGTCAACCACGACGTCACCGAGCACATCGACATCCCGGGCGACGTCGACTTCGTCCTCCACTTCGCCTCCCCGGCGAGCCCGATCGACTACCTGCGCCTGCCCCTCCAGACCCTCAAGGTCGGCTCGTACGGCACGCACAACGCGCTCGGCCTCGCGAAGGCCAAGCGGGCCCGCTTCCTGACCGCCTCGACGAGCGAGGTCTACGGCGACCCGCTGGTCCACCCCCAGCCCGAGTCCTACTGGGGCAACGTCAACCCGATCGGCCCGCGCGGCGTCTACGACGAGGCCAAGCGCTACGCCGAGGCGATGACGATGGCCTACCACCGCCAGCAGGGCGTCGACACCGCGATCGTGCGCATCTTCAACACGTACGGCCCGCGCATGCGCGCCTTCGACGGCCGCGCCATCCCGACCTTCGTGCGCCAGGCCCTCGAGGACAAGCCGATCACCGTCTTCGGCACGGGCCAGCAGACGCGCTCGTTCTGCTACGTGGACGACCTCGTCTCCGGCATCCTCGCGCTCGCCTTCTCGACGGAGCACGAGCCCGTCAACATCGGCAACCCGGGCGAGTTCACGCTCCTCGAGCTCGCCGAGCTGGTGGTCGAGCTGACCGGGTCGAAGAGCGAGATCGTCTTCGAGGCGCTGCCCGTCAACGACCCGCAGCAGCGCCGCCCCGACATCTCCCGCGCGCAGGAGCTGCTCGGCTGGGAGCCGACGGTCGACCTGCGCGAGGGCCTGCAGCGCCTGCTCGACGAGTCGAGCCGCGCCGAGCTGACCGGCCGCATCGTCGGCGCCTGAGCGGCGGGTTCCCCGCCGGGGGCAGGATCTGCCGTCTCACCGCAGTAGACTCAGCGGCGTGGCCATGCCACCCCCCACCGATCCGCGCGCGCCCGCGCCGGAGGCCCCCGGCGGGCTCGCCGAGGCCCGCGATCCGCGCTCCCAGACGGGGGTCTCGCCGCACCGCCTGCGCCACCTGATCGGGCGCCTGGTCGAGGTCACGGTCCTGGTGGCGATCGACGCCGCCTCGATCGGCGTCGCGATCTTCTCCTACCTCGCGCTGAACCGGGTCTACAACGACTACCCGGTGATGCTGGACGTGCTCTGGCAGACGGAGCGCGCGTGGCTCCCGTTCGTCCTCCTCGTCGCGCTCCTGATCTTCGCCCGCAACGGCCTCTACCGGCCGCGCGAGACGCGCCCGGGCGGCGCGAAGATCGTCGCCGGCCTGTTCCTCGCGATGGTGGTCGTCGCGATCTTCTCGATCGCGACCGACAACGACCGCTTCACCACGTACCTGATCTTCCCGTACACGTTCCTCGCCTCCACGCTCCTGATCTCGCTCCTGCGCGGCACGCTCAACGTCCTGATCGACTCGACGGCCCGGCTCGTCGGCGTGGAGCGCCGCGTGCTGGTCGTCGGTGAGCCCGCTGCCACCCGCAGCGTGGAGGCCGCCCTGCGCGACGGGGCGCCCGGCGCGGGCCTGCGGATGGTCGCCCACGTCGACGACATCGGCCACCTCGCCGACGCCATCGCCGAGCACAGCCCGCACGACGTCGTCCTGGCTCGCCCGCCCGACGACGAGACGATGCTGATCGCCCTCGAGGCCTGCCGGCCGCAGCACATCCGCCTGCGCGTCGTGCCGACCGCCGCCGGCGTCCTCGCGCACCACGCCGACTACGTGCCCGGCCTCGCGGTGCCGCTGTTCGACATCGTCCCGCCGACCATCCAGGGCGCGGACTGGGTCGTCAAGCGCACGTTCGACATCGTCATCTCCGCCGCGCTCCTGACGCTGCTCAGCCCGCTGCTCCTCCTCAGCGTGCTGGCGATCCGCCTCACCTCCCCCGGCCCGATCGTCTTCCGCGACGAGCGCGTCGGCCTCGGGGAGCGCACCTTCGCGATGCTCAAGCTGCGCAGCATGGTCACGAACGCCGCCCAGGCCCAGGCCGAGCTCGAGGACCAGAACGAGGCGGACGGCGCGATCTTCAAGATCCGCAACGACCCGCGCATCACGCCCGTCGGCCGCGTCCTGCGGCGCTTCTCGATCGACGAACTGCCCCAGCTGGTCAACGTGCTCAAGGGCGAGATGAGCCTCGTCGGCCCACGGCCCCTGCCGATGCGCGACTACCAGCTGCTCGAGCCGTGGCACCGCCGCCGCTACAGCGTGCTGCCGGGCATCACCGGCCTGTGGCAGGTGTCGGGCCGCTCGAACCTCGGCTTCGACACCCTCGTCCGGCTCGACTTCTTCTACCTCGAGTCCTGGTCCATCTGGATGGACATCGCGATCATCGCCCGCACGCCGCTCGCGATCCTGCGCGGCCGCGGCGCGTACTGATCAGACGCGGCGCAGCGCGACGGCGCCGTTGTGGCCGCCGAGGCCGATGGAGCACGACACGGCCGTCTCCAGCGCGGGCAGCTCGCGCCGCCCCTCCGGCACATAGTCGAGGTCGCAGGCGGGGTCGGGGGTCTCGAGGTTGATCGTGGGCGGCACGACGCGGTCGCGCACCGCGAGCGCCGCGACGGCGACCTCGAAGGCGCCGGCGGCGCCCATCTGGTGGCCGGTCATCGACTTCGTGGACGAGACGGCGATGCCGTCCGCCGCGTCGCCGAAGACGCTGCGGATCGTGGCGGTCTCGAGGCGGTCGTTGGCCTGCGTGCCCGTGCCGTGCGGGTTGATGTAGCCGACGTCCGCGGTGGCGAGGCTGCCTTTGCGCAGGAGCGTTCGGAACATCCGCTCGATGCCGACGCAGTCCTCGCGCGGCGCGGCGATGTGGAAGGCGTCGTTCGTCGCCGACCACGTCACGACCTCCGCGATGATCTCGGCGCCGCGGGCGTGGGCGTCGGCCTCGCGCTCGAGCACCATCACGGTCGCGCCCTCGCCGAGCACGAAGCCGTCGCGGGTCAGGTCGAACGGGCGCGACGCCGTCTCCGAGCCGCGGCCCTCCAGCGGCGACCCGAGCACCTTCATGGTGCAGAAGCCGCCCATGATGTACTCGGTGATGAGGGTGTCGACGCCGCCGGCGAGGACGACGTCGGCCTCGCCGTGGCGGACCAGGTCGGAGGCCACGCCGACCGCGTGCGCGCCGCTCGCGCAGGCGCTCGTGACGGAGAAATTGGGGCCGATCACCCCGAGGTCGTGCGCGACCTCGAAGCCGGGCGTGTCGACGAGCATCGCGCCGTGCAGGTGCGGGCCGATCCGGCCCGGCCCCTTCTCGAACATCGTCTGCATGCCGGCCTGGATCGTGGCGGCGCCGCCGAAGGCCGAGCCGATCACGACGCCGACGGCCTCCGGGTCGTCGACGGCGAGCCCGCTCTGGGCCCAGGCCTCGCGGGCGGCCGCGATCGCCGTGATGCTGCAGCGGTCCATCTTGCGGGCCTCGCGCTTCTCGACGACGGCCTCCGGGTCGAAGCCCTTCATCTCCGCGGCGAGCTTGACCTCGATGCGCTCCGGGTCGAAGCCCTGGATCGGCGCGACGCCGGACATGCCGTCGAGCAGGTTCGCCCAGGACGCCTCCCGGCCGAGGCCGACGGGCGACATGATGCCCATCCCGGTGATGACGACACGTGCGGCGCCGGACGCGTCTCCATTCCCGGCCATGCGGTGATGCTAGCGTCTGCCCCGATGGACGACGCCGCCTACGACCGGCTCGAGCGCCTGCTGCGCGCGCACGGGCCCTCGAGCCGCGAGCGCGAGGCGGCCGACCTGTGGGCCGAGCTGGCCGGCGAGTTCGCGACGGTGGAGCGCGACCGGATGGGCAGCGCGATTGCCACGGTCGGCCCGGCCGACGCCCCGGCGGTGCTCCTGCTCGGGCACATCGACCAGATCGGGCTGATCGTCACGCACATCGAGGACTCGGGCGTCCTGCGCGTCCGCGGACTCGGCGGCTGGGACCCCCGCGTCCTCGTCGGCCAGCCCGTGCGGGTGCGGACGCAGGGCGGCGACCTCCCGGGCGTCCTCGGCAGCGTGCCGATCCACCTCCAGAAGGGCGACGAGCGCACCTCCGGCACGGAGATGAAGCAGCTCTGGATCGACATCGGCGCGACGGACGGCGACCACGCCCGCAGCCTGGTCCGGATCGGCGACGACGCGATCGTCGGCCATGAGCCGACGCGCCTGGCCGGCAGCCGCCTCACGTCCCGCGCTCTCGACGACCGCCTCGGCGCGTGGGTCGCCCTCGAGGCGCTGCGCATCGCCGCCGCGGGCGCGCCGCGGGTGCGGGTCGCGGCCACGGGCTGCGTGCTCGAGGAGACCCTCGGCGATGGCGCGCGCCTCGTCACGGACCACGTGCGGCCCGACGCCGCGATCGTCATCGACGTCACCCATGCGGCCGACGTGCCGATGGTCGACAAGGGCGACACCGGCCCGCAGGCCCTCGGCAGCGGGCCCGTCCTGACGCGCGGGCTCGGCCTCGACGAGGGCCTGTTCGAGTCGCTCGCGTCCGTCGCCGCCGCGGAGGGCATCGCGCACGGCGTCGAGGCCATGCCGGGCGGCGGCTCCACGCACACGGACGTCGACAACGCCCTCGACGCGGTGCGCCACCTGCGCGCCGCGCTGATCGGCCTGCCGCTGCGCCACATGCACTCGCCCGCCGAGGTCTGCGACCTCGCGGACGTCGAGGGGGCCGCGCGCCTCCTCGGCGCCTGGTGCCTCCAGGCGACACCGGAGACCCTCGCGTGAGGCGGGCGGCCGGCGCCGCCCTCCTCGTCGCCCTCGCCCTCGGGTCCGCGGGCTGCGGCGCGCTGAACGACCTGCGCGGGGGCGAGGAGACCGTCTCGACCGTGCCCGTCCCGCCGGAGGCCACCGCGACGGCCCCCGCGCTGGAGCCGGGCCGGGACGGCTGCAACCACCAGCGGCCGCCGACCGCCGACGCGCCGCGCCCGACGTTCGCGGAGCCGCCCCCGTCGCCCCTGACCGGCGTCGGCCCGTGGGCGGTGACGATGGCCACGTCGTGCGGCGAGATCCGGATCGAACTCGACCCCGACCTCGGCGGCGACGCCACCGCCGCCTTCGCCGCGCTGGCCCGGGCCGGCTTCTACGACGGCCTCACGTTCCACCGCGTGGTGCCGGGCTTCGTGATCCAGGGCGGCGACCCCGAGGGCACCGGCGTCGGCGGGCCCGGGTTCACCGTCAACTCGACGCCGCCCGGCAACTTCACGTTCCGCAACGGTGACGTCGCGATGGCCAAGGCCGGCAACGAGCCGCCCGGCGAGGCCGGCTCGCAGTTCTTCATCGTCTCGACCGAGTCGGGCGCCGCCCAGCTCGAGCCGCTCTACGCCGTCGTCGGCCACGTCGTCGACGAGGCCTCCGCCGAAGCCCTCCGCCGGATCGACGCGCTCGGGATCGACGACGGCCCGCCGGTCGAGCCCGTCTGGATCTGGACCGCGCGCCTCAGCGAGGGCGGGTAGGATCCGGTCATGGCAGAGAACCCCTTCGGCTTCGGCGGCATGTTCGACCCCGACGAGCTCCAGAACGCGATGCGCCAGTTCGCCGAGCAGGCGCAGGAGAACCAGAGCGTCGCCTTCGCGGACAACGCGATCCACCTCGCGGTGCAGATGACGACGGCCGCGGTCCAGCGGATCACCCCGACGGGCAGCCCGGAGGAGCAGGCCGCGCAGCTCAGGGCCGCCATCACCGTGATCTACCCCGAGTGCGTCGCCCTGGTGCGCGAGGCGCGCCAGGGCCTGAAGTAGGCCGTACCTTTCCGGAATCCGGAATACCGCACGGACCGCACGGTCCGTGACGATACGCCGCGATGGGCGCCGCCACCCTTCTCTGGATCGCCCTGCCCGTCGTGGTCCTCACGGCCCTGGTGCTCGACCTGTTCGTGTTCCACCGGGCGAACGAGCCGATCCCGACGCGCGAGGCGGTCATCTGGACGGGCATCTGGGGCGCGCTCGGCCTCGGCTTCGGCGTGGCGATCTGGCTGTTCCTCGGCCCCACCATCGGCACGGAGTTCTTCACCGGCTACCTGATCGAGTACAGCCTCTCCGTCGACAACGTCGCCGTGTTCGCGATCCTCTTCGCGGCGTTGGCGGTTCCGCCGGAGCTGCGCTACCGCGCGCTCTTCTGGGGCGTGATCCTCGCGATCCTGCTGCGCGGCATCCTGATCGCGGTCGGCGCCGCCCTGCTCGAGGCCTTCTGGTGGATGCCGTTCGTGTTCGGCGTGTTCCTGATCGTGACGGGCATCCGCATGGCCCGCCACACCGACACCACGGGGCACCCCGAGGACAGCCGCATCCTGACCCTCCTGCGCCGCGGCTTCCCGGTCACCGACGGCTACCACGCGCAGCGCCTAGTGGTGCGGCAGGACGGCCGCCGCTTCGTGACGCCGCTCTTCATCGCGCTCCTGGCCCTGGCCTTCTTCGACCTGATGTTCGCGGTCGACTCGGTGCCCGCGATCTACGCCGTGACCGACGACCCGTTCATCGTGCTCGCCGCCAACGCCTTCGCGCTGCTCGGCCTGCGCACGCTCTACTTCGCGATCGCCACCTCGCTCGAGCGCTTCGTCTACCTGCAGCCGACGCTCGCGATCGTGCTCGGCTGGGTCGGCTTCAAGATGATCATCAGCCACTGGTTCCACATGCCGGCGCCGCTCAGCCTCGCCGTGGTGCTGGTGATCCTCGCGATCGGGATCGTCGCGTCGGTGCGCAAGAACCGCCAGACGGCCGCCGCGGCCGAGGGCTGATCAGCCGCGCGGCTCGGGCGGCTCGATCGTGAGCCGCGGCAGCAGGCGGTCGAGCCAGCGCGGGATCCATCAGGCGCGACCGTCGAGCAGGTGCATCAGGGCGGGCACGAGCGTGAGGCGCACGACGAACGCGTCGAGCGCGATGCGAGGCCGAGCGCGAGGCCGAACTCCTCGATGGTGCGGTCGACGCCCGTCAGGAAGGCGAGGAAGACGGCGCTCATGATGATCGCGGCGGCGACGATGACGCGCGCGATCACGGCGACGCCGTCGGCGGCCGCGACGGCCTGCTGCACCTTGTCGGCGGCCGCCGGATCGCCCTTCGTGTCGACCGCGATCAGGAGCACGATCACGGCGGCGAGCCGGCCGAGCGCCACGGAGGCGCCCTGCTCCGGCGGCTCCTGGACAGCGTTGCCGGTGAACGCGACCTGGACGGGCGTGCCGGCGACGGCGCCCCGCACGTCCTCCTTGAAGACGTCGATCGTACGGGCGGGCAGGGTCAAGCCCTGCCGGTCGAACTGGACGTCCGCGTAGGCCACGGTGCCGTCCTCGGAGATCTGACCGCTCTCCCCCGTGAAGGGATCGCCCGTGCCCACGATGTGCGGCGAGCCCGCGGCGGCCTTCAGCGCCGCGGCGACCGCGGCCTTCGCGTCGGCGGCGCCGAGCCCGTCCTCGGCCCGGAACACGACCGTCGCCGAGTCGCCCATCCGCGCGGGGAAGCGCTCCTCGAGCAGGTCGCCCGCCCGCTGCGCGTCCGAGTCGGGGGTCGAGAAGCTGTTCCGCAGCTCGCCGCCGAGGGTCTGCGAGCCGACGATGGTCGCGGCGATCGGGAGGATCGAGATGCCGATGGCGCGTCACGGGTGGCGGGCGATCGAACCGGTCAGCGCGCTGAGGGCGCCTCCGAACGGGGAGGCGGAGGCGGACGGTATGCAGGCGGTGCGCCAGCCTCCGCACGGCGGCGGGCGGCAACCCGGGAAGGGTGACCGATCCGCCGCACGCTGGTGGCGATTGACGGGCTGCCCCCCACCCGGCGGGTGCGGTAGCGTGCCGCAATGGCCCGCCGCCCCCGTATCGGCATGACGCTCGAGCTCGACGACCCGATGCTGCTCCAGGTCGAGCGCAACATGCGCGAGCCCCTCGTGGAGGCCGGCGCAATCGTGATCGCGCTGCCGCGCGACACCCCGCCGGACGCCGTGCCCGAGCTCCTCGCGGACCTCGACGGGGTGCTCCTGTCGGGCGGGGAGGACGTCGACCCCGCCCACTACGGCGAGCAGCGCCACCCGACCGTGAACACGGTCACGCCGGAGCACGACGCCTTCGAGATCGCGCTGGCCCGCGCCGCCCTCGAGCAGGGCGTCCCGATCCTCGGCATCTGCCGCGGCAGTCAGGTGCTGGCCGTGGCCGACGGCGGCGCACTCGTGCAGGACGTGCCGTCCCAGGTCGAGGGCTCGGGCACCCACATGGTCGACTGGAAGACCCTCGCCGACGCCGAGCCCGGCGACCACTGGCACGCGATGGCCGTCGAGCCGGGCAGCCGCCTCGCCGCCTGGGTCGGCGACGGCGAGCCTCTGATCAACTCGTTCCACCACCAGGCGGTCGCCCGCACCGGGGAGCGGCTCCGCCCCGTCGCGGTGGCCGAGGACGGGGTGGTCGAGGCCACCGAGAGCGCGCCCGACGCGCCCTTCGCCGTGGGCCTCCAGTGGCACAACGAGTTCATGTGGCGCAGGGATTCTCGGTGGCTCGGACCGTTCGTGGACCTTGTTGCTTCTGCGAGGATTAGAGCCGAATCTCGCTGAACGGGTGCATCCGGCTGATGCGGATTACGGTCCACGATTACTATCCAAATTACTATCCAGAGGATCCCATGTGGCCTGTTGGTCCTCGACGGCGTGCCAGCGGCAGGCTCCTAGGCGCTAAGTAGCGCGTCTGGACAGGCGCGGAACGTGTTTCCGGACCCCATGCCCCGTTTGCCGGGCTCGACCACCTCTATAAAGACGCCCCGCTTACTCTTCGCACACCAACGAGACTGTTTGGGCGTGACAAACGAGGCGTAGTCTTTTAGGGTGTCGTCGTGCGGCGGACCGGATTTGTTGTGATGCTCGGGGTCTTTGCGATCGCTTTGGTGGGCGCGAGCGCGACATGGGGTGGATTGACAACCACCCAACGCGGCACCGACATGGA
>Ga0194123_10000486_pt1 | contig 74218 bp, 59 predicted proteins | sample TA2MahsurfametaG_5_FD_155479 | JGI IMG/M metagenome (GOLD analysis project Ga0194123, IMG submission 155479) | Freshwater microbial communities from Lake Tanganyika, Tanzania - TA2015023 Mahale A surface | ecosystem: Environmental > Aquatic > Freshwater > Lake | place: Tanzania: Lake Tanganyika... | reverse complement strand
TCGAATGTCGCTGCGGGTGAAGGAGGGCACGGAGGTTGAAGTGAAGACCGGGGTGGAGAATCGGTTTGTAATTGAGCTGGTGGAAGGGCCGGCGATTGAAGAGGAGCCAGTGGAGTAGGGAGTTTACGAGGTTTTGGGGCTTGCGAGTTGGGTTGCATCCAGTCCGCGGGGCGTCAGAATCGCCATGAGTGATCAAACCGGCCCCAGTGAATTTGTGAAAAACAGCCAAATGGTGTACACGCCGTCATAATCGGACGTGTGTGGTCTGTTGCACGGAAGCCGTGAAGTGTTAAGGAGTTACTGTCAGGCAGACTCTGCGGACTTGGTGCAGTTTTCTGCTGATCTGTCGTAACATTCATCGCCGTTGGCACTTGCGCTGTTCAGCTGGACCCGGGTCAGGCGCCCGTTAGGATCTTCGGAGTCACTTTTTGGTGTCCGAACCCTGACTGCCCATCTGTCATGAAGCTTAGTCGCAGCCAATCCATGCAGCGCAGTCGATCGTGCCTGCCGGCAGCCCGGCAGGTTCGTCGTCGTCGCAGTGTGCAGCCGCCGTCGGCGCATCAGCAGCGTGGGCGGGGCCTGGCGGCCGGGCGGCACTTTGATGCACCAGAAGTGTGGCAACCGCCTGTTGAGCATGCAGAGGGTCAGCCTGGTGAGCTGCGTGTGCTAACGCAGTCGGCGGGTGCCGGTTATGTGCATGCAGTCAGTGTGGATGACGTGCGTGAGCGGGTGCTGCAACTGCCGGCCGACCTGCGTGCGGATCTGGATGTTGTGCAGCTCAGCCGGATGACTCGCAAACGCCAGCTGTTCCCCTGCTACGGACTGCAGTGGGGTTCCGCGGTATACCTGTATCCGATCGAGGAATCGCTGGAAGAATTGTACGTCCGTACGCCTCGACCTGCCCAGCGGATTGAAACCGAGATGTACGGTGGTCGCTGGGTGCAGGACGGTCGGTTCTGGCGACTGACCTGGACGGCTGAAACGGTGCGGGATTTTTATCTGAACAATGTGCTGATGCATGAGATCGGGCACATCAATGATTCGCGGAACACCAGTTTTCGTAAGCGCGAGCGTTATGCGGACTGGTTTGCGATTGAGTATGGCTACCGGGCAAGTCGCTGAGTTGCCACGGATGAAGGGTCGGTTTTGTGCCACGGATGAACACGGATTGCCTCGGATAATCGCAGAAGGGCGGGATTGCGGTTTCACAGGTGCTGCAGGTCCCATAAGACCTGCAGCACCTGTGTGGCTCATAGCACGTCGGATGGCCAGGTGCGTCCGGTTGTCAGTTCGCAGCACTGGTCGTCAGGGGGCTGGTGTCGGGGCGGAGGTAATGGCGAGGCCGTCCAGCCACAGCTGCAGCGGCGGAGCACCCCAGGAGTCGAAGCACAGGCTGACGGCACAGATTTCAGACGGCAGTGCACCGTCACGCACCCAGTCACCGCCACCGGCCAGCGGCACCTGCAAACGACGCCATCCTTCACGCTCTTCACTGTACGACAATTCCCGCATCAGATCACGTCCCTGAGCCGGTTCCAGATAGCAGCGACTGCTGTCCGTCCCGTGCAGCACCAGAAATGGACCGCCCTGCCAGCCCGTCACGTCCGCATTAGTCGCTCGCAGCCAGACACTGAGTTGCTGTCCGGGCTGTCCCGGAATCTTCAGCGAACGATCCTGCGGCCACGTCAGGGCAACTCGGAATCCCGCATACGGATCAATGTTCACCTGCAGTGCCTGCCGGCCAGCTAGTGCCGGTTCATCGGCCACGCGAAAGCGCGCCCGCGACTGCTGCTGCTCGCTGCGCGTGCGTTCGTGTAAATCCGTAATCTCCCACCCTGCCCCGGAATGTTCAGTCCCCAGTTCCTGCACTTCCTGCACCACGTACACGTTGCGGCACGCCGGTTCAATCCGGCCAGCCTGCATAACGTTAACGCCGATGCGATGAAAGCCTGGCTGATCAAACCGCTGAGTGATCTGCGGGCCTGTCTGCAGTGCCTGATCATCAATCTGCCAGGTCACTGCGGCAGACTGGCTGTCCGCCACAGCCCACGTGCCGTCATGCCCCACTGACAGAACTTCCGGTCCGATTACCTGCACAGGAGACCTGTGTGCAGGGACAGCGTCTGTCGTGGGATCCGGAAGTTCAGTGACTCCGGTGACACCTTCCACCCACTGCACGTCTGCTGCCGAGTTATGACTGAATCTATTGCCGGCCAGCACAATCCAGTCTGCGTACTGTCCGTAGATTCCCCAGCGGTTTTCTGCGAGCTGGTTGTGCTGCAGCACCCAGTGCCACGCTTTCCATTTCTGGCCCCGTGATCCCTGGTCACCGATCAGCGCAATTCCCGCTCCGTTGTTGCCCACACAGCGATTGCCTGAAGCAAGTGTATGGCTGGAAGATCCAAACATAAACACGATTCCGGCGTGGCCGGCATCCGGCAAATGCGGTGAATTGTGATGTCCGGCTGCAAGTCCGTTAAACGAGGCTTCGTTTCCGATCAGACGCGTCTGATCAGATCCGCCCAGCCAGAACCCATAACTGCTGTGATTGGCTTTATTTGCCACAAATGTATTGCGCGGCGCCCAGCATTCCACTCCGTTGTTGTTGGCATACGAACAGTCATTGCCCTCGAAATAGTTGTCCGTACTGCACCAGCCGTTCAGGACTCGCACAAAAATCCCGTCCCCGCCGTGCGTACAGTTGTTGTGCAGAAACGAATTAAAGCAGGAACCGCTTTCGATCAGCACGCTGGTGGAATCACGAGCATGTACTTCGTTCGGGGCGATGCGAATGCCATGACTGAGTACATTGTTGCGGATGGAATTCCGACTGGCTGTCCACAGTTTCAGGCAGGTGTTGGAGCAGTGCGAAAAGTCATTGTCCACGAGCAGGTTGTCATCAGAATCCAGCAGCACGCAGCCGTCCCACACCCGATTTGCTTGATTCCGCAGCAGCGTTGAGCGGGTGACGTGATCCAGCAGGATCCCGCCGCGTCTGCCGTTCTCGCCCCAGCCAAAATCCGGATCATGGAAATTGTCCGAGAAATTGCAGTTTTCGATTAGCCAGCCGGAGCCGTGGCGGACGACCAGTCCGGCTTCCCAGCAGCGAGCGTTGATATTGCGGAGCGTCACATTGGAGACTCCTTCCGCCAGGATGGCTGTGCCTTTGTAGTCTTTGGCCGCCAGTCCGGAATCCTGCGCTGCACCGACCAGCCAGGCTCCCTGCCCATCAATGGTGACTCCGCTTTTGCGTATGATCAGCGCGCCGTATATGCGAGCGGGATCAAGCCGGATGTCGGCTGTGATTTCCAGTGCCGCCTGCTGGGCAGAAACAACAGTTGGCAGCAACACCAGACAGGCCAGCAATCGGAGCATGACAAGAATACCGCGATAGTTTGGAATAGCGGGTAAGGATTTATGGGTCAGGAACCCCCATAAAAACGATTGGACCTGGGCAGCACAAACGGGCGGTCTGAACCGCCCGTTCGCAGCTGGGGAAGGTCTGGTTTGCTTTGTGTGGCGACTCGCGGCCGAGTACCTTATTTGGCCGGTTCGTCCGCCGGGGCAGTCAGGGCCTGCTGGAACGCCGCATTTCCGCCCACAACCGGCAGCTCAAGCGAAGTTTGGCTGAGGTCCACTGTCAGGATCGTTCCCGGATCAGGCCAGAGCGTGAAGTCGCGGTCCGATGAAAAGATCATCAGACCGATTTTTTCGCCTGCGGAAATCACCTGGTCGTCAGGCTGCAGCGTAAACGTCAGGTCATAGAACTGGCCCGGAGTCAGTGAATCACTTTCCCTCAGCGAGGCATGATTCTGCGGATCGGCCCAGCCACGAGTGATTACGTCGTCAGTGATCACTCGGCTGTCTGTCCATGGCAGCGAGACCAGCCAGACCGACAAATTGGCTGCCGGACGACTGCTGGACAGTCGAATCTTCAGTTTGGCTGTGCCTGACAAGTGCAGCGACTGTTTCAGCTGGGCCGTTGCATACAGCAGGCGATGATTGGTCCAGTCGGCCTTTGCCAGAATAGCTCCGCTGAAGGAAAAATTGTCAATCAATGATTCCAGCTGCTGTGCGGCGGGTGGCGCGGCCGGGTCCGCCAGTGGGAGTGGCCCCGCTGTGACACCGCCAGGCTGCGGCTGCAGCGTTACCGGACTGGCTTCCGGGTGCGGATAATCAGGATACGATTCCGGATTGCCCTTGGTCGCGCCTTCACGGACGATCCAGGATTTCGGATCCTTTTCAACCCCGTTTTCCACTCCGTACAGATAGCGAGTGAACCAGCGGTTCATTTGTTTCAGCGGCGGTGGCCCACCATGGCCTCCCTGATGAAAGTAGATCTGGTGCGGCAGTCCCCTGGCTTTGACGGCTTCGTAAATGCGCACACTGTGTTCTGGCATTACATTCCAGTCGTTGAAGGCATGCGCCATCAGCATGGCGGCCTTCATGGGACCAAGCTGATTCAGATAATCACGACCTTCCCAGAACTGGTTGTAGTCCCCGGTGACTCGATCCTGAAACCGGATCATCTGCATTTCACGATATTCACGGTCACAGTAACCGCGAGTGGCTGTGGGGCCGCTGGCAATGAAGTCATACAGCACGTCAATGTCTTCGCCCATGTAACCACCCGGATGTCGCACCAGACCGTGTGAACGGTAGTAGTGGTAGTAGGAAGTGTTGGGGGCGACGGGAATGATGGCTTCGAGACCAGCAACCCCGGTTGTAGCAGCAGCCAGTGGCAGCGTGCCGTTGTAAGACGTACCGGTCATCCCGACTTTGCCTGTGCACCACGTCACCTCAACCTTTTCGTTTCCATCCGGTGTGGTGTAGCCGTTGGCGCGACCATTCAGCCAGTCAATGACGGCCTTGGGTGCGAGCGATTCGTTGATGCCTCCGACCGTTGGGCAGCCCTGTGATCGTCCGGTACCGGGCGAACAGGAATGTACCACCGCAAATCCTCGCGGCACCCAGTCATTGACATGCGAATCAGAAATCTGCTGCATGCCTTCCTGATGCGGGATGGGTTTGGGAGTCTGGTGTCGGGCGGGCGACACGTTGAGTTCGTGTCGGGGATTCCAGAAGACTTCCTGGGAATTTGACCCGGTGCCGGCGTAGTACGGGCTGGTTTCGTAGACGACCGGCACCTTCAGATTCTCAGTCTGCGTCTGTTCGGGCCGTGTGACGTCAACATGCATGCGGTCTTTGCGCCCGTCGCCGTCGGAGTCAAATTCGGTTTCCACCCACAGATTCTGGCGGATCCATTTTTTTGAGTCTTTGAAGGCGGGGACGATCTGTGCTTCGCCGTCTTTGAAGACGGGACCGGCTTTTTCGGTGGTTGCCGGTTCGTCAGCGTCAGCGGTGCCGGTGACCAGTGCAGCCAGCAGCAGGACGGACTGGAAGCGGTACAGCGTGGACACCGGGCGTTCAGCTTGCATAGCGAATTCTCGTGAGAGCCGGACGAGACGAACAGTTTGTTATTTTGGGCAGCATTGGTGGTAATGGCTGCAGCGTGGGAAGGTTACATCAGTTGCGGATGTTTTGCACGCGACTGGCGGGGGGGATAGTGGATTGTGGTCAGTGTTCGGTGTTCGGTTTGGCGAACTGCGGACGGGAGTCTGTGGGTGTGGGGGCGGGACGGGCCCCTGTGTTCTGCCAGCGTTTGGGGTCTTTCACGGAGGCACGGAGGCACGGAGAGGAATGTGTCGGGAGGGGGCTCGGTGGCTGCGAGTGGTTCGCTCCATAGCTCGGGCTTTCCAGCCCGAGATCTGCCCTCTGCGTTTGACATGTCTGCAGATCGACGCAGGGGCGGGGGTTCTGCAGGCTGTTGGTCTCACGCGAAGCCGCGAAGCCGCGAAGAGAAACGCAGTGGGGGGGGGGTAGTGGGCGGTGGAGGTGCGGTTTTCGAGTACGAGTACGAGGTGGGGCGTGTTTGCGTTTTTCGTGCTCGTGCTCGAATTCCGCAATCCGCAATCCGCAATACAATCGGGAGGGGGTGCCCCCTCACCCCCGACCCCTCTCCCCGGTGGGGGCGAGGGGAGGATTTTGTGCTGTGGGACATTTAGCTCGTACTCGTACTCGTGCTCGTACTCGTACTCGTACTCGTGCTCGTGCTCGTGCTCGTGCTCGTGCTCGAATTCCGAATTCGCAGCGAGAGGGCGACAGGGCGAGGCTGGGGGTGTTTAGTTTGGTTCGAGTCGATGGGTGGGGACGGGGCGACCGGGGCGGAAGCTTTGCATGGAGGTGATGGTGACGTTACCGCTGATGCTGTGGACGGCGGCGGTCAGTTCGGCGCGAACCAGTTGTTCGAGTGTTGCGGGATCAGCTGCGACTCGAGCATTGACCACGACATCGGCTGAGCGGGTGGTGGCGAGCGACGGCAGTGAGAGTTCGGGACCGGCGGCGTTGCTGACCAGGTTGGCTACTGCATAGCTGGAGTCGCACAGGCCGATGACTTTCAGGTGTGCTGCTTCGGCGCTGGCTGCCACCAGCCGGGTGTGCAGTCTGCCGATCAGGTCCAGCAGCAGGCTGTCCAGTGCGAAACTTTCGGGTGCGCGGACTGCCACCTGACTGTTGAGCCAGCCGAGTTCGGCTTCGCCTTCAGCGTACACGTCGTAATCCACATCCATGACGCGCCGACCGAACTGCCCTTTTTGGTCGAGCATTTCGGTGAGCGTCTGGAAGCCCTGGCCGGTGCGTGCCGAGCAGCGGAGCACGGGGCGTCCCGGGTAGTCTCGTTCCAGCAGCGACTGCAGTTCGGCCACATCCTCCGGAGGCAGCTCGTCGATGCGATTGATCACCACGAAGTCAGCTTCTTCAATCTGTTTGCGGAAAATGTAGGCGGCTTTGGGTGAGAACCCGCTGCCTTCGCCGCGCAGGATTCGCAGTCCGTGGCTGGGTTTGAGGATGACGCCGTAGGGGGCAATTTCCAGTGGTGTGCCGTAGACCTGTGCCAGGGGGCGAATGACGGTCGCGACCAGATCCGTGCAGCTGCCCACCGGTTCGGCGAGGATGATTTCAGGCAGCTGTCCTGAGCCGAGGTGTTCGACGGTTGCGGTGAGTGCGTTGAAGTTGCAGCAGAAGCAGGAGCCGGCCACTTCGCCGACGTCGAACCCCTGAGACCGCAGGTTCTGGGTGTCAACGAGGTCGGTGGTCTGGTCGTTGGTGACGATCCCGACTTTTTTTCCGAGAGTCATGTAGTGGCGGGCGAGTCGGGCGACGGTTGTGGTCTTGCCGGCGCCGAGAAAGCCACCGATCATGATGTAGACAGGAGTCATTGTTTGTTTGTCAATCGCTGGATTTTTCGGGGACTTCAAGTCGGCAGCAGCCCAGATCAACGGTTCGTCCGGCGCGGGGGCCTGAGCAGCGCAGATCGGGATGCAGGTTGTAATACATGAAACGACCTTCGCGACGGACCTGCACCAGCTGGGCGTGTTTCATGACTTTGAGGTGGTGCGAGATTGTCACGAGTTCGGCGTCGAGGAGGCTGGCGAGGTCGGAAACGGTCAGTTCACCTGCGCGAAGTGCATCGATGATCCGCAGTCGGTGCGGATCACTGAGTGCTTTGAGTCGTTCAGCGCAGAAGTCAGCGCTGAAGGAATCTGCAGGAGTTTGTTTCACGGAAGTGGACCTTTGGGTGGTCGTGGGTAGTGGTCAGATTGCGGGTAATTGAACCTTTCCGGGGCTGCGCTTGCAACTGGTGTCTCAATCTTTTACATTCCAATGATCATGAGAGCATTTGGTTATTGTGACTGCGGGGGTTCCAGGGGCAGCTGGCGACTGCTGCTGGGGCCGGTGGGACGTACAGGTCCTGTGTGACCGATACTGCGGCTGTTGTCAGGCGAGTGGGTCGACGGGTCGGGGATTTGGCTGGTAGATTATGGCGGGTGGCGGGTGGCGGTCGGGGTGTGGGGGGAGTGAAGTGATGCGAGTGATACGGTGTCGGGCTGTCGGGTTGCGGTGTCGTAATGGATTCACGCTGATTGAGCTGCTGGTGGTGATTGCGATTATTGCGATTTTGGTATCGCTGATTTTGCCGGCCGTCCAGCAGGCTCGCGAGGCAGCTCGCCTGACGCAGTCAAAGAACAATCTCAAGCAGATAGGGCTTGCAGCATCGATGTTTGAAGAATCGTTTCGGCATTTCCCGACGAGTGGCGGGTATGACTATACGCCGGGTCAGGCGGGGAATTCAGCGGCTTATGAGAGCCGTGTGCGGGGCGTGATCACTGCGACTCCGAATGTCAACACGTTCATTCCCGGCTATGGTGCATTTCGGCCGCGTTGGGGTGATCCGGCGGATCAGCCGAAGTATCAGCTGGGGTCAACCTTTTATTCTCTGCTGCCGTTTCTGGAGCAGACGGCGTTGTTTGATGATCCGCTGACGTGTTATCGGACGGGTTTGCCGGTGTTTTACATTCCGTCGCGTCGCAGTGGGGTATTTGCGATTCCGGCGACGGATTCGGTGTATCCTGGCTGGGGTTACAGTGATGCGGGTCAGGGGCCGTGTGGCCGGACGGATTACGCTGCGAATGAGCTGGTGTTCTGGACGACGTATGCGGGCTGGGGCAAGGTGAGTCAGTACCGTGATTTGACGGACGGGACTTCGAACACGGTGTTTTTTGGCGAGAAAGCGATGGCGCAGCGGGCGTGGCAGGCGGGTGTGATGTATTGGGATGAGCCGTGGATTTTGGGTGGCAACGGCGGAGTGGGGCGATGTGGTTTTGAGTTGTACAGTGATTTTGAGCTGAATCGTTTTCCGGAGCGGGCGAGTGGTTCGGGCTGGAGTGACGGCCAGTACAGCTGTGGCGGCGGCAACTGGGGGACTCCCAGTCCCGGCGGGCCGCAGTTTGCGCTGGGTGACGGCAGTGTGCGATCACTGAGTTTCAATATTGACCGGGGTGTGATGCAGAACCTGATTCGTCCGGCTGACGGGAAAGTTGTGAGTCTGGAGTAGGGTGTCGGCAGCAGGGGAAGAGGGCAGGCTGGCGAAGGAGCAGTGATGGGTGTGAGGTTGTGTTGTGTGTGTTTGAGTGTGGGCTTGTGCTTAAGCCTGAGTTTGTTGCTGGCGGGCTGTGATGACGGCCGACCGGTGCTGGTGGAGGCAACTGGTCGGGTGTTGTTGCGGGGTGCTGGTGTGACGGCTGGATCGATTGTGTTTCATCCGGACGCGGGGAATGCGTTTCAGGGGGATGCTCCCAGCAGTCAGCTGCAGCTGGACGGCAGTTTTTTGATGCAGACGTATCCGTGGGGTGAGGGTGTGGCGGTGGGGCGATATCGAGTGATCTTGTCGCCTCAGCTGGCCGCCAGGCTGGGTCTTGCCGAGTATTCAGATCCGACAAAAAGTCCGTTGCAGGTGGATGTAACGGCGGATGGTTTGCGTGGTCATGTGATTGAGTTGCCGGCAGCGGCGGGTGTGCAGCAGGGTAAGGGAGGGAAGCGGTGATGAGTGTAGTGGAGCGAGAGGCAGCGATCCCCAACAGGACTCCGGCGGACGCAGCGGCGGCGGTGCGGTTTCATGTCAGCCTGAACGTATCGGATTTGCGACGATCGGCTCAGTTTTATGCGGCTTTGTTTGGTCAGGATCCGGTGAAGCTGTATGGTGACTATGCAAAGTTTGAGATCGCGGATCCCCCGCTGGTGCTTAGTCTGAAACCGAAGCGGGCGTGTGCGGGCGGGCCATTGAATCATCTGGGGCTGCGTCTGACGACGACGGGTGCCCTGGAGGCCGTGTACAGCAGGCTGCGTGCGGTGAATGCGCGGATTGGCCGGCAGGATCATGTGCAGTGCTGTTATGCAGAGCAGACGAAGCTGTGGATTACGGATCCGGACGGGACATTGTGGGAGGTGTATGTGTTTCATCGGGACGTGCCGGACTGGGGTGAGAAGCACAACAAGCTGAAGCTCTGGGTGGCTCCTGTGAAGGCGTTTGGTCTGGCTGGTCTGGTGCGTCGCTGGTGGAACAACGGCTTTGGGAAGCGGGTGAGCGGTGATCAGTCGGCGGCGGTGCTGGAGGGAGCTGATGCGGAGGGCGGCAACTGCAGTCGCGGTCCGGTGTGAGTGGTGTGAGTGGTGTGAGTGGTGTGAGTGGTGTGAGTGGTGTGAGTTTTTGCGCGGGCGGGTGGTGTGGCCGGGAAATGTGTCTGCAGCCTGTTGTTTAACAATCAAACGTTTGTGTGATTGTAAGACTGCTTGAGAGTTCAGTGTTCAGTGTTCGGTGTTCGGGGCTGAGGGCTGAAGGCTGAGGGCTGAGGTGTGTGTGTTGTTTCCGGGAGGGGGGAAGTCAGCATGGGGGGCTGGGAGTGCGAGTCAGCGATGTACTGGCTGCGTCTGCCGTGGAACTGGGGTCGGCAGGTATTGCGGAACGGGTCTGACATTTTGCGGGTGCTGGACATTCTGCGTTTGCGTCCGCTGCCGGCGGGTCTGGTATCGGGGGAGCATCCGTGGGTGACGGGTTTGAATCCGGCGACTGGTATTCCTGTCTGGTTTGACAATGTGATTTATCGGTCGCCGAGTACAGATTCGGGGGGTTTGGCGACGGACGAGCAGGTGTTGCTGGCGAACGGTCGATTTTTAGCATTGCGGGTGCGGCAGTCGGCGGTTTTGCCGGAGGTTCCGCAGGGGGCGGGCAGGCGGATGCCGCACTGTATTAACTACATGCATGGCAGTTCGCACTACAACAGCGGGTTGATTTTGCTGAACGACATTGCGGACGCGTATCGGCATGTGAATGACGGTCGTTTTCGGCTGGAGCTGTGTCGTTTTGTGCGTGAGGAGCGGCGGGAGGTGTTGTTTTTGCTGCGGAGTCGCGAGTATGAGTCGCGTGATCTGGCGGAGCTGTCGTGCTGTATGCGGAGTCATTTTCACTGGTTTTGCAATCCGAACGGACCGCGTGCGAGCGTGTTGTGGGGCAATAAGGCTCCTTTTCCCGCTTTGAATCTGATCACTGGTCACTGGGCGGATGATGTGTATTCGCTGAAGCGTGCCGGGGGTGCGGAGCGGGTGGTGCGTCCGGCGATTGAGCGTGGGCGATATTTTGTGAATTTTGGGTTGGCAGCGGGTCGGAGCCGGGCAATTTTTCCGGAGCGGCTGCTGGCGTGGGTCAATCATCAGCGAGTGCGTTTGCGGGGTCTGCGGGGCGGGATGTTTTTCGTGGACCGTCGCAGCGTGTATGCTGACGAGATTGAGCGGCGAGTGAGTCGTGGTTTGCCTGAGGAGGATCGGGCGCGAACGTGGGGGCGAGGGGATGCTGGATCGAGCATTGCGGCGTGTGATTGATCCTTGTCTTGAACCGGTGGCCGGTCTGATGTTGCGGTCGGGTGTGACGGCCAACGGTGTGACGGTGCTGGGTTTTGTGCTGGGGCTTGGTGGCTGTGCAGCGATTGCTGCGGGGGTTGTCTGGCTGGGACTGGTGCTGATTTTAGGCAATCGTCTGGCGGACGGCCTGGACGGGATTGTAGCGCGGCGGAGCAGCGGAACGGGTGCGGGTTCGGATCTGGGTGGTTTTCTGGACATTGTGCTGGACCTGCTGTTTTATGCTTTGGTGCCTCTGAGTTTTGGGCTGCTGGATCGGGAGCGGAATTTATTGCCGGCTGCGGTGTTGCTGGTGAGTTTCTTTGGAACTTCGGGCTCATTTCTGGCGTATGCGGTGCTGATGGCGAAGCGAGGCGAGTCCGGGTGCGGGAAATCTTTTTTTTATTCTGCCGGTCTGATGGAGGGTTCTGAGACGGTGTTGTTTTTTGTGGCGTTTTGTGTGTTTCCGGGCTGGTTTGCCGAGCTGGCGTGGGTCTTTGCGGGGTTGTGTTTTTTGACGACGCTGCAGCGGGTGCTGGCGGGGATGAGGATGTTTTGAGTGTTCGGTGTTCGGTTCGGCGAGCCGCGGCGGGGAGTCTGCGGGTGGTTGTCTCCGTAGCCTCGGGCTTTCCGCCCCGCGATCTGCCCTCTGCGTTTGGGGCGACTGGGGATTGCGGCACTGGGGAGGGTAATTTGCAGACAACTGGTCTCACGCAAAGCCGCGAAGGGGAACGCACAAGGGCGGTGGACAGTGGGGCGGGGGCGAGTATGAGGTGAGGTGTTTTTGCGTTTTGCGTGCTCGTGCTTGTGCTCGAAATTCGAGCGGCCGGGGCAGGTGAAAATGCGGGTGGGTGTAACCCCCCCCGACCACTCGCCCGCGGTGGGGGCGAGGGGAGCATTTTGTGTTTTTTGCGATGTGGGCTGTGGTGGTGGGGGCGCGTAAAAAAACCGCTCGTGTGAGCGGTTAAGGGACCTTGCGGTCGATTGCGCAAGACAGGACTTGAACCTGCATGGGATTTAACTCCCACTAGCTCCTGAAGCTAGCGCGTCTGCCAATTTCGCCACTTGCGCGTCGCGACATCGTGAGCTTAGCGGGGAATAGGCGTTGCAGCAACTGAACTGCAGTGATTTTCTGGAGTGAGACTGGGGAGTGAGCGGGGGCTGAAACTGGGGGATTTGTGCGGGATCTGCGGAATTCGGTTTGGGAGGCGGGGGAATCATTCAATTTGGGGTGTGTTGACGGGAATCCGCTTGACAGGAGAAAAAGGGTCGACCGATACAGGAGGTATGTGGGAGTGTGGTCAGGGAAAGGCAACAGTAGCTGGTGCCAGCGATGTCTGGCACCAGCATTCAGGGAGCGGCAAAGACATGAGGTCGCTGGTTGGCCGGGGATTTGTGCGGTGTTTGTGTTTTGTGCTGGCGATTCCGCTGTTGTATTCGACGGTGGAAGCGCAGGTGGTGCCCGGGACCGGCGTGAAGCTGAGTCAGGTGGGCGATAATTTTGAGGACGAGACCTGGAAGTGGGTGCAGAACGGGGCGAAGGCCAGCCGTGAGCAGGACGAGCAGGTGCGGTCGCCGCTGGGTGTGTCGCAGAATCGTCGCTGGTTTGAGAGTCCGAAGCGGGGGATGCCGGACCACATCGCTCGTGTGGAGACACCTGCCGGCGGTCTGCCGGGCAGCAAGGGTTCGCTGAAGATTCAGACGTTGAATTCCGGGGTGCCGGGACTGAATTCGTTCCAGATGGAGCAGGACGACCTGATTATGGCCTGTTCTTCTCGGATCGGCATGATTTCGGTCAGTCGCAACCCCAACTGTGTGACTCGAGTGTATCTGCCGCCGTTTGACCACTGGGAGGACCGTTCGGGTTCACATTTCGGCTACCGGATTGACCTGAAGACGACGATCAGCGAGAAGGAGAAGAAGTTCTTTTTCACGAGGGCGGTGAAGAAGCAGGAGGACTACTGGCCGGGGTATTTCATTGAGTTCCACAGTGCTCATGACGGCCGTTTCAAGCAGGACGAAGCGTATTTGATTATCCGGGGCAACAATCTGGGTCATGAGATGCGCAGTTTAAAGTTGTCACCGGGCTGGTGGACTCTGGGGATGTCGGTGACGGGTGACGGCAGTGTGCATTTCTATGGCCGCCAGGGCGTGGGGAATCTGACGGTGGCTGACCTGCTGCACTCGGGGACACCATACGGCTACGTGGCCGAGCACTTTGCGACTCATTTTTTTAACTCCTGCAACACCAACGACGGTCAGACGTGGTCGACGCCGTTTATCATTGACGATCCGGCGATCTACACGACTCAGTGAATCAGGAAGGGTCCGGCACTGGCCGGGGGGACGCCGCGGGAGCGGCAGGGATGCGTGCCTGCAGGGACGCAGAGTGGGTTCGGACACGCCACGGATAAAGAAAAAGCTGAAGACGTAGAAACGGCCGGGAGGGATCCCGGCCGTTTCGCATTGGTGGCGGGTGAACACAAAGAAAGCTTGAAAAACATACAGTCTGGTATTCCTTTGCGTTTAACAGTGCAGTTAGATGGGGTGCCGTCACAGGCCGTGTGATTCAGGAACACTGCGGGGAAAGTGTGTTTATGGCTGAGTTTTCGTGGGCGGTGCTTGATACGGTTCAGCACATGGACGAGCATCTGGCGCGGCTGGCGACTGAGTGGGGTATGTGGTTGTACGTGCTGCTGTTTGGCATTATTTTTGCGGAGACGGGGCTGATTATTTTGCCGTTTTTACCGGGGGATTCGCTGTTGTTTGCTGTGGGGGCCCTGATGGCGAACGAGAGTTCCGGTTTGAATCCGTGGCTAATGTTTGTGCTGTTGTTTGCGGCGGGTGTGGCGGGCGATGCGGTAAATTACCTGATTGGGCGATGGGCAGGTCCGAAGGTATTTTCGCGTGAGGATTCGTGGCTGCTGAACCGAGATCACCTGCTGAAGGCGCAGCGGTTTTATGTGAAGCACGGTGGCAAGGCCATCTTTATGGCTCGATTCGCCCCGATTTTGCGGACGTTTGCCCCATTTGTTGCCGGGGTGGGGCAGATGAATCTGCTGCGATTCTGGCTGTTCAATGTAACGGGGGGATTGTGCTGGGTGGGCGGTTTTCTGCTGGCCGGCTATTTTTTTGGGCATCTGGAATTTGTCAAGAAGAATTTTGAGAGTGTGATTTTGGGGATTGTGGTGGTGTCGCTTTTGCCAGTGGTGATTGAATGGGTGTCAGCGGTGCGTGACAGTCGTCGTGAGCGTGAGCAGCAGGGGCAGTCGGGGCAGTCGGTTGACCGAGGTTAGTGGTAGTCTGCGACCTGCGAGTGCAGGAGGGTTCGTGCGGGAGGGCGGGTGTGGCAGGAATTTTTGAGTATGAACTGCAGGTGCAGGCTGCCGATCTGGATGAGCTTGGGCATGTGAATAATCTGGTGTATGTGAAATGGCTGCTGGAGTCGGCAGTAACGCATTCAACGGCTCTGGGGTGGTCCCCGGAAGCTTACCGTGCGCTGGGTCGTGGCTGGGTGGTGCGATCGCATTTTATTGAGTATCTGGGACCAGCGTTTGCGGGTGACAGGCTGGTGATTCGCACGTGGGTGTCGGAAATGAAGCGTGTGACATCGGGGCGGAGGTACGAGTTGTACCGCAGTGGCGAGAGTGTGCCGCTGCTCCGCGGAGAGACTCAGTGGGCCTTCGTGATCTTTGCGACTCATCAGATTACTCGGGTGCCTGCCGAAATGGCGGCGGTGTTTGAACCGCTAGTGGACCCCAAATAAATCGCTGATGATCGCTAATGAACGCTGCGGGCATTGCGTTTTTTTGCAGGAATGATAGGTCTTACAGGTCCTGTAGGACCTATGGGTCATGTGAGACACAGAAACGCGATTGCGTGATCAGGTGGGAGATTTTTTTAGGCGTGAATAGCCGTGAGTGGCCGCGAATGGCTGTTAATCGCGGCTGGGTTTTCAGCGGCGGGCTGGAGGTTGCAGCGGGGATTTCGTAGAGTGGGAGTTGTGTGGTCTGCGGGGTGCCTCGTTGACGGCTGTTTTGGCGGGGAGGGCGAGTGTGATGCGTGGTGCAGCGGGTTGTTCACGGCGGGAATTACTGGTGGTGGGTGCGGGTGCCGTGGTGGCGGCGGCAGCGGGGACGGCTGCAGCGGACGAATTGGATTTGTCAAAGACTCCGTGGATTGACGCGCATTCGCACATCTGGACAACGGATCTGGCGAAGTATCCGCTGCGGAATGGGCAGCAGGTGGACGTGCTGGCTCCGCGGAGTTTCACGGACGACGAACTGCTGGTCATAGCGCGGGCGAATGGCGTGGGTCGGGTGGTGCTGATTCAGCATCATCCGTATCACGGTTTTGACAATTCGTATCTGATGGATGCGTGGCGTCGTCGTTCGCAGTTGTTCCGGATTGTGGGGCAGATTGATGACACGAGACCGCACGTTGATCAGCTGATGAAGTCGATGCTGCAGAAGGGTGTGACAGGCTTCCGCATTGGGCCTCGAACGGACCGCCCTGACTGGCTGCAGGGTGCGGGGATGGAGCTGATGTGGAAGACGGGTGCTGAGACTGGTCAGAACATGTGCTGTCTGATCAATCCGTCTGATCTGGAGGCAACCGGTCGCTGGTGCAGCAGGTATCCGCAGACGCCTGTGGTGATTGATCATTGCGCGCGGGTGGGGATGACGGGTAGGATTTTTGAGAGTGAGGTTGCGGCGTTGTGTGGTCTGGCGCAGCACGCGAAGGTGCGTGTGAAGATTTCGGCATATTACGCGCTGGGCAGGAAGCAGCCGCCGCATGACGAGCTGCGTCCGATGCTGCGTCGTTTGTTTGAGGCGTATGGTCCGGATCGGCTGATGTGGGCCAGTGATTCGCCGTATCAGCTGACGGAGCCCAATACGTATGGGGCATCTGTATCGCTGGTGCGTGACCGGCTGGATTTTGTGAGTGAGTCGGAGCGGGCGAAGCTGCTGCGGTCGACGGCGGAGTCAACCTTCTTTTTCGTGTGAGGCGACGATGAGTCGACCGAGATCGAGGTGGTGTCGGGGTGTCTGTCTGCTGTGGCTGGCAGTCAGCGGGCTGGCAGCATTGCGGGCTGACGAGCCGAGGGGTGTGGCAGCAGCGGAAAGGATTGGCACTGCGTGGGAGGATTCGCGCAATCCCGTCCGGGTGGCGTTTGGTGAAGAGCGTCTGCAGTTGTGGTCATTGCAGTTTCCGCGTGCGATGTCGGTGCCGGGTGGATCTGGGGTGCATCCGATTGATGCATTTCTGGACGTGAAGCGAGTGGCAGCGGGGGTCCTGGCGGCGGGTGAGGCTGATCGTCGGACATTGTTGCGGCGGCTGTCACTGGATCTGACGGGGTTGTTGCCGACGTCGGCAGAGCTGGCGGAGTTTTTGGCGGACGATCAGCCGGGCGCTTGGGACCGGCAGGTCGAGCGTTTGCTGGGATCGCCGGCGTATGGAGAGCGGCAGGCGCGGCTATGGCTGGATGTGGTGCGTTATGCGGACACGAACGGCTACGAACGGGACGAATTTCGGCCGACGATGTGGAAGTATCGGGACTATGTGATTCGCAGTTTCAATGCGGATAAGCCGTTTGATCGGTTCGTGCTGGAGCAGCTGGCGGGTGACGAACTGGTTTCGGGTGTGCCGCAGACCGAGGCTGAGCGGGATGCGCTGCTGGCGACCGGTTATCTGCGGCTGGGGCAGTGGGACAGTACGGCGGCGATTTTTGCTGAGGAGGCGCGGCTGCAGGCTGAGCTGCAGGCGGATCTGACGAATACGACGGCCGCTGCGTTTCTGGGGCTGACGATGTCGTGCTGTCAGTGTCACGACCACAAGTTCGACCCGCTGACTCAGGCTGATCATTATCGTCTGCGGGCATTTTTTGCATCGCTGGAGCGCGACGATGAGCTGGCGGTGACGACTGGTGCGGAGCGGGAGCGGATTGATCGGGAGAATGCGCCGATTGTGGCTGAGCTGGGTGTGGTCGAGGCGCGGCTGAAGGCGGAGGGTCTGGGGGAGGCTGAGCGGGGGGAGCTGCAGTCGCGGGCGGAGCGTCTGCGTGGTCAGCGGCGGGAGTATGAGCGGGGGATGGGAGTGCGGGATCGGCGGGATGCGATTCCGGCAACATATGTGCTGAGTCAGGGGGATGCGGCGTCGCCTGGGGAGGAAGTGCGGCCCGGTTTTCCGGCTTTGTACTGGCCGGGTGATGCGGTGATTGAGCCAGGTGCGGCGGGTGGCAGTGGTCGTCGTCTGGCACTTGCTCGGTGGATTATTTCTGCGGAAAACCCGTGGACGGCGCGGGTGCTGGTGAACCGTCTGTGGCAGCAGCATTTCGGGGTGGGGCTGGTATCGACGGTGAATGATTTTGGTTATACGGGGGCTCGTCCGCAGCAGCAGGAGCTTTTGGACTGGCTGGCGCTGGAATTTGTGCGTGGGGGCTGGTCAGTGAAGTCGCTGCATCGACTGATGGTGACATCAGCGGCCTATCGTCGGCGTGTGGATGCGGGGGATGCCGGTGCGGTCGGTGTGGCGGATAGGGAGAACGTGTACTGGGGGTGTCAGACGCTGCGGCGGATGGATGCAGAGACCTTGCGGGACTGTTTGTTGCAGTCGACAGGTCAGTTGCAGCCGGCGGTTGGTGGTGCGCCGCGGTGGCCGGTGATTTCGGAGGATCTCAGGCATGCTCAGCCGGCCATTCTGGAGGCTGATGAGGGCAAGGACGACGGTCGGATGCAGGGCTGGTATGCGGATCCGGCGACTGAGGTGCGTGTACGGAGCATTTATCTGGTGCGGAAGCGATGTCTGCCGATTCCATTTTTGCAGGTGTTTGATTTGCCGGATGCGACGACTTCGTGTGGGCGGCGGGATGAAACGATTGTGGCTCCGCAGGCGATCATGCTGCTGAACAGTCCGGAGACGATAGGCTGTGCGGAGGCGCTGGCGGACGAGTTGCTGGCGGCTGCGGGTACCGGGTCTGGCTGGCGGGACGCGGTGATAACGGGTGCGTTTGAGCGGGTGCTGCTGCGAGAATCGGCTGCAGAGGAGCGGGAATCGGCACGGATCCTGCTGGAGAAAGTAGAGCAGACAGTAGGTGAATCCGGCCGGCGGCATGCGGTTACTGAATTGTGCCGTGGGCTGCTGAATTCGAACGAGTTTGTGTTCGTGGACTGATTTCGGCGGGTGTGCATTTTCTGTGCGTGTCGGGAACGCGGCGGGGAAAAGAAGGGGAGAGGTAAGCGATGGACGGGCAGTTTTCGTTGCAGCAGCATGGGATTACGGTGCGGGATATTTTCCGGAACATGTCTCCGAGCGGCCTGTACGAGGAGGCGATTCGTCATGAGCCGGGGACCAGTTTGTCGGACACGGGCTGTCTGATTGCGTATTCGGGCGAGAAGACGGGTCGATCGCCGAAGGACAAGCGCGTGGTTCGGCACGCGGACTCTGAGTCAAAGGTGTGGTGGGGGCCGGTGAATTTTCCGCTGGACGAATCGACTTTCAGCATTAATCGTGAGCGAGCGATCGACTATTTGAATACTCGATCCCGCATCTACTGTGTGGACGCTTACGCGGGCTGGGATCCGTCGCAGCGGCTGAAGGTGCGAGTGATTTGTGCGCGGCCGTATCATGCTTTGTTCATGCATAACATGCTGATCCGTCCGACGGATCAGGAACTGGAGACGTTTGGAGAGCCGGACTTTGTAATTTTCAATGCGGGCGCATTTCCGGCGAACCGGTACACGACGGGGATGACCAGTCGAACGAGTGTGGATTTGAGTATTGAGCGGCGGGAGGTAGTGTTGCTGGGAACGGAGTATGCGGGTGAGATGAAGAAGGCGGTGTTTACCTTCATGAACTACCTGCTGCCGGACCGTGGAATTTTGTCGATGCACTGTTCTGCGACGTGTGACCGGAAGACGGGTCAGAGTTCGGTGCTGTTTGGTTTGAGTGGTACGGGGAAGACGACATTGTCGGCTGATCCGCATCGTTATTTGATTGGTGATGACGAGCATGGCTGGTCGGACGACGGGATTTTTAACATCGAAGGCGGCTGTTATGCGAAAGCCGTGTATTTGACTCGCGAGTCAGAGCCGGACATTTGTGAGGCGCTGCGTTTTGGTGCGGTGCTGGAGAATGTGGTGTATGACCGGGCGCACCGGCATGTGGATTTCAACGACACGACCATCACCCAGAATACTCGCGGGGCCTACCCGATCGAGCACATGCGGAACGCGAAGATTCCGTGTGTGGCGGGTCATCCGACGGACGTGATTTTTTTGACGTGTGATGCGTTTGGGGTGCTGCCTCCGGTCTCCCGTTTGACTCCTGAGCAGGCCATGTATTATTTCATCAGTGGTTACACGGCGAAGGTGGCTGGTACGGAGATGGGAGTGACGGAGCCGGAGGCGACGTTTTCACCATGTTTTGGCGGACCATTTTTAGTGTGGCATCCGGGTGTGTATGCGCGTCTGCTGGCGGAGAAGATTAGTCGTCATGGTTCCGCCGTGTGGCTGGTGAATACGGGGTGGTCGGGCGGGTCTTATGGCACGGGCAGCCGGATGCCACTGCGGTTTACCCGCGCGATCATCGACGGAATTCATTCAGGTGAGTTGCGTGAGGCGGCGGTGGTGCGTGATCCGATCATGGGTCTGGATGTGGTGACAGTGTGTGCGGGGGTGCCGGGCGAGATGTTGCAGCCAGCGTTGTCGTGGCGTGATCGGGGTGCTCATGAGCAGGCGGCGTTGAAACTGGCGGAGCGGTTTCGTTTGAACTTTGAAAAGTATGCGGGTGCGGTGGATGCGGCGGTAGTGGCGAGCGGTCCTGGCAGGTTACGTGCGGGGGTGTGAACCACGAATGGGGAGGGGCGGGTTGGTTCAGTTTCCTGTGCGGATGAAGTGGATGAGGCTGGCGAGTTCCTGTCGGTTCAGTTTGAGTTCGAAGCCTTCGGGCATGCAGCTGACGACGGCGGACTGCAGTTCGGCGATATCGCTGCGATTGATGGTACCCTCGTGATTTCCGCTGCGGCGAAGTGTGAGTGCGGTCGGAGTTTCTGCGGCGGGGATGCCGGTCGAGGGGAGTGTATTTTCGGGGGATTGTGGTTTGGCTGAGAGTGACGCGGAGGTGGTGGGAGCGAATGCGGTGGCGAGGGTGGCGTTTGGTTTGCCGCTGGATGCGGTGAATGCGGTGTTTGGCGGCGCGTTGTCATGCCAGCCCGGTTTGCGGAATTGAGTGGTGCGGCACGAAGGAGTGGTGGTGAGTGGATTGTGGGTAAGTCGTATCGGTGAGACGGCGGCGATTTGGTATCTGGCGACGGCGGTTGCGCAGCAGCGGCGTGGTTTTGGTCGGCAGGTGTTGTCGGCGGTGATTTCGGCCGAGCGTGCGACCGGGTCAACGGAGTTTCTCCTGCTGGCGACTCCGGCGGGGCAGCCACTGTGTCGCAGCGTCAGTTTTGAAGTGGTTTTGGAGGCCTCTGCTTAGCTGCAGGGTGTTGAGTTTGCGCTGGTTGAGGGTTTGTCGAGCGAGGAAGTGTCGGTTCTGCATGACTGAGATTGCGGGGACGAGGATTTTGTGTTTGCGAATACCGAACTGGCCGGTGCAGGCAGCGGCGCGTCGGCTGCGTGCTGCGGGTCAGTCTGGAATGTTGCTGGCCGTCAGGACTCGAGCGGACTGGACTGATTCCAGTGTTTCGCGGCCGGGTTCCGGGGGGCAGGCTGGTGGTGCCGCCGGGTATGGTGTGGCTGGAGGGGTGTTGCCGGAAGACTGGCGACTGTTGCGGGAGTTGTTTCCGGCGGTTCGTTCTGGTCCGGCGGTGGTGGCGGTGGATCGGGGAGCGTGGGAACTGGGGGTGCGTCCTGATCTGCCGCTCGCTGAGGCACGCAGTCTGGCCAGACCGGTCGTGCAGCGGGGCGATCGAGCGGCAGCGAAGTCTGAGGGGATGAAGTCAGAGTCGGTGCAGTTTGTGGACTGGAGTCCTGAGGAGGACCGTCGGGAGTTGCTGGAGCTGTCATTGCTGGCTCGGCGTTTTGCTCCTGTGGTGGCTTTGGACACATTGCCTTTGCCCGACTGTTTACTGCTCGACATAACGGGCTGTGAGCATTTGTTTGGCGGCGAGGTGGAACTGGCGGAGGAGTTGTTGAGTGAGGTAGGGGCAGCCGGGCTGCGTGGTGTGGCGGGGATTGGTGATCGGGTGAGTTCTGCGTGGGCGATGGCTCACTGGGATCCTGCGGACGGGGAGTTGCGCGGGTTTCTGGGTCAGGTGGGACTGCGTGAGCGTTTGGGTGTGTCGGGTGAATCGGCTGGGCTGCAAGTTTCGGGCGCAGCGAACTGGCGTGTGCGGCGACTGCCGGCGGGCGAGGATCGTCCTTGGGTTGATTCTTTGCCGCTTGCGGCTGCTCGACTGCCGCTGTCGGACGTTGATATTTTGCGGGATTTGGGTGTGTTGCAGCTGGGGCGACTGTTGCGTTTGCCGCTGCAGGATTTACCTGCGCGACTGAGTGTTTTGGCGGTTGAGCGAGTGCAACAACTGCAGGGAGTGTTGCCGGAGCCGCTGGTAAATTTGCCGGAGGCGAATCCGATTGTGGCGGAGTGGTCTGAGGAGCAGCCGGCGAGTGGTCTGGGGGATTTGCACTGGGTGCTGCGGAAGCTGGCGGAGTCGGTTTCTATCGAGCTGAAGGAGCGGCGGCAGATGTGCGGTGGCGTGGAGTGTGAGGTGCGTCTGGGGTGTGGTGACTGGCTGCGTTTTGGTGCGGGGCTGGTCCGTCCGAGTCAGGATGCTGAACTGCTGAGTGAGGTTGCAGTTTTGCGTCTGGAGTATTTGCTGGGGTCGGAGCAGCGGCGGATTGCGGGTGCAGGGCAGGCGGTGGCGGGGGAGTCGGCGGCTGCGGGGCTGGCGGCAGTTGAGGGCCTGGTGCAGGGGGAGTATTTGCGGGTGGTGGTGGAGCCTGTGGTGCTGGTGCGTTTGCGGGCTTTGGCGGCTCAGTTGCCACCGGCGCGGCAGCGGAACTTGTTTGGCGAGTTGCGGGATGTGAGTGAGCCGGTGGAGCAGTTGGCGGCTTTGGTGAGTCGTTTGACGGGTCGTCTGGGTCGTGAGCGAGTCTTGCGGGTGCAGGAGCGAGCGGACGTTCGTCCGGAGCATTCGCTGCGTCTGGAGGCATTGCCGGATGCGGTGCAGGCGGGGGGAGCGGGAGCAGCGGAGCGTGTGTTGTGGCATTTGGCGGGGCAGTCGGTGTCGGCAACCGGTGGGGGGGAGCAGCGTGCTGCTGGTGCAGCAGTTCGGTCGGTGGTGGATGAGACGAGTGTGCTGCCGCGTCCGGTGCGCCTGCTGGAGCCGGCGGTGGAGGTGACGGCTGGTTTATTGCGTGAGGGGGAGGAGCCTGCGGGTGGTTCTTCGCGGCAGTCTGCGATGAGTCAGTTGCGACGTGTACCGGCGGTGCTGGCCGGTGGGCAGTCGTGGGAGGTGGAGTGGTGGTCTGAGGCGGAGCGTTTGCAGACTGGCTGGTGGACTGAGCGGTCGTGTCAGCGTGACTATTACGTTGTGGTGGTGCGCGGGGGCGGTCGTTTGTGGCTGTACCGTGACCTGCAGACCGGTCGCTGGTATCTGCAGGGTTTTTTCGACTGAGATTAGAGTGTGCTGCTGTGCAGCAGCAGTTTGCCGGCGGAGGCCAGTCGGTCGAAGGCCACTTCGATGCGTGTGGCGTGTTCGACGCTGAGTTGCTGCAGTGGCGGTGCGGTGACGGGTGAGCAGAGTCCGGCCTGGGCCATGGCGTGCTTGAGTCCGGGGATCAGTTTCATGCGACCATTTTCATCGCGGTAGACGGAGGCGAACAGGTCGTGGATGATGCTGTGGAGTCTGGGGATTTCGAGTGAGTCGTTGTGTTTGGCGGCTGTGTAGAGGCTGGTGTAGACGAGTGGCAGCAGATTGGCACCGCCACAGACACCGCCATCGGCGCCGAAGTTGACGGCATCGGCCAGCAGCTCTTCGGGGCCCATAAAGACAGAGAAGCGTCCGGGTTCGCGGAATTCGGCGCACAGTTGTCGGAAGTATCTGAGATCGCCACCACTGTCTTTGATCCCTGCGACATTGGGGTGTGAGGCGAGTGCGGCGACGAGGTCGATAGACAGTGTTGTCCCGACGCAGGACGGCATATTGTAGAGCATCAGGGGCAGCGGGGACTCGTCGGCCAGTCTGGTGAACCAGTCCTGGAGTGCCTGCTGTGAGGCATCGAAGTAAAAAGGCGCTGCAGCAACGATGGCTGCAGCGCCGCTGGACCGGGCGTGTTCGGCCAGCGAGAGAGATTCGGCGAAGGAGGTGTCGGTGACACCGACGAGTACCGGGACCCGGCCGTTGGTGGCTTCGCAGGTGCGTTCCACCATTTCGTAGCGCACGCGGTAGGTGAGTGACGGGCCTTCGCCAGTGGTGCCGAGAGCGAAGATGCCGGAGACTTTGCCATCGATGAGGTGCTGGACGATGCGATCGACAGCCTGTGGGGCAAGCTGATCGTGAGCGGTGAGCGGTGTCACGACGGGCGGAATCACACCGGAGAAGGAGATCATCGGGTGGTCCTTGAGGTGGAGCGCCGGCTGAGTAACGGCGAGATTTTAGTCAATGAAAGTGTGCCCAGAGCAGGCGAACGGGTGAGAGTATGCGCAGGCTGGGCGCTGATGCCAGGGATTTTCGCAAGGGAAAATCGCAGGACTGTTGATTTGTGGGGTGTGTGGGGAGTTTGGGTGGCCGGCGCGGAGAGTGACGATCGGACCAGCAGTAGGGGAAATAGGGGGGAAAAGCGGTGTCTGGTGGCGTCGCGGGGGATTTGGCAGCAAAATCCGACGAGTTGCTCAAGTTTTCCCAGTAGGCCTGTGGGAATTTTCGTGCTGTGAAGGATTCGCGGGGCGCGGTATTTGCGGGTTCTGCGGTGTTTCTGTAAGCTTAACAGGGTCTGACAGGCTCCTTTTGGAGTTATGCGGCGGATTTCGAAATGGTGTCTGAAAACCGTTGCGAACCCGCTGGTTGAGTTGGATAGTGTGGCCTTTCAGGGGCTCATGGAATCATGGGCTGCGGGATGCAGCGGAACGAATATCGGGAGTGCAGGTACGTCGGCGAAGTGCTGTTCGGGTCTGTCTGCGGCCGGATACGGTCTCTGGACCTTGCAGGCTGGCTGGCTGTTGCCTGTTTCCGACATTCAGTATGGGACTGGAAGTGTTATGTATACGTTGATTACGGGAGCAACGGGGCTGGTTGGTCGCTATCTGTTGCGCGACCTTTTGCTGAACGGTCATCAATTGGCGGTGGTGGTCCGGGGTTCTCGACGCAACGACGCGCGGGATCGGATCGAGCAGGTACTGCAGTACTGGGAAAAGGAGCATCAGCGCACTTTTCCCCGCCCTGTTGTCCTGAACGGTGACATCTCGAGGCCCGGTTTTGGGCTGTGTGACGAGGACCGCGAGTGGCTGCGGAAGCACTGCAGCAGCATTATTCACAGTGCAGCGATTCTGGAGTTTTTCGGGAAGGACCGCGCGGGCGAGCCTTGGCGCACGAATCTCGACGGGACTCGCCACATGCTGCAGTTGTGCCGCGAGTTGGGCATTCGCGACATCCATTATGTTTCGACCGCTTACGTTGCCGGGATGCAGTCCGGCCGTGTGCTGGAGGGCAGTCTGGAGGCGGGGCAGACGTTTCGGAATGACTACGAAGAGAGCAAGTTTGAGGCGGAACAACTGGTGCGTGCCGCAGATTTTGCTGAGCACATCACGGTTTACCGTCCGGCGGTGATTGTCGGTGATTCGCGGACTGGTTACACCAACACCTACCACGGTTTGTTTGTGTATCTGCGTCTGATGGCGATGTTGATCCCGACATTGCCGCTGGGTGAAGACGGTCGCCGGAAGACTCCAATTCGCGTGCGATTCACGGGTCGCGAGCCTCGCAATCTGATTCCGGTGGACTGGGTGTCAGCGGTGATGTGTCGTTTGTTTGAGACTCCTGAGGCCCGGGGGCTCACCTACCATCTGGCTCCTGACAACCCGATCACATCTCGTCAGGTGATTGATTTGTGCAGCGAGTATTTCAATTCGACCGGAGTCGTCTATGAGGGCGACGAGGGTGCAGATGCAGACGATGCGAATCTGAGTGAGGATCAGAAAATGTTTGAGCGTTTGTTTCAGGACAACGCTGAGACGTATGCGGCTTACGAGAGTACTGACAACTGTTTCGACATGACGAACACGAAGCGGTTTGCCGGCGACATTATTTGTCCGGATCTGGATCGGACGGTGATTCACCGCTTTATCGATTATGGCAATGAAGATCGCTGGGGCAAGCGGAAGCCGGACGTGCAGTCTGTGACTCGCTGGCTGCTGGAATTGTTGCGCGGTCGCGTTGTGGCGGACGGTGCGGAGACGGCGTCTGTGGGCTTGAATCTAACAGGTCCTGGGGGTTGTCAGGCGACTGTTCGGATTTCGGGTGGCGGGTTTGTGTCGGTTGAGCGTGGCCTGCCGGCCGACGCTTCTCCGGTGTTGACTGTCAGTGCATCTGATTTGTTGTCCGTCCTGTCGGGGGCTCATCCTGCCGCCTTACTATCCGGCTCGTGGGACTGTGGTGAATCTGGGCAGGAGGAGTTGACGGAGCAACTGTTGACGGCATTGTCCGGCGTCGGGGATGGACAGGCGATCGGTGTCTGAGATTTGATTTTGTTGAGAGTTGAGGCAGCCTCGGGTACTTTCCGAGGCTGTTTCTGTTTGAAAAGTTGTCTGGCTGGGCTGGTTGTGGCCGATAGACGGGCGTTTCCATGTGGTTTTGTTGAGTGGACGGTATCAATTCCGGCAGTGCCTCTGGGAATTTCCCTTTGTCATTGGGGTTCAGTGCTTTACAACCGGGGCCGCAGCTTTCTATACTCCTCCGCTCGGCTCCCGCGTTTTCTGCACATCCGAACAGTAATTCAGGGTTGTGTGGCTGGCTGGTAAGTGGGTAGCGTTTGACTGGTGTGTTTGTTGTAAGTGTGGTTTGATTTGTTTTTGTTGAGATTTGTCAGCGTATTGTCGGGCTGGTGGAATCTGGTTCTGGCAATTGCGGAGAGTGAAATGCCCAAGCAGAAGACTCATAAGGGAATCAAGCGTCGTTTCAAGGTAACGGCGTCTGGCAAGGCGAAGCATCGATCTGCGTATCGCGGGCATCTGCTTAGTCACAAAAATCCGAAGCGTAAGCGTGGTCTGCGTCAGGACGGCGTGGTTGACGGTGCTGAGGCGAAGAAGATTATCGAGGCGCTGCGCCCCTGCATGTGATGTGGGAGTGTGTGCGTGTTTGATTGACGCATCGGTGTCCTCTGCACTGGCGATGCGTAACTTGTCGACGATTGTCGATTGCGGCGGTGTGTTCATTGTCACTGCCGGGTTCAGAGGGCAGCACGGGGATGCTGCACCGGGTGTGTTTGTCTGGCGTGTGGAAATGCGTCTGGCGAAGTTGCCTGGGGATTTGTCGTGGCGTTGTCTGCGGCGGGTTCTGGAAAAATTTCCGATCCTGATGAATTGAAAGATCTGGTTCAATGCGAGTTCGGTACGGCAAGGCGCGTCATCGCGCGAAGAAGCGTTTGTTTAAAGAGGCGCGGGGCAATTATGGTGGTCGCAGCAAACTGCTGCGAACCGTCAAGGAAACCATCGTGCGGTCTCGCGCCTATGCGACTCGTGACCGTCGCATGCGTAAGCGTGAGTTCCGGGCCCTGTGGATTACTCGAATCACAGCCGCGGTTCGAGCGCTGGGCATTAGTTATTCCTATTTCATGCACGGTCTGGGTCTGGCGAAGATTGGTTTGAATCGCAAGCAGTTGTCTGAACTGGCGGTGCGAAATCCTGAGGTGTTTGCGGAGATCGTGGTGGCGGCTAAGGCTGCCAAGGCTGCGACCTGAGTCTGCGGACACAGGACAGGTTTGGTCGGGCAACTGGCTGAACGGAACACGAACGAGCCAGCCAGCATGCTGGCTCGTTTTTTTTATATGCAGTGTCGCAGTATTGCCGCGTGCTTGTGCCGGTGAGTGTGTTTGTGAGTGGGGGGGGGCGTGGGTGTATGGATATTTTGACTGAATTCAACCAGTTCGAAGCGGGCGCTTTGGTGGCGATTCAGGCGGTGGCGGACGCGGCCGAGCTGGAGCGTGTGCGGGTGGAGTATCTGGGGCAGAAGAACGGTCGAATTCGGGAGTTGCAGAAGCTGGTGGGAGCGGCGACGGCTGCTGAGAAGCCAGCGGTGGGTCGTCGGTTTAACGAGGTGCGCACGGCAGTGACGGGTGCTTTGGAGCAGCGTCAGGAGGCGTTGCAGCAGCAGGCTGCGGCGCGAGCTGTTTCTGATTTTGATGTGACGCTGCCGGGTGACCGTCTGCGGATCGGGAAACTGCACCCGATTACTCAGGTGATGACTGAATTTCGGGAGCTGATGGGGCGGTTTGGATTTACGGTGGTGGATGGTCCTGAGGTGGAGGACGAGCATCATAATTTTGAGTCATTGAATATACCGGATGACCATCCGGCGCGGGATCCGCTGGATAATTTTTATTTGGCGTGTGCGCAGGCTGCTGCGGGTGGTCCGATGCTGTTACGCAGTCAGACATCGACGGTGCAGATTCGCACGATGGAATCTGTGCAGCCGCCGGTGCGGATTGTGTCGCTGGGTCGTGTGTATCGTCCGGACACGATCGATGCGACTCATTCGTGCATGTTCCATCAGATGGAAGGTTTGCTGGTGGATCGGCACGTGACGATGGCTCAGCTGAAGACAGTGCTCAGCCAGTTTGCTCGCAGTTTTCTGGGCCCTGACGTTGAGATTCGTTTTCGTCCGTCGTTTTTCCCATTTACAGAGCCATCGGTGGAGGTGGATATGAAGTGGGGTAATTCTTGGATGGAGATTGGTGGTGCGGGCATGGTGGATCCGGCGGTATTTGCGGCGGTTGGCTATGATCCTGAGCAGTATTCCGGGTTTGCGTTTGGTCTGGGTATTGAGCGTTTTTGCATGAAGCATTTTGGGGTGGACGACATTCGTCGATTTTACGAGAACGATCTGCGGTTTTTGGCTCAGTTCTGACGCTGTTTGTGTGAGGTGAGCGAGTGCCGCTGGAGCGTGTGGAACTGGGCGATTGGTTTTTTGAGCTGGAGCTGCCGGAGCCTGCTGTGCTGCTGGACGAGGCGGTTGCCGGGGAGCGTTCCGGGGTATCCGGCTGGGATCCGTACTGGGGATTGTTGTGGGCGGCGGCCCCTGTGACTGCTCGTCTGGTGCTCCAGTCTGCTCCGCGAAGTCACCGCGCTTTGGAACTTGGCTGTGGTGTGGGCCTGGTGGGGCTGGCGGGTCTGGCGGCCGGTCTTGCGGTGACATTTTCGGATCAGTCTGATTCTGCGGTGGCGATGTCATTGCGGAATGCGGAGCGGAACGGTTTGTCTGGTGGAGCGGGGCTGGTGTTTAGCTGGCAGTCTGTGCCGCGGGTGCTGGGCTTTGATTTTATCTTTGCGAGTGATGTGTTGTATGACCGGTGCGGTCATGAGCCTTTGCTGAATGCATTGGGTTGTTTGCTGCAGCCTGGCGGGGTGGTTTGGATTGGGGATGCTGGTCGGCAGCATGCGGGGGATTTTGTGAGGACTGCGGAGGCGGCTGGGTGGCGTGTGCGGCTGTATGATGCTGGATTGCGGCCTTTGCGAGAGCCGCAGCAGCTGCAGTATCGTTTGCTGGTGCTGGAGCGGGGGCATCCGCTGTAGGTGGCTGTGGAGGGTGGATGCGTGCTGTTTGAACTGCGGGGAGTGGAGCTGGGTGAGCGATTGCGGGGTGTGACGCTGCGCATTGATGCGGGTGTAACGGCCATTCTGGGGTATTCGGGTGCGGGCAAGACCAGTTTGTTGAGTCTTTTGGCGGGTTTTGAGCAACCGACAGCCGGGTGGATTGAGCGGGGTGGTCAGCTGGGTGGCGGAGGTGCCCTGCCCTGTTACTGGGTACCGCAGTCGGGGGGGTTATGGTCGCATGTGTCAGTGCGGGGCCATGTGGAGTTGGTTTCGGCCGGAAAGGCAGACGAAATTCTGCGGCTGTTTGATCTGTGGGAGCGTCGAGAGGCGTATCCGGGCGAGTTGTCTCAGGGTGAGCGATCGCGACTGTCGGTAGTGCGTGCGGTGTCTTCAGGGGCTCGTGTGCTGCTGATGGATGAGCCGCTGGCGAATGTGGATCCGGTGCGGAAACCGGGGTACTGGCAGCAGCTGGAGCGGCAGCTGCGGGGCTGTGGCGTATCGCTGGTGTTTTCCTGTCATGAGCCTGGTGTGGTGTTGCGGCATGCGGAGCGGGTGGTGTGTTTGCGGGAGGGGCAAGTGTGGCATGAGAGTGGTGTGCAGGACCTGTACGAGGGGGCTCCTGAAAAGCCCCTGGGTGAATTCCTCGGGCCGCTGAACTGGTTGGACTTGCCTCTGCTGGAGGCTTTGGGGATGCGTGAAGGGTGGTTGCTGAAGGCGGCTGAGCGACGTGGTGGATTGTGTGTGCGGCCGGAGCGGCTGTATTTGCGGGGGGGCCAGTCTGTTGCAGTGCAGTCTGGTGGTGGCAGCCGGGTTTGTGGCGGGGTGCTGGAGGTGTTGAGTTCGCGTGAGGCGGGTGGTTTGCGGGAGACGGTGGTCGCTGGTGCGTGCGGGGGCGAGTGGCGTTTGCTGCATGTGGGTGCAGGTGGTGGTGGCTGGTGTGCGGGAGAGCGTGTGAGTGTGGAGGTGTTGCTTGCGGAGGGGGTGCGGGTATGAGGCTGTATCGGCTGTTGTGCGGATGGCGGTTGTGTTTGTGTCTGTCTCTGTTGTCGCTGTTGCTGCTGTGTGTGTCCGGGTGTGGTAGCGGAGCGGATGCCGGTGCCGAGATTTTGTTGCCGATCTCTGGCGAGCGCACATGGCGGATTCCTGCGGCCGATCGTTTTCTGCCGGCACCGCGGGGTTTGTATTCGGACGAGCGTGACGACGTGTATGTGCTGGACGATGCGGGTCGGGTGCTGGTGTATGATCGGACGGGGGTCTTGCAGCGTAAGTGGCGGATGCCGGACAGTCGGATTGGGAATCCGGAGGGGATCTGGAAGCTGCGTGACGGGCGGGTGGCCGTTGCAGATACTCATTATCACCGCGTGGTGATTTTTAAGTCTGACGGGCAGGTGGATTTTATGTTTGGGAGTGAGGGTCGGGAGCCGGGTCAGTTTGTGTTTCCGGTGGCAGTGCTGGAGGATGAGACGGGGAATTTGTATGTGGGTGAGTATGGGGACCATCAGCGGGTGCAAAAGTTTGATGGCGGGGGGCGATTTCTGCTGCAGTTTGGGCGGCATGGAGCGGGTCCCGGTGAATTTCAGCGTCCCAGCGGTCTGGCTTTGCGTGGGGGCGAGGTGTTTGTGGTGGATGCGTTTAACGACCGGATTCAGGTTTTCAGTGAGTCGGGAGAATTTCGCCGAATTTTGAAGTTGTCGGATGAATTTGAGGCCCTCGCGTATCCTTATGATTTGCGGGTGACGGGTGACGGTCGGGTGTATGTGATTGAGAACCGTGCGGCGCGTTTGACGGTGATGACGATGGAGGGTGAGTTACTGGGTCGTTACGGATCACCGGGCCGAAATCCCCATCAATTCTACCAGCCCTGGGACCTGACAGTTTTAACCGACGGGCGTATACTCGTGGCCGACACCGGCAACCATCGATTAGTGGAGTTAACGCCTTGAGTCTGCTGCGACAGCTGATCCGCCGCATTTTTCCGCGACCGCATCGTCCGGTGCAGTGGACGGCTGGGCTTTCATTGCTGGCGTTTTTGGCGTCGTTTTTGCTGGCGTATCTGTCGGTATTGCCGACGGTGCTGGTCAGTGGTGGCAGTCCGTTGCGCTGGACTGAGCGTGGCTGGCTGGATCTCGGTTTTCTGTACCGCTGGGGTGTGGCGTATCCGCAGTTTGAGCTGGTGCGAGAGCTTGAGTTTTCGCGTCCGTGGGCGTTTCTGCTGTTGTTGTTTGTGCCGTGGATCTGGTGGCTGCAGGCGGCTGGTCATTCGGGTTTGCCGCAGGGGCGTGGTGGCTGGGCTGGATTCATTCGTCTGGTGTTGTGTGGTTTGCTGATTTTTGTGCTGGCGGAGCCGCGTGCGGTGCGTACCAGTGATACGGTGTCGGTGGTTTACAGTGTGGACGTGTCGGATTCGGTGAGTCCGTGGCGTTCTGAGGCGTTGAATTTTGTGGCGGCGACGGCGGCTGAGAAGCCGGGTACGGACGAGGCGGGTCTGGTGGTTTTCGGGAGGACTCCTGCTGTTGAGTATCCGCCGCGAGTGGTATTTCCGTTCGAGCGATTTGTGAATTCGCAGGTGGGGCAGGACGCCACGAATCTGGAGCAGTCACTGGCATTGAGTGCTGCGATGCTGCCGGAGGAGAATGTGGGGCGGATTGTGCTGGTGAGTGACGGCACTGAGACAGTGGGGCAGTTGAAGGACGTGCTGGGGGACCTGCAGGCGCGGGGTGTTTCGGTCAGTGTGGTGCCGATGAATTATGTGTATGAGTCTGAGGTGTTGCTGGAGCGTCTGGATCTGCCGCGTTTTGTGCGTCAGGGTGAGACGTATGAGGCTTCGGTGGTATTGAATTCATTGAAGGCGGCGCGGGGGACATTGGTTTTGTCGGAGGCTGGGCAAGAGATTTCGCGGCGGGAGATTGAATTCCCTGCCGGGAAGACTCGTTATTCCGTCCCGATCCGTGTTGATCAGCCGGGTTACTACGAGTATTCGGCGCGGATTGAGGTTTCAGCGGATTCGGACGTACGTCAGGAGAACAACGAGGTTCGGAACTATTTGTATCTGGACGGTCCGGGCAAGGTGTTGCTGGTGCGGGACGTGGCGGGTCGACCTGAGGAGATTCGATTCCTTGAGCAGGCGCTGCGGGCTGGAGACCGTCAGCTGGAGGTCATTACGGCTCTTGAGTTTCCTCAGGATCCGCTGAGTCTGATGCCGTATGATGCGGTGATTTTTGCGGACGTACCGGCGGACGCCTTCCTGGGGACTCAGATTCAGGCGATGCATGATGCGATCCGCAATCTGGGGATTGGATTTTTGATGGTGGGTGGTCCGAACAGTTTTGGACCTGGTGGCTGGCAGGGTTCGCTGGTCGAGGATGCTTTGCCGATTTCGATGGAGATCACGAACAAGAAGGTGCTGCCGAAGGGTGCATTGGCGATTATTCTGCATACCTGTGAATTTCCGCAGGGCAATACATGGGCAAAGCGGATTACGAAGCGGGCGATTCAGGTCCTGAATTCTCAGGACGAGGTAGGCGTGCTGGCTCAGACGATGAATGGTGACGAGTGGATCTTCGATTTGACTCCTGCCAGCGAGTATGAATCCCTGGTGACTCAGATCAACAATGCTTCGATTGGTGACATGAGCACATTTAGTACGACGATGCAGCTGGGTTTGGCATCGTTATTGAAGTCGGACGCGGCATCGCGGCACATGATCATTATATCAGACGGGGATGCTCAGGCCCCGACTCCTGAGCTGCTGGGCAAATTCATTGAAAACCAGGTGTCGGTTTCGACGGTGGCTGTATTTCCTCACAACGGCGATGCGTCGACGCTGCAGGACATTGCGGGGGCGACGGGCGGTCGTTTTTATTTTCCAAGTGATCCGAACGAGTTGCCTTCAATTTTTGTGAAGGAGGCCAAGACGCTGCGGCGCACCCAGATACAGACTCGGGATTTTGTCCCGGTGGTGACGGGCGTGGATCCGATTCTGCGAGACATTGTAGATTCGCCTGAACTGCATGGCTATGTGCTGGCGTCGCGCAAAGAGGATGCTCGAGCTGTCGTCGTATTATCAGCGCCTCAGACGGAGAGTGAGAAGGCGGCGGGTGAGGAGGAGCTGGATCCGATTTTGGCGGTGTGGCGTTATGGTTTGGGGGTGACGGCGGCGTGGACATCGGATTTTACGGACCGCTGGGGTCGGGACTGGGTGAAGTGGGATCAGTTTCAGCAGTTGTTGTCTCAAACGATGGCTCGCATCAGCCGCACGAAGCGTGAGCAGTCGCTGCGAGTTTACACGTATGTGAACGGCAACGAGGGCGTGGTGGTGGTGGAGGATTTTCATCCGGAGGAGACATTGCTGGACGTGAATGTTTCGGTGACGGGTCCGAACGGTTTCGAGCAGTCTCAGGCGGTGCGTCAGATTGCTCCGCGGCGTTATCAGACCTCGATGCCATTGAAGGGTGAGGGGCGGTATCAGGTGCTGGTGGGAGCGACTGATGGTACGCGTCGAGAGACGGCGTACGCGGGATTTATTGTTTCGTATTCGCCAGAGTATTTGCGATTTCGTTCGAATCCGGCGGTTTTGCGAGAGATTGCAGAGTCGACGGGGGGGCTGGAACTGGAGATTGACGAGGATCCTGTCGAGTCAGCTCGGAAGTTATTTGGCGAGCGTTTGCGGAAGCGCAGCAGTCGTCCGATTTTTGAGTGGTATTTGATTCTAGCGGCCTGCTTGTTGCCGCTGGATGTGGCGGTGCGGCGTGTGCAGTTGGATGCGGGGTGGCTGAAGCGATTGTGGCGGCGTGATCTTCGCGAGTCGACTGCGACATTGGGAACTTTGCTGGAGCGTACGACGCAGGTCCGTAGTGCGCGTGGCAATCGTTCGGATGTGGCGGTTGATTCGGGTGAGGCTCGTCCGCTGGTGGTGCGTGGTGCTGCTGCCGGTGGGGGTGCTGCGGTGCGTCCGGCGGGTGGAGTTTCCGCGGGAGCTCGTGGTGCTGGTTCTGGTGCGGGTTTGTCGGGCGATGCTGCTGGCGGGGCTGTGTCGGGCGGTGGCGGTGTTGGCGGCGGTGAGGGTGGAGCGGCTGGTGAGGACGGTACGACATCGCGACTGCTGGCATTGAAGCGGCGGCGAGATCAGGAGCGTGGCAAAGAGTAGTCGGGTTGGGTGGGGCTGGGATGGTTGTGGTTGTGAGCAGCAAGTTTTGGTCTGAGGGGAGACCGGTCGATGAGCGGTGATTTGGCATTGTCAGAGCTGCAGTCTGAGGCGGATGCGTTTCGTGCGGAGTACGAGCGGGTTCGTGAGGCGATTGGTCGGGTGATTGTGGGTCAGCAGCGAGTGGTGGAGTCGGTGCTGACGGCGATGCTGTGTGGTGGCAACGTGTTGCTGGAGGGTGTTCCGGGTCTGGGGAAGACGGAGCTGGTGAAGGCTTTGGCTGGTGCGCTGAAGCTGCAGTTTCGTCGCATCCAGTTTACTCCGGACCTGATGCCGGCGGACGTGATTGGCACAAACATCATGACGACGGATGATCTGGGGAAGTATCGTTTTGAGTTTCGTCAGGGTCCAATTTTTACTCAGTTGTTGCTGGCGGACGAGATCAACCGTGCGACTCCGAAGACGCAGTCGGCCCTCCTGGAGACGATGCAGGAGGGAACGGTCACGACGGGCGGGACGACGTATCGTCTGGAGCAGCCATTTTTCGTCCTCGCGACTCAGAATCCGATTGAGCAGGAGGGGACATTTCCGTTGCCGGAGGCGCAGCTGGACCGTTTTATGTTTAAGGTGGTGGTGCCATTTTTGAATCGTGAGGAATTGAACGAGGTGGTGACTCGCACGATTTTAAAGCAGCGATATGAGGCGGTTCCGGTACTCGACGGGGCTCGCATTTTGCATTTGCGAACGGTTTTGGAGCGAGTGGTAGTGAGTGATCCGATGCGGGATTATGCGTGTCGTCTGGTCCTCGCGACTCATCCGGATTCCGCATTTGCGACTGACCGTGTGAAGCGATTTTTGCGTTTCGGCGCCAGTCCTCGAGCTGCCCAGGCCTTAATCCGTGCTGCTCGAGTGCGGTCTTTGAGTCAGGGGCGGGCGCATGTGTCGTTTCAGGATGTGCGTTATTTTGCTGCTGAGGTGCTGCAGCATCGGGCGTTGTTGAATTATGACGGTCAGGCGGAGAATGTTTCTCTGCGTGAGCTGATTGACGAGGTGATTGCGAAGTTGTCGACGGAGGGCTGAGGCTGTGCTTGAGGGGACTCAGGCGGCGTTTACGTCGCTGTTCGACAACTCGGTTCTGCATCAAATAGAGCGTATGCGTCTGCGGCCGGAGCGTCGTCTGACGAATCGGGCGCGTGGCGAGCATTTGTCTGGCAAGGGCGGCAGCAGCACGGATTTCGCGGATTTCCGGGACTATGCGGCGGGTGATGATCTGCGGTATGTGGACTGGAACATATTTGCGCGACTGCAGCGGCCTTACATCAAGCAGTTTCAGCATGAGGAGGAGTTGCATGTGGTGTTGCTGGTGGATGCATCCGCATCGATGCTGAGTGGTGGTAAGCTGGAGCGGGCGAAGCAGGCGGCGGCGGCGTTGGGGATCATGGGGTTGTTGAGTGGTGAGCGGGTGAGTGCGTATGCGGTGCAGGGTTCGAGTGACAGTCGCTGGATGTTGCCGCCCGGCACCGGGAGGACTCGAATGCGGCAGCTGCTGCATTTTTTTGAGGGTGTGGAGGGTGGTGGCAGTGTTGCGGTGGAGCAGGCGATTGAGCAGATGCTGAAGTTTCATCGTGGTCGAGGGATCGCGGTGGTGCTGAGTGATTTTTTGACCTTCGGCAGTCTGACTCGCCCGTTGAACCTGTTGTTCAGTGCGGGGCTGGAGGTTTGGGGGCTGCAGATTTTGAGTGAGTCTGAGATTCATCCGGACGTGCAGGGTGATTTGCGGTTTGTGGACAGTGAGACCGGGGAGACTCTGGATATTACGAATGCGAGTGAGTTGCTGCATGTGTATCATGATCAGCGGCTGGCATTGGAGCAGTCTTTGGACAGTTTGTGTCGCAGTCGTCAGGGGCGATTTGTGTCGGTGAGTGCGGGTGAGTCATTTTCGGCCTTTTTGTTTGACCGGATGTGTCGTCAGGGCTGGGTGCAGCGATGAGGTTTTTGAGCTTCGTCAATCTGTACGGTGCGTGGTTTTTTCTAGCGCTGATTCCGCTGGTGATTTTGTATTTTTTGAAGCTCCGTCGACCTCGTGTGGCAGTGCCTTCGCTGGTGTTGTGGGCCAGTGTGCTGAATGATCAGCGGGTGAATTCGCCGTTTCAGCGATTTCGTCGGAATTTGCTGTTGCTGTTGCAGGCGTTGTTGCTGTGTTTGCTGGTGCTCGCTTTGATGCAGCCGTTTATTCCGTCGCAGGCTGAGGTTGCCGAGTATACTCCGTTGTTGATTGACTGTTCTGCCAGCATGGCGGCGCGGGAGGAGGGCAGCGGGAAGAGTCGTCTGGATGTGGTGCGTGAGCAGGTGCGTGAGCAGATTGAAAATCTGCGTGGCGGGCAGAAGCTGGCGTTATTTACTTTTGCGTCGACGGGTCGGCGACTGACTGAGTTTACGGACGACCGTCGTGAGTTGTTGCGGGCACTTGAGCGTGTGCAGCCGACGGATCTGCCTGCGCAGCTTGACGACGTGCTGCGGATGGCGGCGGCGTATACGGGTTCGTTTCCGATTGAGAAGGTGACGGTGCTGACGGACGGGAATCTGCCGGACCGGGTGGATTTTGAGTTGCCGTTTGCATTTGAGGTGAAGCGAGTGGATGCAGGTTCGGCGAATCTGGGGATCACCGAATTGAGTGCTCGCCGCAGCGGCAGTGACGAGTGGGAGGTGTTTGTCCGAGTTTCGGGATCTGCGGACGAGCTGCGTGGTGCGGAGCTGCAGATTTTTGAGAACGGCCAGCAGACTCATACGGAGCAGCTGGAGGTGGGGCGTGAGGAGTCGGAGCGGCTGATGATTCCGGTGCGGGCGACGGGTCCGGTGCTGCTGGAGGCTCGTCTGGTACCTGCGGGCTTTGATTCTTTGGAAACGGACAATGTTTGCTGGCTGTCGTTGCCGGCTACTCGTCCTTTGCGTGTGTGGGTGGCAGCTGGTCTTCCCAGGTGGGCTCGTGCAATGTCTGTCCTGCCCAACGTAGATGTGGAGCTCAGTGCGGGCGGTGAGCCGGCGGGCAGTGATTATGACATGGTGGTGACCGACGGGGATGCTGCGGGTGCTGGTGTAGCGGGAGAGAATGGTGCGGGTGTGGTGGTGCACGTGGGTGTGATCCCTGAGGACGTGCGTGGGCTGGTAGGTCTGCAGGAATCGGCGAGTGTGGTGGTGGACTGGAACCGGACAGCGCCGCTGTTGCGGCATGTGCAGCTGGCGGACGTGCAGATAGGCGAGCAGCCGACGTATGCGTCGGATGTGGGTGTGAAGGAGCTGGAGGAGCGTGGTTATGAGGTGCTGGTGGACGGCAGTGCGGGGCCGTTGATTTTGCAGAAGCGTGAGGGATTGCGGACGGGCTGGTGGCTGACATTTCACACGGATCGTTCGACGTTGCCATTTCGGGTGGGGTTTCCGATTTTGGCGGCGAATGCGGTGGAGGCTTCGATGAAGCAGTCAGCGCTGTCGGAGGTATCAGCGTCACCGACGGGGGTATTGCCGGGGATTCTGCTGGAAGCTGATCGGGAGTACTCCGTGAAGACTCCAGGGGGAGCTCGGATAGCGGGGCGGACGACGGCGACGGGGATGCTGACGGGGATCCCGGCGGCGGAGGTTGGTCGGTATGACGTGCTGGAGGGAGAGGATGTTGTGGCGGTGGTTGGTACGGGTTTACTGAGTGTGTCGGAGAGTTCGCTGGTGTCTGTGGAAGAGCTGAAGTTTGCGGAGATGAAGGTGGCGACGGGTGAGACGGGGCGTCTGGAGGCAGACCGTCCGTACTGGTGGGTATTGGCACTTGTGGCATTTGGTTTGATGTTGTTTGAGTGGTGGTATTTCCAGAGGGCTCGAGGGGTACTGGAATGAGACGCGGAGTTCTGCGTAGAGTTCTGGTGATGTTGCTGGCGGTTTGGGGACTGTCGGCGGTTGGGGGGACAGTTTCCGGACAGCCTCGAGTGGGGATGAAGCTGGAACTGGGCAGTATTCGTGGTCGCACAGCGGCCCCGATTCATGTGAATGTGCGACTGGAGTACAACGAGCCTCAGTTTCTGGAGGGTGCTCTGGAGCTGCAGATTTATGATGCCCTGGAGCTGACATCGGAGTCTGACCGTCTGGCGACATTGCGGCGGGACGGGATTGTTTTGGCGGGGCAGGATTATGAGTTTAGTTTGTTGTTGCCGCCGCTGCAGACCTCGGATACTCGCAACTGGGCCATTCGGGCGTGGTTTGTGACGCGGGACGAGCGGATTCAGCTGACATCAGCTCCGGGGCGGAAGGGTCTGGCGGAGCCATTTGACCTGCTGATGACCAGTGCTCTGGAGCGGGCGTTTGTGATGTGCAGTGCGAGTGATGATCCGCGGAATCGTGTGGCTGCGGTGAACCGGAAGTTTTTGCAGGAGCGTTTGCTGCTGTCGGAGGCGATGAGCAGTGTGCAGTCATTTTCTGGCGAGCAGCTGGAGGGTGAGGTTTTGGACATTGGCGGTTCGGCGGCGGGAGCCGGTGTGGGCGCACTGCAGACGACGCCGGGAATTGTGCATTATGCGGCTGAGTGGGATGTGAAGGTCTTGTCTGAGGATCCGCTGGGATATTGTGCATTTGACGTGCTGTTATTGAGTGATGGTGCGCTGGGATTGCTGTCAGAGGCGCAGCAGCGTGCGATTGAGGTCTGGGTGCGAGCTGGGGGCAGTGTCGCTGTGGAGGCTGCAGAGCGGCTGCAGCCGCAGCAGCTGGGTTTCCTGCGTCGTCTGATGGGTGAGGGTCTGGGTTCTGAGGCTGATTTGACGCTGGATGATGACGGTCGACTGTTGATTGTGGCTGACCGAGCGGGCGCTCCGGTGCTAAGTCGAGCGGGACTGGGGCGGGCGGTGCTGTTTCCGGTGATGGAGGACTTGTCGGTGCTTGCCGGCAGTGCGGACGTGTGGCGTCGGACGATCTGTTTTTTGTGGAAGGTTCGTGAGCAAAGTGATGTGTACCGGGGCATTGGTTCTCAGGAACCGAGTGATCTCTTGTTGACTCGACGTTTTTTCCGGGATGCGCAGCGGGACGAGCGTGGTATTTATTCGAAAGAGCAGTGGGTGATGACTGAACCCGAGGGTCACGTGCAGCTGACGCGACCACCGGAGGGCGGAGACCGATATTATGTGAGTTCTGAACAGCTGCAGATCTGGCGTCGGCAGTGGAAGGGCCGTTTTTTGTCGTTGCGGTCGCAGCAGTCACCGCTGCTGAGTCAGGCTGAGGCGGCATTGCTGCCATCGGACGTGCAGATGGTACCGGTGTCGGTGATTGCGGTGATTCTGCTGGGTTATGTGCTGGTGGTTGGTCCAGTGGATTATTTTGTGCTGGGCTGGCTGCGGATGCGGAAGTATACGTGGCTGCTGTTTCCGGTGGTAACGGCGGCATTTACGTTTCTGACGATCGCTGTCGCGCATGCCTACATGAGCAGTGACGACACGGGCGGAGTGCTGGTGATTACGGATCTGGATGCTGGCGGTGCGGTGGTACGGCAGTCGACGATTGAAACGTTATTTTTTGGTGGTGGTCGTGAGGTTGAGCTGCCTCAGCGGCGTGCTCTGATGGTGCAGACGAGGGATCAGTATCTGAACCGTGGCATGTACGGAGATGTGCCTATGGCGACGGACGAGGCGCCGGCTTATGAGGGCTTATTTCCGCAGAATTTTTCTATGCGGCAGAGCGTGCAGCAGTGGTCACCTGTGAGTTTCAGGACTTTGACACTGGAGCCTGAGGGGGTGGAGTTACCGGCGATTGACTGGGGAGATGCTGCATTGGTGTCGACGGAGGCCGGTCGGTGGCGTTTGATGGCCGGTTTGCGGGCATTGTCGCAGCAGTCTGGGGGCGAGTATGAGGCGTTGATTGTGCATCAGGGGCAGTCGATTCCGGTGCTGGGCCAGCAGTTTAGTGAGGTGCAGTCGGGAACGGCACCGCGATCGTGGGAGGATGTTCGAAGTGTTCGTGCGAGGATGTTGAGTGCGTTGCTGGGCAGTGTGACTGGTCAGCAGGTGGCTGGGGAGGGTGTGTTCAGTGTGTTGAGCCAGTTATCTCCGCAGGGGTCTGATGCGCTGGAGGATCTGGTGATGTCTTCGGCTGACAATCCGGAGGAGTATGTGCTGGTGGTGATGCGTCTGCGTGGCGAGCGGATTGAGGTATTTCGGCGATTGTACCGAGTGGTTGGCGGGTGAGTTCCGGGGGTGGTGTGATGCAGAACGACGTGTCAGTGACGGAATCGTTGTCGGGCGGTGGCAGTGCTGGTGGCGTGAAGCGTCCTGCGGCCATCAGTTTGCGGCATTTGCGTGTGAGTTATGGGAAGTTTGAGGCGGTGAAGGGGATTTCTCTGGAGATTCCGGAGGGTGAAGTTTTTGGGTTTATTGGCCCGAATGGAGCGGGGAAGTCATCGACATTTCGGGTGCTGGCGACGCTGCAGCCGAAGTTTCAGGGGCAGGCTTATGTGTGTGGTCTGGATGTTCTGCGACAGCCGCAGAAGGTTCGGGACGTGATGGGATTTGTGCCCGACTTTTTTGGTGTGTACGAGGATCTGACCAGTCTTGAGTATTTGCATTTTTTTGCGGCGGCTTATCGGATTCCGACATCGAAGCGGAAGGGTGTGATTGATGATGTGCTGACGCTGACCGACATGACTCACAAGGCGCATTCACCTGTGGACGGATTGTCGCGGGGGATGAAGCAGCGGCTGGCATTGGCGCGGGTGCTGCTGCATGATCCGAAGGTGTTGTTGCTGGACGAGCCTTCGAGTGGTCTGGATCCGCGTGCGCGGATTGAGATGCGTGAGTTGCTGAAGGCATTGCGCGAGATGGGCAAAACGATTCTGATCAGCAGCCATATTTTGAGCGAGCTTGCTCAGCTCTGTACTCGGATCGGCATTATTGAGCTGGGCCGGATGGTGGCGGAGGGTTCATTGAATGAGATTTATCGACGGTTGCAGCTGATGCGGGTGGTGCACATTCGGGCGGACAATGCGGGGCCTGAGTTATATGAGCGGGTGCGAGCGATTCCGGGTGTGGAGTCTGTGGAGCAGCAGGTGGATCGCTGGGCATTGCGTCTGCGTGAGGAGGATTTGTCGATAGCCGATCTGCATGCCGGGCTGGTGGCTGCCGGTGCTCGTCTGACGATGCTGCAGCCGGAGGCGATGGACATGGAGACGGCGTTCATGAAGCTGACAGAGGGGAAGACGGCGTGAGGATTCCGCGACTGATTCCGGAGCTGCCTTTGCTGCGTCGTGAGCTGATCGAGCTGAGTACTCGTCGGCGGACTTACGTTGTGAGGTTTCTGGGGGCGTTGCTGTTGCTGGGCTGGGTGTTGTTTCAGGTCAGCAGTTCACTTTCAGACCTGATGCAGTATCAGGTGCGGAACGCGATCAGCATAGGTTTTGGGCAACCTGCTGCAATGAGTCTGATGGGGTCAGGTTCGATCCTGTTTCCTCGACTGGTTCCCACCTTGTTTCTGGCGGTGCAGTTGCTGATGCCATCGCTGGTTTGTGGTTCGATTACGATAGAGAAGGAGCGTAACACGCTGGGTACGCTGTTTGTGACGAGGCTTTCGCCGTTGACGATCGTGCTGGAGAAGCTGGGCAGTCGTCTGATGCCGATGCTGACATTTCTGCTGTTAAGTTTTCCGATGCTGGCATTTGTGTATTCGCTGGGCGGGGTGGACGAGCGGTTGTTGTGGTCGACGTTGTGGCTGGTGTTTTGGGAGTGTTTGCTGTTTGGGTCGATTGGTCTGATGTGCAGTGCGTGGTATACGACGACGGTAGGTGCGTTTGTGGCGTCATACGTGCTGTCTGCTGTGCTGTTCACTTTGACTCGACTGGCTCCGGTGTGGATACCGACACCGTGGATGATCTGGCAGTTTGTGGATGGCATGTCGGGGCATGGCTTTGCGGTGCAGATTTCCGGGGGCCCGGACGGTCCTTTGAGGTTGATGATGGCGCGGTTTCCGGTCGATCCCGTTTGGTGTGTGCTGACCGCGACTGTGCCGACGATGTTGACTGTTTTATTTTGCATCACGATGACTCGCGTGCTGCTGTTCCGGCGGGCGTTTGCCAGTCAGTCATCCCTAATGCTGCAGGTATTCCGCAGTCTGGATGTTTTTTTTCAGCGACTGAATGATCGTGCTGGCGGGGTGCAGGTGATTGCGGACCGCGAGTCGTGGCCGGAGCTGGATCCGGTGGCGTGGCGTGAGCGTGAGAAGAAGTCATTAGGTCGTGCTCGATACTTGATTCGGATGCTGGTGGCGCTGGAGTTTCCGACATTGTTTGTGTGTTTGCTGGCGGTGGTTTTTGGTGCTGCTGAGCGGAATCGGGGTGGATTTGGGGCGTTGTGGGGGGTGGCGTGGCTGCTGGCACTGATGATTGTTTCGGTGAAGGCTGCGACACTGATCAGTTCCGAGCGTGCTCGTGAGACCCTCGAGGCTCTGCTGTCGACTCCGCTGACAGGCCGGCAGATTTTGGAGCAGAAGATTGCGGGGATGCGTCGTTTGATGATGGTTGTGGCGACACCGATTCTGACGGTGAATTTGTCGAGTGTGCTGATGGCTGCTCAGTCCGGTGGTGGCGTGAAGTTGTCGAATCTGGGGCAGTGGTTGTGGCTGTTGTTTTACCTGGTGCTAACAGTATTTTCGACGTGGACGGGTCTGCATTTGCTGGCGTGGCTGGGGTTATTGACGGGGGGTGGGGCTCGGAGTCAGTCGCGTTCGGTGTTTACGGCCGTGGCGGTGTCATTGGCGTGGGTGGGGTGTTCGGTGTTTCTGATTGGCGAGTCATCTTTGGTTCGTGGGCGGGACTGGAGCGGGCGTTATGTGGAAGTGACTGAGGGCATGTTGTTGGGTTATCAGTTATCGAATGGGGTACGGCAGTTGTTTCGGATTGACGGGGCTCTGATGGCGCACGAGTCATTGCTGGGGGCATTGAATCCGAATCATTCGGTATTATTTTCGGGCTCGCGGTTTGGCGAGCAGGGGCTAAGTGACTGGCCGATGCTGGTGCCTTGTGTGTTAAGTTGTGTGGTGGCGATCTGGCACTGGCTGTTAATGTGTTGTTGTCGCTGGCTGGTGCTGCGTCGAGCGCGGCGGTTATTTGGGCGTGAGGACGAGGTTGGCGTCTGATGGCTTTTGCGGTGTGCGGGGACGAAGGGAAGCTCTTGTGAATCTTGTGTGCCTGTATTTTCGGGTGGGCAGAATCAGCGGGCTGTTATTGAGTCTGGCATTGGTGGTGTTGATTGCCCAGGAGGCTGTTGGTCAGACGTCCTTGTCGGCTCGTGTGCGAATCGCTGAGGCGTCGTGGGGCTTTGATGGTCGGGTGACTGTGGGGGAATTTCAGCCGGTTTCGCTGTTGCTGGATAATTTGTCGTCGGACGCGGTGGAGGGTGTGCTGACGATGCAGATGGTGAGTGGGGTGTTGCGTCGTGCGGGTGCGGTGTATGAGCAGCCGGTATTTTTGGGGCCATCGGCGAGGCGTTGGGTGCAATTCTATCCGTGGATATCGGATTCGAATGCGACGTGGCAGCTTGAGCTGCGAACATCGGCGGGTGTGACGGTGTTTGATCCGGTGGATCAGCCGCGGCTGGTGCAGGAGGAGAATTGGCTGCAGTCGGAGGAGCAGCGGCTGCTGCCGGTGGTGCTGCTGGATCGGGCGGGCAGTCTGGAGCGGATTCCGACGACTGTGAAGCACATGTCGGAGGAGGTATTTCCTCCGTACACCACGGCGACTCATGGTTTGCATGCGATGTTTCTGGATCATGTGCCGAACTGGGAGGAGCCTCGGCAGACTGCTTTGCTGGGCTGGCTGCAGCGTGGTGGAGAGTTGCATTTGTTGTTGGATGCGAATGGTCAGCGGCTGCGTTTTTCCGGGCTGCTGGCGGTACTGAACGAGCCGTTTGAGAAGTTTGTGGTGGGTGCGGGCGAGGTGATGCGGCATGAGCTGCAGCGAGGCGGTTTGACGGAGTCGCTGGTGGCTGCAGTGCAGTCTCCGCGGCGAGTGGCGGAAGATTCTGCTGCTGCGTCCGGTTCGCGTGTACACTTGCAGCCTGACGAGCAGCGTTTGCGGGATGATGAGGGGATTTTGGAGCGTCTGCGGCTGACGTCTGAACCTGAGCATTCGAGTATTTTGATTGGACTGCTGGCGTTGTTGTATGTGCTGGTGCTGTATCCGGGGGGCTGGTGGCTGTCTCGTCAGCCGGAGGTGAAATTTCCGTGGCCGCTGGTGGGTATTGGCGGAGCGGTGCTGTTGTTTAGTGTGTTGTTTTGGTGGGTGGGGCGACGCGGGTATCAGGAAGTGCGGTCGAGTCGAGCGGATTTGGTGGCGCTGGCGGAGGATAGTCGGCACTGGGATGTGCTGGCATTTCGGCAGTTGTTTGTAACGGAGGGTGCGGACTACAGTCTGCGTCAGTCGGGTCGTCAGACGCTGCTGGCATCCGGGGTGCAGGATGAGCAGGTGTCAGCGACGGCAGTGGTGGGAACGGAGGCGGAGTATCGCTGTCGGATTCCGCCGTATAGTCGTGAGCTGGTGATGTCTCGATCACGGGTTGAGCTGGCGGACTGGGGTCTGCGACTGAATCAGCTGTCGGTGACGGGCGGGAATTTGACGGGGGTGGTGATTGACGCGGGTGCAGGACTGTCGGTACGGGAGGGGGACGAGGCGTGGGTAATGTACGAGAATGAGGTTTGGCCGCTGGTGTGGTCAGCGGGGGAGCGGCAATTTCGTCTGCGGCCGTCAGGTCGAGCGGTGCTGGGAGATTTTCTGAGGGCATATTTTGAGAATCCGATGTTTCCGTGGGGGGGGCAGTCGGAGTTCACGGAAGAGCAGCTGCGTCATCGTGCCAGGACTCAGGGGTTATTTCGGCGGGCCTTATGGAGGCCGGGGCGAGGTCGGGTGGGGGACGTGCGGATTCCGGCTGATCGGGTGTTGTTTCTGCTGGAGACGGATCTTCCGGGCGAGTTGCAGGTGGTGCTGGAACCGGAGCTGGAGCAGTCGGGGCGGGTGTTGTTTGCGCGTGAGCTGCGGCTGGCGGGTGTCGGGTCGGAGCTGCTGCCGGCAGCGACCGGGAATCCCTGATGAAATTTCCATCACATCGGGTTGTCGGTGTTGGCCGATTCAGAAATTTCGACTATTCTCACAGCTCTGCCTCCTAGACGGCTCCGGCTGTTCTCTGAGGCAATTGTCAATCAGATCCCGCCTACCGGAGAAAGTGTCTATGCTTCGAACGCCAATTCAGGCAGTCCTTGCCGCTGCGTTCCTGACTGTGTTTTCGGCTGTTGCAGTTGCCGTGCAGCCACCTGAGGGGTTTCATGCGATCTTCAATGGCAAGGACCTTGAGGGCTGGCATGGCATGCCGCACTTTGATCCTCGCGATCTGGCTCGTATGCCTGAAGACATGCGGAAGAAGCAGATTGACGAGTGGACGGCTGACGCGAAGCAGCACTGGTCGGTCGAGAACGGCGATCTGGTGAATGATGGTCACGGTGCTTATCTGGTAACGGACAAGGACTACACTGATTACGAGTTGCTGATTGATTACCGTACGGTTCCGAAGGCGGATTCGGGGATTTACCTGAAAGCTAATCCGCAGGTTCAGATCTGGGACTTTACGGAAGAGGCGAAGTTCAAGCTGGGTGCTGACAAGGGCAGTGGTGGCTTGTGGAACAACAGCGCGGGTGCTCCGGGGAAGGATCCGGCGGTGCTGGCGGACAAGGCTTTTGGCGAATGGAACAGTTTCCGAATTCGTCAGATTGGTGCTCGAACATCGGTCTGGCTGAACGGCAAGATGGTTGTCGACAATGCGATCATGGAGAACTTCTGGGACCGGCAGAAGCCATTGTTTGCGAGTGGTCCGATCTGTCTGCAGACGCATGGTGGTGAGATTCGCTGGAAGAACATCTATCTGCGAGAGATCAGTGCTGAGGAGTCAGCGAAGATTTTGAGTGAACGTGCTGCGGACGGTTTTGTGTCCGTGTTTAACGGCACTGACCTGAAGGGCTGGGCCGGGGCAGTGGACAATTACGAAGTTGTGGACGGCGCGATTCGCTGTCGCGAGGGCAAGGGGGGGATTTTGCACACTTCTGAAGAGTATGCGAATTTCGCCGTTCGTCTTGAGTTTAATACTCCGCCATCTGGCAACAATGGTCTGGCGATTCGTACGGACGGCAAGGGTGATCCGGCCTATGACGCGATGTGCGAGCTGCAGGTGCTGGATTCTGAGCACGCCAACTACGCCAAACTGGATGCTCGCCAGTATCACGGTTCTGCGTATGGGATGGTTGCTGCTGAGCGTGGATTTTTGCGTTCTGCTGGTCAGTGGAATTTCCAGGAAGTGACCGTGAATGGAAGTTCAATTCGCGTGGAACTGAACGGGAACGTGATTTTGAACGCGGACCTTGCGAAGGTGACTGAGTACATGGGTGGTCGGCCACATCCTGGCAAGGATCGCAAGATTGGTGCATTTGGCTTTGCTGGTCACGGGGATGCAGTGAGCTTCCGGAACGTCAGCATTCGGCGTTTGCCGGACTGATGCGGTGTCAGGCAGCCATTGAGCGGTTGACGGGAGCCCGGTGACAACGCCGGGCTCTTTTTTTATGCGATGGGGGCGTTGTGGCAGAGGGGGCTGTGTATGTGGCTGGAGAGTGCAGGTATGCGGTTGCTGTGGTGTTTATTGGCTCTGTGCTTTGGGGGGGCTTGTGCCAGCGGTCAGGATGTACCGGTCAGCTTTGAATCAGCGGTTGCGGTGCCGTTGCTGACCGGGCGTCCGGGGGAGTGGGACGCAAAGATTCGCGAGCGTGGCTGGATTCTGCGGGATTCTGACGGCTGGAAGTTGTGGTACACGGGGTATGATCCTGACCGTCAGCCATTGCGAATGAAGCTGGGTTATGCGACATCGTCTGACGGAGTGCGTTGGCAGCGGCATGGTGCGGGGCCACTGGTGGAGGACTATTGGGTGGAGGACATGATGGTGGTGCGGCAGGACGGCCGGTACTACATGTTTTCTGAGGGTTTGAATGATCAGGCTCAGTTGATGACGTCAGTGGACGGTCTGGTTTGGCAGCGTGAGGGGACTTTGGATGTGCGTTTGCGGGATGGCAATCCGATTCCGCCTGGCCCATTTGGGACTCCGAACGGTCTGTATCGGGATGGTCGCTGGTATTTGCTTTATGAGCGACGTGATCTGGGGGTTTGGCTGGCTGAGTCAGGGGATCTGAAGACATGGACGAATGTCAGCGATGAGCCGGTGATTGTGCCGGGGCCTGAGCCCTGGTGTTCTCAGATGATTGCCATGAATCAGGTGCAAAAGCTGGGTGATCGGTATGTAGCTGTTCTGCATGGCACGGGCGACACCGAGAAGCCTCGCCGCTGGGTACCGTTTCTGGCCGAGTCGAGTGATTTGGTGAAGTGGCGACGCCTGGGGCAGCCATTGCGACCGTTATCGGAGAATCGGTCGAGCGGGATGCTGATTCATGATGGCAGCGACTGGCGACTGTACACGACGCATGATCGTGTGGATCTGTTCCGGCCTGTGCGTTGAGCGACTGGATACAAACGGTTCAGGCCCGCTGCAGTGTGGCAGCGGGCTGTTGGTCGATTGAGCAGTTTATGGCGTGCGATCAGCGGTGGTAGCCGAGGGACATCATGACTTCGTAGAGTTCTTCGAAGGTGATGAAGCGGCGGCGATGGCTGATTTTGTAGTCGGCGATGGCGTCTGCCAGCTCGGCAACTTCTGGGCGGAGTGAGCGATCGCCGTCGCGAAACTGCCGACGCTCGACTCCTTCGGACGCGTTATCGGCGGAGCGAGAGATCGATAAAGCCTGGTGCTGACGATTTGAGGAGGTTTGTGTCAGACATGTTGCGACCTGGAGGCCGGGGGGGGACGGGAATCTACCCCTTTACACTTTGTCAATCATTCACTGACAGTGTTGAGCGGGCAAATGGTCTGTAGTCGCAGTTCACATTTGTGTGGAACTTATTGAACGTGCCTGCCTGATACTGGGTTTGTGCAGGAAGTGTCGGATATGTCGGAATTGGTAAGTAATCTCTTGGGTGTCGAGGGAACTGTGTTTTTGAACAGTCTGTTGCGGTGCAAGTAAAGCTTTACTTGCCTGTCACTATGGCGGCGATTTCCCTGCGTCGTGTTTTCAGGGGATTGTTGCATTTCTTTTTTGGGGGGGTGGGGAAAAGAATTTTTCCGGCATGCTGGTTGCGAAGTTCCCAGAGGTGTGTGGTTGCGGCGGGATTTTGCGGCATTGAATCTGGGAGCGGGTGCGGAGATGGAAGAACGGGGTAGTCGCCACGGTGTGTTGAATCGTGGTGCGGGTTTGGCTGCGATTGGTGGCGGGTTAGCTGCCGGTATTGCGGGGCCTCCGAATCGTCCGGCGACGGGCATGGGGTCAGGTGGTGCGGCGGTTCGTTCGCCTGGCGTGCGGTCTGGCAGAGCATTGGCTGCCGCGCCGGTGCTGCCGGGAAATTATATTCCGTTTACGCAGGCGTGTGCGAGATATCTGTGGATCTTGCGCCGACATCGGAGGGTGTGGCTCCGTGGCAGCCGGGTGCTGTTTTTCACTGGATTGCTCCGGAGTTTTTCGAGCGGCGATATGCTGGGTTTCCGGATATTCCGTTGTATGAGACCCATCCGACTTGATATTTCGATCTTCGGGTGCGGCGAGTTTTGAATGAGTATGTTCCGGGCGTGAAGATTCCTCGTTACGCTTATGGCGGATCGATACGTGGTCCGACGATTCGTTCGCGAGTTGGCCAGCCGTAAGTTGTGCGAACTTACAATAAGCTGGACGTGGAATTGACGACTCATCTGCACGGGGGGCACGGTCCGGCTCATGCGGATGACTATCCGAATGTTTGTGTTCTGCCGGGGCGAGCACGGGATTATTACTACCCGAATACTTTACCGCTGCTGAATGGGGAGCCTGATTTTACGGAGAGTCCCAGCACGATGTGGCTGCATGATCATGCGATGGACGTGGCGGGTCCCAAAGTGTGGTCTGGTCTGGCGGGATTTTACCTGCTGACTCATGAACTGGAGTGTGATCTGGTTCGTCGCAACGTGCTGCCTCGAGCGTCGTATGACATTCCTTTGGCTCTGCAGGATCGAAAATTCAATTCGGACGGGACATTATTTTACAAGCTGCTGGATCATAACGGGCCGCTGGGGGATGGGTGGCTTGCAAATGGTCGTGTGCAGCCGTTTTTGAAGGTGGAGCTGCAGAAGTATCGCCTGCAGCCGTTGAACGGCTGCAATGCTCGTTTTCTTGAGTTGAGACTGAGCGGTGTGCAGCCGTTTACGAAGCTGGGTAAGGATTCGTGCCTTTACAACAACGCGGTGAAAGAGGACTGCGAGGTGTTGTGTCCTGGCGAACGTGCCGACGTGGCGATTAAGTTCAGTCACTGTGTGCAGGAGATTCATCCCTGCAGCAGTCTGACGTACTCGTACGACTGCCGGCCCAGCGGAAATCCTCGCTGCGGCGACAGCTACGACGGTGACCATGACGGACGTGATTACGACCGTGATGACAAGCAGGGCTATGGCTTTGGTTACGGCATGGGTTCGAGGGACAGTTATGGCTATGTCGACAAATCGAAGGGTTATCGTCCTGACGACCAGAAGTGTGATGACGACCGTTATGGCTGTGGCTGCATTCCATGGCTGAAGTTTGTGGTTGAGGGATCGAAGTAGAAGAACTGTGGGACGGTGAAGCATGGTGACTGTCTGCGTCCGCACCGCATTCTGAAACCCACGGACTGCGAGACGACTCGGTATTTTGACATCGAGTCGGCCGGGGGTGGCTATCAGGTCAACTGACGTCAGTATGATGCGAAGTCATGCGTGGAGTCGCCGAAGGTGGGGGCAGTGGAGCGCTGGGTGTATCGCAACAAGACTGCGGATGCCGGTCCGATATACATTCCCGGGGGCTCGTACCAGATCCACCGTGTGCACGGCAAGGCACAGTATCGAACGGATGCCTGCCAGTCTGACGTAGCAACGGTTTATGGGGGCGAAGAACTGAAGATTTTAGGGCATTTCCGCACGTTCGCTGGTTCCTGGACGGCTCATTGTTCAAGTGTTGACTACGACTACCTTCGGGGTATGCACAATGACGAGCCAAGGGCGGGTGCCAGTGTTTACTTTTAGGGGAATGGCTCCGGTTACGGTGGCTGAGTGTTCGTGCTGGGGTTTGAGAATGCTTCGTGGTTCCGGGGGGAGGCCACGAAGCGTTTTTTTGTTTGGCTGGGCGGGATAATTCTTCGCTTGACTAGTCGGCCGAACCTGAGATGCTGACCCTCGGAATCCATAGCTTCCGCATCCTGCCTCGGAGTCTTCCCATGCGATATCCGCTGTCCCTGCCCTGCTCTGCTGCTCTGCTTTCCTTTGATTCTGCGTGGTCGCTGCGAGTGTGGCGACTGCTGCTGGTGTATTTGTGTCTGCAGTTCAGCCCGTCGTTGCTGCAGGCTCAGCATACGGTGCGGCTGCAGCCTGAGGCTCGGATCGCGGTCATCGGCAATACTCTGGCTGATCGGATGCAGCATGCCGGCTGGCTGGAGACGCTGCTGCAGGCGGCATATCCGCAGCACAAGCTAGTGCTGCGGGACTTGGGTTTTAGTGGTGATTCACTGACAGAGCGACCGCGATCGGACAATTTTGGCAGTCCGGATGAGTGGCTGACCAAGGTTCGTGCGGACGTCATCATTGCGTGTTTTGGTTACAATGAGTCGTGGGCGGGAGCTGAGGGTCTGGAGAAATTCCGGGGGGAGCTGACGGCTTTCGTGAAGCAGGTTCAGGGGCAGCAATTTAACGGCCGGAGTGCTCCGCAGGTGGTGCTGTGTTCCCCGACATGGTTTGAGGATTTGCGGCTAGCCGAGCTGCCGGACGGTTCTGAGGCGAACGCCAGTCTGGAGCTATACACGGCTGAGATGGCCCGGGTGGCTGCAGAGCTGGGTTTGCCTTTTGTGAATCTCTTCGAGGCGACTCGTCAAGCTGCTGCGCAGGCAGCCTGGGACGGCAGTGTGGTGCGAAATCTGGCGGGCGTGCAGCGTGATCGGTTTGGTCGGGCTGTTTCGGAATCGGCTGCGGCGAGGGCAGCTGCCGGCGAACTGACACTGAACGGTGTGCATTTGAATGACAGGGGCAATCAGGTGGCTGCGGAAGCGATTGTGCGGTCGGCATTTGTAGTGAATCCGGGGTCGCTGCCAGCGGACAGACTGCTTTTGATTCGTCGGGCAGTGCTGGCGAAGAACCTGTACTGGCACAACGTGTATCGGGCGACGGACGGCTATAGTGTTTTTGGCGGTCGTTCGGGCCTGCAGTTTGTTGAGGGGCAGACAAATTTCGTGGTGATGCAGCGTGAGCTGGAGATTTTGACTGAGATGACAGCGCGGCGGGACGCTGTGATCTGGGCAGCGGCAAACGGTCAGCAGTCGGAGCCTGACGACGCTGGTCTGCCGCAGCCACTGGAGGTCAGGACGAACAAGCCGGGCGAACTGGAGGGTGGCCGTCACAAGTTTCTGGGCGGGGCCGAGGCGATTGAGAAGATGACGGTGCATGCGGGGATGAAGGTCAATCTGTTTGCATCGGAGGAGATGTTTTCGGATCTGGTGAATCCTGTGCAGAGTGCGGTGGATCCGGATGGTCGCCTATGGGTGGCTGCCTGGCCGACGTATCCGCACTGGAATCCTCTGGAGGCGATGAACGACAAGCTACTGATTCTTCCGGACGACAATGTGGACGGTGTGGCGGATCGCTGCATTACTTTTGCTGATGGTCTGCATAACCCGACTGGGTTTGAGTTCTGGAACGGGGGCGTGCTGGTCGCGATGGCTCCTGATATCTGGTTTTTGAAGGATACGGACGGTGACGATCGGGCCGATGTTCGGGAGCGGATTTTCCATGGTCTGGATTCTGCGGACACGCATCACACGGCCAACGCGTTTGTGATGAGTCCGGCGGGCAAGTTTTATTTTTCACGGGGAATTTTCCATGCTGAGAACTTTGAGACTCCATGGGGGCCGACGAAGCGGTTTGGGACTGGCGGGACTGGTGTTTATGAGTGGGATCCGGTGACGTTTGACATTGATTTTCATTTTCCGATTGGTCCGAATCCGCATGGAGATGTGTTTGACCAGTGGGGCAATCAGTTTGCGACTGATGGAACTGGCGGAACGGGGAACTTTATTGGGATGCCGGGTCGGGGGGCTCCGGCGCAACTGTACGAAAAGCGAGTGCGTCCGGTGCCGGCGATTTGCATTTTGGACAGTCAGCATTTTGCGGAGGAGAACCGTGGCAATCTGCTGATTGCGAATGTGATTGGTTTTCAGGGGGTAACGCAGTATCGGTTTGAGAAGCGTGGTGCCGGATTTTTTGCTCGCGAAGTGGAACCGATTCTGTATTCGTCGGATCAGAATTTTCGACCCAGTGATATGGAGATTGGTGGCGACGGTGCGTTGTATTTGCTGGACTGGCAGAATCCGATCATTGGCCACATGCAGCACAATCTGCGGGATCCCAGTCGTGACCATCTGCATGGGCGTGTTTACCGGGTTACGGCGGAGGGGCGTCCGGTGCAGCCGACGTTGCAACTGAGCAAGGCTGCAACAGATGCGGTGGTTCGATCTCTGGGTTCGCCGGTGCTGGCGGAACGTTATCGTGCGCGTCTGGAGTTGACGGGGCGGGACCAGTCGGAGGTAGCTGCGGCTGTGTCTGCTTGGCGCAAGGGAATGCTGCCTGAGGTTGCAAAAGACGCGAGGTCGCTGGTGGAAGCGCTGTGGGCCACTCAGCGGACCCGGCGGACGGATTTTGAGTTGTTGCAGGGGCTGCTGGAGAGTCCTCAGGAGGATGCTCGTGCTGCTGCGGTTCGTGTGTTGCGGGATTTGGCCCGGGACGTGTCGTGGCGGAAGCAAGCAGTATCGAAATCAGCGGCGGCAGAGTCTGGTCCGGGTCGGACGATACCGGTGGTGCTGGACGAGTCAGCAGTTGTGCTGGATGTGGAGGCCTGGGAGAGGTTGTTGTTGAAGCGGGCAGTGGATGCATCTCCGCAGGTGCGTGCTGAGGCGGTGGTTGCCGCATCCTTTACTCGCGGGCCGCTGGCGGCAGAGATTTTATTTGCGGCGATGCAGACTGAGCAGGATCAACAGCTCACATTTGTCATTCAGCAGGCGCGTGGGGTGATTGATCTGGATGGGGCGGTGCGGGGAGTGCTGGCTGCCGGCGGGAAGTTGAGTCGGAATGCCGAGGCTTATGCGCTGTCGAATGCTAGTGTGGAAGATTTGTTGAAGATGGAGAAGACGGAAGGTGTTTATCGAGCGATACTGACTCGTGAGAGTGTGCCACAGGAGACTTTGCGGGCTGCGCTGACGGGACTGGCTGGTGTGCGGAAGGTGGCGGAAACGGAGGAGTTATTTGCGTTGATTGAGGAGTTGAATGCGAAGGCCAGTGTGAATGTTCTGAACAGTCTAAGTCGTCTGCTGGCGGCTCAGCCTGCCGATCAACTGGTGCGGGTCCGCGATCGAATCGTGAAACTGGCGAAATCTGCTCGTTCAGCAGAGACTCGCCGGGTGGCGCTGTCTGCCTGGATCAGTGCTGACGGCAATGGCGATGCGGTGTTTGCTGCGATGGCCGAGGACCAGTTGACTCGCGAGGACGTGTTGCGGGCATTGCCACTGGTGACATCCAAATCGGCCCAGGCTGCACTGTTTCCAAAGCTGGCGGCGCTGTTGCCAGCGCTGGAGGGCAGTCGGGGTGCTGCGCAACTGGTACAGCCGGGTTTGCGGGTGGATTTTTATGCTCCGAATCCGGCGAACGTGGCGAGGGAAACGCTGGAGGCGTTGACGCCGTCGGCGAGTGGAGTGGCTGAGAAGATCGTGATGGATCAGCCGATCCTTAAGACTCGTGACGGCTTTGCCCTGATGTTTCGCGGCCACATTCGGATTGAGAAAGCTGGTCGTTATGTGTTCTTCATCAGTTCCGACGATGGTTCGCGTTTTTACATCAATGGCGAGTTGCTGATCGACAATGACGGTTTGCACGGGATTGTGGAGAAGCGTGGTGAGGTGCGGCTTGAGCCGGGATTGCATCCGATAGTGGCAACTTATTTTGACAATGGCGGTGGCGATGGTTTGGGTATGAGCTGGTCGGGTCCGGGTCTGCGAAAGCAGGAGCTGCCGGCTGAGGTGCTGGTGACTGCTGCGGAGCAGACGCTGCAGGACCTTGGGATTCTGGCATTATCGCAGCTGCCAGGTTTTGAAGCGGAGAAGACGGCGGTGCTGGCTGGGCTGCTCCAGTCGGGCGCATCGACCGGCAGTGTGCTGACTGCTCTTGCGGCAATTCCTGAGGATCGTCGTCCGGAGGCTCAGGCGGCAGTGTTGGGTGCCGGGGCGGTAAAATATCTGTCGGGGCTTGAGCCACGGCGGAGAAATTCTGCTGCGGGTTTAGTGGCAGTGGGGCTGGCGGAGGCAGCGGGCAAGCGACTTTCCGGTGAGGCGAGGCTGTCGCTGGAGCGTCAGCTGAGTGAGGTGGTGGTGCCACTGATAGCGCTGGGTACGGTTCCTGAGAGAATGATTTATGATCGTGAGATTGTGGCGGTGCAGGCTGGTCGACCGGTGGAGTTCCGTTTGTCGAACACGGACAACATGCCGCACAATCTGGCGATCGTGAAGCCGGGAACGATGGCGGCGGTGGGCGAGCTGGCGGAATCGACGGGGCGGGATGCGGATGCTGCGGAGCGAGGTTTTGTGCCAAGTACGGGCAGTGTGCTGGCGGCGAGCGAACTGGTGCAGCCGGGGAAAGTGGCTTCCGTTTATTTTGAGACACCGAGCGAACCTGGAATTTACCCGTATGTTTGTACGTATCCAGGTCACTGGCGTCGCATGTATGGTGCGTTGTATGTGGTGTCTGATTTACGGGGTTATGAGACGGATCCGGCAGGTTATCTGGCGGCAGCAAAGCTGGAGCAGAAGGACGAGTTACTAAAGTATCTGGGCCGAAACACGGAATGGCAGCTGGACGATCTGGCGGGTGATGTGATGCATCTGACGCATCGTGCGAACAGTTTTGCGGTGGGCCAGCAGTTGTTCAGGGCGGCGGCCTGTGTGGGTTGTCATCGTATGAATGGCCAGGGCGTGGCGGTGGGGCCTGATCTGGCGAAGCTGCCGGCGGAGTATTCGCGAATGGACATTCTGGACCACATTCTGAATCCGTCGAAGAAGATTGAGCCGAAGTATCAGTCCAGTGTGATTGTGCTGAGTTCTGGCAAGGTGGTGACGGGGCTGGTGCTGGAGGATGCTGGCGGGGAGTTGAAGGTTCTGGACAACCCGGCTGCGCCTGACAAACTGGTCGCTGTGAAGAAGTCAGAGATTGAGGAGCGGAGTGCGAGTGAAGTGAGCATTATGCCGAAGGGTGTACTGAACAAACTGACTCGTGAAGAAATTCTCGATTTGCTGGCCTGGGTTGTGGCGGGTGGTGATCGGGAGCATGTGTTGTTTAAGGAGCACGAGCACCACAAGTGAGTTCTGGGATCGGAAAGTCTGCAAAAACGGTGGTTTTGCCCGGATTTCGGGTGAATGGCGGGGCCGGAACGGCCGAGAGGATGGTTTTGGATTGATTCCCGGAGCATTTCCGGGCATAATAGGAACCAAGCGTCGGGTTTGCTCTCGGCGGTATTTCGAGCGCCGGGCTGGTAGCCGCAGAGTATGCGGCTGCAGTTGAGACGCAGGTTTGGCCGTTCGTCGTTCCAGGTCACGTGCCTGCTGGTATTGACTGGCGGAGGTGTACCCGGCGTGCGGCCGGTGAAAAAGCGGGGAAAGCAGAAGATGTCGATTAGTCCTGAGCACAAGGTGGCGGTGTTGGCCCAGTATGCATTGCAGCCGGGCGATACGGGTTCGCCTGAGGTGCAGATTGCGGTTCTGACGGCTGAGATTCAGGCTGTGACTGAGCACCTGCAAACTCACCCAAAGGACTACGCGGGGCGTCGTGGTCTTCTGAGCAAGGTCAGTCGTCGCCGGCAGTTGCTGGATTACCTGAAGCGGCAGAGTGTGGCTCGGTATCAGTCGATCATTGGTCGCCTGAACATCCGAAAGTGACGAAGTGCGGGGCGTTGTTGGAGAGAATCGGCGACGCCCCGAGTGTTTCTGGTAAGCGGCAGAGTGTTGTTGGATGTGATTTGGGTTTTGTGGTTTGGAAAGTGTGAGGGCCTGCGAATTTGCGGGCGTGAGGGTCAGTAACAGTCTGATACGTGTCAGGTTGGTTGTTTGAGGGTTTGTCAGTTTTTGATCGGGGCCGCAGGCTCGTAGCGGATTACCGCTTCCTGTCGGTGACTTTGAGTTGTCAGTGATTGCAGTTGGCTGCATGCGGATCTGATGTCGTGAAGTTGCTGGAGTGGTAGAGGGATCTGGAAGAGTAGCCTGGCGCGGTTCCGGTCGGTATTCCGGCTGGTCCGGGTGAGGATGTGTTGTGAAGAAGGTAACGGTAGAAGCGGAATTTGCGGGTCAGAAGTTCAGTATTACGACGGGTGAACTTGCGAAGCAGGCATCTGGAGCGGTGCTGTTGCAGTTTGGTGACACCAGTGTGTTCTGTGCGTCCCAGAGTGGTCCTTCGCGACCCGGGACAGACTTTTTCCCATTGACGGTTGATTATCGTGAGCGTCTGGCTGCGGCCGGTCGTTTTGCTGGCGGATATTTGAAGCGCGAGGGGCGCCCGACGACTCGCGAGATTCTGACCAGCCGGCTGACGGACCGTCCGATTCGTCCGCTGTTTCCGAAGGGCTTCTTTGACGAAGTCCAGGTGATGTCGAACGTGATGTCCTGCGACGGGGTGAATGACCCGGACGTATTGAGCATTACGGCGGCCAGTGCAGCGCTGATGGTATCGGGTCTGCCATTTCGTGGTCCGATTGCTGCGGTGCGAGTGGGGATGGAGGGCGAGTCGCTGGTTCTGATGCCGACCGTCGAGCAGATGAAGACGAGCAAGCTGGATCTGGTTGTCGCCGGGTCTCGTGATGCTGTTCTGATGATCGAGGGTTTTGGTCAGCAGATTCCAGAGAAGGAGATGGGTGATGCCATCATGTTTGCTCATCGTCACATTCAGGCGTTGTGTCAGCTGCAGCTGCAGCTGGTGTCTGAAGCTGGAATTGATCTGCCGGTGATTGCCGAGCCTGCTGAGAATCCGTTCTACGCGACTTTGAAGTCTGAGGCGTATGCGGCGTTGACGGAAGCCAAGACGGCGAAGATGAAGCAGGAGCGTGCTGAGCGTGTGCGTGCTTTGAAGAAGTCGCTGATTGAAAAGCACTTCCCGAACGAGTCTGAGGTCACGGCCAGTGGTCTTACGAAGGCTCAGTTTGCCAATGCCTTCCATGATCTGGAGGAGCGTGTGGTGCGTGATCAGATTCTGGCGGGCCGTCGTATTGACGGTCGCGAGATTTCGGATCTGCGAGCGATCAGTACGGCTGTGGGGACTTTGCCGCGCGTGCATGGCTCTGCCCTGTTTACTCGCGGTGAAACTCAGTCGCTGGCCACGGTGACTCTCGGAACGACTCGCGATCAGCAGAAGTCTGACGGCTTGTTTGGTGAAGAGGCATCGCGGTTCATGCTGCACTATTACTTCCCGCCGTTTTCGGTGGGCGAGTGCAAGCCGGTGCGTGGTCCGGGGCGCCGTGAGATTGGCCATGGTTGTCTGGCGGAGCGTTCAGTGGCACCGGTGATCCCGGCTCCTGAGAAGTTCCCTTACACCATCCGGGTGATTTCTGACATTCTGGAGTCCAACGGCAGCAGTTCGATGGCGTCGGTCTGCTCAGCGACGCTGTCGCTGATGGATGCGGGTGTGCCGATTGTTCAGCCGGTGGCCGGGATCAGCATTGGGCTTGTGTCGGAAGGCGACAAGTACACCTTGCTGACGGACATCATGGGTGACGAGGACCACTTTGGTGACATGGACTTCAAGGTGGCGGGTACGGGTCGAGGAATTACGGGGATTCAGCTGGACCTAAAGATTGCGGGGATCAGCGAGGCGATCATCCGTGATACTCTGGAGCAGGCTTTGCGTGCCCGCAAGGAGCTGCTGCGTCAGATGCTGACGACGATCCGTCGTCCTCGCACGGACGTCTCTGCCACAGCTCCGAAGCTGGTGCAGACATCGATCAATCCAGAGAAGATTGGTCTTTTGATTGGTCCTGGCGGCAAGACGATCCGGGCGATTCAGGAGGAGTCTGGGGCATTGATTGACATCGCGGAAAACGGAACAGTGACGATTTCCGCCGCGAATGCTCAGTCTGCCGACGCCGCTCTGGCTCGCGTGGAGGCTCTTTGTGAAGAGATTCAGCCGGGCCGTGTTTACACCGGCAAGGTGACTTCGATTAAGGACTTTGGTGCTTTTATTGAGATTGCTCCGGGCAAGGACGGCATGTGTCACGTCAGCGAACTGTCGGACGGTTTCGTGAAGCATCCGTCTGAGGTGGTGAAGATTGGCGACGTGTTTGAAGTGAAGGTGATCTCGGTGGACGATCAGAATCGCGTGCGGTTGTCGCGGAAAGCGGTGCTGCTGGCGAAGAAGGCCGACGCTGGTGGTGACGACGAGTGAGAATCTGCTCGTAAAGACGGAGCCCGGCAGAACGATCTGCCGGGCTCTTTTTATAGGGTGTGGCTGTGGTCGGCAGCGTTTTCGGTGGGGAGTGTTTGATATGGATGAATCTCGGGAGCGAGAGCGGGAGCTCTTGCGTGCTCAGAATACTGAGCTGGCGACGCTGGCTGGCGGACTGGCGCATGAGATTCGTAATCCGCTTTCGACGATTGGGATGAATCTGGAGCTGCTGGCAGAGGATTTGGGTGAGGATGATTCGCCTCGTGGTCGCAGGATGTTGCGGCGAATTGGCAGTTTGCGTGCTGAGTGTCGGAATCTGGAGGAGATTCTGAATGCTTTTCTACAGTTTGCTCGGGCTGGCGAGTTGCATTTGGAGGAGGGGCAGCTGAACGATGTGGTCTCGGAGTATGTGGGGTTTCTGGAGGCGCAGGCGGAGGCTGCGGATGTGGAGTTAAGGACTCATCTGGACAGTGATCTTCCGCCGGTGCCGCTGGACAGGGCTCTGATGCGGCAGGCGCTGGCGAATTTGTGCCGCAATGCGCTGGAGGCGATGCCGGAGGGTGGTTCAATTGAATTGTTGACTCGGGTGCGAGCGGGAGCGGTGGTCTTGGAGGTGATTGACACGGGTCGGGGGATGGACGAGAAGACTCGCAGCAGGATGTTTCAGGCCTTCTTTTCGACTCGTTCGGGTGGCAGTGGTCTGGGTTTACCGACGGTGCGTCGGATCGTGGAGGCTCATCGGGGACAGATTGTGTGTGAGAGCGAGCCTGGCCGGGGGACTCGATTTTCGGTGTCAATGCCGATTGGGCTGGGCTGAAACAGATGAAAATCAGCGATTTGTGCGGCGTATTGTGACCGATGAACAGGTGGAACTTGTTGCGGGGCGATTGAATTTTCGGGGCTGGAATGCTGCACGAGTCTCTGTAACCTGGTATAACGGGGTCTGGGCCGACTGTTGAGTCCGGGCTTGATTGGTAATTACAGCGGGCGAAGATTTTCGGGGCAAAACCGATGGTGCTGATAGCTGACTGGAAAAAATCTACGTTTGATCCTCGTAAAGATCTGGAGATTGACAAGATTTTCCGGATGGCGATCAAGCACAAGTGTTCTGACATTCATTTGCAGGTGGGGCGACCGCCGATTTTTCGTATTCGTGGTGGTCTGCGTGAGTTGGAGATGCCACCGATCAGTGAAAGCCAGATGATTGAGCTGACGTTCCCGATGATGGACCAGCGCAATCTTGATATCTTTCATATGAACGGGGGGGCTGACTTTTCGAAGGTCGTTTCGGCGGACAATGATCCGTGGCGTTTCCGTGTGAACCTGCTGACTCAGCTTGGCAAGGTCGGCATGGTAGCGCGAAAAATTGAGCGTTCGATTCCGCCCTTTGAAAAGCTGTTTCTGCCGGCCTGCATGGTTGAGCACTGTCGGTATGACCAGGGGATGGTGCTGCTGGCGGGTGTGACGGGTTCCGGCAAAAGTACGACGATTGCGTCGATGCTGGACTGGATCAATCGGAATATGAACAAGCATATTCTGACGATCGAGGACCCGATTGAGTTCATTTACACGTCGGACAAGTGTTTGATCAACCAGCGAGAGATTGGTCAGGACGTGATTGACTTTCACATCGCGATGAAGCATGCGGTGCGTGAGGATCCCGATATTATGCTGGTGGGTGAGATGCGAGACCGGGAAACCTTTGAGACGGCCATTCATGCGGCTGAAACGGGGCACCTGGTGTTTGGAACCATTCACGCTCCGGGGGCCCCCGGTACGATTTCGCGTATTTTGGACCTGTTTCCATTTGACATGCACAAGGCGATTCGCGCGAGTATGGCGATGAACATGAAGTGCATCGTGGGACAGAAGCTGCTGAAGACGATTGTGGATGTGCCTCCGCGTGTTCCGATTGTCGAGATCATGAGTTTCAATCCGACGGTTCGCAAGCTGGTGATGGAGGAGCAGGACGAGAAGCTGTGGGCGGCGATCCGCATCGGCAAGACCGAAGGCATGCAGTTGTTCAACGACAGTCTGTATGACTTTGTGATGCGTGAAATTATCAGTCGTGAGGCGGCATTTGAAATTTCGCCGAACGTGGAAGAGCTGAAGATGCAGTTGAAGGGAATTCAGGTGAAGGGTGCTGCAATTCTGTAGTGCCGCATATTTGGTCCGTAAGGGGCGCGGGTAATGGCGGACAAGGGACGCAAGCATCATCGACCGAAGAACTACGGTGATAAGGTGCGGGTGGATCTGCGTCGCAACAAGCAGGCTCGCGCCCGCCAGCAGAATCTGACGCATGACCTGCTGAGTGATCAGGAGGCGGCTGAGGATGTTTCACGTCAGGAGCGTGTGACATCGCGGGGCGATCTGTTCCGTCGCCGCACGATGGTTGGTGTGCGGGCGGAGGGTGATCAACTGTTGCGGGTTGTGGACGAGTCGACGTGTCAGCGTGGTCGGGTCGTCAGTTTTATCGGGCTGCACATTCTGGTTCGTTGTGATGATTCTGGTCGCGAGTATTCGTGTTCGGTTCGCGGCATCCTGCGTTCACTGGCTCGAGATGCCCGGAATGTGGTGGTCACGGGTGATCGTGTGCTGTTTCGTCAGGAGGGCGATGCCGGCCAGGGCGTGATTGAGCGTGTTGAGCCACGTTACGGCGTGCTGTCTCGCGGCAGTCATGGGCGTGAGCACATTTTGGTGGCCAACATTGATCAGGTGCTGATCGTGAATGCGGCTGCTGATCCTGAGTTTCGGCCGCAGCTGGTGGATCGTTATCTGGTGTGTGCAGAGGAGCGGGGCATTATGCCCATCATCTGCATCAGCAAAAGCGACCTCGTGGACACTCGAACCCTGCTCCCGCATGTCCGGGCTTATGGTCGTGCGGGGTATACGGTGGTGCTGGCCAGTATTCGGACGGGTGAGGGGATTGCGCAGCTGAGGACGCTGCTGTCCGGGCGTCAGACGGCGGTGAGCGGACAGAGCGGGGTGGGAAAGTCATCATTGCTGAACGCTGTGGATCCGGCGCTGGGGCTGGCGACGGCGGACGTCAGTGACTGGAGTCACAAGGGGACGCACACAACGCGGCGTGCGCGACTGGTGCCTTTGACAGCCGGCGGGTGGGTTTGTGATACGCCGGGGATACGTCAATTTGAGTTATGGGATCTGGCTCTGGAGGAAGTGGACGGTTATTACGTAGAGTTTCGTCCATTCATTCCGTGGTGTCGTTTCCCGGACTGCTCACATATTCATGAAGAGCATTGTGGTGTGAAGGCGGCGGTGGCGGAGGGTCTGATACCGATGATTCGGTATCAGAGTTATTTGCGGCTGCGCGAGGACGACACGTGGGCCTGGAAGAATCCGGCTCGTGGGCAGGACAGGGATGGCTGACTTGTGTGCGGGCTTCAGGGGGCCGTTCTTAGCAGGTTCAGCCATGCTGCGGGGATCAGCGACTGCGGGATCTGGTAAATGAATCGGTGCTGAGTTTCAGCAACTTCCGTGAATTCGGTAGCAGCCTCATCAGGCTTCAGATTTGCCGGTTCCAGCACGGAGCCTTCCAGCCAAAGGACTGCCATTCCGGGGGCCAGTTCGGTTTGCTGATCTGAGCGAATCCAGCTGGCGATCTGCTGTGGCGTCCAGGAAAGTTTGGTTGCGGGGACTTCTGCGGTCCATTCGGGCGCGTCTGTTTTGCTGCTGAAGGGGATGCTTAGTGTGGAGGTCAGCTGGTCGGGGCTGAGTGCGCCGTTTTCTGTCTGTCGCACATGGCGAATCTCCATTTTCAGGGTGATATTCGCGGGTCGCCAGGCTGAGGTGCCGGTGACCCGGACTTGCCACTGCCCCTGCAGCGGTCCGGTTTGGTTTTCGGGCAGGTAGTCGAGCTTGAGTTGCAGCGGTGAATTGACGCGTCGAAAATCGACAGCCCGCAGATGTCTTTCACCCCATGGTGAAATCGGCACGGACACGGTGCACAGGCCGGGTGTTTCGGGAGAGAGATTGGGGGTCAGGCTGAATGCCGGCCATGTGCGCAGCTGGTTTTCTGTTGGGTTTCTGTAGTAGTAATTGTAGCGGCGGTCTGGTTCGTCGTGATTGATCTGGATGTCGGGCATTTGTCCGGTGAGGGCTGTGCGGAAGCTGCTGCCGCCGGCGGAGTTTAGTTTCAGAACGGCCGTCTCAACGATGCCGCCTGCTCCGGGTTCGGAAAAAACCGTACAGGTCATGTCGCCTCGGCTTAAACGCACGGAGATTCCGGCGGCGACTGCCCCGAGGCTGGCAAGGGCCACGACGCTGGTGGTCCAGATCAGGATCCAGCGGCGTGTACTGCGGAACATGATCAGCGTGAGCGACGACAGAGCGGCGTAAATCAGCAGCACTGAGAGGACTCGACCAAGGGTTACTTCCGACGCTGGTGCCGACCAGTCTTCCAGTTCCAGAGTGCGGCAGGCACCCGGCAGAACTCGCCCAGGTTCCAGCGCAACGATCTGAGCGACCTGCTGCAATTGTTGTTCGTTGTCAGTACCTTCCGGGCCGGGCAGGCGATACAGGCTGCCGGCCCCGATCAGCATGCGGGCGGCATCATTGGGAGGACCGTCATTGCGCAGCGGGCAGGCCTGCAGCAGGTGTTCGGACAGTCTGGTGGAGTTTTGGGAGATAAAGACGAGTCCGCCCATGCAGACCCAGCGGCCAAGAGCATTCCATTGGGCGTCATTGAGTGATTCCGGTTTGAGTGTGTCAGCCAGTACGAGGCCGCGGAGCACCGTCAGTGGTCCGGGATGTATTGGCAGCTGCCATGGCGGAATCGACAGTGGTGTAACCTGCTGGCCATAGCCGCCGGGAGGTATGAAATCTCCTGGCAGTGTACCGTTCAGAACTGGCTGCCCTTCCGGCGTATTGAATTTGAGCGATCGGCCACCTTCTTCCACGTACAGCAGTGCGGCTTTATCTGCCGCGTACTGTCGCAGCCCGATCAGAGAAACGGGGCGAGTCCAGAGGACGCCGCGAGCACCTTCCCATGAGGCTTCACACTGTTCCCAGTCAGCGATGTGAATGACGGACCCAAACTGCCGTTTGCTGCCGGGACCGACAGTGAGATTTTCCAGTACCAGAGTGCGAAAAGTGTTTGGTTCTCGCAGCACCAGTGTGCCCTCAAGCACGTCCCGGCTGTTATTGGAAATCAGAAAGGAAATTGGTGTGGGGGTACGCGCGTCGATGAAGCCGTCCCAGCCGAGCACTGCCTGGATATCAAGTCCTGGGTAATCGGTGCTGGCTAGTGTAGCTGCCACCTGGGCGTGAGCAGTGGAGATTGCGAAAGTCAGCAGGCAGGTGCAGGTCAGAATGAATCGCAGCATCATGGTCCGCTCCTTCCGTTGCGCCAGGCGTCATCTGCTTTTTTCAGTCGCCGCTCGCGTACCATGAGCAGCGTGCCAAGCAGCAGCCAGATGCCGATGTTCAGTGCGTAGAACCCATGCAGGGGCTGGTCCCATTTCATGTTGTACGGTCCTTCGGTGAACCGAGTGATCGAGGCCATGATGGGTGACAGCAGAGCAAGCGGGAGTCCCAGCTCTGAATATCGATCGAGGGTTTCAATCCGAAATCCTCGTTCATGCAGCATCATTCCAACCACCAGAGGAACGATGGCCAGTCCGAAGAACCAAAAGAACCCGGTCAGAATGCTGGCAAGAATTCTGGACCAGAAATGCAGGCAAAAATTCCTCTGCATCAGGTACACCGTCAGGGCAGCCGTGACGACGATCAACTGTGGCTCTACGGCCCAGCGAGCGACCTGTACGGACGCGAACTGTGCGATATAGTCGCTGGTCTGTCCGACGGCGACCGACATCAGTCGCTGGCAGGGGCCGGCGGCGTCCAGCAGAATCAGACTGACGGCAGTGGCGGTACCTCCCACGATCAGCAGAAATGCGGCCCAGTCCAGGGTACCGGCTCGCAGGCGAACCCCGGGCACCACGCAAATGGGCAGGCTAAAAGTGCAGCGATTGTGTGAGAACACCAGCACAGCCACGACAGCCACGGCCGTTGTACCCAACTGCCCTGCAATATAGGCGGCCTGCACAACGGAGGTGATGTAACCGGCATTGGCTGCCAGAGCAGTGTTTGTACCGACAAGCATTATCCGCAGTCCGGCGAACAGCAGCGTGCAGCCGAATCCGGCAATGGTGCCCAGCAGCAGCAGGCTGCCACCCCAGCGAATCAGGCCTTCCCAGCGAGACAGCAGGCGGCTGCGATTCTGATAGAAAAACGCCAGCTCGGACGGACGCTGTATATGCAGTCGAAATCGAAATCTTCGTTTCAGCCGATTGTCACCTTCGTGGACGACTTCGCCGAACGCCGAGTTATCGCGAATCAGTCCGAACAGCGGGCCGAAATGCAGCTGCAGCAAGCCTGCAAAGATGACGGCGGACATCACCACGGTGGTCAGTACGAAGACCTCAGCATATCCGAGCTGGCTGCCAAACATGGGAGCAGCCGCCATCATCAGCTGCGGTACACTGGCCAGCAGTGCGGGCACCGGCGTGACAAGCCCTGGCTGCAGCGGAACAGGCAGGAGGCTGATCAGCGACGCCAGCAGTGAGCCCACAGAGACTGCGGCAAAGGCCAGCGGTTCGGTGATGTACAACGACAGTGCTGCTGTGGTCACTGCCAGCAGCATGCTGTACAGCCAGATCAGAAACAGATTGCCCAGAAATGTGCTGAAATGCATGCCTCCGATGGACAGTGCCAGTGTGAACCAGGGCAGCATCAGACACAGGATCAGGGCGAAGAACAGATTCTGGCCGACAATCGTGCCGGCCATGTAACGCATGGGCGAAATGCCGCTTAAGACAATCTGGTCGAAGTAACGTCCGATCCGCGGGGCCAGGAACAGTCCGGTCTGTCGCAGGGGGACAAGGAGTGTGACTGCGGCAATGGCACCACCGCACAACAGCAGCCCCAGCAGGCTGCCGAAATCGAGTGTCTGCAGCAGCCGGCGAAAGCTGCTGGGACTGTCGATCAGCAGAGCGATTATTCCCAGCATGCCGGCGTTCAGAATCAGGGCGGTCAGTCCCACAAGATAGCCGGAAAGCAGTCCTGATCGATCGCGAATCCACGTCGGGCTGGAGCGGATGAATTCGGGAAACTGCAGCAGATATCTCATGTGACTTTCCCTGCAGTGGTTCGCATGAAGATCTGTTCGAGGTCAACTTCGTTTTCGGAGAAGAACGTAATACGGATGCGGGCCTGCAGCAGATTTGTCAGCAGGCCGCTGGTGTCCTCGCCCTCAAAGACGATCGTTAAGCTTCGATCTGCCAGTTCGCAGGTGCGGACCTGCGGCAGTGACAGGAGTAATTCGCGAGCCTTTTGGAGGTCGGATTCAGCAACTTTCAGCCGCACAGTGCGTCGCTGATCGGCATGTGCCTGCTGCAGGCTGCCGAGGTCACCGTGCAGGACCAGTTTCCCGGCTTCCATGATGGCGATCTGATCACTGATGTCTTCGATATCGGGCAGGATGTGCGAGCTGATCAGCACGGATTTTCCGAGCGAGGCCAGCGTCCGAATGATGGCTCGCAGTTCGTTGCGGGCGCGGGGGTCAAGTCCGCTGGCGGGTTCGTCGAGGACCAGGACGGCCGGATCGTGCAGCAGAGTTTTTGCCAGCAGCAGCCGCTGACGGTTGCCTGTCGAGAGTCCGTTGACGAGCACTCCTTCCCTGCCCCGCAGCTCGGTCAGTTCACAGACGTCGCGAATTCGCTGCTGGCGATCGGTGGCTGACAGGCCGAACAGGCAGGCGAAATACTCAAGATACTCGGCAATGGAGACGCCGCGGGGTGATCCGAATTCGGCCGGCATGAAGCCCAGCTGTCGACGGACATCGCAAGGCTGCTGGCGAGCGGAAAAACCCTGGACCAGCACATCACCGCTGTCTGGCTGTACCAGGGTGCAGATCATTCGGAGTAAGGTCGTTTTGCCGGCACCGTTGGGGCCGATCAGTCCGAGGGTTTTGCCGATCGGCAGCGCAAAGGAGACTGCCGAGACCGCTTTGAGGTCATCGTAAGTGCGAGTCACATCGCGGACATCAATGGCAAAGGGCATGGGAGCGGTCAGTGGTCAGTTTTCGGTTTGAGGAGCCGCAGACGGGAGTCCGCGGGTGTGAGTGGTGGACGCCCCGGGTGCTGGAAAACGGATTCAGGGTGTCAGAGGTTTTGTCTGGGAAATGCGTTTGGGTTTACAGATTTGTGCGAGTTAAAGGGTACCGGTGATCTTTGGAAATAACAACAGGGGGTGTCAGCCATGGATGCGGTGGGTGATAAACGCAGGCGGACTGTGGCTGCTGCCACAGTCCGCCTGAGGATTGATGGGGGCTGGGTGGCTGAGCACCGCTGACGGAAGTTCAGCGGGCGGTCAGCCAGGGCAGTCCGGCATTGGCCGGTGGCAGTTTCACGATATCCACTTTCGTATCCGGCTGGTAGGCGCGAATTCTGTTGAGTGTTTCGGCGGACGGAGTACTGTCCAGATTCAGGATGGCTGCGGCCGCGCCGCCGGGGGCCTGCGAACGTCGCCCCAGTGCCATCTGAGCGATGTTCACATTGTCTTCACCGAGATGCGTTCCGATAAATCCGATGACACCCGGCACGTCGCGATGGCGATAAATCAGCAGCAGTCCATCCAGATAGGCTTCAAACTGAAACTCGTTCAGTCGCACCAGTCGCATGAACTGATTGCCGAAGATCGTACCCGAGGCTTCGAACCGTCCCTGTCCGGTTTCGACAATGACCGAAACCATACTGGCGAAGTTCTCACAGTCACCGGTGGCCGATTCGCGGATATGAATACCGCGAGCCTGAGCGACCGAGGTGGCGTTGATCACATTGACGGATTCGTCCAAAGCACCTTCCAGCAGACCTGCGGTGAAGGCGTTTGTGAGCAGGCGTGTTTTTCGGGAGGCGGCATCACCGCGATAAACTACTTCGGCGTTTTTCAGGCTTTGCCCGCGAATCATCTGGGCCGACAGCAGTCCCAGTCGGTAGCACAGGTTCAGATAATGCTGCAGCTCGGCCATTTCCTGCGCGGATACGGGAGCCATGTTCACGGCGCAGCGGATTTCGTTTCGCTGCAGATAAGCGACGACAAGTTCGGCCGCTTCGATGGACACCATTTCCTGAGCTTCGTCAGTGGAAGCACCGAGGTGGGGGGTGGCCAGCACTTTGGGCAGGTCCATGAGGTGGCGGTCAGTGGGAGGCTCATCGACAAACACATCAAGAGCCGCACCGGCAACGTGTCCGGATTCAATGGCTGCTGCCAGATCCTGTTCGTCAATGATACCGCCGCGAGCACAGTTGATAATCCGCACGCCCTTTTTCATGCTGGCCAGTCGAGGGGCGTTGATGATGCCGCGAGTTTCGTCTGTCAGGGGAGTGTGCACCGTGAGGTAATCGCAGCGAGTGACAATTTCGTCGACGTCGCGAAAAAGCTGAATTCCCAGCTCTTTGCACTTCTCTTCCGAAATCAATGGATCGTAGCCCAGCACGTTCATCTCGAAGGCCCGGGCGCGAGCGGCCACACTGAGTCCGATGCGGCCGAGCCCCAGTACTGCAAGAGTTTTACCCGCCAGCTGCGTACCCTGGAAAGACTTGCGATCCCATTTGCCGGCCTTCATGCTGGCATACGCAGGTCCGATGTTTCTTGACAGAGCCAGCATCATGGCGAACGTGTGCTCAGCCGTGCTGATGGTGTTGCCACTGGGAGTGTTCATCACGAGCACGCCGGCTCGAGTGGCTGCTTCGAGGTTAATGTTGTCGACGCCGACTCCGGCGCGAGCGATGCACTTGAGACGCTGCTGATCCTCCAGAATTTCGGCTGTCAGCGTTGTACCACTGCGAATGATGATGGCATCCACCGATTTCAGTTCTTCGCGGACCTGCTGTGGTGTCAGGCCACTGCGAATTACCACTTCGATACCGGGAGTCTGTTCCAGAACTTTCAGGCCGGCTTTTGACAAACTGTCAGTAATCAATACTCGATGCACGGTTCTGCACTTTGCACGAAAAGAGGAGTCTCGATGATCGGGAAGGCGCACAATTCGGCGGAAGTCCTGCCAAAATGCGAGCGATGCGGCAGCCGTAATCCAGCATGGCAACCGCGTAGTCCCGGTGTTTTAGGGGTAAGGCCCGTAAATCACAAGATGCCGGCAGAGTCCTCAGGATCTGACGCAGGAATCTGCCCGATTCGTTCCAAAGAACGGGAACAAACAGGCCGTTTTCTGCTCTGGAAACGGAAAATCGGGCTGGAATTTTCTTGTAAACGACATCCGTTTTGATTTCAGACGGTTCAGTCGTACAGCAGGATGCCGGCGGTCCGCCGGAACCAGGCCAGTTCATCGACCCTGGCCAGATAGTGCAGTCGGGCGTTGTCGAATTCGGTTTCTGCTGTCAGTGCCTGCCGCAGTTCAGCAGATCCATACAGAATATCGAGGGGCGGTCTGCGGTACTCGTACTCGTACGGCGGATCCAGCGGGCGCAGACTGGCGGGGGATATCTGACGGACCGCCTGCAGCAGTCTTAGCGTCCAGTGGAAAGACCGTACCAGAGCAGGCTGTCGCACATGCAGGGCCAGGCCACCACAGACCTGTCCGCTGAATTTGTCAAACGTCGGACGAAATTTCAGCGGTCGGCACTGCAAGCCTGTTGCAGTCTGCTGATTCAGGAGCTGAAGCAGCCGTTGCGGATCAATTCCTGGGGCCCCGCAGATTTCAAAGGGCCGTGTGGTGCCTCGGCCTTCGGACAGACTCAGACCTTCCAGCAAAACTTGTCCTGGGTACACAAAGCAGGTTTCCCATCGCGGCATATTAGGTGAAGGCGGAACCCATTCGCGATTCAGATCGGGCCACAGGTCAGCTCGCTGCCAGCCCTGCATGGGAATGTATCGCACATCGGCTCCGACGTGCAGTTCACGATTGAGCAGCAGGGCCAGTTCGGCCATGGTCAGGCCGTGCCGCATGGGGATGGGGGCATTGCCGACGAACGATTCGAACCCGGCGACAATTGGCGGGCCTTCGACAACCAGGCCTCCCAGCGGATTGGGCCGGTCGAGGACGCAGACGGGCACACCGGCCTCGGCACAGGCGCGCAGGCATTCCAGCATGGTCCAGACAAACGTGTAGACTCGAGTGCCAACATCCTGCAGATCAATCAGCAGGAGGTCCAGATCCTGCAGCTGCTGTCGGGGAGGTCGTCGGGTGTGCGAGTACAGGCTGCAGACTGGCAGGCCGAGCGGTTCATAGCGAGCATCGGAAGACTCGATCATGTTCGCCTGCTGCTCACTCCAGAATCCGTGCTGCGGGGAGAACAGCCGCTGCAGCCGATTTGGCAACACCTGAGCAAGGACATCGCAGGATAGCTGCAACTGATTGTCGACGGAGGCCTGATTCAGCAGCAGTCCCAGTCGCCCTGAGGCCGGCAGCAGCCCCGGATTGTCAGCCAGAACTTCGAGACCAAGTCGCAGTCCGGCGGTCATTTGGAGTTTCCTGTTGCCTCGGAAACAAGCAGGCCCACGGCGAATGTGGTCGAGGCCCCGATCAGAGCCAGCCAGGGCCAGGCGATCACAGGGCCGTTCAGCAGCGGACTGAACTGAACCAGCAGCAGCACGAGCAGACCTGCTGCGGCTCCGATCAGCGCGGCCCCCTGCCCTGCCCGACCTGACAGAATGCCGAGTGAAAAGATTCCCAGCAAAATACCGGCGGAAAACCCCGCGATGGTCAGTGCACTGTCGACGACCGACTTGTCCAGACGAGCGGCCTGAATGGCGATGATCGCCTGTAGTGTTCCAAAGCCCAGAGTCAGCAGGCGGGATAACCGGACCTGCTGCGACTGTGACAGCTGTCGGCTGGAAAGCGGAATCCAAAAGTCATTCAGGACGGCCGAGGCGGAAGCATTGAGTGAGCTGGAAAGTGTGGACATAGCAGCCGAGAGCACTGCGGCCAGCATCAGTCCGACCAGTCCCGCATTGCGGGGAAAATGTTCGACGATGAAGCCGATGAAAATTCGGTCGCCGGTACCCGGGGCCGTTCGTCCGTCCTGTGCATAAAAGCAGGCCAGCTGAACACCAATGAAACAAAACAGCAGGAACTGCAGCAGAACTACCACGCCGCTGGCAATCACGGCCCGCACCGCATCACGCTGACTGGGGGCACTGAGATATCGCTGGACCATCATGTGGTCTGTGCCGTGAGTACCGATGGTCAGAACAGCCCCGCCGATCAGTCCGGCCCAGAAGTTGAAGGGATCGGAAATCGTGAACTGAAAATCAAAGGGCTGCAGTTTGCCGGAATCGACAGCCCAGGTGAGCAGGTGCTGCCAGCCACCATCGATGCGACCGGTGATCACAAAGACTGAGGCGATGCCGCCAATCAGGTAGATCACGAACTGAATGCAGTCGTTCCAGACAACCGAACGCAGGCCACCGATGACGGTATAGATCACCGTCACGACGCTCATCACCAGTACACTGGCTGCCAGTGGCCAGCCCAGCAGGCGTTCCAGCACGAGGCCGGCAAGGAACAGTCGCAGGCCGTCTCCGAGGCTGCGAGTGGTCAGGAACAGCAGCGAGGAAACTCTGCGGGTCAGAGAGCCGAATCGTTTTTCCAGAACTTCGTAGGCGGTGTAGAGATTGCCCTGAAAGTAGCGGGGCAGGAATACGGCTGCCACCAGGACTCGACCGGCCAGATATCCCAGCGGAATCTGCAGCCACTTGAGGCCTGTGTCGCCAAATGCGGACCCGGGCACGCTGAGTACTGTGGCAGTGCTGGTTTCTGTTGCCACGATGGATCCGAGGATGGCCCACCAGGGCAGGGAGCGACCGCCGAGCAGGTAGGCATCGGCGCTGGTGGCCCCGCGTCCGGCTCGAATCCCGACAACGATCGATCCGGCCAGCAGGACGATCAGTACCAGCAGGTCAACAGGGCCGACGGAGGCAGCGAGAGAAACAGGAGGCATGCAGGAATTCCCGAGAGACAGGCCAGGTGGCAGCCCGGAGGATCTTATACGGGATTGGCAAAAAGCGGAAACGGGGCCGAGAAACGGCATTGGTTTGCGGCGGTGCAGCGTGTTGTAAGTGGTGACTTTGCAGTGGATTGGGCTGAATTTTCAGCTTTTCTCCGGCGTCGAAAATCGGTCTGGTCCTGATGGGCTCAGTCATAATAAACTGCATTAGCGAGGTGATGCGGGCCGGTTGGAGCAGGATGGCTTCGGGCGGCAGGTATGTTCCGTGTCGTGAGTCTGGATTGAGTGTTGCTGGAAGGGATGTCATGCGCAGCATCGCAGTGATGAATCAGAAGGGTGGAGTGGGAAAGACGACTTCCAGTGTGAATCTGGCTGCCGCGCTGGCTCGTCATGGTCGTCGAGTCTGTCTGATTGACCTGGATCCTCAGGCTCATGCGTCTTTGCATCTGGGAGTGGAAGCGGGCCCTGAGATGCCGTCGGCGTACAACGTATTTACCGGCCAGTGCACTCTGGATGACACGCGACAGCTGGTGATAGACAACCTGTCGCTGGTACCTGCGAACATTGATCTGGCGGCGACTGAGCTTGAGCTGGCGGGTCAGTCTGGTCGTGACTTTCTGTTGCGGAATGCGATGCGGCACTGGAAGGAGCAGCAGCGTTTTGATTATGTGGTAATTGACTGTCCTCCGTCGCTGGGAGTACTGACGATCAATGCGCTGACGGCGGTTAATGAAGTGTTTATCCCGCTGCAGCCGCATTTCCTTGCCTTGCAGGGGTTGTCGAAGCTGTTTGAGACGACGGCACTGGTCACGCGTCGTCTGAATCGTGACCTGCGGGTGACGGGGATTATGTTGTGTCTGTACGAGTCGGGTACGCGACTAGCGGCGGACGTGGTTGAGGATTTGAAGTTGTTTTTGCGCAACAGTGATGCAGAGTCACCGTGGTCGAAGGCGCGGATTTTCAGCACGAAGATTCGCCGCAACATCAAGCTGGCTGAGGCTCCTGGGTTTGGGCAGTCCGTGCTGGATTATGCTCCGGGTTCTGCCGGGGCTGTGGACTATGAGGCGATGGCTGCCGAGGTGCTGGCGATGGAGCTGGCAGCAGCCGGCCCGCTGCTGGCTGCTGCGTGAACAGCGGCGACTTCGAGCAGCAGGTGATCACACGGCTGAGCGGCATCAAGCCACCGGGCGACGTGTGCCGATTTGCTGTGCCGCGGTGCTTCCTGAGCTGGGGGGCAGACGAATGCTGCTACAGCACTAAACGAAATCCGTAGAAGTGGCAACGGAACTCCGGAGTGCGACTGCTGCGGTTCGCAGAACGATGGAAGCTCGGCTCGCTGTAGCAGGATCCGCCACGCAAAACGCGAGAAGACCCTGCGTCGGGACCGCGAGGATCGGTGAGCGGAGCAGATGGGTAATCGCCGTACCAGTCTCTGCACCATTCGTAATTATTGCCGTGAAGGTCGTGCAGGCCAAACGGGTTCGCCAGCTTTTGGGCAACCCGGTGCGAGTATTTTTCCTTGACCTTCCATGCGTTTCCGTCATACCAGGCGTACTTCCCCAGGTCCGCTTCATCATCCCCGAAACTGAAAGCCGTTTTCGTCCCGCCGCGGCAGGCGTATTCCCACTCGGCTTCCGTCGGCAGTCGATAGGTTTTGCCTTCCTTCTGGCTCAGCCGACCGCAGAACTCCGTCGCATCGTCCCAGCTGATGTAACTGGCAGCGTTCTGATCGCCTTCCTGAACATAGCTCTTTCCCTTCCACGGTTCCGTACCCATGACCTTCTTCCACTGTCCCTGAGTCACCTCGGTGCGGCCCATGTAAAACGGTTTCGTCAGCGTCACCTGATGCTGGTTTTCGTCGTCACTGCGGCCTTTCTCGCTGGCCGGCGAGCCCATCGTGAACGTTCCGGCCGGGATCAGCACCAGCTTCATCCCGATCGTATTGACGACCTCTTTAGGCTGGCCACAAGTTGCCGCTTCCGGCGGCTGTTCTTCAGCAGGCGAACCCTGCTGCGAATCAACCTGCTGCTCCACAACAGGACCGGCACAACCAACCGTCAGAGCAACAGACAACAGCGGCCAGAAATTCCGCATGGTCAGCTCCGGAAACAAGTCAACGCCTGTGCAAAACCCGAACGAAAAGCCCGCCCATTAAGTATCACCGATTCGTCGGCAGTCAGTCAATCGAGCCACCCGCCCGGCCGAGTTGAGTCCTGCCACAATGTTCACACGGCCATCGCCCCGCAGTCACATTTCGTTTTTGCGAAAGCTGCTTAGCGGTCGCAACTGTTTGTTCTTGGACATCCTAAGCATAAGCGGTCCAAACGGATGATAACCGAGGGCAATGTGAGAGTCCGAGAGGGGTGAGAGTTGCGGCGGAAATGGCGGCCGGGAGGTGGTGGGTGGTGGGTGGTGGGTGGCGTGGGTGGTGGGTGGCGGGGGTGGTGGGT
>Ga0194123_10000477_pt1 | contig 74987 bp, 83 predicted proteins | sample TA2MahsurfametaG_5_FD_155479 | JGI IMG/M metagenome (GOLD analysis project Ga0194123, IMG submission 155479) | Freshwater microbial communities from Lake Tanganyika, Tanzania - TA2015023 Mahale A surface | ecosystem: Environmental > Aquatic > Freshwater > Lake | place: Tanzania: Lake Tanganyika... | reverse complement strand
GCAGCACTGCTGGTGGTGGGCCTGGTGCTCCAGGCCTTCAACCAGCTGATCTGGCAGCTCAGTGCTGTGCTGCCCTACGGGCTGGTGGGCCCGGTCGCCCTGCTGCTGGTGCTCGGGGCCGCTCTGCTGATGGCACAGCTGAGCTGGCCCTGGTTACGGGCCATGGGCGGCCGTCGCCGCCTGGGGGCGGATGGATCCGCCGCCCCGTCGGCCCCCCGGGACCGCCGTCAGGCCGCCGCCCAGCAACTGGAGGCCATTGATCAGACCCTGGAGCGGATCCGCGACAGCGTGGCCCGGGAGGCCCTGCGCCAGCAACAGCAGCGCATGGCGGCCGAACTGGAACGGGGCGATCTGGTGGTGGTGGTGTTCGGTGTGGGCTCCACCGGCAAGACCAGCCTGATCCGGGCCCTGCTCCATGAACTGGTGGGGGAGGTGGGGGCAGCCATGGGGTCCACGACGGCCTCGGCCCGCTATCGGCTGCGGCTGCAGGGACTGAGGCGGGCGATCTGGCTGGTCGACACCCCCGGGTTGCTGGAGGCCGGTGTGGACGGTGCCGATCGGGGACGACGGGCGCGGGAACAGGCCAGCCGTGCCGACCTGCTCCTGCTGGTGGTGGACGGCGACCTGAGGGCAGCCGAAGCGGAGCTGTATCAGGCCCTCGCCAGCCTGGGCAAGCGGCTGCTGCTCGTGCTCAACAAGTGCGACCTGCGCGGCGAACAGGAGGAGCAGCGGCTGTTGCAGCGGCTGCGCGAACGCTGCAGGGAGATGCTGCAACCCGAAGATGTGGTGGCCGCCAGCGCCGCGCCCCAGAGCATCCCCCGGCCGGGAGGTCTGCCGCTGCAGCCGAGGCCTGAAGTGGAATCCCTGCTGCGGCGGATCGCTGCGGTGCTCCACGCCGACGGGGAGGAGCTGATCGCCGACAACCTGCTCCTGCAGAGCCGGCACCTGGGGGAGGCCAGCCGCACGCTGCTGGCTGAGCAGCGCCGCCAGGATGCCATCGCGGTGGTGGAGCGCTATGGCTGGATCAGCGCCGGGGTGCTGGCGGTGACGCCCCTGCCAGGGGTGGATCTGCTGGCCGCCGCCGCGGTGAATGCCCAGATGGTGGTGGAGGTTGCCAAGGTCTACGACATCCAGCTCGGCCGGGAGACGGCCCAGGAGCTCGCGCTCTCGGTGGGCCGCACCCTCGCTGGCCTGGGGCTGGTGAAAGGTGGAGTGGGGCTGGTTTCAGCAGCCCTGAGCACGACCCTGCCGGCGCTGCTGGTGAGCCGGGCGCTGCAGGCTGTGAGTGCGGCCTGGCTCACCCGGATCGCCGGGGCGAGTTTCATCAGCTACTTCGAGCGCGACCAATCGTGGGGCGATGGCGGCATCCAGGAGGTGGTGCAACGCCATTACGACCTCAATCGACGCGATGGGGCCCTGCGCCAGTTTCTCGATCTCGCCCTCAGCCGGGTTGTGGAGCCCCTGCAGCGGAAGGGCCGGGAACTGCCACCACGACCTGGCGGCGATCCGGAGCCACCGCCGGCGCAGAGGCACTGACCAGTCCGAGGGCCTCCGGCGGTGGAGGTTGGAGGGGCCCCCGACTGTCGAGCAGCACGATCATCAGCAAGTAGAGCACCCCCACAAGCACCGAGATGGCCCCGGTGACAATCGCCACCCAGCGCCCGCGCCGGTCGGCGCCGGAGGCCTGTGGAGGGGGCAGGGGGTCGGAGGGGTTGGAGTCGGACACCGGGTTGCAGGACGGACGAAGGGTCTGCTCAGGGAAGCTGGTGTGGCTGAAGGGGAAGGCTGGACGCCACCACTGCCACCAGGCGCTCCAGCTCTGGGGAGCCCGTGCAGGGGTTGCCCAGAACGGCCTTGAGGTGATGGCGACCGTCGTAGAGCGGTCGGGACAGCATCAGCTGGGCATCGAGCAGTCGCTGACGGGTGTGGCGCGTCCAGATCTCGGCCTGGCACCCATCGGCACTGGCGGGCGTGAAGGCCAGCAGGTGGAGCGGACCGCTCCGCAGTTCCAGGCCCCCGAGGTCGGCCAGGCCCCGCTCGAGCTGTTCACGGCGGGCGATCGCTCCATCCAGCAGCTGCTCCAGGCCCTCCAGCCCGAGCTGGCGAAGGCCCAGCCACAGCTTCAGCACCTCGGCCGGCCGCGTGCCCTGCAGGCCGCTCTCACCGCCATGGCCCCCACCCCAGCTGGGCTCCATGTAGGGCAGACCGGTGGCAAAGGCCCTCTCCAGCGCCTGGGGGCGAGCCAGCAGCAGGAGCGAGGAGGTCTTGGTGATGCCCAGCAGCTTCTGGGGGTTTACCGTCACCGAGTCGGCCCGGGCCAGGCCCGGCACCCGGTGAGCATGGCGGTCACTGAGGCCGAAGACGGCCCCGATCGCCCCATCCACATGCAGCCACACGCCGGCGTGCTGGCAGAGATCGGCGATGGTGGGCAGGGGATCGACCGCCCCGCGCACGGTGGTGCCGGCAGTGGCCACGACGGCCAGCACGGGCACGCCGGCCCGGGCCAGACGGTCCAGTTCCACAGCCAGAACCTGGGAATCCATGGCACCGTCGGCCTGCACCGGAATGGCCCGCAGGGCCTCGGGGGGCAGGCCCATCACGGCCAGCGCCTTGCCGATCGACACATGGGCGTCGGCACTGGCCAGCACCACAGCCTCGCCGCAGGTGCCCAGCCCCCGCTCCCGGCGTGCCGTCACTAGGGCCATGAGGTTGGAGAGGGTGCCGCCGCTGGCAGGTACACCGCCGCTGCCCGCCGGCAGGCCAATGCGCTCGGCCAGCCAGGCCATCAGGCTGCGCTCGAGGCGGCTGAGGCTCGGGGAGAGCTCTTCGGCCAGAAGGTTGTTGTTCAGCCCCGCACAGATCAGGTCGCCCACGATCGAGGCGGCCAGGGGCGGGGGGTCCAGATGGGCCAGCGCGCCGGGATGGCCCGGGTTGTAGGCGCCATCCATAACCAGATCAAGGTCGGCCAGCAGCTGGTCGACCCCCAGACCCCTGCTCTGGGGCTCCACCGGGGGCATCACGCTCAGCCCGGGCAGAGGGGGACGGCTGGCAGCCGAACCCAGCCAGTGGCACAGCCGGGCACTCGCCTGCTCGAGAAATGCCTGCAGCTCGGCATCCGGCTGGTCAGGCGCCGCAAAGGGGAGGGGCGGGAACGCCCGCTGGGCAGATGGCGCAGATCCCAACGGCTGACGGTCGCACCGCCCCATTCTCACCTGCGGCCTGCACGGCAGCCGACGTAGGCGGGCGGGGGCCCGAACCTGAGCTACAAGAGCCTCAGCATCCAGGCCCATGGCACGCAACCCCTCGAGCGCTGTTCAACCCGGTGGCCCAGGAGGGGCCACCACCACGGCCCAGCTGGGGGAGGCGACGGAGCGCCTGTGGATGGCCCGGCTGCTGCGCCGGGCGGAATGCGTCGGAGCGAGCGGCGAGATCCCGGTGGCCGCGGCGGTGCTCGACCCGCAGGGACGCTGCGTGGGCTGGGGGAGCAACCGCCGCCACCGCCTGCAAGATCCCCTCGGCCACGCCGAGTTGGTGGCCCTCGGCCAGGCGGCGCGGCTGCTGGGGGACTGGCGCTTCAACCGCTGCACCCTCCTGGTGACCCTGGAGCCCTGCCCGATGTGTGCGGGGGCCCTGGTTCAGGCCCGCATGGGCCGGGTGGTGTATGCGGCGGCAGACCCCAAGCGGGGAGCCCTGGGGGGCTGCCTCGACCTGGCCATGCACCCCAGCGCCCATCACCACATGCAGGTGCTGGGGGGAGTGGAGGGCCAGGCGGCCCAGCACCAGCTGGAACGCTGGTTCCGGGGGCGGCGAGAGACCCTCAGGCAGCAGCGACAGGCTGCTTCTGCGACGCGGGCCGGAACGCCGGCAGCTCTGTCTCAAACAGGTTGAGCAGACGGTCGACATTCTCGGCGCGGCTGTTGTAGCCCATCAGGCCGATGCGCCACACCTTGCCGGCGAGGGCACCGAGACCGCCACCCACCTCAATGCCGTGCTTGTTGAGCAGGTGAAGAGTGAAGGCCTTGCCGTCGACGCCCTCCGGAATCCGCACGGTGGTGAGGGTGGGCAGGCGCAGGTGCTCCGGGGCGTGCAGTTCGAGGCCAAGGGATTCGAGACCGCGCCAGAGGCGTTCGGCGTTCTGGCGATGGCGATCCCAGACGGCCTCCAGGCCCTCTTCGGCCAGCAGGCGCAGGGCCTCCCGCATGCCGAAATTCATGTTCACCGGAGCGGTGTGGTGGTACACCCGGTCACTGCCCCAGTACTGATTGAGCAGAGAGACATCCAGGTACCAGTTGGGCACCTTGTCGGAGCGGGAGGCCAGCTTGGCTTCAGCCCGGGGGCCCATTGTGAAGGGGCCGAGGCCAGGGGGGCAGCTCAGGCCCTTCTGGCTGCAGCTGTAGGCGAGGTCGACCTTCCAGGCATCCAGGTAGAGGGGCACCGCACCCAGGGAGGTGACGGTGTCGAGCAGCAGCAGGCAGTCGTACTTACGGCAGAGATCCCCGATGCCCTCCATCGGTTGACGGATGCCGGTGGAGGTTTCGGCGTGCACCATCGCCAGGATCGCCGGGCGGTGATGGGCCAGGGCCGCCTCGATCTCCTCCAGGGAGAAGGCCTCACCCCAGGGCCGCTCGATCGTGGCGACCTCGGCCCGGTAGCGCCCGGCCATGTCGGCCAGCCGCAGGCCGAAATACCCCTTCACGGCAACCAGCACCTTGTCGCCAGGCTCGATGGTGTTGGCGAGGGTGGCCTCCATGGCGGCGCTGCCCGTGCCGCTCATCGGAATGGTGAGGCGGTTGTCGGTCTGCCAGGCGTAGCGGAGCAGCTCCTGCACCTCACCCATCAACTCCACGTAGAGGGGGTCGAGGTGGCCGATCGGCGTGCGGGCCAGGGCCTGCAGCACGGTGGGGTGGGCATTCGACGGACCGGGACCGAGCAGCAGCCGGTCGGGGGTGGCGATGGGGCCGAGCTGGCGGCGATGGGCGTCGTTGATGGGGGGCAGCGCGGACAAGGGCCTGGGCCGAAGAACGGGGGAGGGGTGGTGGGGAGCCTACGCAGCGAGCAGGCGGGCCGGGAGCGCTCAGCGGGCGCGCACGTCCGAGGCCGCCAGGCCGCGGCAGAGGTGATCGAAGGGAACGCGCACCACGGCAGCGAGGGTGGCGGCATCGGCCACGGCCGCATCGGCCAGGCGCTCACACACCACATCGGCCAGCAGGGCGATGCTGCGCACGGTGGGGCCGGTGGGCACCCCCAGGCTCTTGTAGGTGTCGTCGAGGCCGTTGAGCACCCGCTCGTTGAGGATGGTGGCGTCGCCGGCGATCAGGGCGTAGCTGGCGTAGCGCAGGAAATAGTCCATGTCCCGCAGGCAGGCCGAGAGCCGGCGGGTGGTGTAGGCATTTCCACCCGGGAGGATCAGTTCGGGATCTTCCAGCCACAGCCTCTGGGAGGCATCCCGCACGATCTCGGTGGCTTCGCGGTTGATCAACTCCACCGCGGCCAGCCGGAGCGCGGCCTCACCGAGATAGCCATTGATGCGATCGATGGCATCGCGGTCGAGGTAGCGGCCGAGCTGGTCGTAGCGGCCGATCAGACCGGTGATGGCATCCCGCATGGTGTGGAGTGGATTGCTACAGCCTGGTGCGGAACGTAGCACTCGTGATCCGCCAGAACCCAGGCCGGGGGTGGCTTCTGGCGGATTTGACAGAAACGGTTACGCAAGCCGCCAGCGCCGACAAGCGGCGCTTTGGTTACGAGGGCTACAAAGCGGCCCCAGGCTGCTCCGTACGGTCCCGTCATTCCGCCACCGGGGCGGTTCCCCTTCCGTTCATCGTCATGGCCAAAACTGCCCAGGACGTGCTCCGTCAGATCCAGGACGAGGGCATCGAGCTGATCGACCTCAAGTTCGTGGATCTCCACGGCAAGTGGCAGCACCTCACCGTGCACAAGGATCTGGTGGATGCCGATGCCTTCACCGATGGCGTGGCCTTCGACGGCTCCTCGATCCGCGGCTGGAAGGCGATCAACGAGTCGGACATGGCGATGGTGCCCGACCCCAGCACCGCCTGGATCGACCCCTTCTACAGCCACAAGACCCTCAGCCTGATCTGCTCCATCCAGGAGCCCCGCAGTGGCCAGCCCTACGGTCGGTGCCCCCGGGCCCTGGCCCAGAAGGCCCTTGACTACCTGGGCTCCACCGGCATCGCCGACACCGCTTACTTCGGCCCGGAACCGGAATTCTTCGTCTTCGATGACGTGCGCTACAGCTCGGGCAATGGCACGAGCTTCTACAGCGTCGATTCGATCGAGGCCCCCTGGAACACGGCCCGCCTGGAGGAGGGCGGCAACCTGGCCTACAAGATCCAGCTGAAGGAGGGCTATTTCCCGGTCGCCCCCAACGACACCCTCCAGGACATGAGGACCGAGATGATCCTCACCATGGCGGCGCTGGGGGTGCCGATCGAGAAGCACCACCATGAGGTGGCCACTGCCCAGCACGAGCTCGGCATGAAGTTCGCCGAGCTGATCAGCGCGGCCGACAACGTGATGATCTACAAGTACGTGGTGCGCAACGTCGCCAAGAAATACGGCAAGACGGCCACCTTCATGCCCAAGCCGGTGTTCGCCGACAACGGCAGTGGCATGCACGTGCACCAGAGCCTCTGGAAGGGCGGCAACCCCCTGTTCTTCGGTGAGGGCACTTACGCCAACCTCTCCCAGACCGCCCGGTGGTACATCGGCGGCCTGCTCAAGCACGCCCCCAGCTTCCTGGCCTTCACCAACCCCACCACCAACAGCTACAAGCGCCTGGTGCCGGGCTTTGAGGCGCCGGTGAACCTGGTGTATTCCCAGGGCAACCGCTCGGCCGCCGTACGCATCCCCCTCACCGGCCCCAGCCCCAAGGCCAAGCGCCTCGAATTCCGCTCCGGCGACGCCCTCTCCAACCCCTACCTGGGCTTCGCGGCGATGCTGATGGCCGGCATCGACGGCATCAAGAACCAGATCGACCCCGGCGATGGCACCGACGTCGACCTGTTTGAACTGAGCGCCGAGGAGCTCGCCAAGATCTCCACGGTGCCCGCCTCGCTCAACGGCTCCCTGGAGGCCCTCGATGCCGACAAGGACTACCTTCTGGCCGGCGGCGTCTTCACCGAAGACTTCATCAACAACTGGATCTCGATGAAGTACGAGGAGGTGCAGCAGCTGCGCCAGCGGCCCCACCCCCACGAGTTCACCATGTACTACGACGCCTGATCAGCCGGCGCCTGATCAGGCGGCGCCGTCAAACCCGCTCACCCTCGGATGAGGAGTCCATGGGTGAGTGTTCCCTGAATGCTGTGGGTCCTTAGCAGAGAAGAGCCCCGGCCCTGCCGGGGCTTTCTCGTGTGCTGGTCCGGGCCTAGCGGTGGCGCATCTGGGCGATGGCACTGTAGTGCAGGTGCTTGTCATGAAGCTGACGCGCTGCCCAGGCCTGCAGCTGATGCACCGCATCGCCGGCGGGATTGAGATCGTGATGACGGGTGATCTGGGCCAGCGCGGCACCATGGAGCAGGCGCTCCCGCTGATGGCTGCTGGCCCAGGCCAGGAATTCACGGTCGGGGCCGGCCTGACGGGCCGCATTGGCAGGCAGGGGAAGGCCGGTCTGAGGATGGAGCTGGCTCATGGCATGCCTCCTGGAACCGTGAAGTGATCGGTTGGGGTATTGATCTCAGTGTGGGAGGTCGGTGGCGGGAACAACCCGTGAAACCGGCAGTCGACATCCCTCTTCACCGCGGAAGCTGATGCAGCGTCGCGGTAGGTCGGTCACGACCAGAGCACAGATCGGCTGAAATGGGGGCAGCCCGACCGCCGCCGATGCCCGATCAGCTCACCAAGCTGGCTTACCAGACACTCCAGCAGGGCAAGGCACTGTTCGGTCTCACCCACAAGGAGGTCTCCACACGGCTGATGCGCGCCCTGGCTCCTGGCAGCACACCCAGCATGCAGCCGGTGAGCGAAGACCTGATGCAGGACCTGCGCCGCGCCATGGAGCAACTGCAGGAGCGGGACTGGCAGGAGGCGGAACAGGGGCTGTATCCGGCATCCCTGCTCTTCGATGCCCCCTGGCTGGACTGGGCCAGCCGCTATCCGTTGGTCTGGCTGGATCTGCCGGCCACCTGGAATCGCCGCCAGCAGCGCAACGTGCGCGACCTGCCCCGCCATGTGGATCAGGAAGCCTATCCCGACTATTACCTCCAGAACTTCCACCACCAGACCGATGGCTACCTGAGCGACCACTCCGCCTCTCTCTACGACCTGCAGGTGGAGATCCTGTTCAACGGCACGGCCGACCCGATGCGCCGGCGGGTGCTGGCCCCCCTGCTGCGCGGGTTGCAGGCCTTCGCCGACCGGCCGGCCGGCCAGATCCGGGTGCTGGATGTGGCCACCGGCACCGGCCGCACCCTGCGCCAGCTGCGGGGTGCCCTGCCCAAGGCCCAGCTGGTGGGTCTCGACCTGTCGACGGCGTACCTGCGTCAGGCCAACCGCTGGCTGGGCGAACTGCCGGGCGAGCTTCCCCAGCTGGTGCAGGGCAATGGCGAGGCGATGCCGTTCGCCGATGGCACGTTCCAGGCCCTCACCTGCGTGTTCCTGCTGCACGAGCTGCCCGGAGAGGCGCGCCAGAACGTGCTCAACGACTGCTTCCGCCTGCTGGAGCCCGGCGGCGTGCTGGTGCTGGCCGATTCGATCCAGCTCGCCGACTCGCCGCAGTTCCAGCCGGTGATGGACAACTTCCGACGCGGGTTCCACGAGCCCTACTACCGCGACTACATCGGCGACCCCATCGAGGAGCGCCTGGCTCGGGCGGGATTTGAGGCGATCACCGCCGAGACCCATTTCATGACCCGGGTGTGGTCGGCCCGCCGGCGGGCGGGCTAGGGGCGCAGCAACCAGGCCAGCCAGAGCCCCAGCCCCCCCCAGCGCAGGCCACGCCAGAAGAGCTGGCTGCCCCGCTCCTGCGGTTGCAGTTCCGCAGGTAGCGGGTCCAGCAACCGTTGGGCCAGCACCAGACGTTGCTGCTGGCGACGCTGGATCACGCCCGTGCTGCGACCGGCCCGCGACGCCTGGGTGAACAACCCGTCCAGCAGATGGAGCAGCCGCACGGGGCGCTGGGGGGGCATTCGGTTCACGCGGCGCACAGTCGGCGACTTTCACCCGTCAGGATGGGGGCTCCCCCCGCTGATCGTCCAGTGCACTCCGAGCTGGAGACCAGGCCGAACGGCAATGCAGGAGCCGCCAAGGGGCGCCCCTCGCGGGACTGGCCAGAGGGGGCCCAGGCCCTGGCGGTGGAGCTGCAACGCCGGCTCAGCATCGGGGATCGCGAGTGGCATGCCCTCAAGGGTCAGCGCCCGCGGCGGGCGGCTGAACAGCTGGCAGCCGCCCTGGTGCAGCTGCTCAGTGCAGACAACCCTGCACAGCGGCAGCCAACTCCCGCCCGCGAGGAAGCGGCTGCCTTGGTGGAGCATGCCCTCGGGTGGCTGCGGGCTGAAATCAGTGACCCGGGGTGCCCTGGACACTGAGACCGGAGCGGATCCGTCGACGGCTGACTGCCAGCTGGAGGCGGTTGCCACGGGCACTCCAGCGCACGTCGTCGAAGCAGTGGTGAATCAGAAACAGCCCGCGGCCGCCCACGGCATCCAGGCACTCGGGCAGGGTGGTGGAGCGAGCCTCCGGCGGCAGTCCAGGCCCCTCGTCCTGCACCTGCCAGATCAGCCAGCGGGGTGTCTCGATGCGGCGGATGCGCAGACACTTGGCGGGATCACCCCCATTGCCATGACGCACAGCATTCACCAGGGCCTCCTGCAGGCCGAGCTGCAGCTGGGCCTGGAGCTGCAGGCAGCGCACGGGTTCCAGGAGCAACTCCACGAGGGGGCTGAGTTGGAGGGTGGAGGGGGTGATGTAATCCGACCAGCGCAGTGTCATCCAGGCGGATCCGCGGCTGCCGATTTGACCCTAGACCCCACCGGGGAAACGATCAGCCGTTGATGCGCCGTTGCAATGCCGGATGCTGGAGCAGCGCATCCATCAGGCGCACCCCCCGCAGCTGATTGACCAGGGGCATGTGTCCCTCCGGCGCCGCGATCGTCCACTGGAAGGAGCCGGGGTAGCGGGTCCACTGGGAGCCGTTCTTCCAGCCCAGCCGGGGCCACAGTTGATCCCAGCGGCCGTTGCAGGCCTTCAGCAGCCGACCCTGTACGGAAAAACCGAATCGGCCGCGGGAGAAACAGACCCAGAGGCGGTCGAGGCTCTCCAGATCAGCCGAGGCGATCGGCGGCACCTCGCTGTAATACACGTAGCCGCGGCGGACGGCGTCCGGTCCGGCCAGCTCGCGCAGCAGGGCGCTGGTGAGCCGATCGGCCTCCTCGTAGTGCTCGAGCACCATGGCCCGCTGCAGGGGGGTGTAGTCGAGGCCGGAGGCACTGGTGGTGGCCAGCCAGCCGCTGGGATAGGTGCGGAAGAAGGCCTCGCAGGCCGCGCCATCGCCACCGACCAGCAACTGGATCAGAAATCCGGCGGCCCAGTCGTCCCCGGTGGCATCGAGGCGGTCGAGATGGTCGCCGATCAGCGGCCTGAGCCCGTCGGCCTGCCGCTCGAGCTGGGGGAGCAGGGTGCGGCGCTGGCGGGGATTCGCGGACTGGAAGCGCTCCAGCAGCGCTTCGGGTGTGGCAGATGCGGTGACCGGAGGACCGGAGAGCATGGAGAACCGGGCCAGGGGAGCCAGCGTGGGCCCACTATGTCAGGCGAGTGCGGGCCCCGCCGACGGGCCTAGGATCAGTTTTTCTCGCTTGCCATGGGCGCAGCCATTCAGTTCTTCCGCGGCGTGGACGAACCGGTCGTGCCCGACATCCGCCTGACCCGCTCCCGCGACGGCCGCACCGGCCAGGCCATGTTCGTCTTCGAAGAGCCGGAGGCCCTGGCCCCGGAGGCCATGGGCGACATCACCGGCATGTTCATGGTCGACTCCGAAGGGGAACTGGTGACCCGGGAGGTGAAGGCCCGCTTCGTGAATGGCAAGGCCAGTGCCCTGGAGGCCACTTACACCTGGAAGAGCACCGACGACTTCGAGCGCTTCATGCGCTTTGCCCAGCGTTACGCCGAAAGTCACGACCTCGGGTTCTCCGGCAGCGAGTCCAAGAGCGACTCAGACGACGAGGGCTGAACCGTTGCGCTTCGGGCAGTGGCTGGGACTGCTGGCGCTGGTGGCGGCCCTGCTGCTGCTCTGGAGCCTGCGTGAAAGTCTGATCCTGATCTTTGCCGCCATCGTGCTGGCGATGGCCCTCTGCACCCTGGTGGGCCTGGTGCGCGATCGGCTGGGCTGCTCCAGACCCGTGGCGCTGCTGTTGTCGCTGGGGATCGTAGTGGTGGTCATCGCCGTGATCGCCACGGCGATCATTCCACCGTTCATCGAGCAGTTCAGCGAGCTGGTGAGCAAGCTGCCGGCAGCAGCCGTCACCCTGCTGGAGCTGCTGCGCGGCTGGATGGATCGGGCCAGCCAGATGCTCTACGGCTCCCAGACCATCAATCTCAGCTGGCTGCGGGATGGGCTGATCAAGGGCAGCGAGGGGCCTGTTCCCAACCTCAGTGAAGGGGCCCTGCGCCTGCTGGGCCTCGCTGGCGGCCTGGGCACGGGCCTGCTCCAGCTGCTGTTCGTGGTAGCAGTGGCGCTGATGGTCGCGGTGCAGCCCACCCACTACCGGGAGGTGGCGGTGCTGCTCGTGCCCTCCTTCTATCGGCGCCGCTTCCGCGGGGTGCTCGTGCGCTGCGGCGAGGCCCTGAGCGCCTGGATGGTGGGGGTGTTGATCAGCTCGGTATGCGTGGGCACGCTGGCGGCCATCGGCCTCTCGGTGCTCGGCGTGAAGCTGGTGGCGGCAAATGCCGTGCTGGCGGGCGTGCTCAACGTGATCCCCAATGTGGGCCCCACCCTCAGCACCATCTTCCCGATGTCGGTGGCCCTGCTGGAGTCGCCCTGGAAGTCCCTGGCGGTGCTGGTGCTCTATGTGGCCGTGCAGAACCTCGAGAGCTACGTGATCACCCCCTCGGTGATGCACCATCAACTGCGGCTGTTGCCGGGTCTCACGCTTACGGCGCAGCTGCTCTTCACCCTCGTGTTCGGCCCCCTGGGCCTGCTGCTCGCGCTGCCGCTGGCATTCTGCCTGCAGGTGATCGTGCGCGATGTCGTCATCGATGACATCCTCGACCCCTGGAAGCGGGAGCGCCCCAGCCCATGAGGCAACCCAGTCAGGGCCTGAGCAGCCGCAGCCTTCTCGGGGCCCTGGCCCTGATCGTGCTCGGGCTGCTGGCCTGGGAACTGCGCTGGGTGCTGCTGGTGCTCTTCGGGGCCGTGGTGCTGGCGGTGGCCCTGGATGTGCCCACCACCCTGCTGATGCGGCGCACCCGCCTGGGGCGGGGACCCTCCCTGGTGATCGTGCTGCTGGCCCTTGTGGGGATCGCACTGGCCCTGGCCCAGGTGCTCCTGCCCGAGCTGGTGGAGCAGGTGCAGCAGCTGGGCCTGCTGGCCCCGGCGGTGGCCAGGCGCCTGGGTGAGATCAGCCGCCAGGTGAGCTGGCTCCCGGATCTGAACACCTCCCTGGCAAACCTGGGCAGCTGGGATCGGCTGCAGCCGATCGGCAGCCAGTTGCTCGGCCTGGCCGGGGGGGCAGCCAACAGCACGGTGCAGCTGCTGCTGATGGCCCTGCTGGCGGTGCTCTTCAGCCTGGATCCAGGCAGCCACCGGAAACTGATCATTGCCCTCACGCCCAGTTTCTGGCGCCGGCGCATGGGCTTCCTGCTCGATGAATGCCGCGAGGCGCTGGGCGGCTGGTTGGCTGGCATGACCCTCTCGGCCATCACCGTGTTCCTGCTCACCTGGGCTGGCCTGGCGCTGCTGCGGGTGCCGCTGGCCCTGCTGAGCGCGCTGGTGTGCGGCCTTCTCACCTTCGTGCCCACCATCGGGCCGACCGCAGCCACCCTGCTCCCCCTCTCGGTTGCCCTGCTGGTGTCCCCCGCCACGGTCCTGCAGGTGTTGGTGCTTCGGCTGGTGCTGCAGAACGGGGAGGCGTTTCTGCTCACCCCTCTGCTCCTGCGGCGGACGGTGAATCTCCTGCCCACCGTGGCCCTGATGGCCCAGCTCAGCCTCGGAGCCTTGCTGGGCCTGCCGGGCCTGCTGCTGGCCCTGCCCCTGGTGGTGGTGCTCCAGGTGATCTGCGAGCAAGTGGTGGTGCGGGATGTGATGGACCGCTGGCGCTGATGCCTGTGGACGCAGGCGGCTCAGCTGTACTGCTTCCAGAGGCTCGGTTGAAGCAGCAGCACAGCGACAGCCAGAGGGTGGCTGCGGACCAGATAGAAGAGGGACGTGAGCGTGAAGTGGTCGGCGAGCAGAACCAGGTCCTCCCGCAGATCCCAAAGGGCGAGGAATGCCAGCAGCAGGGGAAGGGGAGACCAGCGTGGACGCCGTTTGGGGCGAGGCTGGGCAGGCGCCTCAACGGCGGTGCGGGTCATCGGCGACTGAAGAGGGGAAGAAGAGTGGGGGCCACGCTGATGCTGGACCAGGCGCCGACCAGGATGCCGATGCTCAAAGCCACGGCAAACCAGAACAGGGTGCTGCCACCGAACAGGATCAGGGCGATGAGGGGAAGCAGGGTGGTGAGGCTGGTGTAGAGGGAGCGGGTGAGGGTGGCCTGAACGGCAGCATCGGCCTGATCCGCCAGGGAGAAACCCTGGAGCTGGTTTCGCTTCTCGCGGATCCGGTCAAAGATCACCACCGTGTCATTCACCGAATAGCCGGCGATGGTGAGCAGGGCAACGGCAAAGAGGCTGTTCACCTCCACCCCTGCCAGCAGCCCCAGCCAGGCGAACACGCCGGTGGTGATCAGCACGTCATGGGCGAGGCAAAGCAGGGCCAGCACCGCGTAGACGCGGTCGTAGCGGAAGGTGATGTAAAGCGCGATCCCCACAAAACTCACCAGCAGGGAAATCAAGCTTGAACGGAGCAGCTGGGAACCCAGGGTGGGGCCGATGGTCTCGATCGACAGACCTCCCGGCGTGGTGTCACCGACGACCGGCTGGAGGGCCGTCACCAGGGCCTGTCCCTGGGCCGCCGACAGGGTCGGCAGGCGCAGCACCACCTGGGCTCCCTCCTCCAGCACCTGGGCGCTCACCCCCCGCAGGTCAGGGGCGGAGGCACCGGCCTCAGCGGCAAGGGACACCTCACGGGCAGCCGACTCCAGCTGGGCAACCGTGAGCGGGGCACAGCTGCCCGCACAGGTGCGGCTGAGTTCGATCTGCGTTCCGCCGGTGAAGTCGAGACCTGGACGCAGGGGAGCTCCGATGGCAGGGGACAGCCAGCTGGCAGCAAGGCCGACCACACTGAGCACCAGGGCCACGGCCGAGAGGCTCCACAGCAGGCGGCTGTGGCGGTTGACCCGAAGCTGGAGGAGGGAAGACAGGGAGGGCATCGGAATCAGCGGGTCAGGCTCCGGTGGGCAGCTCGGCCCGGGGCAGGAAATAGGCGGTGCGCCGCAGGGCCGGATAGCTCATCAACAGGCGCAGGAGGGTGCGGGTGCAGGTGAGGGCGCTGAACAGGCTGAGCAGCACACCGATTCCAAGGGTCACGGCAAAACCCTTCACAAAACCCGTGCCGAGGAGAAAGAGGGCCAGGCAGCTGATCAAGGTGGTGAGCTGGCCATCCAGAATTGAAGAGAAGGCCTGGGCGAAACCGGTGTCGATGGAACGGATCAGGGTGTTGCCCTCCCGGAGCTCGTCCTTGATCCGCTCAAAAATCAGCACGTTGGCGTCGACCGCCATGCCCAGGGACAGGATGAAGCCGGCAATGCCCGGGAGGGTGAGGGTGACCGGGATCAGGGCGTAGACCGCCAGGTTGAAGAGGGCATAGAGGCTGAGAGCCACCACAGCCACCACCCCAGCCAGGCGATAGGTGAGCACCATGAACACGGCCACGAGCGCCAGGCCCGAGAGGGCCGCGATCAGGCTGGTGCGCACATTTTCAGCACCCAGGGAAGGACCGACCGTACGCACCTCCAGCACCTCCACCGGCAGGGGGAGGGAGCCTCCACGGAGCTGCACCTCGAGTTCACGTGCTTCTTCAGCACTGAAGTTGCCCGTGATGCTGGCCGAACCACCGGTGATCCCCGCCGCGCGGAACTCCGGCCCCACGCTCGCCTCGCTGATCGAGCGGCCGTCGAGAACGATCCCCAGAAGCCTGCCCGTACCTGCGATCGATTGGGTGAGCTTCGCGAAGGCTTCACCACCGTCCCGGGTGAAGGAGAGGGTCACCTCCCAGCCCGAACCGCTCTGCTGCTGCTGGCGACCGGCGGTGGTGAGGTCTTTGCCGGTGAGAGCTGCCGGTTCGTAGAGATCCACGATCCGGGTGTTCACCGCCTGGAGCAGCAGGCGGAGCTGCTCGGCTTCATCGGCCCCTGCAGGCATCTGCACCCCCAGCTGCTGCAGGGAGCGGGCGAGCTCCTCGGCCTTGATGGAGGGGGGGTCGGGCTGGGCAGCCGTGCCAGGTCCAGCGGGACCCTCCTCCGGAGCCCGGCGCTCCTTGCTGGCCAACACGGCCTGGGCCTGGCGCTTGAGGGCCAGCAGGCCCCGCATCTGGTCTTCGGTGCCAGGCTTCTGGGCCCGGAATTCAAGCAGGGCCGTGGAACCCAGCACCCGGGCAGCCCGGCTGGGATCCTGCTCCCCGGGAAGCTGGAGCACCAGCTGGTCGTTGCCGACGGTCTGCAGGGTCGACTCGGCGACGCCCAGGCCATTGATGCGGCGGTCGAGCACCTCCTTCACCGCCTCGAGTTGCTCCCGCTCCACGCGGGTGATGGCCCCGGCCGGCTGCACCTGCAGGGTGAGCTGGCTGCCGCCGCGCAGGTCAAGGCCCAGCTGCAGCGGGAACTGCACCAGCAGAACCCCGGCAGCGATCGCCAGGGCCAGGATCAGGGCGAACCACCCCTGTTGACGCGCCATCCGGTTGCTCGACTCGCTGTTGGGAACTCGCTCAGACCTGGCCGGCCACCAGTTGTCTGGCGGCCTCAACGATCTGGTGGGGCTGAATGATCGTGAGGTTTTCGAGAGTGCCGTTGTACGGGGTGGGGATGTCCTGCGAGGACAGCCGCAGGGGTCGGGCGTCGAGGTCGTCGAAGCACTGCTCGGTGATCAGGGCGAGGAGCTCGGCGCCGATGCCGCCGGTCTTCATGCACTCCTCCACCACGATCACCTTGTGGGTCTTGCGGATCGAAGCGCCGATCGTGGCCATGTCAAAGGGCTTGAGGCTGATCAGGTCGATCAGCTCCACATCCACCCCCTCAGCCTCCAGCTGCTGCACGGCCTTGAGGCAGTGGTGACGCATGCGGGAATAGGTGAGGATCGTCACATCCTTTCCCTCGCGCACGATCTCGGCTTGATCGAGGGCGCAGATGTAGTCGCCCTGCGGAATCTCCTCGGAGAGGTTGTAGAGCAACACGTGCTCGAAGAAGAGCACCGGGTTGTTGTCGCGGATAGCGGCCTTCATCAGGCCCTTGGCGTTTGTGGGGGTGCTCACCGCCACGATCTTGATGCCGGGCACCGCGTGGAAGTAGGCCTCGAGCCGCTGGCTGTGCTCGGCACCGAGCTGGCGGCCCACCCCGCCCGGACCGCGCACCACCGCTGGGATGGTGAAGTTGCCGCCGCTCGTGTAGCGCAGCATCCCCATGTTGTTGGAGATCTGGTTGAACGCCAGAAGCAGGAAGCCCATGTTCATGCCCTCCACGATCGGCCGCAGGCCCGTCATGGCAGCGCCCACCGCCATGCCCGTGAAAGCGTTCTCGGCGATCGGGGTGTCCAGTACCCGCAGCTCGCCGTATTTCTCGTAGAGATCCTTGGTGACCTTGTAGGAGCCGCCGTATTGACCCACGTCCTCCCCCATCACGCAGACGTGGGGATCGCGGGCCATCTCCTCGTCGATGGCTTCGCGGAGGGCGTTGAACAGCAGCGTTTCGGCCACGCGTTGGCTTGCACCGTGTGGCGGCCAACCTATCTCAGCCGCCTGCGGCAAAGGTGCTGAGGATCAGCACAGAGAGCAGCATGCCCGGCAGGAGCAGGGTCACCAGCAATCCCAGGTCGTGGAGGGTCATGGGCTGAAGGCTGGAACCGCCTGGAGGTTAAGGGGAAATCCGTCAGCTGTCCGATTGGGGGCCGCTCTGGCTGGAGAGGCCGGCATCGACCTGAATGGCGGGGCGGTCCTCGGTTGGCTGTTCCGGCCCCGGGGGGGCACCCGCCACCAGGCTGCGCAGGAACACCAGCGTGAGGCCCAGGGCGATGAAGCCGAAGCTGAAGGTGGCCAGGAAGGCCATTCCCACGATCAGGGTCTTGAGCGCGGTGGCGATCGACTGGGCGATGGCCGAGGTGTAGTGGGGCGGGTGGAGGGCGTAGTAGGTGGCCATCCGCTTGCTCAGGCCGAGGCAGAGCCAGGAGAGCAGCCCGGCCGTGAGGGCGCCGGAGAGAAAGCTCAGGGGCCCCTTGCGGGGCTCCGGACCGGCGACGGAGGGGGGGGTGATGGGATCGGTCACGCCACCAGCATGACGCCTGCGGGCGAGAGCCCACAGGCCCAGCTTTGAAATCCGCCCGCCTCCAGATCCGTTGCCAGCTCCACCTGAGCCGCGAACGCGGCATCCAGGTCGGGAAAAAGAGCGAAAAGGCTCGGGCCTGACCCGCTCATCGCCACCGCCAGGGGCGTGCGCAGCCGGCGCAGCAGGACGAGGCCCTCGCGCACGCTGGCCACCTCCGATTCCACCACCGCCTGCAGGTCGTTGCGCAGGGGTGGCAGGGCCGCGCCCCGTTGCAGGGCCGGCAGGAGCGGGTTGTGGCGCAGGGCCTGCCGGCGCTCGGCGAAGGCCGGCTCCCCCGTGAGGTAGTGGGCACCGCGCAGCTCCCGGCAGCGGCCATAGGCCCAGGGGGTGCTGACGCTGGCCTCGGGATGCTTGAGCAGCAGCACCGCCAGGGTGTCGGCGGCGCCGGGCTCGAGGGGCTCCAGGCTCTCCCCCCGCCCGAAGCAGAGCTGGGTGCCCCCCGCCAGGCAGTAGGGCATGTCGGAGCCGAGCTCGGCGGCCATCCCCAGCAGGGCCTCGGGGCTGAAACCCAGGCCCCAGAGCGCATTGAGGCCCACCAGGGCTGCCGCCCCATTGCTCGACCCCCCAGCCAGGCCGGCCCCGATGGGAATGCGCTTGCGCAGGGCGATCTCGGCGCCCAGCTCGGGCAGTCCGGCGCGGGCCTTGAGCAGCTCCGCCGCACGCGTGATCAGGTTGCTCCCGTCGGTGGGCAGGTCCGGGTGATCGCAGTGCAAGGCGATGGCGCCATCCGCCGTGGGCTTCAGGCGCAGCAGATCGAAGAGGTCGATGGTCTGCATCACCATCGCGAGCTCGTGAAAGCCATCGGCCCGCAGCCCGAGCACCTCCAGGTGCAGGTTGATCTTGGCCGGGGAGCAGACGGAGAGTTCAGCCATCGAGCGCCGGGGCAGCGGAGATGCTGCGATTCAAACCCGCCGCCAGGGCCACCCAGGCGGACGGCGGGAGCTCCTGGGGGCGCTGCTGCAGGTCGATGCCGGCCGCAGCGGCCAGGGCCGCGAGCCGATCCGGCGGCAGCAGGCCAACCAGGGTGTTGCGCAGCATCTTGCGGCGGGAGGCGAAGCAGCGGCGCAGCAACTGCTCCACCCCGCGGGCGATGGCTGGCTCCAGTCGCTGGTGCACCGGCAGGGGATCGATGGCAATCACCTCCGACTGCACCTTCGGCGGCGGTTGAAAGCAGCGGGGGGGCACCGCACACACCGTCTGGCAATCACCCAGCAGCTGCATGCGCACACTGAGGGCGGAATAGGCACTGCTGCCGGGCCGGCAGCGAATCCGCTCGCCCACCTCCTGCTGCACCAGCAGCACCAGCCGCTTGTAGGGGGGTGTGACGGGCCGGTCGAGACGGCCCACCAGCCGCTCCAGCAACGGTCCAGTGATGTTGTACGGGATGTTGGCCACCACCTTGTCCGCCGCCGGCAGATCGACGGCGAGGGCATCCCCGGCCACCAGGGCGAAGCGGGCGTCGTCCGCAAAGCGCTGGCGCAGGCCTGCCAACAGATCGCGATCCAGCTCCACGGCAGCCAGCCCGGCAGCAGGGCTGCGCAGCAGCCGTTCGGTGAGGGCCCCGCGGCCCGGGCCGATCTCCAGCAACCGCTCCCCCGGCTGGATGGCGGCTGCCGCCACGATCTGATCCAGCACCCCCTCATCCACCAGCCAGTGTTGACCGAAGCGCTTGCGGGCCCGATGGGCAGCGAAGGTCATGGCGGGGGCCGGCTCTCTATCCAGATTGCCTGCTGCCGCCGCAGGGGCTGCCATGGCTAGACCAGGGGCACCAGCCCTTCGCACGGATCATCGCCATGGCACGGACCCCTCAGATCCACCGAACCCAACGCCCGGGCCAGGGCCTGCGCTGGCCATGGGCCGGCCTGGCGGCGGTGTTGGCCCTGGCGGGGGCACCGGCCTGGGCAGGGAGCGCCACGGCGGAATCGATCTGGGACCGGGCCCATGCGCTGGAGCAGGCCCGCCAGCAGGTCCCCCAGGGCGCCGTGGTGACCCGCGAGCTCTGCCAGGAGATTGAGGTAGGGCTCGACAACATCCGCTACCGCTGCAGCGTGGAGTGGCGCATCCCCTCAGAAGCGGGCCCGGATCCAGCGAACCTGGCCCCTCCGGGGGGGTAGGGGCACCAGCGCGTAGACGAGCTCCACCGGCCGCAGGGCGTGGGCGGGATGCTCGGCGAGCCAGCACGCCCACGCCCGCTCCAGCCGCTGCCGTTTCCGCCAGTGCAGGGCCGCGACGCCCCAGCCATCCACCCCGCTGCGGCGCCCCTTCACCTCTACCAGCAACAGCCGGCCCGGCTTCTCGAGCACCAGATCGAGTTCCCCCCAGCGGCAGCGCCAGTTGCGGGCCTGCAGATGCCAGCCCCGGCTGCGCAGCAGCCGCAGGGCCCGCTGTTCCGCCCAGCCACCATGCAGCGGCAGAGGCTCGCGCGTCAGGGCCATGGAACGGGGGGCGGAGGACGCTGCCTAGGGTTGCCACCACAGCCGTCGCCACCGTTCCCGAGGAGCCATGGGCCATCTCCATCACCGCCTGCCGGCCAGCACTTGTCCTGGGGATCGGCCCTGGAGCCCCAGGGTGTGGCTGCCCCTCCTGCTCCTTGTGGGTCTGCTGGCCGGCCCCCTGGCCGCACCGGTGGCGGCGGCTGTGGACGTGGCCAAACAGGTGCTGATCGGCGCCGACTACTCCGGCCAGGACCTGCGCGGCGCCACCTTCAACCTCACCAACCTGCGCGACGCCAACCTCTCCGGCGCCGACCTGCAGGGGGCCAGCCTGTTCGGCGCCAAGCTGCAGGACGCCGACCTCAGCAACACCAACCTGCGGGAGGCCACCCTCGACTCGGCGGTGTTCAACGGCACGAATCTCACCAATGCGGTGCTGGAGGATGCCTTCGCTTTCAACACCCGCTTCGAGTCCGTGACGATCACCGGGGCCGACTTCACCAACGTGCCCCTGCGCGGCGATGCCCTCAAGGCTCTCTGCGCCGCAGCCAAGGGAACCAATCCGGTGACCGGCCGCAACACCCGCGACACCCTGGGCTGCCGCTGAGATGAGCTTCGATCCCCGCAGCCTCGAGCGCCTGCGGGAGCTGGGGCGCAGCCTGCCCCAGCCCCTGCCCAAACCGGAGCCCAAGCCCAGTGCCCGGGCCCGGGCGGCCGAACCCCGCCACAAGGTGGAGACGGAAACCGATCCTGAGCAGCTGTTCCGCGAACTGATGCAGGCCAGCGCCGATGGCACGGTGCCGCCCCACCTGATGGAACGGCTGCGGCAGGTGGAGGGGCAGCGCCGCCAGCGCCCCGCCGCCGCCGGTGCCCCCAGCCCAGGCACCAGCGGCGCCAGCCCCTCTGGCGCGGAGAACCAAAGGCCTGGAGCCAGGCGCCGCGACACGGCCATCGGCCGGCCCAACCCGAAACTGGCCGCCGATCACGGCGACCTCTACACCGCCTTTCAGCAGCTTCTGCTGGAAGACGAGGACCTGTGAACGGCCGGCCGGGGCCGCGCCTGGCCCCTGCTCTCGCGCTGGGACTGGCCCTGCTGGCCAGCCCCGCCGGAGCAGCCTGGGGGGCGCCCACGGAGAAGGAAGCGTTCCTGCTGATGTTCGGCAAGGGCAATGGCGCCATGCGCCTGCTCTGCGCCCTGGAGCGCGACGGGCTGATCAGCGCAACGACCCGCCGGCGCTACAGCGAGCGGCTGGAGCAACTGGTGGGCGAGCCGGCCGACAGCGACATCGATCGCCGCAACGTGCGGGTGGGCATGGCCTTCGCTGCGGGTCGCCCCAGCCTCTGCCTGCCGACGCAGCAGGCGGACGCGCCTGAAGCGGGAAAGTAGGTTGACACTCGATTTCTGGCCGCCCATGACCCTCCGCATCGGCATCAACGGTTTCGGCCGCATCGGTCGCCTGGCCTTCCGCCGCGCCTGCAATGTCGCCGACGTGGAGGTGGTGGCGATCAACGATCTGATCGATGTGGAGTACCTGGCCTACATGCTCCGCTACGACTCCACCCACGGCCGCTTCCAGGGCGAGGTGGCGGTGGAGAACGGCCAGCTGGTGGTGAACGGCAAGGCGATCCGCATCACCGCCGAGCGCGACCCCAACAACCTCAAGTGGGGCGTTGTGGGTGCCGATTACGTGCTGGAGAGCACCGGCTTCTTCCTCACCGACGAGGCCGCCCGCGCCCACATCAATGCCGGTGCCAAGCGCGTGGTGATGAGTGCCCCCTCCAAGGACGCCACGCCGATGTTCGTGATGGGTGTGAACCACACCACCTACGCCGGCGAGGAGATCGTCTCCAACGCCAGCTGCACCACCAACTGCCTGGCGCCGATGGCCAAGGTGGTGCACGACCACTTCGGCATCGTGAGCGGCCTGATGACGACCGTGCACGCCACCACCGCCACCCAGAAGACGGTGGATGGCCCCTCGGTGAAGGACTGGCGCGGCGGCCGCGGCGCCGCCCAGAACATCATCCCCAGCTCCACCGGTGCCGCCAAGGCCGTGGGCCGGGTGATCCCTGAGCTGAACGGCAAGCTCACCGGCATGGCCTTCCGCGTGCCCACCCCCGACGTGTCGGTGGTGGACCTCACCGTCAACCTGGCCAGGGCCGCCAGCTACGAGGAGATCAAGGCGGCGATGAAGGCCGCGAGCGAAGGGCCGATGGCCGGCATCCTCGGCTACACGGAGGACGAGGTGGTGAGCACCGATTTCCTCGGTGAGAGCTGCACCTCGGTGTTCGACGCCAAGGCCGGCATCGCCCTGAGCGACACCTTCGTGAAGCTGGTGGCCTGGTACGACAACGAGTGGGGCTACAGCTGCAAGTGCATCGACCTGATCCGCCACATGGCGACCGTGGGCTGACCATCAACCCAGGGTTCTTGCGCAACAGTTCACGACAGGGGGAAGCCCAGAAAGGCCTCGGCGTCTAAACAACGGAGTCCTCTCTCTTTTTTCATGACCCTGATTGATGCCTTCACCGCCGGTTGGCAGCGCTCCTTCGACTACACAGGGCGCTCCAATCGCGGCGACTACTGGTGGTTTGTGCTGGCCAACCTGATCGTGGCCCTGCTCACCGCACTGATCTCAGACAAGCTGAACACGCTCTATTCGCTCGCCAGCGTGGTGCCGGGTATCCCGCTGGCGGTGCGGCGCCTGCGCGACAGCGGTAAGTCCTGGCCCTGGATCTTCATCGGTCTGATCCCGATCGTGGGGGCGATCTGGCTGATCGTGCTGTTCTGCCAGCCCTCGTTGGCGACCGCATCGCTGGCCACCACACCTATGGCCTGATTGCCCAGGGGCGGGGGGAGCGCCGCCGCATCCCCCCGGAGAGACAGGCGGGGCACTGGAGAGGAGTCGCTCCTGCTCCTGCATGGCCCCCAGTTCGCCGGGCTGTTCCGCCCTCATCTCCCTGCACCACAGCCGCCATCCTGCCCAGCACCACTGGTGGCTGGCCCAGGGGGGCTTCCCCCAGCGTGTGGCGGGCCTGCTCGCAGCACCGCTGCAGCGCACCCGGCGGGCGGCACGGAGCCTGGACGACTGGCTGGAGGTGTTTGCACCGTTACCCCTGCTCAACGGCGGTGGCATCGACCATCCGGAACATCCGCCCGCCAGCTACCGCTACCTGCTCGAGCTGAAGGCCAGGGGCGTGCAGGTGTGCTGCTGGCGCCGCTACCCGGAGGGAATCGGCTGGCAGCGACGGTGCGGGCCGATGCCGTTGGAGCAGTTTGTGCGGCGCTTCAGTGCCGGGCCTCCGCGTGCATCCAGCTGATCCAGTCGGCCGAGATCTGCTGGGGGCAGACCGCTTCGCACTCCAGGTGGCTGCTGCAGCCGCCAAAGCCTTCGGCCGCCATGGCCGCCTGCATGGCGCCGGCGCGGCGGGCCCGTTCGGGCTGCCCCTGGGGCAGCTGGGCCAGGTGAGCCAGCTTGGCGGCCACAAACAGACTGGCCGAGGCATTGCGGCAGCTGGCCACACAGGCGCCGCAGCCGATGCAGGTGGCCGTGTCGAAGGCCGAGCGGGCCTGCTCCTGGCCCACCAGGAGGGCGTTGGCCTCCGGCGCCTGGCCCGTGCTCACCGAGCAGTAGCCGCCGGCGATCAGCAGCCGATCGAGGGCGCTGCGCTCCACCGCCAGGTCCTGGATCAAGGGGAACGCCCGCGCCCGCCAGGGCTCCAGGGTGAGGGTGGCGCCATCGGCGAACTGGCGCAGATAGAGCTGGCACACGCTGGTGGCCGCCTGGGGCCCGTGGGCCTGGCCGTTCACCAGGAAGCCGCAGCTGCCGCAGATGCCCTCGCGGCAGTCGTGCTCGAAGCTCACCGGCCGCTCGCCGGCGCTGATCAACCGCTCATTGAGCTGATCGAGGGCCTCCAGGAGCGAGAGATCCGTGCTCACCGCCTCCAGCCGGTAGCTCCGGAAGCCCCCCGGAGCCTCGGGAGTCTCCTGGCGCCAGATCCGCAGGGTGAGGAAGATGGTGCGACTCATCGGTAGCTGCGGGCGCTGGGCTGCAGGGCGGTGAAGGTGAGCGGTTCGGCATGGCGGATCGGCTCACGGCCCTCACCCGCGTCTTCCCAGGCGGCGATGTGGGCGAAACGGCTGTCGTCGCGCTGGGCCTCGCCGTCGGGCGTCTGGTGCTCCTCGCGGAAGTGGGCGCCGCAGGATTCCTCCCGGGCCAGAGCATCGCGCAGCATCAGCTGGGCCAGGCCAAAGAAATCAGCCACCCGCAGCGCCTTCTCCAGCTCCGGATTGGGCCCCTCGGCCGCCCCGGGCACGCGCAACTCGCCATGGAAGCGCTCCTCCAGCGCCGCCACCTCGGCCAGGCCGGCCCGCAGGCCGCCAGCCGTGCGGCTGATGCCGCAGTGCTCGAGCATCAGCGCCCCCAGCTTACGGTGGAAGCTGTCCACCGGGCGGTCGCCCTGAATGGCCACCAGGCCGTCGATGCGGGCCTGGGCGCGGGCACGGGCCTCGCGGCAGGCCGGATGGTCGGCAGCGATCGCCGGGGTGGGATGGCCCGCCAGCCAGGCGGTGACGGTGGCCGGGGCGATGAAATAGCCGTCGGCCAGGCCCTGCATCAGGGCGCTGGCCCCAAGGCGGTTGGCGCCGTGCTCGGAATAATTGGCCTCCCCCAGCACGAACAGCCCCGGCACCGAACTCATCAGCTGATAGTCGACCCACAAGCCACCCATCGTGTAGTGGGGAGCCGGGTAGATGCGCAGCGGCACGGCGTAGGGGTCGTCGCCGCTGATGCGCGCATACATCTCCAGCAGGTTGCCGTAGCGCTGCTCGATCACCCCGCGCCCCTGCTCGGCGATGGCGTCCCGCAGGTCGAGGTACACCGAGCGGCCGCCGGGTCCCACGCCGTGGCCGGCGTTGCAGAGCTCGCGGGCGCGGCGGGAGGCCAGGTCGCGGGGCGCCATGTTGCCGTAGCGGGGATAGAGGCGCTCGAGGAAGTAGTCGCGCTCGGCCTGGGGGATCTGCTCGGGGGCGCGGTTGTCGCCGGCGATCGCCGGCAGCCAGATGCGGCCATCGTTGCGCAGGCTCTCGCTCATCAGCGTGAGCTTGCTCTGACCCGGATCGCCACTGGGGATGCAGGTGGGGTGAATCTGGGTGAAGCAGGGGTTGGCCAGCAGCGCCCCCTGGCGGTGGGCGCGCCAGATCGCCGTGGCGTTGGATTTGAGCGCATTCGTCGACAGGAAGAACACGTTGCTGTAGCCGCCGGTGGCCAGCAGCACCGCCTGGGCGGTGTGCACCTCCAGTGCCCCCGTGAGCAGGTGGCGGGCCACCACGCCCCGGGCCACCCCATCCACCGTGACCAGCTCCAGCATGTCGCGGCGGGGCAGCAGGGTGATGCGCCCGGCCGCCACCTGGCGCAGCAGGGCCGCCGTGGCGCCATAGAGCAGCTGCTGACCGGTCTGGCCGCGGGCGTAGAAGGTGCGGCTCACCAGCGCCCCGCCGAAGCTGCGGCTGGCCAGGGTGCCGCCGTACTCGCGGGCGAAGGGCACCCCCTGGGCCACGCATTGATCGATGATGCCGCTGCTCAGTTCGGCCAGGCGCATGCAGCCGGCCTCGCGGGCGCGGAAGTCGCCGCCGCGCAGGGTGTCGGCGAACAGGCGCTCGATGCTGTCGCCGTCGGCGGCGTAGTTCTTGGCGGCGTTGATGCCCCCCTGGGCCGCCACCGAGTGGGCCCGCCGCGGGCTGTCGTGATACGTGAGCACCGTCACCCGGTAGCCCTGCTCAGCCAGGGTGGCGGCCGCCGAGGCCCCGGCCAGCCCTGTGCCCACCACCAGCACCTGCAGCTGGCGCTTGCGCAGCGGACTGATCAGCGGCAGCTCGGCGCGGGTGCGGCGCCAGGCGTCGGCGATCGGCCCGGCGGGCAGGCGCGGATCGGGCCGGCCGGCCATCAGAACGCCCCCCCGGCCGGCAGGGCCAGGGCGAGGGTCACCGCCAGGAAGCCGCCGCCCACCAGCAGCGCCAGCAAGCGGGCGGCGGCGCGGATGGCACTGGCGTTGGCCGGCTGCAGCAGCCCCAGGCTGCGGTGGGCCGCCTCGCCGCCGTGGAACAGATGCAGGGCCAGCGCCAGGGGCGCCGCCAAGTAGAGCACCAGGCTCCAGGGGCTGGCCAGCACTGCCGCCAATGCCGCCAGCTCAGCGCCCGCCGCCGGCCGGGGCCAGCGCAGCTGGGCCAGGTGCAGCGCCAGAAACAGCAGCAGCAGCAGCCCGCCGGCCACCTGACTGCGGGCGGCCAGGGCTGCCAGGGGGGCCAGCGGGCCCGTGCGGCGGCTGCGCAGCTGGGGCCGGGGCGCGCCGGCAGCGCGGCGGTTGAGCACGGCCCGCAGCAGGCTCAGGCCCAGGTGCACCAGCGCCACCGCCAGCAGCGCCAGCTCAGCGACCGGCAGCCAGGCGCTGCGGTGCAGGGCGGCGGCATAGGCCTCAAAGCGCGGCGGCGCCAGCGGCGCCAGGGCCACCCCCGCCAGGTGCAGCAGCAGAAAGACCACCAGCAGCAGGCCGCTGGCGGCTGAAGCGGGGCGCAGCCAGGCGCCACTGCCGGACTGCCAGGCCTTGCCGTTGTGAGCCTGCGTCTGCACCCTGGCCGCCCAGCCGTGAATCCGCTGCTCATCGTATAGAGAGGGCCTGGGGATCGCCCGCGGCGGGATTTCAGCGCGGCCGGGGTTCGCAGTGGCGCGCGGGGGCCTGGCCCTGCTGCCAGCTGGCCCGCTCCCCTTTCACCCAGAAGCTCTGCGCCCCATCGCTGTAGCGGGCACCGCTGGCACTCACGGCCTGGGGCAGGCGCGTCGCCCCCTCCCCCTCCAGCAGCACCACGGCGCTAGGGGTGCCATTGAAGAAGAACGCGGTGACCGCACTGGCATCGAAGCGGCCCTTGCAGAGGTAGTCGGCGCGGAGGCCGGGCTCGGCGCGCACCAGGCGAGGGGCGGCGGCAAGCAAAAGCACCCCCAGCAGCACGGGACGCACCAGCACCGCCCGGCCACGCAGCCGGCGAGCCGGGCCCGAAGGGCCGCCCCCAGGGGCGATTGCCTGCACCATGACCAACCCCCACACCAGAGACCCACACAGCAGAGCAGCCGTCGCCCACACCGGCAAGCCACGGGCAACAGACCGCGACCGGCGAGCACCCCAACCACTCCCTTTGTAGTACAGGCATACTATTGGCGGTGTCGGAGGTGGCGATGGCGCTGAGGGCAGCGGGGCAGCCGGAACAACTGGGGCAGCCGGAACAGCCGGAAGCGGGAACGGGCGCGGGCGGCGGGCGGATCAGTGGGTGGCCCGTGCCGCGAGCGGCGGTACTCGCAGCCCTGGCCGGTGCGGCGGATGCGGAGCGGCCCGGCGGGCGCCGGCTGCTGCCCCTGGCCGGCACGGCGGTGGCGGCGGGCTTCCCCAGCCCCGCCGACGACTACATCGAGAGCCGCATCGACCTCAACGACGTGCTGATCCGCCACCCCAGCAGCACCTTCTTCCTGCGGGTGAGCGGCGATTCGATGCGCGATGCCGGCATCCTCGACGGCGACCTGCTGGTGGTGGACCGGGCGATCGAACCCCGTGCCGGCCGGGTGGTGGTGGCGGTGCTCGAGGGGGCCTTCACGCTCAAATACCTCAATCGCCACCAGGGGCGCTGGCGGCTGGAGGCGGCCCATCCCGACTACCCACCGCTGGAGCTGGCCGAGCGCGACGACGCCCGCATCTGGGGGGTGGCCATCCACGCCATCCACAGCCTCTGATGGGCGGTGCGACGAGCGGTCGCCAGGCCAGCAGCCGGGAGGCGGTGGTGCTGATCGACGGCAACAACTTCTACGCCTCCTGCGAGGCGGTGGTGGACCCGGCCGTGATCGGCCGGCCGCTGGTGGTGCTCTCCAACAACGACGGCTGCATCGTCTCGCGCAGCGCCGAGGCCCGCGCCCTCGGCATCCGCATGGGCCAGCCCTATTTCCAGGTGCAGCGCCAGCTGGAGCGGCTGGGGGTGATCGTGCGGAGCTCCAACTACGCCCTCTACGCCGACATGAGCCAGCGGCTGATGACCGTGCTGGAGGAGTGGGTGGAGGCGCTGGAGATCTATTCGATCGACGAGGCCTTCGGCCTGCTGCAGCGGCCCCGCCGGACCCGTGGCGAAGGCAGTGACGCCAGCAGCCGCGACCTCACGGCCTGGGGCCATGACCTGCGCCGCGACGTGCGCCGGCGCCTCGGACTGCCGGTGGCGGTGGGGATCGCCCCCACCAAGGTGCTGGCCAAGCTGGCCAACAAGTGGGCCAAATCAGCGCCGGCGGGCGGCGGCACCCCACTGGCGGTGTTCGACCTGGGCGCCTGCCCCAGCGGACAGGCCGAGGCGGTGCTGGCGGCCACCGCCATCGAAGACGTGTGGGGGATCGGCAAAAAGCTGGCGCGCTGGTGCCGGCTGCGAGGCGTGGCCCACGCCCTCGCCCTGCGCGATCTGCCGACGGGCGAGCTGCGCCAGCGCTGTGGCGTGGTGGGAGTGCGGCTGCAGCAGGAACTGCGGGGCCATGGCTGCCTGCCGCTGGAGCTCGTGCCGCCGGCCAAGCGCGAAACCTGCGTGAGCCGCAGCTTCAGCACCCCGATCGACAACCGGGAGCACCTCAGGGAAGCGGTGGCCACCTACACGAGCCGGGCAGCGGAGAAGCTGCGGCGCCAGGGGCAGCGGGCGGGGGCACTCACGGTGTTCGTGCGCAGCAGCCCCTTCAACGGCACCAGCTTCTATGCCAACGCCGCCACGGTGCGGCTGCCGGTCGCCAGCGACGACACCGCCGTGCTGCTGGCGGCTGCCCTGCCCCTGGCCCAGGCCCTGTTCAAGCCCCACAAGCCCCTGCAGAAGGCCGGGGTGGTGCTGCAGGAGCTCTGCGACGGAGCCACCCTGCAACACCACCTGCTGGCCCCCCTGCCACCGGAGCAGCAGCAGCGGCGCAGCGCCCTGATGGCCACGATCGACCGGCTCAACCGCCACTACGGCAGCGGCACGGTGCAGTGGGCCGCCTGCGGCCTGCAATCGCCCTGGCGCATGCGCCGCAGCCGCCTGTCGCGGGCGGCCACCACCCGCCTGGCCGACCTGCCGGTGGTATGGGCCAGGCTGGAGGGATAGCTAGCTGTGCTGCAGCAGCTGCAGGCTGGCCTGGCGCTGGCTGAGCAGCAGCACCAGGCGCTCGCCGGCCCCCACCAGCCCGGTCTGGCGGCGGAGCTGCTCGGCCTGCACCAGGGCCAGGCCACAGGTCTCCACCAGCAGCAAGGGGAGCGTGGCGGCCGTGCCGTGCATGGCCTGCAGATCCAGGGCCTGCTGCACGGCCCGTTGGCTGCGCTCCAACCCCAGGCGCTCCACCAGCGACGGCCAGAGGTCATTCACCGGCGCAAATCGGGCCAGATCGAGGCGGGGGTCAGGCATCCGGGTGTCGCTCCTCAGGCCAACGGCAGATCGGCCAGGGCCGATTCGATCATCGCCGCGGTCACCGGAATGGTTTCCAGGGCATCGGCATTGTCGAGAAAGGCCTCAAAGGAGGCATAGCGGCGCACGCAGGGGTCGGCGCCGGGGACAGCACAGGCAGCAGCCCAGTCGCCATCGTCGGGCCGCACCACGGCGTAGGCCTGCAGGGCCTCCTCCAGATCGGCTCCGTCACCGATGCCGTCGCCATGCCACACCACCTCGAAGAACTGCATGGCCGCGCCGATACGGACCCCACGATGGCAGCGGGCCGGGCGGGTGGCTGCAGCCGGACGCGCCCTCAGGCACCGAGCGCCGTGCCATAGCCGGCGCGGCGCTGGGCATCGAGGTCCTGCAGGTAGCGGCGCTCGCTGTAGTAGAGCTCCTGAAAGCGGAGGGCATCGCCGTTCAGCTCGGCGAACAGGGCATCAATGCGCTGCTCCATGTCACCGACCGGCAACAGATCGCCCACGGGCACCAGCCCATCGGCCGACGGATCGCGCGGTTGCTGATCTGGCTGCTGCTCCTCCTCCAGCAACTGGGCGATGCAGCGCTCCAGGGTGGTGAGCCGCTGGCTGCTCCAGGCGTCGAGCAGGTGGCGGCAGCGCTTGAGACTGCGCTGGCGCTCCAGGGTGGCCGCGGCACCGCGGAGCTGCAGAAGGGGTTCCCCAAGATGCAGCCGCTGCAGCTCACTGGGCTCGAGCAGGGGGGTGAGACGGGTGAGCAGGCTGCTCTCCTCCAGCACCAGCTGATCGGCCAGCAGACGCGGCAGATCGAGATCGGCCAGCTCATGGCCCGGATCCTGCCCGCGACTGATCGCCTCCAGCCGACCGACGCCGAGGTTGTCCTCCTCCAGGGCACTGATGGCCGCCCAGAGCTGGCGGTGGTGCACCAGGGCGAAATCATCGAGCTCGCGCTGGCGCAGCTCGGCCCGGATCGCACCGCGATGGGTCGGGCAGTGGAGGTAGAGCCGCAGCAGTTCCGCCTCGGCCCGCTCCCGCAGACCGGCCTCACCGGGCTGCTCCCACTTCTGGGAGCGGCCGTGCCAGCGCTGGCCCTTCACCTGCTGGCGCAGGTCGTCCTCCAACTGCAGCGCCAGGCGGGCCTGCCCGCCGCTGAGGCGCTCGGCCACCTGCTGGAGGTAGCGGCTGCGCACGGCGCTCTGGGGCAACTTGCCCAGCAGCGCCACCAGGGCCGTGACGGCCTGCTGAAACTGATCGGCCCGGCTCAGGTCGCGGCCGGCCAGCACCTGGTCGATCTGCCAATCGAGCCAGAGGGGCGCCTGGTCGAGCAGAGCGCGGTAGTCACCGGCCCCCCGCTCCTTGAGGAACTCGTCGGGGTCCTTACCCGCCGGCAGGTGCAGCACCCGCAGCTCCAGCTGGCCTTGCAGCGCCAACTGCTCCACCTCGCCGATCGCCCGCTGGGCCGCCCGCACGCCGGCACCGTCGGCGTCGAAGTTGAGGATCAACCGGCGGCTGTCACTGCAGCGGCAGAGCTGGGTGATCTGCTGGCTGCTCAGCGCCGTGCCCAGGGCCGCCACCGCATTGGTGATCCCAGCCGCATGCAGGGCAATCACATCGAAGTAGCCCTCCACCACCACCGCCCGGTCGTCGCGGCGGATGGCATCGGCGGCCCGATCGAGGCCGAAGAGGTGCTTGCCCTTCTCGAACACCTCCGTTTCCGGGGAGTTGAGGTATTTGGGCTCGCCCCCATCCAGGCTGCGGCCGCCGAAACCGATCACCCGACCCTGGCGGTCGCGGATCGGCACCATCACCCGGCCGCGGAAGCGGTCGTAGTAGCCCTCACCTCCCTTGCGCGGCACCACCAGGCCGGCCGCCTCCAGCAGGGCGGGCTCCAGGCCATGGGCCTGGCCCAGATGCTGCAGCAGCCCATCCCAGCGGTCGGGGGCAAAGCCCAGCTCGAAGGCCTCGAGGGTGGTGTCCTTCAAGCCCCTCGGCCCACGCAGGTAGGCCAGGGCCGCCGCCCCCTCGGGGGCCCGCAGCTGGCTGCGGAACCAGCCGGACGCCAGGGTGAGCACCTTCTGCAGCTGCTCACGGCGGGAGAGCTGCTTGCGCAGGCGCTCCTGCTGGGGCCCGTCGAGGGTCTCCACCGGCAGCTGGTATTTGCGCGCCAGCTCCAGCACCACATCGCTGAAGCTCTGGCGCTGCAGCTCCATCAGGAACTTGATGGCGTTGCCACCGGCCCCGCAGGAGAAGCAGTAATAGAACTGCTTGGCGGGCGACACCGTCATCGACGGCGACTTGTCGTCGTGGAAGGGGCAGATCCCCACAAACTCCCGCCCCTTCTTCTTGAGCACCACGTGCTCGCCAACCACATCGACGATGTCGGCCCGCTCCTTCACGGCCTCGATCGTGCGCGGATGCAGGCGGGGCAGGCTCAAGGGAACGGGGGGAGCGAGGGCGGCAGGGGGACGGACCGGCCTGAATTCTGGCGCCAGTGGCCTCCACCATCGGGCAGCATGCGCACCCCTGCCCACTGCGCCGTTGCCAGCCGCACCGTTGGGTTCCCCGGAGCCACAGATCCTGGGGCAGGGACTGAGCCGCCGGGGGCCGGTGCTGGCGATGGTGGCCAGTGCCCTGAGCTTTTCGCTGATGGGCGTCTGCGTGAAGCAGGTGGGGGGGCGGATTCCCGCCGCCGAGGTGGTGCTCGCCCGCGCTCTGGTGAGCGTGGCCCTGAGCTGGTGGCTGCTGAGGCGGCAGGGCATTCACCCCTGGGGCCAGCGCCGGGGGCTGCTGATCTGGCGGGGCGCGATCGGCAGCGTGGCCCTGCTCTGCGTCTACATCGCCCTGGCGGAGCTGCCCCTGGCCTCGGCGACGGTGCTCCAGTACCTCTACCCCACCTTCACCGCCTTGCTGGCCTGGCTGATGCTGGGGGAGCGGATCGGCCGGCGGGTGCTGCTGGCGGTGGCGGTGGGCTGGGCCGGGGTGCTGCTGGTGGCCCGGCCGGCCCAGCTGCTCGGGGGGCCGACCCCCCTGGCCGGCGGCGCTGTGCTGATCGGGGTGGCGGGGGCCCTGTGCACCGCCCTGGCCTACGTGAGCGTGCGCTCCCTCGCCCGCAGCGAGCACCCCCTGGTGATCGTGTTCTATTTCCCGCTGGTGGCGGTGCCGATGAGCCTGCCGCTGGTGCTGCTCAACCCGGTGCTGCCGACGGTCACCGAGGTGCTCTGGCTGCTCGGGGTGGGGGTGTTCACCCAGCTGGGGCAGGTGACCCTCACCCACAGCCTCACGGCCCTGCCGGCGGCCAGGGCCACGGCCATCAGCTATGTGCAGGTGGTGTTCGCAGGCCTGTGGGGATGGTGGATCTTCGGCGAGGGCATCGACGCCGCCACGGTGGCCGGAGCCACCCTGGTGCTGATCGCCACCTTGATCAGCCTGGCAGGGGCAAAGGGTCGGTGATCCATTCCTGCTGGAGCCCGTCCGTGCTCGGGCTCGGCCTGGCCAGCCGCCAGCTCTCGCCACGGGCACCGCGCTGGAGATAGAGCTCGAAGGGACTGTCGACGCGGATGGGATCCCCCGGCAGGCGCCAGTCGAATTGCCCGGCCAGTCGCCAGCCGCGGGCGTCACCGATGGTCAGGGCCTCCTGCTCGGCCACGCGCACCCGGCTCACCTCAGGCTGGCCGCCGGCCTCCAGGGCCAGGGCCTGGGCAATGGCGCCCTGGGTGAGCTGGATCTGCAGAGCCAGGGCCTGGAGCAGCACGGATCGGGGGGGCTGGCCCGGGCCACCGCAGGCGCTGAGCGGCAGCAGCAGCAGCAGGATCAACAACAGGGCCGGGATGCGGCCGAGCCAACCCCACAGGCGGCCAGGGGGAGGGGCGGCTTGGGTGGACGGAGCGGGCAGCATGGGGGCAATCAGACTGTTGCCCATGATCGGCTGGCTGCAGGGCGAACTCGCCGATCCATGGCAGCAGGACAAGCGCTGCGGCCTGTTGGTGGTGTGCCAGGGGGTGGGCTATGAGGTGCAGGTGAGCCCGCGCCAGTGGCAGCGGCTGCCCGCGCCTGGGCAGCCGCTGGCCCTGCACATCCACCAGGTGGTGCGCGAGGACGGCTGGATCCTCTATGGCTTCGGCGAACGCCACGAGCGCGATCTCTTCCGCGAGCTGGTGGCGGTGAGCGGGGTTGGCCCCCAGATGGCGCTGGGCCTGCTGGGCTGCCTGGAGCCAGGCGAGCTCGTGCAGGCGATCGTGCAGGCCGACCTGCGGCGGCTCTGCCAGGCCCCCGGGGTGGGCAAGCGCACGGCTGAACGCCTGGCTGTGGAGTTGCGCACCCGCCTGCAGCAGCGCTTTCTCGGGCAACTGCCCGGCGAAAGGGAGGGGGATAGGGCCCTCGCCCTGGCCAGCCCGCGCTTGCAGGACGATCAACGGGAGGAGGTGCAGCTGACCCTCTCAGCCCTGGGCTATGAGGCCCTGGAGGTGCACAGGGCCCTGCGGGCCGTGGCCGCCGAAGTCGGCGCCCAGGAGAGCGAGGGCTGGCCGGCGGAGGAGTGGATCCGGGCCTGCCTGCGCTGGTTGTCGCAACAGGTCGCCTGAGGGTTTCAGGCGTTCACGGTGGCGCAGTAAGGTGGATGTTTGCTGAACAGAAACCTGGGCTGGGCATCACCCGGGCTGTGTTTCATCCTTCCTCACCTCCATGCCGCTCACCACTACCAAGAAGCAGGACCTGATCAACACCCACCAGACCCACGGCACGGATACCGGTTCGGTGGAGGTGCAGGTGGCGATGCTCAGTGAGCGCATCAGCCAGCTCACCGGTCACCTGCAGCAGAACAAGCACGATTTCTCGTCGCGCCAGGGGCTGCTAAAGATGATCGGTCGCCGCAAGCGCCTGCTGGGCTACCTCAAGGGCATCAGCCAGGAGCGCTACAGCACCCTGATCGCCAAGCTCGGCATCCGGGGCTGAGCCCGCTCAGCCTGGTCTCCACCCATCCCAGACACCATGGCGGCCAAGGGCATCAAGCCAAAGACCGGCGACCAGGCAGGCAAACCAGGCGCCAAGGCCAGCAAGCCCGGTGGCAAGGCGGGCCAACCGGGCACCAAGCCAACCCGGCCCCAGCGCCAGCAGGTGATCCCCGAGGCCGTCGCCAACCGGATGGCCCGGCGCATTGCCATTGCCACGGGCATCCCCACGCTCCTGGGCATGGGGGTGTTTGTGGGCAGCTACCTGCTGGTGAGCCGGCAGATTCTCGACATCGCCCCAGGTGTCACCCTGGCCACCTCCGGGGGCTGCTTCCTGCTGGGGCTGGTGGGCCTCAGCTATGGCGTGCTCTCCGCCAGCTGGGAACCGCAGCCCGGCAGCCTCCTGGGCGGTGAGCAGATCGGCCTGAACATCTCCCGGCTGCGCGAGTCGGTGCGGGCCATGCGCCAGGGCAGGGGCGGCTGAACCAGCTCTGGCCCCCTCCGGTGGTGCGCTCAGGCCGCCAACAACGGCGAACTGATCCGGACCTTGAACTCAGCGGAACTGAGGGTGCTGACGGCAGCGCCCAGGTCGGCCACACAGAACTGGGGGCCCAGGCGCACGAATCGGGCCTGATCGCCCTGGCGCACCAGGGCCACCACAGGCACCCGCGATCCCGGCTCATCCTGGGGCGGACGGTGACGGTGCAGGCACTCGCGCAACCGGTGCTGAATGGCGATATCGGCCGCCTGCTCAGCAGCCAACTCCACCACCAGCAACTGCAGATCATCGATTGAGCGGCAGTCGTCAACGATCAGCTGCACCCGGTCATCGCGCCGGTCGACCGAGGCCCACACCAGCAGCCGCGCATCCACCATCAGGTGATCGGCGAGGCGGGCATAACTCTTGGGAAACACCACCGCCTCACAGCTGCCGGTGAGGTCCTCCAGCTGCAGCACGGCCATCCGGTCGCCCTTGCGAGTGGTGACCTGGCGCAGCTCCGGCACCATCACCACCGCGCTCACCTTGGCCTTGTCGGCGAGCTCGTCAAGGCTTCCCAGGGCGATGGGCGAGAGCAGTTTCACCTTGGGAGCCAGCTGCTTGAGGGGGTGGTCGGAGAGGTAAAAGCCGACCAGTTCCTTCTCCAGCCGCAGCTTCTCGGTGGGGGGATAGTCGGGAACGGGAGCGGCCTTGGGTGCCGTGCTGAGGGAGCCAGGCCCGGTGCCCCCCTGGGGTCCAGCATTGGCCTCGCCTGAGGGACCGCCGCCACCCAGGAGATCGAAGAGGTTGCCCTGACCACTGGCCCGGTCCTTGGCCCGGGAGCTGGCCCAGTCGAGCACCAGATCCAGATCCGCCATCAGCTGGGCCCGGTTCGCCCTGGGCTCAAGGGCATCGAGGGCGCCGGAGTGGATCAGGGCCTCCAGGGCACGGCGGTTGAGCTGCTGGCCAGGAATGCGGTCGCAGAGGTCGGCCAGGGAAGCGAAGGCCCCGTCACTCCGCCGCGACTCGATCAGCTGACGAATGGCACCCTCGCCAAGGTTGCGCACCGCCGAGAGGCCGAACAGGATGCGATCACCCACCGGGGTGAAGTCAATGCCTGACGCATTCACATCCGGCGGCATCACCTCGATGCCCATGGCATTGCAGTTGGCGATGTAGCGCTGAACCTTGGCTGAATCACCCGCATTCACCGTCAGCAGCGCCGCCATGTAGGCCACTGGGTAGTGGGCCTTGAGGTAGGCGGTCTGATAGGTCACCGCGCCGTAGGCGGTGGAATGGCTCTTGTTGAAGCAGTATTCGGCGAACAGCACCATCTGCTCGAACAGCCCCTCGGCCAGCTTCGGATCCACGCCCCGCTCGGTGGCGCCCTTCACGAAGATGCTCTGGTGTTTCTCCATCTCGCTCTTCTTCTTCTTGCCCATCGCCCGCCGCAACAGGTCGGCCTCACCGAGGGAATAGCCGGCCAGATCCTGCGCAATGCGCATGATCTGCTCCTGATACACCATGATCCCGTAGGTCTCCTTCAGGATCGGCTGCAGCTTCTCGTGGGCGAAGTCGATCGCCTCGCGGCCGTGCTTGCGGTTGATGAACTTGGGAATCAGGCCCGCATCGAGAGGACCGGGGCGATACAGCGCCAGGATCGAAGAGATGTCTTCCAGGGAGGAGGGCTTGAGGTCACGCACGATCTGGCGCATGCCGCTGGATTCCAGCTGAAAGATGCCCTCCAGATCACCGCGGGCCAGCAGGCCATAGGTGCCGGGATCATCCAGGGGCAGGGCATCAGGATCCACCGCTTCTCCGGTGCTCTCCTTCACCAGATCGATGGTCTTGTCGATCATGGTGAGGTTTTTCAGCCCCAGGAAGTCCATCTTCAGCAGGCCCATCGACTCCACGTCTTCCATGAAGTACTGGGTGATCACCTGGCCATCGTTGTTGCGCTGCAGCGGCACCACCTCATCGAGGGGATCGGCTGCGATGACCACACCGGCGGCATGCACGCCGAAGGTCTTGTTGGTGCCCTCGATCCGCATCGCCATGTCGACCCAGCGCTTCACCACCGGATCGTTCTGGTATTTCTCGCGGAATTCGGGAGCCGGCGACTCCTCACCGATCATCTCCTTGAGCTTGGCCGGCTTGCCGCGCACCACCGGGATCAATTTGGCCAGCCGGTCGGCATCGCCATAGGGAATATCCAGCACGCGGGCCACATCCTTGAGCACCGCCTTTGAGGTCATGCGGTTGAAGGTGATGATCTGGGCCACCTTGTCTTCGCCGTAGCGCTGGGTGACGTAGTCGATCACCTCACCGCGGCGCTCGATGCAGAAGTCGGTGTCGATATCAGGCATCGACTTCCGCTCCGGGTTGAGAAAACGCTCGAACAACAGGCCGTTGGTGACGGGATCGATGTTGGTGATGCCCAGGGCGTAGGCCACCAGGGAGCCTGCCGCCGAACCCCGGCCCGGACCCACCGGAATTCCGCTGTCACGGGCGAAGCGGATGTAGTCCCACACCACCAGGAAGTAGGTGGGGAACCCCATCTGCTCCATCACCTGCAGCTCAAACTCCAGCCGTTCGCCATAGGTGGCATCAAAGGCGGCGTCCTCGGCCAATCCCAGCCGGGCGCGCAGGCCCTGCTCGCTCACCTCGCGCAGATAGCTCACCGGCGTGTGCCCGTCGGGGATCGGGAACCGGGGCATCTGGTAGCGCCCGAGGATGTCGTAGTCCTCCACCTTCTCCGCGACCCGGGCGGTGTTGGCCACCGCCCGCTCGACCACATCGCGCTCCAGGTGGTCGCCAAAGAGCTGCAGCATCTCGGCCTCGCTCTTGATGTATTCGGTGCCCGTGTAGCGCAGGCGCTTCTCGTCGCTGATCAGCTTGCCGGTGAGCACGCACAACAGGGCGTCGTGGGCCTCCACATCGCCCACGCTGAGGTAGTGGGCGTCGTTGGTGGCGATCAGCTCGATCCCCAGCTCGGTTCCGATCTCTGCGATGCCCGTGTTGACGATCCGGTCTTCGATGCCGCCGTGGTCCTGGATCTCCAGGTAGAAGTCGTCACCGAACACCCGCTGGTACCAGCGCGCCACCTCCCGGGCCGCATCGGGCCGACCCCGCAGAATCGCCTGGGGAATCTCACCGCCCAGGCAGGCGGTGGCCACGATCAGCCCCTCGCTGTGGGCCTCCAGGGTGGCTTTGTCGATGCAGGCCCGGGCAAAGATCCCCCGGCCGCGCATGCCGCGCAGGTGGCTGATGCTGGTGAGCTTCACCAGGTTGCGGTAGCCCACCGCGTTCTTGGCCAGCACCACCAGGTGGTAGCGGCGCTCCTTCTTGGGCGGGTTGGGGTCATCCAACGAGCCGTTGATGACATACATCTCGTTGCCGATGATCGGCTTGATGCCCGCCTTGCTGCAGAGCTTGAGCAGCTCGATGGCGCCGTACATGACGCCGTGGTCGGTGAGAGCCAGGGCCGGCATGCCCAGCTCCACCGCCCGCTCCACCATCGCCGGCAACTGGCTGGCCCCATCCAGGAGGCTGTAGTCGCTGTGGTTGTGGAGGGGAACGAAGGCCACCGGTAGCGGCGAAGAGGCCTTCACCTTAGGCGGCGCACGCCAGATGTGGTGCCGGTCCGGCTCAGGGCACCAGGGCCGCCGCCGGCCTGGCGGCCATCACCTGGGCCGCCTGCTCGTAGTGGTGCGCCACCTGCAGCAGCCGCTCCTCCTGCAGCACGCCGGTGATCAGCTGCACGCCGATCGGCAGGCCCTGCTGATCGAAGCCACAGGGCACGGAGATCGCGGGCAGGCCGGCCATGTTGGCCGGAATCGTGAGCAGATCGGCCAGGTACATGGCCAGGGGGTCTTCGCTGTGGGCCCCGAAGCGGAAGGCGGTGGTGGGCGAGGTGGGGGTGAGCAGCACGTCCACCGTCTCGAAGGCCCGGTCGAAATCGCGGCGGATCAGGGTGCGCACCTGCTGGGCCTTCTTGTAGTAGGCATCGACGTAGCCGGCCGACAGGGCATAGGTGCCGATCAGGATGCGCCGCTGCACCTCGTCGCCGAAGCCCTCGGCGCGGCTACGGGCGGTCATCTCCGCCAGGCTGGCGGCCCCTTCGGCCCGGTAGCCGTACTTCACGCCGTCGTAGCGGGCCAGGTTGGCGCTCGCCTCCGAGGGGGCGATCACGTAATAGGTGGCGATGCCGTCGTTGAAGCGGGGGCAGCTCACGTCGACCAGCTCGCAGCCCAGGGCCTGGAGCTGCTCAGCGGCGGCCAACACCGAGGCCTTCACCGCAGGATCGAGCCCCTCGGCCTCAAAGCACTCGCGCACGATGCCCACCCGCAGGCCGGCCACAGGCTGCTGCAGGGCGGCCCGGTAGTCGGGCACTGGGGCCTTGAGGCAGGTGGAATCCCTTGGATCTTCGCCGGCGATCACCTGGAGCAGCTCGGCCGCGTCGGCCACCGAGGTGGTGAACGGGCCCACCTGATCCAGGGAACTGGCAAAGGCCACCAGGCCCCAGCGGCTCACGCGGCCATAGGTGGGCTTGAGCCCCACCACGCCGCAGAAGCTGGCGGGCTGGCGGATGGAGCCGCCGGTGTCGGAACCGAGGGATCCCAGGCATTCGCCGGCGGCCACCGCGGCGGCACTGCCACCGGAGCTGCCGCCGGGCACCCGCTCCGGATCCCAGGGGTTGCAGCTGGGGCCGAAATAGGAGGTCTCGGTGGAGCTGCCCATGGCGAACTCATCGAGATTGGTCTTGCCCAGCAGCACGGCGCCGGCCTGCCAGAGGCGCTCCGTGACGGTGCTCTCGTAGGGGGGCACGAAGCTCTCCAGCATGCGGCTGGAGCAGGTGGTGCGGATGCCCTGGGTGCAGAGGTTGTCCTTGATCGACAGAGGAATACCGGCAAGGGGGGGGAGCGACTCCCCGGCTGCACGGGCGGCGTCGATGCGATCGGCATCGGCGCGGGCCCGCTCTGCGGTCACCTCCAGAAAGGCATGAACCGTGGAATCGACCGCTTCGATGCGGGCCAGGTGGTGGTCAGTGAGCTCGCGGGCGGAAATCTCACCCCGCTCGAGTTGCCCACGCCATTCGGCGATCCCCATCCACCTGGTTGCCAGCTGGGTTGGACGCTATCAGCCGGGCGCCGCCCGGGATGAATGGCCTACTCCGCCTCGGTGAGAGGCTCACCGCGGCGGGTACGCACCAGTTCATGCTCCAGGCCGGTCGGGGATTCGGCCCGCAGATCATCCAGAAAAGCCGGAAGAGCGGCCTCCAGGGTGCTGCGGCGCACGAAGGGACCGAACCAGTAGGTGACGGCTGGTGCCTGCGTGCGAACCCGCGCCCACCAGGCCAGGCCCAATCCGTTGGCGCAACGGCGCACGGGCCAGAGCAGGGGATTCATGAACCAGGAACCGTCACCCAACCATTGTGCCCGTAATCGGGGTGCCGCACCGCCGTTTGCATCAGAGCTGCACGTCACCTTGGAAGCTCGGATCGGGGCTGGCCGCCAGACCGAGCTCAATCACCGGGGGCGCGGGGCTCCCCACCGCTGCCTCTGGCGGTTGCTCGTGGGAAACCACAGGCGGCACAGGAGCTGGATCCGGGATCGGGAGGACCAGCTCCTCCGGCTCAGCTCCAAGCTCAGGCCCTGGGACATCTGCATCGCAAAGGGAGACGCCGTCGGCTGGCGCCGGATCGTGAACCGCGGGGACGGCCCTCTCCAGATCGGCGGCCCACCCATCTGCCTCAGGAGCAGGAGGTGCCGCTGGATCCAATCCGCTCGCCCCCAGGTCGACCGGAGCGGGCAGGGGGGTGGGCAGCTGGGGGCGCACGATGCGGGGAGCGGGGTCTCCGCCCCGCAGACCCTTCATCCAGCCCCGGCGGGCCACCTCGTAGAGCAAAAGCGCCGTGGCCACCGAGGCGTTCAGGCTGGGGGTCGCCCCGCGCAGGGGGATGCTCACGAGCTGGTCACAGTGCTTGCGCGTGAGCATCGAGAGGCCGTCGCCCTCCGAGCCGGTGACGATCACCAGAGGCCCATCGAGATCGACCTGTTCAAGGCTGACGCTGCCCTCAGCTGCCAGGCCCACCACCCGATAGCCCTCCTGCTTGAGGCTGTCGAGGGCGCGGTTGAGATTGACGACGCGGGCCACCGGCAGATGCTCCAGGGCACCGGCCGCCACCTTGGCCACGGAACCGGTGAGGCCGGCACTGCGGCGCTGGGGCAGCACCAGACCATGGGCACCCAGGGCTTCGGCGCTGCGGGCAATGGCGCCGAGGTTGTGGGGGTCGGTGATGCCATCGAGAGCCATCAACAGGGGCGGCTCACCGATCGCCCGGCAACCGTCGATCAGGCTGGCCAGGTCGAGGGTGTCGGCTGCCGCCGCCTGCAGCACGATGCCCTGATGCACGGCGCCTTCGGTGAGCTGGCCCAGGCGCGCCCAGGTGACCTCCTCCACGAGCACCCCGGAAGCCTTGGCCTCCCGCAGCAGCTGGAGGAATTTGGGACTGAAGCGCATCTCGGGGGTGCACCAGATGCGGTGCACCGGACGGCCGCTTTCGAGGGCCGCCAGGGCAGCGTGGCGCCCCCAGATCAGATCGCTGGGCTGGGTCTCATCGCTGTGGACCCCCTGCAGCGGCCCGTCGGCAGCCGGGCGCTCGGGTACGGAGCGGAAGACGGGACGGGAGGGGATGGTGCGGCCCGGACGGAGGCCATCCCGGGAGCGCCCCTCAAAACGACCACCGGGCGTACGGCTGCCTGCCGGACGGCCGCCATAGGCGCGGCTGCCCTCCGGACGGCTGCCCCCAAAGCGGCGACCTTCAAACCGGCCGCCCTCAGGCCTGCCGCCCTCAAAGCGGGCACCGTCGGAGCGACCGCCTTCGAAGCGACCGCCTTCCGAGCGAGCGCCCTCAAAGCGGCTGCCGGCACCGCGGGGACCCTCAAAACGGGACCCTTCCGGCCGGGGCCCATCAAAGCGCGCCCCGCGCTCAGGACGCCGACCCGTGGGCCGGCCCCCGTCATCCCGGCGTGGAGCAGGACGGCGGCCGAAGCTGCCGCGCTCCGGAGGGCGCCCCCGATCGGAACGGTCGTCGTCGCGGCTGCGGCTCCCATCCCGGTCCCGACCGCCGGAGCCCGCCGGTCGCGAAGGCCTGCGCCCCCCGGATCCCGCCCACTTGTCGGGGCGGCGTTCAAAGCGAGGGCTCATGGCAGGACCTTTGGTTATGGATCGTTCTCCTCCAAGTGATCTAGCAGCTCGACCAACCGAGGAGGGTCGTGGAGGAAAAGCCAGCCGAGCAACGTCTCGAAAGCGGTGGCCAGGCCGTAGGCGGCCGCATCCCCCTGGCGGGGACCCCGACCCGCCCGGTTGCGGCCGCGGCGCACCAGGTCGATCTCAGCTGGCGACAGGAGAGATTCGAGGCGGCCAAGGGCCTCGGCCTGGGCATCAGCCCGCACCGCGGCGACCACCTGACCATGGAGATCGTGGGATCGGCCAGGTTCATTGCAGCGGCGCAGGCGCTGATGCAGCTCCCAGACGGCGTCCCCCAGCCAGGCGAGCTGCAGGGCGCCGAGCTCGGTGGTGGGGGGACGGGCCGTGAGCCCGGCGAGCCAGGCGCTGGGCTCAGGCCGCGAGCGTGCCAAGAGCCGTCTCGAGGTCAGGCTGAAGGTGGAGAAACTCCTCGAGCCGCACCAATTTCACGGTCTGCACCACCCGGGCATTGCCCACCACCAGGAACTGCTGGCCGTCGGTGTTGCACTGCTTGGCCAGCTGCACTAGGGCGCCGAGCCCGGAGGAATCGAGAAAGTCGATGTGGGTGAGATCAATCAACAGGGGTTGACCAGCACTGCGATGGGCAGCGATGAACTCCCCGAACTGCTTGTCGGAGTAGGCATCGAGCTGGCCGGTGAACCGGAACAGCTGGCAGCGCGCCTTCTGCTCGAACCCCCCGCGCAGGGACACCGTCAGTCGCTGCAGGTCGTTGATGGCTCTCGTCCCCACTGTGGATCTGGGCCGAAGTGTAGGAAGAGTCACCAAACGTGCAGCGGGACCAGGAGAAAGGCTGGAAATCCGAAACAGACCCGTTCAGCCGCTGCCGTGACAGAGACAGCGACCAGGATCCAGGTCAGCGGCGGGCCGCCATCAGGGCCGTGAAGCGGGCGAAATGGTGGTCGGCGTCATGGGGGCCGGGGCTGGCTTCAGGGTGATACTGCACCCCGAAGACAGGGCGGTCGCGCAGGGCGAGGGCCGCCACGGTGCGGTCGTTCAGGTTGAGGTGGGTGATGGCCACCTGATCGGCCGGCAGGGAGTCGGCGTCAATGGCGAAGCCGTGGTTCTGGCTGGTGATCTCCACCGCCCCGGGGCTGCCGCAGGGGTGATTGAGTCCCCGATGGCCATAGCCGAGCTTGAAGGTGCGACCACCCAGGGCCAGCCCCAGGATCTGGTGGCCCAGGCAGATTCCGAAGAGGGGAAGGTCCGGCTGCTGCAGCAGGTCCCGGGCCAGGGCGATGCCATCGGCAACCGCGGCGGGATCTCCGGGGCCATTGGAAAGAAACACCCCCTCCGGCTGGTGAGCGAGCACCTGGTCGAGGCTGGCGTCGGCTGGCAGCACGGTGACGTGGCACCCGTGGGCCACCAGGCGGTCGAGGATCGCCCGCTTGATGCCGAAATCGATCGCCACCACCCGGTAGGGCCGCTCCGGGCTGGCCTGGAGACGGGTATCGAAGCCAGCGGCGCAGGGCGTCTCCCAGGTGTAGGGGGTGGCGGTGCTCACCTGGGCGGCCAGATTGAGGCCCTGCATCGAGGGGGCCGTGCGCACCTGCTCCAGCAGAGCGACCGGGGCTGTGCCATCGGTGCTGATCGCACCGTTGATCGCCCCGCCCTCGCGCAGGTGGCGCACCAGCGCCCGGGTGTCGACGCCCCGGATGCCCACCACACCGTGCTGTTTGAGCCAGCCGTCGAGATCGCCCTCCGCCCGCCAGTTGCTGACGACCGGCGCAAGCTGGCGAGCGATCACCCCGCGGGCATGGGGGCGGTCGGCCTCCTGATCACCCCCGTTGACTCCGGTATTGCCCAACTCGGGGAAGGTGAAGGTCACCAGCTGGCCGGCGTAGCTCGGATCGGTGATCACTTCCTGGTAACCGGTCATGCCGGTGTTGAACACCACCTCGCCGACGACGGTGCCGGTGGCGCCGAAGGCCTCCCCACGCAGCACGGTTCCATCGGCCAGCACCAGCAGGGCAGCGGTGGTGGAGGGGCGCACGGCGAACTCACGCACAGAATTCCGATCATCCCCCAGCGGGGGCAGGCAGGCTGGCGCGCAGGGCCTCCAGCCTGGTCCAGGCAGCACCGCTGGCCAGGGTGTCGGCGGCCTGGCGCTGACCCGCCGCGACGCTGTCGACCAGGCCCGCCGCCCAGAGCACCAGAGCGGCATTCAGAGCCACCACATCCCGCTGGGGCTGGCTGCCGCGCCCCTGGAGCACGGCTTCGAGAATGGCCCGGTTGGTCTGCAGATCCCCACCGGCCAGGGCGGTGTTGGGGGCCAGGGTGAGGCCAAGGGCGGCGGGGTCAAGCTCCTGGGCACGCACCGTCCCGGCCTCGACCAGGCAGAGCTGGCTGGGCCCCTGCAGCGAGGCCTCATCGAGGCCGCCACAGCCGTGCACCACCACCGCCCGGCGCAGGCCGAGACGGGCCAGGGCGTCGGCCATCGGATCGAGCAGCTCTGGCCGCGCCACGCCGAGCACCTGGGCCTCGGGCCGCAGGGGGTTCACCAGTGGACCCAGCAGGTTGAAGACCGTGCGCACGCCGAGGCTGCGGCGCAGGGGAGCCAGGCCCACCAGTGCCGGATGCCAGCCGGGGGCAAAGAGAAAGGTCACCCCCACCTCGGGCAGCGCGGCGATCACCTGCTCCTGGGGCGCCTGGAGGTGGAGGCCCAGGGCCTCAAGCACATCGGCTGAGCCCACCCGGCCGCTGGCGCTGCGGTTGCCGTGCTTAGCCACGTGGGCGCCGCAGGCCGCGGCAACAAAGGCCACCGCCGTGGAGATGTTGAAGCTGTCGGCCCCATCGCCGCCGGTGCCGCAGGTGTCGACCAGGGGCAGGGAGGGCCTGGTCGCCGGCAGGGGACAGGCCTCGCGCAGCACGTCGGCCATCGCCGCCAGCTCCTCCCCACTCACCCCCTTGGCCCGCAGCGCGGCCAGCAGGGCGCCGGTGACCACCGGCGGGATCGTTTCATTCAGCCAGGCCCGCATCAGCCCGGCCGCCTCCGCACTGGCCAGTCCCTCACCCGCCAGCAGCCGCTCCAGGAGGGCCGGCGGATGGAGGTCGCTCAGGGATTCGGGACTGGCAGGTGCGGGGACACCGGCAGGGGAGGAGTCGACAGCCATGGGCGTCAGGAACGGGACGAGGGGGGAGTCAGGAGGCCGGGGATGGGCAGCGGAATGGGGCCGGAAAGCCCGGGGATGGCTGCACCCGACGCCAGGCGCCCCCTGGAAGCAGCCCCCGTATTCAACCGTTGCTGCGGGGATTCCGACCGTGACCGGCCCGACGGCCGGACAATAAAAAGCCCGGGTGCAGAGCACACCGGGCCGGGTGATGGGGACCTACCCACTATCCCCCGTTCTGCGATCCACGGCGACCCCCCGCCGGTCGCGCAGCCGACCACAGGGTTGTGACCAGCCAGCCAGGGCAAGGGAGTTCAGCTGTCCTGATCAGCGGTGTCAAAGCTGGAACCCACCGCTTCGCTGGCCTGGGGTGTGGGACGGAAACCGGAACGCCAGATGGCGCGTGTGCGCTGCTGCAGCTCCTCACGGCTCAACCCCCAGAGGCGCAGGATTCGCTCGAGAACGTCCTGAAGGTCGTGGGCACCAGGAAAGCCCTGGTACCGCATCAACAGACGGGCGGCATCGACCAGCTGGGCATCCGCCGGACGTTCAACTGCCAGCAGCCCATCGACCACCTGCCGGTCCAGGGCATGAAGGGGATGGCTCTGGTCGGTCGTCTGGAGAGAGGCAGGGTTGGGATCGGCAGGCACGGGGTGGTGGGGCGGGGCGATGGGAACGGGTGCTCCTTAGTTTGGGACCATCTTCGAGCAGGCGGCGTGGGTGCCTTACGGCCCGATCTGATCTTGCGCTATCTGAGGCCCCATCGGCGCACGGTGCTGCTGGGCATGGCTGCCCTGGTGGTGGTGAATCTGCTGAGTGTCACCATCCCCCTGCTCGTGCGCCGGGTGGTCGATGACCTCCAGGACGGCTTCGAGCTGCAGGACGTGCTCCACCAGGCCGCGCTGATCGTGCTGCTGGCCACCGCCATGGGCGCGATGCGCCTGCTGTCCCGCCTGCTGGTGTTCGGGGTGGGACGGCAGGTGGAGGCCGATCTCAAGCAGCAGATCTTCGATCACCTGCTGCGCCAGGAGCCCGGCTGGGTGCAGACCACGGGCAGCGGAGAGGTGATCAGCCGGGCCACCAGTGATGTGGAGAACGTGCGTCGGCTGCTGGGATTCGCCGTGCTCAGCCTCACCAATACGGTGCTGGCCTATGCCCTCACCCTGCCGGCGATGCTGGCGATCGACCCCGGGTTGAGCCTGGCGGCCGTGGGGCTCTACCCGCTGATGCTGATCACGGTGCGCCTCTTCGGCGGCCGGATGATGCGCCAGCAACGGCGCCAGCAGGAAGCCCTCGCCGGCCTGAGCGATCTGATTCAGGAAGACCTCTCAGGCATCAGTGCCATCAAGATCTACGGGCAGGAAAGCACCGAGCAGGCCGCCTTCGCCAGCCGCAATGGGATCTACCGCGATGCCGCCCTGGGTCTGGCCCGCACCCGCAGCACCCTCTTCCCCCTGCTGGAAGGCATTTCCTCGATCAGCCTGCTCCTTCTGCTGGCGCTGGGCAGCGGCCAGCTGGAGAGCGGCCGCCTCAGCATCGGCGATCTGGTGGCCCTGATCCTCTACGTGGAGCGCCTGGTCTTCCCCACGGCCCTGCTCGGCTTCACCCTCAACACGTTCCAGACCGGCCAGGTGAGCCTGGAGCGCGTGGAGCAACTGCTGCAGCGCCGTCCCCTGATCCAGTCGCCGGCCCAACCGCAGCCAGCACCGGGCAGGGGCAACGGCAGGCTCGAGGCCCGCGGCCTCACCGTGCACTACCCCGGGGCTCCCCAACCCGCGCTCGACGGGGTGAGCTTCGAGCTTGCGCCCGGCGAACTCGTGGCGGTGGTGGGCCCGGTGGGCTGCGGCAAGACGACCCTGGCCCGGGCCCTGGGGCGGATGGTGGAGGTGGAGCCCGGCCAGCTCTGGCTCGATGGCCACGACGTCACCGACCTGGCCCTGGAGGACCTGCGCCGCCGGATCGCCCTGGTGCCCCAGGAGGGATATCTGTTCACCGCCACCCTGGCCGACAACCTGCGCTATGGCGATCCCGGGGCAGACCTGGAGCAAGTGGAGGCGGTGGCGGCCCAGGCACGCCTCCAGGGCGACATCAAGGGTTTCCCCGATGGTTATCAGACCCTGGTGGGAGAGCGGGGAATCACCCTCAGCGGGGGGCAGCGCCAGCGCACGGCCCTGGGCCGGGCCCTGCTGGTCGATGCCCCACTGCTGGTGCTCGACGATGCCCTGGCCAGCGTGGACAACACCACTGCCGCCGAGATCCTGCGCACCATCCGCGGTCAGGGCAGTGCCGGCCGCACGGTGCTGATGATCAGCCACCAGCTCTCGGCCGCTGCCGCCTGCGACCGGGTGCTGGTGCTGGAGGACGGCAAGCTGGTGCAGCAGGGTCACCACAGCGAACTGGTGAGCAGGGTCGGCACCTACCGCCGTCTCTGGGCCCGGGAGCAGGCCAGCGAACAGCTCCAGGCCTCGGGCTGACCACGCGCGGTCGACCGGCACGAGCCCGGCAGGCTTCTGCCGAACAGTTGTTGCGGCAGGCAGACAAGCCGGCGGAACCGGGCTTAGTTGGAGGCAGCGTCAGCGATACCGCGGCCATGGCACCGGGCCCCGCTCCTCTTCAACTGCAGAGCTACGACCTGCGCTGCACCCTCACCTTCGGCGACATCTACGCCCAGATCCTGATCTGGATGGTGGTGATCTTCGTGAGCCTGGCGGCAGGCCTGGCCCTGATGGGCACCAGCAAACCAATCGTGGCCCTGGTGGGGGTGGGGCTGATTCTGGTGCTCTCGCTGCCCTTCCTGCTCTTCGCCTTCACCACCACCCTCCTCAACCACATCTCGCTGGAGGCGAAGTCCGAAGCGCCAGGCAGCGCACCCTGACTAGGCTCACGCCATCTGCAGCGACCGGGTGTTCGGACTGTTCGGCAGCAACTCCTCCCCTGGCCTCGGACGCGAGGCCGGACCGGGGCCGGGCCAAGAGCAGAGACACGCGGTGCTCGGGACCCCGATCCACCACGAGCTCTCCGCGGACCAGGCCGAAGCCCTGTTCGGCTGTGGCTGCTTCTGGGGCGCCGAAAAGGGCTTCTGGCGCCTTCCGGGGGTGGTGACCACAGCTGTGGGCTACGCCGGCGGACCCTTGGCCCACCCGAGCTACCAGCAGGTCTGCTCCGGTGTCACCGGCCATGCCGAGGTGGTGCGGGTGGTATGGGACCGGCAGCAGATCGATTTCAGCGACCTGCTCAAGCTGTTCTGGGAATGCCACGACCCCACCCAGGGCGATCGGCAGGGCAACGACCGCGGTTCCCAGTACCGCTCGGCGATCTACGTGACCAGCGATCAGCAGCTGGCCCAGGCCGAGGCCAGCAGGGTTGCCTACCAGAACCTGCTGACCGCCGCCGGGTTGCCCGCCATCACCACCGAGATCCGCCGCGACCAGCCCTTCTGGTATGCCGAGCCCTACCACCAGCAATACCTGGCCAAACCCGGCAGCCGGCCCTACTGCTCAGCCCAGCCCAGCGGCCAACGGCTCGGGGATTTCGCAGGAGCGGCCTATCGGCTTGACCCACGCGTGTGGGACTTCTACGACTGGACAGTGAGTCACTGCGTGCTGCGGGGCGAGAATGCGCCCATCCGGCTGGGCTGAGCTAGCGCCCGGATCCCCTTTCCAGCCTCCTGCGATGGCCTTCTCCCTGGCCTTGCCCCCCCTGGTGCTGAGCCTGGGCCTTCTGGCCCAGGGCTCTCCCTGGTGGGAGCACTACGAAACCACGGACACCTTCCTCTGCCCTCGCCTGGGCAGGGTGATGCTGGAACGCAATGCGTCCCAGGCATCCCTGATCGCCGGGGGCTACCGCAGCACCATGTTCCGGGATGATGCGAACCTGCCCGGCACCCGTTACCGCAACGAGCGCATGACCCTGATCCTGCGCGGCGACATTCTCTCGATCCAGCAGCCACAGAGCCAGATCGAATGCACCCGCACCGACCGGGTCTGAGGAGAGGAATGGTCGGCCTGCCTCTGCTGCCATGACTCCCCTTCCCGATCGGGTGGTGCTGGTGGGCCTGCTGGCCACCATCGGTGTGTGCTTCGCGCTGGTGCTCTGGAGCGTGAAGCTCAACCCCAGCCCTGAGCAACCGCTGCAATGGCGCGATGCCCCCTCGGCCTTTGGAGGCCGGGTCGAGGCCATGCAGCCGCTATGAGCGAATCGGACCACCCGGAGCAGTCCCTGCAGGCGGAACAGCCCCGGCAGCTGCACCCGCTGCCGCGGGGGCTGGTGGAGCTCTACGGCCTGCTGGCCGTGGTGTTTGTGCTGGTGCCGGAATGGATGGCGAGTGGCGCCCTGCTCGGTTTCCGCAGTCAGCGGCAGGGTGCCCCGCTCCCACCACCTGCCCAGGCCTGGCAACGGGTTCCGGAACTGCGGCTGGCCAGCCTGAATCTGGCGGAGCTGCGGCATCTGGCCGCGGAGGTGGACCTGCGGGGGTATGGGCGTCTGGCCCGCGAGCCCCTCACCCTGCGGCTGTTGCGTGAGCTGGGCCGGCGCAAAGCGCTGTGATAACTTCCATTTGCCGGCTTGGTCCGGTCCGGTTCACCCGGGGCGTAGCGCAGCTTGGTAGCGCACCACTTTGGGGTAGTGGGGGTCGTGGGTTCAAATCCCGCCGCTCCGATTTCGTTAGAGGCATCCGCATTCAGCGGTCCTTCCTGTTGGTTCCAAGAGCCCGGCAGTCACTGTCTGGTCCATCGACCTGAATCAAGCCGGCCCCCCAGCCGGCTTTTTTGTTGGTGGGGCTTGACCGCGGGATGCCCGGGCATGGCCTCCAGCCATGGCAGCCTCCACGCCTCAGGGATTCAGGCGGGTGTGCACACCGAAGCGACGCAGCCAGCGATTGACCCGGCGCCGCAGCCGCGGCGGCACTTCCTGAAGCAGGGCCCCCAGCTCATGGGCAGCCAGGCGATGCATCTCGCGCACATCGACCCGCCAGAGCGACTCTGCCTCCCGGATCAGCCGAGCCCAGGTGCGGCTCACCTGCCAGCGCGCCAACCGCTCATGCAGCCGCCCGTCGGCTGAAGGCTTGCGGCTGCGGCTCTCGCCGGCCATCCCACCTCCGCTCGGTTGCATCCAGCGTGCTGGGCAGGGACAGGAGGCCGTGGAACGCACCTGCAGCCTTCAACAAGCGGAAGGAATGCCGAAGGGGGGAAGGCTCAGGCCGCAGCGACCTGATCGCTCGGCTCCACCGGTTGCACGGGGAACGAAAGGGCCCGGGCCTCCCGCTCACTGAGACGCCGGCTCCAGGCCCCGGGAACGGGATCGTTCCAGCGGAAGCCTGCCTCGCGAGCCCGATGCCGCTCGGCGTAGGAGAGCTGGGCCCGGAACAGTCGGCGGGGCTCCCGGGCCGCCACCAGCAGATCCTCGAGGTCATCACAGCGCTCCAGCACCTGGGCCAGATAGGTGCAGTCGGTCAGGGCCCGGTGAGCGGCCCAGACCGGCACGCCGTAGGCCAGGGCCAGGTCACGCACCGAGGAGGCAGGGCGCAGATGGCGGTCCGCCGGCCAGCGGATGTCGTCCATCGAGCAGATCCAGGGCAGGGCGATGGCGGGCAGAGGAGCGATGCCGAACCACTGGCGATCAAAGGCCACGTTGTGGGCGAGGACCGCATCTGCGGAATCCAGGAGCGCCGAGAAGAACGCCAGACCGGCATGCCAGGGCTGGGGCCGGCGGCTGACGGCTGCGGGAATGCCGTTGACATGCTCAGCCGGATTCTCCGCAGCCGGCAACAGAAAGCTGACCTGGGCGAGCACCGCCCGCGCTGGCACGTCGAAAAGAATGGCCCCCACCTCGATGCACTGGCCATGGCCTGGATCGAGGGCGGTGGTTTCGGTGTCGAGGATCAGCAGGGTGGCCGGGCAGGGGGACGGGGGCACCTGGGAAACCTCTGCAGGGGAGCGATCAGCAAGGGAGGCTGGAACGGCAGCGACAACGACGTCCCGGCCGGCGTCAGCTGACGGGACCTCGCCGGCTGTGCCTGGGTGCTCGGGTGCGCCTGGGTGCTCGCCAGCAGGGCCGTCCTCCGATGCTGGAGCAGGCCCCGCAGGAGACTCCACCTTGCTGAGGAGGCCCAGAAGGTCGGTCTGCTGCCAGGGGCTGCTGAACTCCGGCGGGGACGCGCTCACGGGCGGGAAGAGGGGGGCAGTCGTCCCCCCATCGTCCCAGCTGGAGCAAGTCGCCCCAGGCCCGGTGCGCTGTGACCGCTTTCTAGGCTGCAGAGCTGTCCTTCACCCCCATACCCCTGCCCATGGGTCTGAGCGCCGGCGACCGCGCCCCCCTGATCGATCTGCCCGACCAGCAAGGCCAGCAGCGCCGCAGCGACCGGCTCGACGGCCGCGCCCTGGTGCTCTTCTTCTATCCCAAGGACGACACCCCGGGCTGCACCATGGAGGCCTGCGCCTTCCGAGACAGCTACAGCGACATCCAGGCGCTGGGTGCGGAGGTGTGGGGCGTGAGCGGCGACAGTGCCGGCAGCCACCAGCGCTTCGCCCAACGCCACAACCTCCCGTTTCCGCTGTTGGTCGATGGGGGCAATCGCCTGCGGCAGGCCTTCGGTGTGCCCTCGGTGCTGGGGCTGTTGCCAGGCCGCGTCACCTATGTGATCGACGGACAGGGGGTGATCCGCCATGTCTTCAACAACCTGCTGGATGGCCCCGCCCATCGCCGGGAGGCCCTCGAGGCCCTGCGGCAGCTGCAGCAGGCCTGATGGGGCGCTGGCAGCAACAGGGTTCGCTCTGGCTGCTCGAGCCGGACACGTCCAGCAGCAGCAGTGCGCGGGGATCGATCGCCTTCATCGGCGGCAGCTATCTGGCCGCCACGCCCCAGCTGAGCTATCGCCGCCTGCTGGAGGCCCTGGCCCGGCGGGGCTGGCGGATCCTGGCCTGGAGCTACGTTCCCGGCTTTGACCACCAGGCCCAGGCCAACGAGGCCTGGCGCACGTTCCGCCGAGCGGGCCCCGCCACCCTCAGGCTCGGCCACAGTCTGGGCTGCAAATTGCACCTCCTCGCTCCCGACGGGGGCCGGGGCTGTTCGGGCCTGGTGGCGGTGAGTTTCAACAACTTCTCGGCGGAGCGCTCGGTGCCCCTGCTGGCGGAACTGGGCCAGCAGCTGAACTTCCGCAGCGAGTTCAGTCCCTCGCCGGAGGAGACCCTGCGGCAGGTGGCCGGCACCTATGGCCAGAAGCGCAACCTGCTGGTGCGTTTTGACCGCGACGGGATCGACCAGAGCAAACGGCTGCTCGGGGTGCTGCAGGCCAGGTCCGACGACAGCTCCACCCTGCTGGAGCTGCCCGGGGACCACCTCACCCCTGCAAGCGGGGGCCTCCGGCGCCAGTTGCTCGGGGCCTGGGCAGATGATCCTGGCCGGGAACGGGCCGTGGAGGGCCTGGCCACAGCGATCGATCGCTGGATCTGACAGGTCCGGCACCGCCGCATGCTGGAGCAGGATGGTGATGGTTTCCGAACGCCTGGCGGCGTCACCTGCCATGAGCGAGGCCCCGAGCTGGGTACGGGTGGGAGCGTCGACCTGCGAGAGCACCCTCGCAGCACTCGAGGAAGCCCTGGTGGAGGTCCTGCCGGCGGGGATGGAAACGCCCCGCCTGTTGATCGTGCTGGCAGCGCCCCACTACGACCTGGAGTCTCTGGCCAGGGAGCTGGCCCTGCGCCTGCCCCACACGGCCGTGATCGGCTGCACCACGGCAGGAGAAATCGCCGCCGGCCGCGCCCTCACCGATGCGCTGGTGCTCTGGGCCCTCGGTGGTTCTGGCATTCGCGTGGCCACGGGGTACGGGCTCGGCACAGGGGCAGATCTGCGCGAGGCGGCCCAGCAGGCCGCCGGATGTCTGCAGCACCTGGAACGCCGCTCCCACACGGCCATGATCCTGCTCTCCGACGGTCTGGCGGGGGATCAGATGGAGGTGGTGCGGGGCGCCTACGACACCACCGGCATTGACGTGCCCCTGATCGGCGGCTGTGCCGGCGATTACCTGGCCATGCGCCAGACCCGCCAACTGCACGGGCAGGAGGTGTTCACCGGAGCGGTGGTGGCCGCCGCCATCAGCTCCGATCGCCCTCTGGGGATCGGGGTGAGCCATGGCTGGAGCCCCAGCAGCGAGCCGATGCTGGTGACCGAAAGCCGGCGCACCCTGCTCAGCAGCCTGGATGACAAGCCTGCTCTCGAGGTCTATCTCGACTTCTTCAACCCCCCGGCGATCGTGCGGGAGGACCCCCAGGCCTTTGCGGATTTTGCGGCCGTGCACCCCATCGGCATCCGCAGGCGGGATCGCATCGAGATGCGCCACATCACCGGGTGCGACCGGGAGCGGGGCGCCCTGGTGATGGTGGCCGAGGTCCCCCAGGGGGCCCTGGCCTTCCTCAGCCAGGGCGACTACGACTCCGTGCTCCAGGCGGCCGCCGAATCGGCCAGCACGGCCGTGAAGGCCCTGGGCGAGATGCCACCGGTGGGACTGCTCCTCTTCGACTGCGTGTCCCGCCGCTCCATCTTCGGGGCCCAGCACCTGCAGGAGGAGACGGACCTGATCGGCCGATGCTCCGGGGGGGCGCCCATGGCTGGGTTCTACACCTACGGGGAGATCGCCCGCACCCGCGGCGCCGGAGGATTCCATAACCAGACCCTGGTGACGCTGGCCATCGGCTGATGGAACCGTCCTGGTCACTGCACCTGCTCTCTGAAATCCTGTCGGCCTTCTCCACCGACGATCCTGAGAACCTGCGCACGGTGGTGAGCCGGGTGGCGGAGGCGGTGGAGGCCGAGGTGGCGGCGATCCTGAGCGATGCCGAATCACCTGCTCGGTGGGGCTGGGGGAGCAGGAGCGCAGGCTGCTGCAGGAGCAGGTGCCCGCACGGCCCGGCCAACTCAGCCTCCGCGCCGGCTGTCTGCACATGAACTGGGCACCTCTGGGGGGCGCCGGCATGATGGTGGTGGGACGACTCGGCGATCCGTTCGATCTGGAGGAGCGCTCCCTGCTGCGGGCGATGGCCCGCAGCATCGAACTGAGCCTGCGACTGCTGGACGCCATCACCGCCGAGCGGCAGGCGAAGCTCGAGGCCTCCCATGACGCCACCCACGACCCGCTCACCGGCCTGCCCAACCGGGTGTTGGTGCTCGAGCGCCTGGGCAGATGGATCCACAGCCCGCCGGACAGCAGCCACAGCACCGCCGTGCTGTTCATCGACATCGACCGCTTCAAGTGGGTGAACGATGCCCACGGCCATGCCGCTGGAGATGAGCTGCTGGTGCACATCAGTCGCGTGCTGCAGCGCTCGGTGCGGCAGGACGACCTGGTCGGCCGACTCTCCGGCGACGAGTTCATCGTGATCACCCGCCTGGCGAACGCCGAGGCCGCGGTGGAACTGGCCCAGCGCATGATCACCACCCTGCGCCAGCCGGTGCGGGTGGCCGGAATCGAACTGAGCCACTCGGCGTCGGTGGGGGTATGCCTGGTGGAGCCGGGCGCGGTGCCCTCCGAGGTGATCGAGAACGCCGACATGGCGATGTATCACGCCAAGGGGCGGGGGCGGGGGCGCTGCGCCCTGTTCGAGCCCTCGATGCGCGATGAAGCCAGGGAACGGCTGGAGCTGGAGGAGGCCCTGCGGCTGGCCGTGAGTGCAGGCCAGTTCGTCTGCTTTCTGCAGCCGATCATGGCGTTGCAGGGGGGCAGCTTGATGGGATTCGAAGCGCTGGCCCGCTGGCACCATCCGCGCAAGGGCCTGCTCCAGCCCCAGGCCTTCATCAGCGCCGCTGAGGAGTGCGGCCTGATCGGCGAAATCGATCTCGGTGTGATGGCTCAGGCCTGTGAGGCCGTGGGCCGCTGGCAACAGCGCCCAGGCTGGGATGGCCTGCGCCTGTCGGTGAACGTCTCGGCGCGCACCCTCGGAGCCGCCGATCTGGTGGATCGGATCGAGCCGATCCTGATGGCCAGCGGGATTGATGCCTCCCGTCTCTACCTCGAGATCACCGAGACCTCCCTGGTGGAGGACATCCAGTCCACGTCCTGCACGATCGCCGGGCTGCAGCGCCTCAAGCTGCAACTGGCCATCGATGACTTCGGCACCGGGTACTCCTCCCTGCTCTACCTCAAGCGATTCCCGGTGGGCCTGCTGAAGATTGATCGCTCGTTCGTGACCGATCTGGGCAGCCTTCCTCTCAACGGGGAAAATGAGGCCATCGCCCGGGCCATCATCTCCCTGGCCAGCGGCCTGGGGGTACAGGTGGTGGCAGAAGGAGTGGAGACTGTCGCGCAGGAGCGGCGCCTCGTGGAGTTCGGCTGCGACTTCGGCCAGGGCTTTCTCTACGGCCCGGCACTGCCGCTGGCCGAGATCAAGCAGCGATGGCTTCGCTAAGGACGCAGCCGGACAGGAGCCGACCTGCGCTCACACCCGCAACTGGTCGAGCACCGAGCGATCCTCGAGGGTGGAGGTGTCGCCACTCACCTCCTGGCCCGACGCCAGGGAGCGCAGGATGCGGCGCATGATCTTGCCGCTGCGGGTCTTGGGCAGGGCGTCGGAGAAGCGGATCTCGTCAGGTCTGGCGATCGGACCGATCTCCTTGCCCACGTGCGCCCGTAGTTCGGCCACCAGGGCGTCATGACCGCTGCGGCCGGCCTCCAGGGTCACAAAGGCCACCACGCCCTCCCCCTTGAGCTCATCGGGCCGGCCCACCACGGCCGCCTCGGCCACGGCCGGATGGCTCACCAGGGCGCTTTCGATCTCCATGGTGCCGAGGCGGTGCCCGCTCACGTTGATCACGTCGTCGACGCGGCCCATGACCCAGAAGTAGCCGTCGGCGTCGCGGCGGGCACCATCGCCGGCGAAGTAGAGCCAGGAGCCATCGGCCGGGCGGATCTCCTCCCAATAGCTCTTGCGGAAGCGCTCAGGGTCGCCATGCACCGTGCGCATCATCCCGGGCCAGGGTCGCCTCACCGCCAGGTAGCCACCGGCATCCGCAGGCTGCGACACACCGGCGTGGTCCACGATGTCGGCGGCGATGCCGGGGAGTGGCAGGGTGGCCGAGCCCGGCTTGGTGGGGGTGGCACCCGGCAGGGGACTGATCATCACGCCACCGGTCTCGGTTTGCCACCAGGTGTCCACCACCGGGCAGCGATCCCCGCCGATCACATCTCGATACCACATCCAGGCCTCGGGGTTGATCGGCTCGCCCACGGTGCCGAGGATGCGCAGGGAGCTCATGTCGTACTGGTCAGGCACGGCGCGGCCGCTCTTCATGAAGGCGCGGATCGCGGTGGGCGCCGTGTAGAAGATCGTGCAGCGGTGCTTCTGAATCACCTCCCAGAAGGCACCCGGTTTCGAAGGCCGGGGTGCCCCTTCGTACATCACCGTGGTGGCACCGTTGGAGAGCGGGCCATAAACGATGTAGCTGTGGCCGGTGATCCAGCCCACATCGGCCGTACACCAGTGGATGTCGTCCTCACGGATGTCAAAGATCCACTGGAAGGTGAGGTGGGCCCAGAGGTTGTAGCCGGCGGTGGTGTGCACCACCCCCTTGGGCTTGCCGGTGGACCCTGAGGTGTAGAGCACGAACAGCCGGTCTTCGCTGGGCATCGGCTCGGCCGGGCACTCCGCGCTCTGACGCTCCACCAGCTCATGCCACCAGAGGTCGCGGCCGGGGGTCATGGAACAGTCGCCGTCGGTGCCGATCCGGCGCACCACCAGCACGTGCTCCACGCTGGGGGCACCACCCTGGGCCATGAGCGCCTCATCCACAGCCGGCTTGAGCGGCACCGGCTTGTCCTTGCGGAAGCCGCCGTCGGCGGTGATCACCGCCTTGGCCTGACCATCGATCAGGCGATCACGGAGGGCATCGGCCGAGAAGCCACCGAACACCACCGAATGGGGGGCGCCGATGCGGGCACAGGCCAGCATGGCGATGGCTGCCTCCGGGATCATCGGCATGTAGAGGGCCACCAGATCCCCCTTGCCGATGCCCAGGGCCTTGAGGGCATTGGCGGCCTTGCAGACCTCGGCGTGCAGCTGCCGGTAGGTGAAGGTGCGGGTGTCACCCGGCTCGCCTTCCCAGATCAGGGCCGTCTTGTCGGCGCGGGAGCCAGCCAGATGGCGATCCAGGCAGTTGAAGCTGAGGTTGGTGGTGCCGCCTTCAAACCAGCGGGCAAAGGGCGGATTGCTCCAATCGAGCACCGCGTGGAAGGGCTCAAACCAGTGCAATTCGCTGCGGGCCAGCTCCCCCCAGAAGCCATCGGGATCGACGTCGGCCCGCTCGCACAGGGCCCGGTAGGCCTCCAGGGAGCCGATGCGGGCAGCCGCGGCGAGCTCCGCCGGCGGGGTGAACAGCCGCTGTTCCTGCAGCACCGACTCAATGGTGGGGGCCTGGCCCATGGCGACGCCGACTACGGAGGGAGATGGAGCCATTCAAGCGGGGCCAGGCAGGGGTTCCGCCGGCTGGAGCGGGGGCTGTAACAGCTGACCGTGCCGACCATCAACGAGAATCGGTTTCATGGGGATGCCCGCCGCCTGCCTGTTTGATCTCGACGGCCTGCTGCTCGACACCGAGCCCCTGCATGCCCGCGCCTGGCAGGAAGCGAGCGCCCATTTCGGGCTGGAGCTGACCCCGCAGCAGGCCCTTGCCCTGCGGGGCCGCCGCAGGCTCGATTGCGCCGAGCAGGTGCGGCAGTGGATGGCCGGAGCCGGCGTGGAAGCGCCAAGCAGTGCGGCCCTGCTGGCGGTGCGCCAGCCCATCGCCGAGCGCCTGCTGCCGGAGGCACCAGCCCTGCCGGGCGCGGAGGAGCTGCTCAGCCGCTGCCGCGAGCTCGGCATCGCCATGGCCCTGGTCACCAGCAGCAGCCGGGAGGCGGTGGATCTCAAGGCCGCTCCCCACCCCTGGCTGGCGCTGATCGGGGAGCGGGTGCATGGCGACGACCCGGAGCTCCAGGCTGGCAAGCCTGAACCGGATCCCTACCTCCTCGCCGCCCGTCGGCTGGGCGTGCTCCCAGCCCGGTGCTGGGCGTTCGAGGACTCCCCCGCCGGCGCCCGCTCAGCCAGCATGGCAGGCTGCAAGGTGCATGTCCTGCTGCCACTGCAGCCGGACCTCGCCTCCGCAGTGGTCACCCAGCTGCCAGAGGGATGCCTGACGATTCAGCACCTCATGGAGGTGGATGTGAGCGGCAGAACGCCTCAGTAGAGCCGGCTGAGCACGTAGTCCGGCAGGGCCCGCAGAGCCCGGGTCGACTCGCCGGTCGGCAACCACTCGATGGCCGTGGAGGCCTCCCGCGCAAACTGCTCGGCGAGGGCGCGGGAGCGGGGAATGGCCTCACACCCCCGCACCAGCTCGAGCGCCTGATCCAGATCCCCGGCTTCGCTGAACTCGCGCTCGATCAGGCCGGCCAGCGCTGGACGCTCTTCCAACGCGTAGAGAGCCGGTGCCGTGAGATAGCCGGAAGCCAGATCGCTCGCGGCAGGCTTGCCCAGCTGCTGGTCGCTGCCGGTGAAGTCGAGGATGTCGTCCACCACCTGGAACGCCAGGCCCAGCTGGCGGCCGAAGTGGTAGAGCTGGTCGAGCTGGGCCTCCGGCAGGCCGCTGAGCACGCCGGTGGCTCGGGCACTGTTCGCAATCAACGAGGCGGTCTTGCAGTAACTCTTTTCCAGATAGGTCTCGAAGCTCTGGCCGGTGTCGTAGCGGTAGAGACCCTGCTTCACCTCGCCATCCGCCAGGTCCATGATAACCCGGGAGAGAAGTTTCACCACCTCCAGATCATTGAGGTTCGCCAGGTGCCAGCTGGCCTGTGCAAACAGGAAATCCCCAGCCAGCACAGCAACGCGGTGATTGAAGCGGCTGTGAACGGTGTCGACGCCGCGACGGGTGTCAGCCCCGTCGACCACATCGTCATGCACCAGGGAGGCCGTGTGGATCATCTCGGTGATCTCGGCCAGGCGGCGGTGGCGCGGACCGAGATCGGCCTGGGGGTTGATCGCCCGCGACAAGAGCAGAACGATCCCCGGGCGAAGACGCTTGCCTCCAGCGGCAAACAGGTGCTCTGCTGCTGCCTGGAGAATCGGGTGACCCGCACCGATCAGGCTGCGGAGATCAGCCAGGAGCGCATCGAGATCACGCTCCACCGGCTGAAGCAGCTCTGCAACCGTTGCCACGACACCTCCCCTGTGGCCAGATCCTAGAAGGCACAACCGGCCGACCGCAGGTCGACCTGCTGCACGGCCGGTCGGCGACCCAGCCAGCGCAGGGCCCCGTCGGCGAAGCTGGTGGCGCAACCCGTGACGCACAGGCGCGCCTCCGGCAGCAGGGGATCCCCGGCGTGCCCCACCTGCTCCCCTTCCGGCAGGTCACCGAGGTTGGCGAGCAGAGGGCCCAACCGCTCCACCGCCGCCTCGGCCGGGTCGACGAGGCGGGTGCGGGGCGGCAACAACTCCTGCAGCAGCGGCCGGAGCAGCGGGTAGTGCGTGCAGCCCATCACCACGGTGTCAGCAGCGGCCTCCAGCAGGGGGGCGACGTACTCCTGGGCGGCCCGCCGCAGCTCAGCGCTCTGGAGATCACCCGCTTCGATCAGGGGCACGAAGGCGGGACAGGCCACCTCCGTGACGGCAGCCGCCGGGCGAACCGCGTGGATCGCCCGGCGGTAGGCCCCACTGGCCGCGGTGGCGGGCGTGGCCAGCACACCGACATGGTCACTGTCGATCACGGCCGCCACGCTGTCGATCAGGCCCACCACGGGCACGCCCGCTTCAGCCACCGCCACATCCAGGGCCAGGGCGTTGGAGGTGTTGCAGGCCATCACCAGCACCTCCACGCCCTGCTGGCGCAGCCAGCGCACCACCTCGGCAGCGATGGCACGGATGTCACTGACACTGCGGGTGCCGTAGGGCACCCGGGCCGTATCGCCGAGGTAGAGGCAGGGGGAGTGGGGGTAGTGACGCTGCACCTGGCGCAACACCGTGAGGCCCCCGAGCCCGCTGTCGAACAGGCCCACGAGCCGGCTCATGAGCGGCCTCCGAGGTAGTCGAGGATGCCGGCGGCCAGGGCCAGGGCCATGCGCCGGCGGAAGTCGGGGTTAGCCAGACGCGGGCCATCGATCGCGCCAGTGACGAAGCCCATCTCCACCAGGGCGGCGGGCATCACGGTGCGGCGAATCACGAAGAAGCGGCCGGCCTTTACGCCGCGATTGGGGGAGCCGCCAGAGATCGCCATCATCCGGCCCTGCAGGGCCGAGGCCAGGGCAGCCGAGCCGCCGGCCCCCCCCGGGAAATAGAAGGTCTCCACCCCGTTCACATCCGGCCGGGCCATGCTCAGGGCATTGGCGTGGATGCTCACGAAGGCGTTGGCACCGGCGCGATTGGCCACGGCCACCCGGGGGGGCAGGTCAACGTCCACCTCGCTGGTCCGGGGCATCACCACCTGCACCCCCCGGGCCTGGAGCAGCCGGGCCACCTGCAGCCCCACATCCAGCACCACATCGGTCTCCCGCAGGCCACCGATGCCGATGGCACCCGGATCGGGGCCGCCATGGCCCGGGTCGATCACCACCAGATAGCGCCCCCGGGGCACCACCGGCAAGCCATCGGCCGAGAGCGGTGTGCCCGAGGTGGGAAAGGGGGTCACCGGGGTCCAGGCGACCGCCGAACTCCCCTCGAGATCACCCTCACCGAGGGCGACCAGGGGACGATCCAGACCGGGCAGCTGCATGCGCCAGCGGTCTCGAGCGGTGCCCACCAGGCGCAGATCCCTTGGGTTCAGGCGGGTGCCTGGGGCGAACTCCAGCACGAGCCGGGTGGTGGCGGCATCGGGCCGCCCGATTCGCACTTCCCGGATGGCACCGCTGCCCCGGATGGTGCGGGTGCGGCCAGGTGCACCGGGCAGATCGATCCACACCCGGGGGCCGCGCCCCGGAGAGCCGGCCTCATAGAAGGCCTGGAGGGGCACATCCGGGCTGGTGCGCAGTTCCAGGTCGCCCTGGCGGGTGAGGCGCCAGGCCGCCAGGCTCGAGGCCCACAGGGGCAGATCCGCCAGGAGCAGGGCCAGAAGCAGCAGCCCCTGGAACCAACGTCGGCCAGGCCGCATGCTGCTCAGCCTCCGGTGAACAGAACCGGGCGCCGGTGGCGCAGGCTGGGCATCTGGGCCCGCACCCGCTGGCCGTGGCCGGGGTCGATCGGGGCCACCGCCAGCCCGGGGGCCACGCCCGCATCGGCCAGCACGGTGCCCCAGGGATCGATCACAAGGGCATGGCCATGGGTCTGGCGCCGGTCGTGGTTGAGGCCGGTCTGGGCAGGAGCCACCACATAGGCGGTGTTTTCGATGGCCCGGGCCTGCAACAGCACCTGCCAGTGGTCCTTGCCGGTAAAGGCGGTGAAGGCGGCCGGCACCATCAGCACATCCGCGCCCTGCTGGGCCAGATGGCGGTAGAGCTCCGGGAAGCGCACGTCGTAGCAGATCGACAGTCCGATCCGCCCCAGGCCGGGCACGTTCACCACCGGCGGCAGGGCATCACCGGGGCGCACCGTGGCCGACTCCCGGTAGCTGATGCCGTCAGGGAGATCAACGTCGAACAGGTGAATCTTGTCGTAGCGAGCCAGCAGTTCTCCCTCCTGACCCACCAGCTCGGCGCGGTTGTAGGTGAGCCCATCGCCGGCGGGAACCGGAAAGCCACCCCCCAGCAGGGTCACCTGGTAGCGACGGGCCATCGTCACCAGAAAGCGGCTGCAGCGCTCGGCCAGCTCCGGAGCCAGGTTGAGGCGGAGGCTGTCGTCGCCCATGAAGGCGAAGTTTTCCGGCAGACCCACCAGCTCGGCTCCCCGCCGGGCCGCCAGCTCGATCTGCTCTTCAGCGGCCGCAAGATTGGCGTCGGGATCCGGCGTGCTGGTGAGTTGCACCGCTGCCGCCAGAAAGCTGCTCACCCAGTCCCTCAGAAGGTCGGCCGAACTGTAGGGGACATGGCCGATCCGGCCGGGGAGGTCAAGCCGGCTCTCAGCTGGCGCGCAGCACCCCCGGCTCCCGCTGCTGCGGCACGATGTTGAGGCAATCAACGGCGCTGCAACAGGCAAAGTCGGCGTCGTGGTTCCCCAGGCCCATCAGCCGCTGGCCATGGCTGGCAGCCCGCAGGCAGGTCTCGGGCTCCCGGTGCCACTGGCTCCAGAGGGCCAGGGCCGCCAGCATCTCGTCATTGGCGAAGGTGACGCCCCGGTGGGGAGCGACCGCCAACTCGGTGGCGGCCGAGGCCACGGCCCCGGCCGCCAGGCTGTCCTCGAGGGAGTAGGCCCCCTCCCAACCGCTGCCGACGATCCACACCCGCTCACAATCCAGATCCACAAGCCGGCTAGCGACGGCGGTGCGGTTCGGCAGGCAGGCGGTGAACAGGAGGGGCACCTGGCGCACGGCGGCCAGGGAGCGGGTGCCGTTGGTGGTGCTCATGAAGATGCGCTTGCCCCCCACCAGTTCCGGCGTCACCGCCAGGGGGGAGTTGCCCAGGTCGTAGCCCTCCACCCGCTGGCCCCCGCGCTCGCCGGCCCGCAGGCGGCGCTCCGGCGGCCAGCTGCCTGCCGCTGTCTCCAGTGCCTCGAGATCGGCAAAGGCCTGGATGGCCTCAGCTCCGTTCTCCAGGGCCCAGGCAATGGTGGTGGTGGCGCGCAGCACATCGATCACCACGGCGGCGTCCGGTCCGCCCTCCGCGACAGGACGCACCGGCGGCACGGCTTCAGAGGTGTGGAAGTAGGAGAGATGCAAGGCGCCGGCGCGGCAGGGTGGCAGCGTAATCAGGGACTGCGGCTCGCCGGGCCGGCGCCGCCCCTCCACCGGCCCGGGGACTGCGCCACAGTGACGGGCCGAGCGCTCCCCTGCCAGCCCCCATGCCCGCAGCCCAGGCCGAGCCCGCCCTCTCCCCCCGCAGCCGCCGTGACCTGCGCGGGTTTCTGGAGCTGTTGGAGGCCCGCGGCCAGCTACGCCGCATCACCGCCCCGGTCGACCCGGATCTCGAGCTGGCTGCGATCGCCGATCGGGTGCTGGCCGCCGGCGGGCCGGCCCTGCTGTTTGAGAACGTGATCGGCTCGTCGATGCCGGTGGCGATCAACCTGATGGGCACCCAGGAGCGGGTGCTCTGGAGCATGGGTATGGAGCGGCCCGAGGAGCTGGAGCGCCTGGGGGAGCGGCTGGCCCTGCTCCAGCAGCCGCGACCGCCCAAGGGGGCCAAGGAGGCGGTGCGCTTCGGCTCGGTGCTCTTCGATGTGCTCAGGGCCAGGCCCGATCTCGATCTCACCCCCCCCTGCCGCCAGCAGGTGTTCAAGGGGGATGCGGTGAACCTCGATGCCCTGCCCCTGCTGCGCCCCTGGCCCGGCGATGGGGGGCGGATCATCACCCTGGGGCTGGTGATCACCAAGGATCCCGAGACGGGCACGCCGAACGTGGGCGTGTACCGCCTGCAGCAGCAGTCGATCAACACGATGACCGTGCACTGGCTGAGCGTGCGCGGCGGCGCCCGCCACCTGCGCAAGGCGGCGGCCATGGGCAAGAAGCTGGAGATCGCCATCGCCATCGGCGTGCACCCCCTGCTGGTGATGGCAGCGGCCACACCGATCCCGGTGCAGCTGAGCGAGTGGCTGTTCGCCGGCCTCTATGCCGGAGAAGGCGTGCGCCTGGCCAAGTGCAAGACCGTGAACCTGGAGGTGCCCAGCCACAGCGAGGTGGTGCTGGAGGGCACGATCACCCCCGGTGAGCAGCTGGCCGATGGTCCCTTCGGCGACCACATGGGCTTCTACGGCGGCGTCGAGGATTCACCCCTGGTGCGCATCCAGTGCGTCACCCAGCGGCGCGACCCGATCTACTTCACCACCTTCAGCGGCAGGCCGCCAAAGGAAGACGCGATGCTGGCGATCGCCCTGAACCGCATCTACACGCCGATCCTGCGGCAGCAAATCCCGGAGATCGTCGATTTCTTCCTGCCCATGGAGGGCCTCAGCTACAAGCTGGCGGTGATCGCCATCGACAAGGCCTACCCCGGCCAGGCCAAGCGGGCGGCGATGGCCTTCTGGAGCGCCCTGCCCCAGTTCACCTACACCAAATTCGTGGTGGTGGTCGACAAGAGCATCAACATCCGCGACCCCCGCCAGGTGATCTGGGCGATCAGCGCCCAGGTGGATCCCCAGCGCGATCTGTTCGTGCTGGAGGACACCCCCTTCGACACCCTGGATTTCGCCAGCGAGCGGCTGGGGCTGGGGGGCCGGCTGGCGATCGACGCCACCACCAAGGTCGGGCCGGAGAAACGCCACCCCTGGGGAGAGGCCCTGCACAGGCCCGCGGAACTGGAGGCCCGTGTCAGTGGGCGCTGGGCGGAACTGGGGCTGGCCGACATCGGCGGCAGCGAACCGGATCCCGCCCTGTTCGGCTACACCCTCGAGCACGTGCTCGAACGGCTGGCGGGGCGGGCCGCGACGGCGGGATAGGCGACCCATGCTGTCCCGTCAAGCCAGCCACGCCCTCAAGGCCCTGCTGGAGCTGGCCCATCGGCCACTGCAGTGGCAGTCCACCCATGAGCTGGCAACGGCCCAGCAGTTGCCGGAGCCGATGCTGGAGCAACTGCTGCTGCGGCTGCGGCGGGCCGGGCTGCTCACGGCCCGCCGCGGACGGCTCGGGGGCTTCAGGCTCGCAAGGCCGGCGGCGGAGATCAGCGTGGCAGCGGTGCTGGCCGGGCTGGGAGACAACCTCTCGAGCGTGGACCCAGCGTCCCCTCCGGATTCCCCAGCCGATCGGGTGACCGCGGCCCTGGCCTGGCGGCTCGAGCGGGTGCGCCGAAAGGCTCTTGAGGAGCTCAGCCTCGAAGACCTGCTGTTCGACCTGCGCAGCGCCGAAGCCAGCACCAATGACCACACCGGCCTCCTGCTGGGCTGACGGGGATGCTCAGGTGCACCCCTCCACGGACACCCGGTAGCTGAAGCCAGTGGAACCGGGCATGGTCGTGGCTCCCACCCGCACGTTCACCTGGTTGGTGCGCTTGCCGGGCACCGCGGGGAACGGGCCGAACACGTGGGTCTGATTCGGCTCAAGGGTGCGGTTCTCATTCACCAGACGAATGTCGGTGTTGTCGGTGAACCGGAGGAATACCGCGATGGGGAATACGGCTCGCTCAGTTGAAGCGGACTGCAGAGTGATGCGGTAGCGGCTGAAGTTGCGATCAACGGCGAAATCGGTGTTCCAGTTGTTGCGGCGCACCAGACCATCCGGGCTGATGCGTTTCTGAACCACCGGCTCGCCACCCCCCCCCCCCCGATCGGCATCAGGAACTGGCAGGAGGCCAGGGCAGGGCCGGCCTGCAGGACGAGAACGGCTGCAGCCACCAGAGGGGCGGTCCAACGACCCGAAATCCCCTGAGGCGTGACGGTGGAGCGCAGACGAGCGCACAGCATGATCAATGGGTCCTGCCTGGGGGGCCGGGTGGCGCCGGCATGGTACGGACAGAAACGGCCTGGAGCCAGCGGGTCGCACCTGCTCCTGCCGGCCGACAGGGGGGAGTGGAGGGGATCGGCGAGGACGACGGGGACTCGATGTCCGGCCGCGGGGCCGCAGGATGGCTCTGGTTCATGCAGAACCCGCACCCCGGGGATCCGGAGGCACCTAGCCCTGACGCCTGACCCGCCCATGACCGACCAGCCGCGCGCCCCCCAGCCCCTGCTTGAGCTCCTCGCCACGATCCCGGCCATGGCCCGGGGCCGGCGGCGGCTGGTGGTGGTGATGGGTCAGCTGGGCGATTTCGACAGCCTGGAATACGCTCAGGCCCTGGCGGCCGCCCTGCCGCAGCTGGCGGCTGCGGGGATGGTGCCGCAGGCGATCGCGATCGGCAACGAGACCGGCGCGGAGCGGTTCTGCGCCTACACCGGGTTGCCGCGCACGGCTCTGCGGGTGGAGGCGGAGCCGAGCCTGCATCGGGCCCTCGGGCTCTATCCCGGCCTGCAGACCCCCCTTGGCCCCTGGCCAGCCCTGCTGTTGATGTGCGCCGGCATCGGCTCTCCCGGCACCCTCGCGGAGGTGCTGCGGGGGTACACCGGCGACCGCCAGGCCCCAGCCAGGCTTGAAATTCCCCTGTTCAACCTGGTGGGGCAGGGCCACCAGCGCCCCTTTGAACTGGCCACGGTGCGGCTGCGCAACATGGTGGAAGTGCTGGGCCGCTGGCGGACTTACGTGCCCAGCGACGACCACCTCACCCAGCGCGGCGGCACCTTCCTGCTCGATGCCGATGACACCCTGCTCTACAGCCACCGTGAGGTCGGCATCCTGGGCTTCTCGGCCACCATGGGCCAGCCGCTGGCTTTCCTGGGCCCCTGGCTGGAGCGCAGCCACGACAGCACGGGCCAACCGCTTCCGCTCAGGGATTGAGCGGCTCCTCCTGCCAGTGGCCAGCGGCGCGCCAGCGGCGGCGACGGTGCGGCTGACCGCCCAGCTCCAGCAGCTCCACCTGGTCGAGGGCGATGCGCAGCAACAGGAACCCCGCAGGCTGGGGTGTCTCCTCCGGCAGGGCTGCTGGGAACGGACCTGAGGGATCGAGCGGGAGCCCGGGGGGCGGCCAGCCCCACAGGGCGCGGGCCTCCGGGGTGAGGGCATGCCAGTGGCGCTGGCGCTCGGCCTGCTCCTGCTCCGCCGGCAGAGCCAGCACGGCTCCCCGCAGGCGGAACTGACAACGGGCGCGCGGCAGCAGCCAGCAGAGCTCGACCTCCGGCCGCTCGCGCAGTTCACCTGCCTTGGCGCTGCGGCCATCGGTGAGCAGGTCGAGGGCCGCAGCGCCGCCCCAGCCGCGGAACACCAGGGTGCGCACCCGCGGCGTGCCGTCGGCCGCCACGGTGGCCAGCTGCAGCCAACGGGCCAGGGGCGAGCGACCCTCCCGCTGGCGGGCAGCCCGCAGCAGGGGCCGCCAGGGCGGCAGGGAATCGGCGAGAGCCATCGACCGACTGGAGGAAGGGGGATCATGGCGCCATGACCCCAGCCATCGCTCTCACCATCGGCGGCAGCGATTCCGGCGGCGGCGCCGGCATCCAGGCCGACCTCAAGACCTTCCTGGCCCTGCAGGTGCACGGCTGCTCGGCGATCAGCTGCGTGACCGCCCAGAACACAACCGGCGTCAGCCGCGTCGACCCCCTCCCACCCGAGGCGCTCAGCGCCCAGATCACGGCGGTGCTCAGCGACCTGCCGGTGGCGGCCCTCAAGACCGGCATGCTGCTCAACACCGGCCTGATTGAGGCGGCGGCCGCCGCCCTCACGCCGCTGGCGATTCCGCGGCTGATCGATCCGGTGATGGTGTCGCGGGCGGGGGCGGTGCTGCTGGAGCCCAGGGCCGTCGACGCCTACCGGCTGCTCCTGCCCCTGGCCGAGCTGCTCACGCCGAACCTGCATGAGGCCCAGCTGCTCAGCGGCGTGACGATCGATGCTGCCACCGGGGTGGAGCGGGCGGTGCAACAGGCCGCCGAGCGCCTGCTGGAGCGGGGCCCGGCGGCGGTGCTGATCAAGGGCGGCGGCCGCAGCGAGCTGCGCGGCCGCGACTACCTGCTGCAGCGTGATGGTGGCGGCCGCTGGCTCAGCCATGCGGCGATCGCCACGCCCCACACCCACGGCAGTGGCTGCACCCTCGGCGCCGCCATCACCGCCCACCGGGCCCATGGCCTGCCACTGACGGATGCCGTGGGCGCGGCCAAGCGCTACGTGGAGGGGGGGCTGCGCTGCTCCCTGGCGATCGGCAGGGGCCAGGGCCCGCTCTGCCACTGGCACGGCGTGGGCCAGCCCGCCAGCTGACGTGCGCAGGCCCGATGCATCGATGAGCTATCCATCGGCCAGCGGATCGGGTCCATCGGCCAGCAGATCATCCAGCGCGACAACCGCATAGCCGCGCCGCTGGAGATCGGGCACCACCGCTTCCAGGGTGGCGAGGGTGGCCGCAATCGTGTCGGGCCGGTCGTGCAGGACCAGGATCGCTCCAGGGTGCACGTTGGCGCCCACAAACCAGCGTTGAAAAGCCAGGGGCGGGTGAAACGTGTCCCAGGGAAAGACAGACCCAAGCACAGTGCGGTAGCCCCGGGCCTGCACCCAGCGCAGCATGGGGAGATGCACCCAACCGCCACCGGGTCGCAGCCAGCGCAGGGGCAACGGCCTGGGCGCGGCGGCATGGCACAGGCGCTCCTCCGTGCTGTCCAGCTGCTGCAGAAACGCCCGCCGATCCAGGCAAGCGAAGATCTGATCGCGCTGCAGGTGGTTGCCGAGCGCATGGCCGTCCGCCAGGGCCCTCGCCACAAACTGGGGGGCCCCGTGATCCAGGTGCTCGCCGATCACAAAGAAGGTCGCCGGCACCCGCAGGCGCCTGAGCAGATCCAGCAGCTCCAGACTGGTGGGCTGGCCAGGAGTCACTGCCCAGCTCGGACCGTCATCGATGGTGATCGCCACCCTCCGGCTCCGGCCTCGGGCACAGAACAGCACCTCCGGCAGCAACGGCTGGAGCACCCACCGGATCAGCCATGCCGGTCGCAGCACCAGCACGGCCAGGCAGGTCGCTGATCCCAGCAGCGCCAGCCCGATCCAGAGAGCCCTGCCCATGGAGATCAGCCCCCGCCCCCATCCCGCTCGCAGGCATAGGTCTCCACCTTGCCCCGGCGTTGCTTGAAGGTGGGGTGTTCGGGGTCCACCGGATTCCACCACCAACGGCCATCGGTGTAGCTCGGGGCGCCGGCATTGTTCGTCCGCGGCAACTGCAGGGTCCAGTCCTGCCAGCGAAGGACCACGTAGGCCCCGGGGGGCGTGCCTGCGGCCGTGTTGGGAATGCCAGGGGCATCCACGGCCCCGGCGAACACCTCCGCCACCAGCGGAGTGCCTTCGCAGAGATAACGATCGCGCTGCAACGCCGCGGGGCCCGAGGCCCAGGCAGGGGGCACTCCGCAGAAGAGGGGTGCCAGGAGTCCCAGGGAAAGCAGCAGCGGCAACAAGCAGGTCATCGGCAGCAGCGGCGAGCACGCTCCATAGGATCGCCGCACCAGCGCCCTGCCTGCCCGTGGCCGAGTCCAACGCCGCCAGCTCCCCAGCCGCCGGTTCCACCCCCCTGCAGCTCCACGGCGGTGGCAGCCTGCGCGGCCGTGTGCGCGTGCCGGGCGACAAATCCATTTCGCACCGGGCCCTGCTGTTCGGAGCCATCGCCGAAGGCACCACCCGCATCGAGGGCCTGCTGCCAGCGGAAGACCCACTCAGTACCGCCGCCTGCCTGCGAGCCATGGGCGTGGAGGTGTCCGCGATCCGCGCCGGCGAGGCGGTGAGCGTGCAGGGGGTGGGGTTGGACGGCTTTCAGGAACCGGGCGATGTGCTCGATTGCGGCAACTCCGGCACCACCATGCGGCTGATGCTCGGGCTGCTGGCCGGCCGGGTGGGGCGCCACTTCGTGCTCACCGGGGACAGCTCCCTGCGGGGCCGGCCGATGCGGCGGGTGGGAGCCCCCCTGGCCAAGATGAGCGCCGTGATCAACGGGCGCAAGGACGGCAACTTCGCACCGCTGGCGGTGCTGGGCCAGCCCCTCCGGGGCAACAGGATCCATACGCCGGTGGCGTCGGCCCAGGTGAAGAGCGCCATCCTGCTGGCGGCCCTCACCGCCAAGGGCCCCACCACGGTGATCGAGCCGGTGCAGAGCCGCGACCACAGTGAACGGATGCTGCGGGCCTTCGGAGCCCAGCTGGAGGTGGGCGGCCCGGGCCTCACCGAGGTGACGCTCACCCCCGGATCCAGCCTGCGGGGCCAGCCCGTGGTGGTGCCCGGCGACATCAGCTCGGCGGCCTTCTGGCTGGTGGCCGCCGCCATCACCCCCGGCGCCACACTCACGGTGGAAAACGTGGGACTGAACCCCAGCCGCACCGGCATTCTTGAGGTGCTGGAGCAGATGGGCGCCCGCCTCACCGTGCTGAACCAGCGCGATGTGGCCGGCGAGCCAGTGGGCGACCTGCAGGTGAGCCACGGGCCGCTACAGCCCTTTGAGATCGGCGCCGAACTCATTCCCCGCCTGGTGGATGAGATCCCCGTGCTGGCGGTGGCCGCCTGTTGCGCCGAGGGGGTGAGCCGCGTGACCGGGGCGGAGGAATTGCGGGTGAAGGAAACCGACCGGCTGGCCGTGATGGCACGCCAGCTCGGCGCCATGGGGGCCCGCATCGAGGAGGCTGACGACGGCATGGCGATCACCGGCGTGACCGCACTGCGTGGCGCCACCGTGGACAGTGAGACCGACCACCGGGTGGCCATGAGCCTGGCCGTGGCCGCCGGCATCGCCAGCGGCACCACCACCCTGCACCGGGCCGCGGCGGCGGCCGTCTCCTACCCGAGCTTCTGGGATGACCTCCAGCGGCTGCGGAGCTGAGATTCCGGGCTCCATGGTGGCCGGGGAACTCCGGCCGCAGATCGGGGCAGACGGCAGCTTCAGCCTGTTCAGCGGGCGTTTCGGCGAGGGCTTCCACGGCCCGATCGGCGCCCTGCGGGAGGCCCGCGCCAAGTTCGTGCGGCCGGCCCAGCTGGAGCGCTTCCCGGCCGGCCAATCCCTGGTGGTGGTGGATGTGGGCTTCGGACTGGGCACCAACAGTGCCGCCCTGCTGGAGGCGGCCCAGGCCCGTGGACTGACGCTGCAGATCTGGGGACTCGAGCTCGACCCTGCACCGCTGCGCCAGGCCCTGGAGGCCCCAGGCTTTCGCCGGCAGTGGCAGGTGGGCACGCTCCGCCTGCTGGAGGGGCTGCAGCGGGACGGGCGGGCCACGGCGCCCTCACCTTCTGGGTTGACGAGCAGGGCCAGCCTGCTCTGGGGCGATGGTCGCCAGGGTGTGGGGACCTTGCTCGACCCCGACGGAGCAGGCGGCCAGGCCCTGGATGCTCGCTGCGACCTGGTGCTGCTGGATGCCTTCTCACCCCAGCGCTGCCCGGAGCTGTGGACCCTGGAGTTCCTGGGGGCCCTGGCCCGGTTGCTGAAACCCGATGGGCGGCTGCTCACCTACTGCTGTGCGGCCGCCGTGCGCCGGAGCCTGCAGCTGGCGGGGCTGAGCCTGGCGTCGATCCGGCCGCCGACCCCCCCGGAACCGGGCGTCGGGGCTGGCCGGCAGCGCGCAGCCTGGAGCTATGGAACGGCGGCCAGCCCCGGCCCCCTGCCTGCCGACCCACGACCGGATCCAGGGGCAGAGCCACCACCGCTGACCCCCCTGAGCGCGATGGAGATGGAACACCTGGCCACCCGCGCCGCCGAGCCCTACCGCGATCCAAGCGGCCAGGCGAGCGCCCGGGAGATCCTGGTGGCCCGCCAGCGGGCCCAGGCCGCCAGCGGCGCGGGGTCCACCAGCGCCTGGCGGCGGCGCTGGGGACTGGAGGGCGGAACCGGGCAGGCCGCGTAGATTCCGGCCCAGCCGCTTGCCCCTGCCGATGCTCGCCGTTGCCGTGTTGGCCGCCGGGAAGGGCACCCGCATGAAGAGCGACCTGCCCAAGGTGCTCCAACCCCTGGCCGGCGCCACCCTGGTGGAACGGGTGTTGCGCAGCTGCGAGCGGCTCAGCCCCGAGCGACGGCTGCTGATTGTCGGTCATCAGGCTGAGCGGGTGGAGCAGTCGCTGGCACGGCATCCCGACCTGGAATTCGTGCTGCAGCAGCCCCAGAACGGCACCGGCCACGCCGTGCAGCAGCTGCTGGAGCCCCTCGCGGGATTTCAGGGCGATCTGCTGGTGCTGAATGGCGATGTGCCGCTGCTGCGCCCGGAAACCCTGGAACAGCTGCTCAGCCAGCACCGCACCAGTGGGGCGGCCGTGACACTGCTCACGGCCCGGCTGGCTGATCCCAGCGGTTACGGCCGGGTGTTCGCCAGTGCCGACGGCCAGGTGAGCGGCATCGTGGAGCACCGCGACTGCAGTGAGCCCCAGCGTGCCAACCCCCTGATCAACGCCGGCATCTACTGCTTCAGCTGGCCGCAGCTGGCGGCCGTGCTCCCCCAGCTCACCACCGACAACGACCAGGGCGAGCTCTACCTCACCGACACGGTGGCGATGCTCAGGACGGCCATGCACCTGGAGGTAGCCGATGCCGATGAGATCAACGGCATCAATGACCGGGTGCAGCTGGCCCAGTGCGAAGCCGTGCTGCAGCAACGGCTGCGGGAGCACTGGATGCGCGAGGGGGTGACCTTCACCGATCCGGCCAGCTGCACCGTCAGCGACGGCACCCACTTCGGCCGCGACGTGGTGGTGGAGCCCCAGTGCCACTTCCGCGGCGATACCACGATCGGCTCGGGCTGCCGGATCGGCCCGGGCACGCTGATTGAGAGCAGCGTGGTGGGGGAGAACAGCCAGGTGCTGCAGTCGGTGTTGCGCCAAGCCAGCGTGGGCGAGGGCTGTGCCGTGGGGCCGTTTGCCCAGCTGCGGCCGGGTGCCGAGCTGGCGGCGGGCTGCCACGTGGGCAACTTCGTGGAGATCAAGAACAGCCGTCTGGCCGAGGGCGTGAAGGTGAACCACCTCAGCTACATCGGCGATGCCGAGCTGGGGGCCAAGGTGAACGTGGGCGCCGGCACAATCACCGCCAACTACGACGGCGTGCACAAGCACCGCACTGTGATCGGAGCCGGCAGCAAGACCGGCGCCAACTCGGTGCTGGTGGCGCCGATCACTCTCGGCGCGAACGTCACCGTGGGGGCCGGCTCCACCCTCACCAAGGACGTGCCGGCCGGAGCCCTGGCCCTCGGCCGGGCCCGCCAGCTGGTCAAGGAGAACTGGAGCGGTCCCCAGGGCTAGACGGCCCCCCGCAGGCTCTCCAGCGCGGCGATCGCCCGCTCCAGCGCCACCCCCCGGCTGGCCTTGAACAGCACCGCATCACCGGGGGCCAGCCAGGGGGCGATGGCGGCGGCGGCCTCCTCCGGCGTGGCGGCCCGGCTGAGGTGGCGCAGGCCCGCCGCCACCGCCGCCATCACCGCGCCCTCCTCCCCCGGCACCACCAGCACCAAACCGTCCAGACCGAGCTCCACCGCCCGTTCCGCCACGCTGCGATGCAGGGACAGGCTCTGGTCACCGAGTTCCAGCATCGTGCCCAGCACGGCAAAGCGACGGGTGGCCGGCTGACGCGCCAGCAGCTCGAGCGAGGCCAGCACGGCTTCGGGAGAAGCGTTGTAGGTCTCATCCAGCACCTGCACCCCCCCCAGCTCCAGCCTGCGGCTGCGGCCGCCGGGCAGATCGACCGCCAGGGACTGACCGCTGGCCGGAGGCAGCCCCAGTTCCTCCGCCACCGCCAGGGCCAGCATCAGGTTGCGGGCCTGGTGGCGACCATCGAGGGGAAGCGGCAGCGTGGCCCCAGCCACGGTGAGGGTGCCGGCGTCCTCATCGAGCACGCCCACCAGGTCGGCGTCCCCGGCCCCCGGGTCATCCGCCAGAGCCACCCGGCGCACCCGGCCCGCCCACACCCGGGCCAGGGCCCCATCCAGCAGGGGATCGCCCGCTGGAATCACCACCAGGGCGCCGGGCTGCAGGCCGGCGACGATCTCACACTTGGCCTGACCGATCGCCTCCCGGCTGCCGAGGCGGCCGATGTGGGCCGTGCCGATGTTGGTGATCACCGCCACATCCGGCTGGGCGCAGCGGCTGAGGCGCTCGATCTCCCCGAGGCCCCGCATGCCCATCTCCACCACCAGGGCCCGGTGGCTGGTGTCGGCCTTCAGCAGGGTGAGGGGCACACCCACGTCGTTGTTCTCGTTGCCGCTGGAGGCGAGCACCGGGCCCAGGGGGGCCAGCACGGCGCGGATCAGCTCCCGGGTGCTGGTCTTGCCCGCCGAGCCCGTCACCGCCACCACCGGCTGGGCCAGCTGGCGGCGCCAGAGACCTGCCAGCTGCTGATAGGCCAGCAGGGTGTCCTCCACCAGCCAGAGCAGCCCATCGGCGGCACTGAGCTGCCCCACCAGCGCCGCCATCGCCCCCTCATCGAGCCGATCGGCCTGGGCCACGACCGCCTGGCAGCCGGCTGCCACGGCATCGGCCAGGAAGCGATGGCCGTCAAACTGCTCTCCCACCAGGGGAATGAACAGGGAACCGGGCACGATCCTGCGGCTGTCGGTGCCGATGGCGGTGACGGTCCGGGCCTCCCCGTCCGGGTGGCGGCAGTCGCCCAGCTGGGGGGCACCCCAGAGCTGCTGGAGGGCCTCAAGCGCGATCGGCATCCGGGGGGGCGACAGGAGTGAGCAGGATCATGCCTGACCCCACCAGGGCTGGCCGCGCCAGCAGCTGGCCGGCGGGGGTCTGCAGCAGGAGACGCTCGTAACCCTGCTCCAGGGCCCGCTCCTGCCAGGCTGCTGCCTGACGGTCCCGCAGGGGCAAGGGCAGCTCCAGCCAGCCGGGGCTGAGCACCAGCACAAGTTCACCGGCAGCGGGCCGGGGGCGAGCCTCCAGCAGCAGCCCCTGGGGATCGCTGTCTGCAAAGGCGGCCAGCAGGGGCGCGGGCTCCTGAACAGGGACCGGTTCGCCGGCGCGCTCCTGCTGGGAAGCCCCTTGTGCAGGACTGCTGGGCGGTTCAGCCTCAGGGAGTGGAGCGCTGGGTGGGAACTGGCGTGGCGGGGGAGGGGCCTGGACTGGCCGATTGGCGGGGATCTCCTCCACTGCGACGGGAGCGGGGAGGGGGG
>Ga0194123_10000476_pt1 | contig 75014 bp, 58 predicted proteins | sample TA2MahsurfametaG_5_FD_155479 | JGI IMG/M metagenome (GOLD analysis project Ga0194123, IMG submission 155479) | Freshwater microbial communities from Lake Tanganyika, Tanzania - TA2015023 Mahale A surface | ecosystem: Environmental > Aquatic > Freshwater > Lake | place: Tanzania: Lake Tanganyika... | reverse complement strand
GGCGCGGCCGATCTCGATGGCAACGGCGTGGTCGACGGCGGGGACCTGGCGATCGTGCTCGGCTCGTGGGGCTGACCGGATCGGCGTGTTGCGTCGCGGGCCGATCCCGCGGATGATCACGAGATGCCGCGCCTCACGCACCTCGTGGCGGATGTCGTGGCCGGCACGATCGAGCCGCGGACGGTCACAGTGCGATCACAGCCACCCACCGCAGGTGGCCGCGCTCTCGAACGGAATGGGCGATACTGGATTCGAACCAGTGACCCCACGCGTGTGATGCGTGTGCTCTAGCCAGCTGAGCTAATCGCCCGACGTTGGCGATCATAGCAGCGGCGTTCAAAATGCTCGTCGAACGGGCTCGGGGTGCGTTTTTTTGCTGCCTGCACAGCAGCCACCGCAAGATTTCCGCGCGTTTACTTCGACCTGTTGGGCCAATGGCTCGATGTCACAGGGCCGGTCGGAAGTGCAGCTGCACGCATGCGTTGAGCATCGGATCGACAGCCGACCTGACCGTGGTGCTGGCTGCTTGGGGGACCTGAGCGTCGAAGCGCCGCCGGCGCAACCGCTGTGCTGCTCACGCGCGCTGCGACGCCGCCGCCTGATCCACGCACGATTCGAGGAGCGCGCGAAACTCTGGCGGAATCGCGGCACCGCGCAGCGTTCCCTTCGCCATTTCGCAGCACGCGACGGTGACCGTGCCCCGCGCCGCCACCGTGCCGCCGACGGCAAAGTCGATGGCATACTCGACCGAACGGTCGCCGACACGCAGAACGCGCAGCGACAGATCCACCGAGTCACCGAAGCGCAGCGGCCTCACAAAGTCGCAGGCGCACTGCACACGCGGCCAGCCGATCGTGGACTCTCCGACTGTCGTCAGCGGTTGCAATCCTCGCGCACGCAGGAACGCATGCTCCGCGTCCTCCATCCAGCGGAAGTAGTTCGAGAAGTGCATCACGCCCGCGAGGTCCGTCTCGCTGAACTGCACGGTGCGGTTTGACTGAAACACGGTCGCGGTCATGCCGCATCAAGGGTATGCGGTAGACGGGCGAAGAGGCACATCAGCCGCCGCACGGACCCCACGCGCTGAGCAGCTGTGCCAGATCGTCCCCTGCCACGCTGCCATCGCCGTTGATATCGCCCGTACCCGATTGCCCCCAGTTTGCCAGCATCATGGCAACATCTGCCGCATCGACGGCACCGGAACTGTTGATGTCTGCCGGTTCATCACCCACGCGGACGGTGCGCTCGACCCGCATCGTGATCAGGTTCACCATGCTCACCGAGTCGCTGAGCTGGTTCACGACCCACGCTTCGTTGTCCCCACGCATCCGCACGGAGATGGGCTCGAGTCCCGTGAAGACCGAGCCGCGGCGAATGGGCAGACCGCTCTTGATGTCGAAGACTTCAAGGTGGTTGTCTGCGGTGTTGACTGCGACGAGCACTTGACCAGACCGGCTCAAGGCGATCGGATGAACCTGTGGTGTCTCGAAGTTGACGAATGTCTGGGTTTGAGCCTGCGCAGGCGCTGTGATCTGCACCAACCCTGCCATGAGGATCATGGTCGCGAACACGGCGCCGCCGCCACATGGAGTCACGCACCTGCTCATACGGAGTCATTGTGCCACCGAATCCCTGCGGGGGGACGGGCAAATCTCAAACCCTCCCAACTCTTTTTTTCATTTGCGGATTCAACCGCCCACCGAGGGCGCGTGTGGCGCGGCGCCATACCGCGCGCGGTAGGCGGCGATTCGCGCACGATCCGCATCGGTCAGCCGCGCCCCAAGGTGCGACACAACCTCATCGATGGTCACGATCGCCGCGGTCGGCATGCCGAACTCGGCCCCGACCTCCTCGAGTGCCGTGCGCGTGGAGCCTTCGCCCGCCCGCTCCTGTCGATCCACCGAGACGATGAGTCCTGCAAGCGTGATGCGTGCCGCCGCGCGAAGCACGGGCACGGTTTCGCGGATCGATGTGCCCGCGGTCGTGACATCTTCGATGATGAGCACGCGGTCACCATCTTTCAGCGTGCGACCGACGAGCACCCCGCCTTCGCCATGATCCTTCGCTTCCTTGCGGTTGAAGCAGAACTCGACCTCGCGCCCACGCTCTGCGAACGCCATCGCCACCGCAACGACAAGCGGAATGCCCTTGTATGCCGGACCGAACAGGCAATCGAATCCCTTCGGGAAGGACCGCTCGATCGCATCCGCATACGCGCGCCCGAGTTCCATCAGATGAACCCCCGAACGGTAACGCCCCGTGTTCACGAAGTAGGGAGTCTGTCGCCCGCTCTTGGTCGTGAAGTCGCCGAAGGTGAGAACCCCAGCATCCACCATGAAGTCGACGAATCGCCGCTGGCTTGGATGCATGGTGCAATCGTAACCAGCGTCTTGGATGGGGTCGCACATCAGCGGGGTCGCCGTGGACTTACCATCTGTGAATGACCCGCCGCGCAGCCGTCATCGCAGCCGTTCGCACACCTGTCGGGCGTTACGGCGGAACGCTGTCGTCTGTGCGCCCCGATGATCTCGCTGCGCATGTGATCCGCGCCGTGCTTGAGCGCGCGAAGGTCGATCCCTCGCTGGTGGACGATGTGTATTTCGGTGCCGCGAATCAGGCGGGCGAAGACAACCGCAATGTGGCGCGCATGGCTGCACTGCTTGCGGGGCTTCCCGTGCGCGTTCCTGGCGCGACCGTGAACCGCCTCTGCGCATCAGGGCTCGAAGCGGTGCATGTCGCTGCGCGCATGATCGAGTCCGCATCGGCCGATGTGATCGTTGCAGGTGGAGTCGAGTCGATGAGTCGTGCACCGCTCGTGTTGTCGAAGGCGGACCAGCCCTTCGCGCGTGGTCAGGAAATGCACGACACCACCATCGGCTGGCGCTTCGTGAACCCGCGGCTGAGTGCGCTGCATCATCCATTCTCGATGGGCGAAACGGCGGAGAATGTCGCGCGTGCGTTCCATGTGAGCCGCAGCGACCAAGATCAATTCGCGCTCGAGAGTCAGCAGCGCTGGGCCGCTGCCCATGCTGCGGGACGGTTCCGTGATGAGATCGTGCCCGTGGAGATTCCGCAGGGAAAGCGCCCGCCGCTGGTCTTCGACACCGATGAGCACCCGCGCGCCGACACCACGCTTGAGAAACTGGCGGCGCTGAAGCCCGCGTTCACCAAGGCGGAGGACGGCACCGTCACTGCCGGCAACTCATCGGGCGTGAACGATGGCGCGGCGGCGCTGCTGCTGATGGATGCGGCGAAGGCGGCGAAGTTGGGATTGACGCCGCTTGGCTTCGTCGGGCGCGGATGCGCGGTCGGCGTGGACCCAGCGCAGATGGGCATCGGTCCCGTACCCGCCATCCGAACGCTGCTCGAGCGCACGGGCGTTGCCGCAGCGTCGGTGGATCTCTACGAGATCAATGAGGCGTTCGCCGCCCAAGCGGTTGCATGCGTGCGGGAACTTGCCCTTGACCCGGCACGCGTGAATGTGAATGGCGGCGCGATCGCGATTGGGCATCCACTCGGCGCGAGCGGTGCGCGGCTGGCGACAACACTTCTGCATGAGATGAAGCGGCGCGGCGCGGACCGCGGCGTTGCGGCACTGTGCGTGGGTGTTGGGCAGGGTCTCGCGCTGCTCTTGGAGCGAAAGTGATCCGCCGCCTGCGGATGCGCTGCCGAACTTCAGTTCATTGAGGCGATGCGGCGGAGTCCGCCCTCGACTGCGTCCACGAGCGCATCGATCTCCACCTCGGTCATCGGCGTCGACAGCGTCGCCGAACAGGTATTGATCATCAGGAATCCCTCTTGGAAGAGATGCTCAAGCAGCACCTTCAGCCGCTTCGATTCTTCCGCGCTGAGGAACTGCTGGCGATAGTCAAGCGGTGCCGTTGGCTTCATGTGCACACGGAACATCGATCCCGTTCCTGTGACGCATGCCTGCGCATTGGTGCGACCGATCGCCTCACGAATGCCGTGCATCGCGCGCTCCGCGAGTGCGTTCAGTCTTGCAACTGCTGCGGCGTCGTAGTGCTGCATTGCCGCGAGCCCGGCGGTCATCGTGACAGGGTTCGCCGAGAACGTTCCTGAAAGCGGATAGAGCAGCTTGCTCGCCTGCGGGTTCATCACATCCATCACATCGGCACGCCCTGCGAGCGCACCAACGGGGAATCCGCCTCCGATGATCTTGCCAAGCGCGGTGAGATCCGCCTTCAGCCCGTACCGCTGTTGCATCCCACCGACTTCCGTGCGGAAGGTGATCACCTCATCGAGCACCAGCAGTGCCCCGTGCCGTGCGGTCCACTCGCGAATCGCGGCAACAAACGCGGGATCCGCAGCGCGCAAACCCGCGCGGTGCGGCATCAGATCGAGCAGCACACACGCCACTTCACTGCGGTGCGCATCGAGAATCGCGATCGCGCGGTCCACGTCGTTCGCGGGCATGATGAGCACGTCTTGCAGCGCCGACTGCGGCGATCCATGCGTCAACGGCACGCTGTTGGGATGATCGATGCTGCCCCAATTCTCCGGCTTGGGCTCTTGACTGACCTCGGCGTAGTCGTAGCCGCCGTGGTACGCGCCTTCGACCTTCGCGACCTTGGCACGGTTGGTGAACGCACGCGCCGCCTTCAGCGCGGCCATCAGCGCCTCGGTGCCAGAGTTGACGAATCGCAGCCGCTCGAACGCAGCGCTGCGACTGGCGAGATGCTCGGCGTAGCGCACCTCTGCTTCGGTTGCCATCATGAATGCCGAGCCCCGCTGCAACTGTGACGTCACCGCCTCATTGATCGGTCGGAACGCATGTCCGTGGATCAGCGATGCCATGTTGTTCGAGAAGTCAATGCGCGAAATACCGTCGAGATCGGTGATGCGGCAGCCCTGTCCGTAGTCGGCGTATGGAGGATGTGGTCCGCGCAGAACCGTATTGCGGCTGACTCCGCCTGCGAGCACCTTCCTCGCACGCGCAAAAAGACTCTCGCTTCGGTTGGTGGCTTGTTCGGTGGTCATCGTGTGCACTCCATCAGTCGTCTGCTTGAACGCGCCGCGCTTACACGGCGGCGGTGCGCTGGATCGGCGGCAGGAGCGTCGCGCCCGTGCGCTCCTGCACGAAATCGAATCCGACACCTGGCGCGAGCTCCACCACACGGAAGCCATCGGCCGTAATGTCGATCACCGCGAGGTCGGTGTAGACGCGGTCCACAACGGCTCGCCCGGTCAAAGGGTAGGTGCACTCCCCCACCAGTTTCATCTCGCCCTCTTTTGTGCAGTGCTGCGTGATGACAAAGACGCGCCGAACGCCAGCCACGAGGTCCATGGCGCCACCCACCGCAGGAATCGCATCGGCCTCGCCTGTCGACCAATTGGCAAGGTCGCCCGTCTGCGAAACTTGCAGCGCACCGAGCACGCTGAGGTCCAGATGGCCGCCGCGAATCATCGCGAAGCTGGTGGACTGGTCAAAGAATGCCGCGCCCGGCATCATGGTGACCTGACGCTTGCCTGCGTTGATGAGTTCGGGATCGCCAGCGCCCGCCGCAGGCGATGGACCCATGCCAAGCAGTCCATTCTCCGTGTGATAGATGAGCGTGCGTCCCTCAGGAACGAAACGCGCCACGAGTTCGGGAATGCCAATGCCAAGGTTGACATACGAGCCATGCGGAATGTCCTGCGCGAGTCGGCGCGCGATGTCGTCGCGGCTCCATCCAATCGCGGCGGATTCGTCGGTCGCGGGTGGCGTCATGGGTAACGAGCTCCTGCAGCGATCAACGCGGACTCCTGCTGCGGCGACGGCACATGAACGATGCGGTCCACGAAGATTCCAGGCGTGACGATCGCCTCGGCGTCGAGTTGCCCGGCATCCACCACTTCCGAGACCTGCACGATGGTGACACCGGCGGCGGTCGCCATCGGCGGCGCGAAGTTGCGAGCAGTCCGGTGGTAGAGCACATTGCCATGCGTGTCGGCGCATCGGCCTTTGATGAGCGTGAAGTCGGCGCGGATGCCGTACTCAAGCACGCACTCGGTGTCCCCGAAGAGACGGTGTTCCTTGCCTTGCGCGAGCGGCGTACCGACGGCTGTTGGCGTAAAAAATGCGGGAATTCCAGCGCCGCCTGCACGAATGCGTTCAGCGAGGGTGCCCTGCGGAACAAGTTCGAGTTCCACTTCGCCGCGGCGGTAGAGATCGGGGAAGACGGTCGAGTTTGCTGTGCGCGGAAAGGAGCAGATGACCTTGCGCACACGCCCCGCCTTCAGCAGTGCCGCAAGTCCAACCTCGCCGCTGCCCGTGTTGTTGCTGACAACCGTCAGGCGTTTCGCACCTTGGTCAATCAGCGCGTGAATCAGTTCAATGGGACTTCCCGCTTCGCCAAAGCCGCCAATCATGACGGTGGCGCCATCGTGGATATCCGCCACGGCGGCCGCTGGGCCCGCCACACGCTTGTCGATCATCGGCAGACGGGCGGCGGGGCTGCGTGCGTGATGCGGGCGCTCTTCACGCGCGAGTAGTCATACAGACCCGCCTCGTCGAAGAGCACACGGTCGTTGTAGCCATCGAACCAGAGCGCGTTTGGATTGCGTCCCACGATGCACACCTTGCCGCGATCGGCGGCAAGACCCTGGTTGCGAAGGATCTTGAAGATGACCACACCATTCTCGCTCCCCTTCAGACCCGGGATCGGCTCGCTCGTGACCGCATTGACTTCGGTCTTGCCCTTGTAATGCGTGATCGAGAGTCTGGCGTGATTCTCCACGCCCGAGAGCCCCTTCTGCGACTCATTCAGCAAATGCCATGCGCGCTCGATCGGCACGTTGAAGGCTCGATACGCAACAATGTCTCGCCCGCAGAAGAAGTAATGGTTCTCGCCGCCTGCACGCTTGAATTCACGCTGCAGAATGCGCAGCGCATCGGCATCATCGTTGATGCCCTTGATGATCGGCGTCTGATTCTCCACACTCAGCCAACCGCGCTTGTTCAGGCGGCGCATCGCAGCGCCCGTCGCCGGAACCCACTGCAGGAATCCCTGCCCGTTGCGCAGGTAGTGCCCTTCGGGATCCTTCGCAAGGAACTCATCGGGATGCTCAAAGTGCACAACGATGTGCAGGCCAACTTCCGGGTACATCTCGTGGAATCGATCGAGCATCGCACAGAAGGCGTCATCGAAGCGCTCGGGATAGAACGCCATCTCCTTGGTGCCGATGCGGATGGACTCGATCCCCGCCTCCGCGAGGGCACCAAGCCACGCGGCGATCTTGGAATTGTTGAGCACCATCGGATCACCACCCGACATCAGGATTTCTCGGAGCTTTTCACGCCCACAGACTGGATGGCGACCGCCGTTGTCTCGCACGGCCTTGTTGAATTGGTTGATATAGCTGATGACTTCGGGAATGTTCGCCAGCCCCTTCTTCGCGACGGTGCCGTCCTGGCGCTTCACTTCCTTGCGCGCGATCAGCTCTTCGCGGTAACAGAATCGGCAGTGCGCTGAGCACGTGGACACCACATACAGCAGTCCCATCTCGTACTTGTGCAGCATGCCCTCCACTGGGCTGTAGTCCATCTGAAAACCAGGATCCTCGGAACCAGCCAAGTCGTAGGTTTCGGATGGATCCGCCTTCACAAGCCGGCGAATCGGTGCGCTCTGCTTCGCCAGATCGAAGTAATGCCGCGTGATCTTGACGGGCATGCGCTTCTCGACATCGCGCTCGCCACCCTTCAGGACTCGGAGCTGAACGAGTTCCTCGCCCGTGTAGAGCCCCTTCATATCTTCCGGGACGTTCGTTTCCAGGAACGGCGCAAGTCCGTTGATGATGTTGCGCTCGTGGCGGCCGTCCTCCACGTTTGCGAGAAATGTGCGTTCCCTGTCCGTTTGGGTGTAAGTGAGTTCCATAAGGGTGGTTAGAAGTGTAACACTCCGTGCTTGATTCGCCGAATTTATCTGCCGCAGTTTGCACATCGGCGAAGTGGTGTAACACTCTGTAGTGATGAGGCATATACGGACTGTTTGGACAGCAGTTTTTGCCCTTTCCACGCAGATCGCGCATGGCGCGGTCATGCTGACGACCACCTTCAATACCTACACCAGTGCGCCGCTGTCTGGGCAGATCGCATGGGGTGGCGGGACGGGCACATGGTCTGTTTCTGGATCGGTCAATTCGCCGCAGATCGCCGCACTGGTGATCGGTGCGGGCGTTGACCCTGCCACGAATCCCTTCGGCGGCACCGGCAAGATGGTCCGCCTCTGCACGGAGAAGTTCAACAACGGGCGCACAAAGGCATATCTGAACCTGATGAGTACGGGTCAATGGGTGACGGCATCCGCTGGCGGCCGAACGGTTCTTGAGACACGCATCAAGGTGTTTCTGCCCGCTGCGCAAGCCCTTCCCTCCGGCTTCGGCATCATGATTTCAAAGAGTGCCTCCGAGACATCGGGCGGCTTCGTTATCAGCGCCCAGAGCGGAGAGATCTCGCTGCTGAACGGCGGCCATGTGCCTGCCAACCGAACGCCAACGGGGTTCATCGTGCCGCTCGGTCAATGGAATGATTTTGTGTATCGATGGAATGTCGCCACGGGGCTCGGCGAGTTGCGCGTGAATGGCCCGCTTGTTGCCACGCATCAGACCACGCTGTTCGGAACTGTGTATGCATCGAACCTCCTCGCGGTCACCGACGCGACTCCAGACGCGCTCAACGCATTCGGCTATTTCGACAACTTCACGATTTCCGCAGAATTGCCGACACCCCTATGCCCAGCGGACCGCAACGGCGACGGATCCGTGGACGCCACGGACCTCGCATCGGTGCTCGCAGGCTGGGGCGGTCCTGCCGGCGATGTGAACAACGACGGCACGACGGATGGCACGGACCTCGCGGCCTTGCTTGGCGCATGGGGATCCTGCGGCGGCTGATCGCGTACCGTCCGCAGCCATGAATGCCACTTGGCAGCGTGCCGCATGGCGCGCCGTGCTGCTTCTGCTGCCCGTTGCGCTTCTCAACTACCTCGATCGGCAGATGCTCGCATCGATGAAGTCGTCGGTGATGGGTGACATCACAGATCTTTCAACGGATGCGCAGTGGGGCATCATGCTCGGGCAGTTCAAGTGGATGTACGCGCTGCTGAGTCCGCTCGGCGGATGGGTCGCGGACCGATTCGGTCGGCGCATCACGATCGCGTGCAGTCTCTTCGCGTGGTCCGCCGTGACATGGACCACAGGCAGTGCCACCAGCGCGAACGAACTGCTGTGGACGCGGACGTTGATGGGCGTAAGCGAAGCGTTCTACATTCCTGCTGCGCTCGCGCTGATCACCGACCTGCATGGACCGCGCACTCGATCGCGTGCCATCGGACTCCACCAGACCGCGATCTATGTCGGCATGATGGCGGGCGGATTTGGTGGCTACGTTGCGGATGCGCCTTCGCTCGGGTGGCGAAGTGCATTCCACTTTGCGGGGATCGTCGGCATGCTCTATGCGCTGCCGCTGCCGTGGCTGCTGCGCGCGAGTGCCCACGCAATGCCTGCGCAAGCTCTTGAGCGCCCGCCTGTGCGCACGGCGCTGCGCGAACTTCTTGGCAGCGTTCCATTCCTGCTGCTTGTGGCATGCTTCACGCTGCCCGCGATGGCCGGGTGGATTGTGCGCGATTGGATGCCTGCCGTCCTGAAGGAGCAGTTTCAGATTGGACAAGGGATGGCTGGTGTTTCAGCAACGCTCTACACGACACTCGCGATGCTTGTGGGTGTCGTGATCGGTGGCTGGATGGCGGACCGTTGGAGCCGAACCACTGGACGTGGTCGTGCATGGGTGAGTTGCATCGGCATCGTTGCGCTCGTGCCTGCGCTGTTTGGGGTTGGCAACGCCGGAACGCTGGTGCAGGCGGTGGTGTTCCTGTCGCTCTTCGGACTGGGTTGGGGGCTCTTTGACTGCAACAACATGCCGATCCTTTCGCAGATCGCGCGTCCGCATCTGCGAGCGACGGGCTACGGCATCATGAACTTTGTGAGCATCAGTTGTGGCGGTCTCGCGGACTGGATTTTTGGTGCGCTGCGCGACGCAGGCGCACCGAACAACGGCATCTTCGCCGCCTTCGGCGTGATCGCGCTCGTGGGCGCGGGTCTTATGGTGCTTGTGGCGCGGAGCCTGCCGCGGGAACCGCAGGCTGTGCAAGCGGAATGATCCACTCGCGCATGAACAGTTGCTCGCGCGCGCGTCCCTGAAACATTTCCAGGATCTGCGCGCCCGTGTGTCGGCTCGCCATCTGAATGCGCGATGCGACGGCATTCGCAGGCATGGGCGCATCGATCGCGCCAACCACGCTCACCCAGTCGCCGCTTCGAACGCGATCCGCGGGCGGCGTGCCATCCGAGATGGGAAATCCGATGACCTCGGACTTTGGCAGCAGCATGCGGTGAATCTCCGCAACGCTCCGGAAATTCTCGGGTACCCAGATGCGTTGACCCGCGAGCTGTTCCTGCTGCGCGGTGGTGAACGTGCCGAGGGGCGCATCGAAGACGCTGAGAAAACTGGTGAGTGCTAGCAGCACGGCAAGTGCCGAGGGTGCAGCCGCCAGCCGAGTCCAGCGCGGCGTGAACAGCGCCCACAGCGCGAAGGCGACCGTTGCCGCCAGCAGTGGCCAGTGCCACCACGCGAATGCGAGTCCTCCCAGATCACGTGCGAGCATGAGCGAGAGCCACGCGATCGGGATGACCGCGATGATGGCGCCGATATGCGTGAGCATGAACGCATTCCGCCCCACATGGTGCCCGCGCGTGGCAAGCAGCACAGCAAGCGCAGGCATCGCTTCCAGCAAATAGCGCCCCGAACGTTGGGCGGGCAGGCAGAACACCACGAACATCACCGCAACCCAGAGGAGCAGCAATCGCTCGGATTCGGTGAGGTCTCGGCGGTGCTTCCAGCATTCGACAAGCACGCCAAAGAGTGGAAATGCCAACAGTCCTGCATGCAGAAACGGCGAGGCGGCGAGCGACCACACACTGAACCCGCCCCAGAAAAATCCTCGCACCCAATCGCCCACTCCGCCCGCCATCTTGCCGACATTCTCACCCACGACGAACTCACGCCAGACAGCTGCAGGATCGGGATCGAGGGCGAACCACAGGCTGAAGAGGGCGAGTGAAACGACTGCAACGGTGCCGCAGACCAGAATGCTTCTGAACACGCGTGCGAAGCGAGTGGTGGCAACGGGCGCACTCACACCGTGCCACTCCACCAGCGCGAGCCACAACAGGATGGGCGCAAGCAGAGCGAAACTTCGGAACAGCAGTGCCACGCCGACCACAACACCCAGCAGCGGCAACCGCCAGCCGCGGGTGACGCGCGTCGGTGCAAGCGTCACCCACGCAACCGAACCAAAGAGCCAGAACGTCTCGGGCGCGTTGGTGAGAAACGGTCTGCCGTAACGGAACGTGCCGAGGAAACCCAGCAGCGTGAGCGCCGCCGTGATCGCGACCGTTGCAGTCCGGCCGCTGATGCGCCACGCGAGCAGCGCAGCAAGACCCGCCACTCCGAACGACCAGACGATGCTCGGCCAGCGCAGCGCGGGCAAGTTCCACCACGCTCCCCAATCGGAGGAAAGAATCCCCTGCCAGAAGAGCGGCGGTGGCTTCGTATTCCGCATCTCTTCCATCCCGCTCACGAGCGGGAGCCACTGCCCGCTCGCGGCCGTCATGCGCGTGATCTGCAGATACACCCACTCGTCGCCGTTTGTCGGCGCCTGCACCGATCCGATGCCATGGATGTAGGTGCAGAGTGCGAGCGACAGACCCAGCCCGCCGAGCAGCAGTGCGGTGCGTTCCTCGCGCACCCGCTCCGCTTCAGGATCGATGCCCTCAATGCGTACATGGCGATAGGTCCAAAGGTCGTTCATCACAAAGTTGATGAGACTTGCGACCGCAATGCCCATGAGGTTCGCGACGAGATAGGGAACGATCGCGACAAGCATGTTGGTGAGCGCGATCTGCACAAGAATGCCCGCCCAGTTGGCTGCCGCATACTGGACGTACTGCTGCACGATCGGTACATCGCGAGTGCGATCACGATCTCGCCACGTCCAGAGGCGATTCCACCAGAAGTTGTTGGTCATGCCAATGACAATGCCCGTGAACATCGACAGATTCAGCCGAAGCGACTGATCTGTGACCGCGCTGTAGAGCCATTCGAAGCAGATCCATATGACGATCTGGTTGATGGCGACCCCAGAGACGCCAACAGTCCCGAACCGCATGAAACGACCGCGCTGTCGCCACGACCATCCGAGTACCGCATGGATCATGCCAAGCGGCGTGCGTGTGGCGGGGCTGCGCTGTTGGGGCTTCATGCGCTTTGCGAAGCGGCAGCGAGCGCTTCACGCGCTGCGGCGAGGACCGCATCGGGTGCGATGCGCTTGAGACATTGGTTGTCGCCATCACAGGGCGAGTTGCGATGGTTGTACGCGGTCACGCAGGGTGAGCATGCAATCGGCTGCCAGAATGCGCGCATACGCGGGCTCCAACTTGAGTACAGCAGCGGCGTTTCAGGGCCGTACATCACAAGCGCGTGGATGGGCGTCATCGCGGCAAACTGGACGGGGCCACCGTCGTTTGTGATCAAAAGTTTCGCGCGGTGAAAGAGGCACATCAGATGGCGAACCGAACGGGTTTCGCCGGCAAGGTTGACGATCGCTGGGAGGAAGTCGCAGGCGCGGCGGAGATCATCGGCCAGCGGACGATCCTCCGGCATGCCGATGATCCCGACCGCATGGCCGTCGGCGAGCAGTGCGCGCGCGACCGATGCATAGTGGTCAAGTGGCCACGCCCGAATCGGCAAGAGACCTCCGCTTGGATAGAGAAGCACGAGCGATCGCCCCTCGCACGCGGGATGGTCACGATGCAGTTGGGAGACTTCTCGTTCCACCTCTCCTGTCTCCGGCTCGAAGACGGGCGGCGTGAATCGCTCGGCAATCGGCGCGTTCTTGCTTGGCGGTGTAGTCGGTGTGCCGATCGCCTCGACGAGTGCGATGAGTTGATGCGACAAATGTCGATACGGGTTGTATGGCACGGGCGCGGTCATGAACGATCCGCGGTAGAGCCCCTCCTGCGTTGCTCGGTGAAATCCAGCGCGGTGGCGTGCACCCGAAACGCCGCTGAGGATCGCGCTGATGCGCGCGAAGAGTTCGCAGTCCACGACCGCATCGAAGCGTTCCGATCGCATGATGCCGACCGCGCGCAGCAAGTCCCCCGCCAACTGTGCAGGCGAGCCATCGCGCAGCGTGATCACATGCGCGGGATCCACCACACGAAGCAGGTCGAGCACCGACCTGTTCTTCCGAAACACCATCGCATGGATTTCCACGCCGGGGTGTCGCTCACGAAGTCGACGGAACATCGGCTCGGCCAACACCAAACTTCCCATTTCGCTGAGCAAGATGACGAGGACCCGCCGAAGCAGCGGTCGATCATCGGGCAGTGGAACGACACCGAGTGCACGCTGCGCCGCGTGCCATGCCGAGAGCGCACCGCACAGCGGTACGCCCACCCATCGATCCACCAGCCTTTGAAGATGGATGTCCATGCGCGTCCTTGCGGCGGGCGATGCTACGCTCGCCCTGCCCTCACGGCGTCTGCATGCGCGCGCTCATCCCCTTTCGCGTTCTGGCGGTCATCATCTTTGTGCTCGCATGGCTTGCGGCATTCATTCAGGCGCCGCGCCCGACCGATGTGCGCTTTGTCTTCATGCCGCCGCGGACGTCTCCGACCGCGGAGAGCCTTCACTCTGCGTCAATGGATCTGCCGCGTCCAACGCCCTCGGCGCACGCGTCATCGGTCACGACGCTGCCGGATGGAGCGCTGCTTGTGGCATGGTTTGCTGGCGCGCGTGAAGGTGCGTCAGACGTCGGTATTGAGATGGCGCGCGTGCGCGCGGGCACGGTCGAGGCCACCTGGACATCACTGACTCGCGAGCAACTCCAGGGAATGGTGCAGCGGGTCATCCGTTCACTTGGGAATCCGGTGGTGTGGGTGGACGCACAGGGACTCGTGAACATGCATGTCGTGAGCGTCAGTTACGGCGGCTGGTCGGGTAGCGCGATCAATCACCTCGTGTCCTCGGATGGCGGCGTGACGTGGCAATCGGCACGGCGTCTGGTGGTTTCGCCGTTCTTCAACTTGAGCACACTCGTTCGCACACAACCCGTCGCCATGGCGAACGGCACGTGGGGACTGCCGGCCTACCACGAGTTCATCGAAAAGCACGCGCTCTTCCTGCACCTGCGCGCCGATGGTGCGGTGGGTTCTGCGGAACGCATGCAGAAGTACGAGGGCGGATGGCTGCAGCCTGCCGTGGCTGCGCTCTCGCCTCGAGCGGCGATTGCGCTTCTTCGGTCAGCCAGCCGCAGTACTCCTTTCATTGGCGTCAATCGGTCGACGGATGGCGGGGCCACCTGGTCGATGCAGGCCGCGCTCGACATCCCGAACCCTGATGCGTCCGTTGCGTTGCTGCGGCTCTGTGATGGAACACTGCTGCTCGCAGCGAATCCAACGCGCGGCGGTCGCGGCACGCTGCAACTCTTTACATCGGACGACGATGGCACGACCTGGGCTTCGTCGCGTGTGATCGAACGCGATGACAGCGGCGAGTTTTCCTACCCGTGTCTTGCAGAGTCGGCGGATGGCGTCATTCATCTGACCTACACCTGGCGGCGACAAGGGATCCGCCTTTGCTCATTTGGTCGCGGTTGGCTCCGAGATGACGGATCGACTGCGCCCGCGATCGGAGGCGCTCCATGAGCGCGTGGCCGCTGAGCACATGGATCGGATTCGTGGGACAGGCGCTTGTCGTCGCTGCGCTCGGTCGTTTCGTCCGTGAACGTTTCACGAAGCGCGTACTGAAGCCGCTCGGCCCGGAGTCGTGGCTGCCGATGATCGTGGTGCTGTTCGTACCGCTCGGTGGCATCACACTCGCAGGTCATCTGCGCGGACTCTGGGGCGACTTGAGCATCACCACGCTGGTCATCCTTGCGCTGTACGTGATCGCACCGAGCGCACTGCCCAACCGACCAGCGCGTGTCTGGCGCGTGGCGCTCGTGTTGCTCGTTGCCCTGCCTCTCTACGGTCCGCTGGTGCTGCCCATCCCCCGCATGCAGCGCGATGCCTACTGGCTTGGGTGGCAACCGGAGTCGCTCCTGCTGTTGCTCGCAGTCGTGGCTGGTGCTGCCGCGATGGCTGGTCGGTGGTGCCCGCGCTGGGCACTCGTCGTCACCGCTGGGCTGGCCGGCTACTCGTGCGGAATTCTAGAGTCGACCAATCTTTGGGATGCACTGGTTGATCCGCTCCTGCTTGCAGTTTTCGCTTGGATTGCACTCTTTCCAAACTCATGCTGCAATGAAAGCCACGCGGTAAGCGTTGCGGCGAAAGACCAGCCACACAACGGACGAGGAGCACACTGACATGAAGACGCAGCCATGGGAGAACACATGGAACCCCGTATCAAAGCGCCCTGCCTTTGGCATGGTGCCATCTCTCGCATTGCTTCTTGCAGCGAGTATCGCATCGATGGCATCGGCGCAGGCGGTGACGGGCGTCGGCGGATCACCGCGTATGCCGATCACTGGCGTCACGCTGTACCGCAGCGGTGTTGGGTCGTTTGAGCGGCAGGGTCCCATTGCCGCAGGCGACACGGTGTCTTTGCGCTTCGCGCAGGACGGCATCAACGACCTTCTCAAATCGATGGTCATTCTCGATGAGCAGCAGGCACTGAGGGGTGTGTCATACGAATCCAATGAACCACTGACGCGGCAACTTGCGAGTTTCGGCATCGACCTGTCGGGGAATCCATCGCTCGCCGACCTGCTTGGTCGTTTGCGTGGCACTCGGATCACCGTGAGCAGTGATGACGGTCCCATCTCGGGCACGATCCTCGGCAGTGAGACGCGCGAGCAAGCCGTCGGCGAGTCGAAGGAACCCATCGCGGTGCCGTATATCAATGTGCTCACCGATAGCGGCATCCGATCGGTGAACCTGACGACCGTCGGATCCGTGCAGTTGCAGGATGCGGGGCTGAACGCCGAACTCGGGAAGGCGCTTGCTGCACTCGCCGCACACACAACCGATCGATTCAAGAGCGTGTCGATCTCCTTCGCAGGACAAGGCAGTCGCACCGTGCGGATCGCTTATGTGGGCGAAATGCCCGTATGGAAGACCAGTTACAGATTGGTGCTGCCGAGCGCGGAGAAGCCGAAGGATCCGTCGCTGCTCTTTGGCTGGGCCATTGTCGAAAACTCCACCGACGACGACTGGAGTGATGTGCGGCTGTCCCTCGTCGCCAGCCAGCCCGTCAGTTTCGAGATGAACCTCTCACAAGCCATGCATATCGAGCGCCCCAAAGTGCCCGTACCGATGGTGGCCGGTGCAGCGCCACGGGTCTACGGCGACAGTGCAGCCTTCGAGGCACAGCGAGAATTGAGCGTCGCTGCAAAGCGGAAGGCGGGAGGTGGCGGCGGAGGGGAGATGGGACGCGAGCGAACACCAGCACCTGCAGTTGCTTCGGCACCCCTTCCGCGCGCGGTGGCGTCGGACGCGGCCGGTGTGTTCGGCGGCACCGAGGGCAATGAAGAACTCTCATGGAAGATGGCGGCGACTGCGCAGGCGGAAGGCGGTTCGGTCGGTGAGTCCTTCCAATACACGCTGCGGAATCCTGTTTCGATCGCACGCCAACAGTCAGCCATGCTCCCGATCATTTCGAGTGACGTCCAGGCGCGCCGCATCAGCATCTTCAGCGCGTCGGACGGGATCGACCATCCCATGCGCGGCGTCGAGCTCTCGAACTCCAGTGGGCAGCAACTGATCCCAGGACCGATCGCAGTCTTTGATGGAAACGCCTACGCCGGGGACGCGCAGATCGCATTCATGGGGGCAGGTGACAAGCGGCTGCTTGCCTACGCGGTCGATCTTGATGTGGCGTGTGCGGTCACGAACGACTCAACAACGGCAATCGTTTCTGTGCGAATCGTGGATGGCTCCATTGAAGAGACGCAGAAGGTCCGCAGTTCGGTGACCTATGCATTCAAGAACAAAGATGCGACGCGTGGGCGCACACTGCTTGTCGAGTCGCCGAAGTCGGCGGGTTGGGATCTGATCGAGCCAAAGAAGCCTGCATCCGAAACTGCGCAGGTGTACCGATTCGAGTTGGAGATTGCCGCGGACAAGACTGCGTCGCTGAGTGTGGTCCAGGAAGTCACCACGCGCCAGCGCTTCGCTGCAACCGGGTACAGCCTCCCCGACCTGCTCGCCCATGCCAGCAGCGGCAAGGCGTCATCGGCTGTCGTCGAGGCTGTCCGCAAGGTCGCAGCCATGCAGTCAGCGATCGCTGATGTACAGCGCAAGTTGGAAAGCGACGCAGCGGAGCGCCAGTCGATCGCATCCGACCAAGAGCGCGTCCGACAGAACATGGGTTCCATCGAGAAGGGAACCGAACTTTACCGGCGCTATCTCGCCAAGTTTGACGAGCAGGAGAATCGCCTCGCCGAACTGGAGAAATCTTCGACCGAATGGAAGCGCCAACTGCAACAGCTGAATGAGGAACTCAAGCGATATCTCAGCGGGCTGAATATCTCCTGATGGCCGTTGGGCGTGCCCGCGATCGTCAAGGCTCTTGCTTGGACGGTTGGGGAGAGATGAAAGCAATCGCCATGCGCCGCGGCGGCAGCGCTGCAGTGGTTCGCAGCGGTAGATCGAAGCGTTCGACCTCACTGTGTGCGCCGAACTGATCCACCCACGGCGGGTCGGAACCACCATCCCAGACAAGCACGGCACCCTCCCGCCCGATCCGCTTCGTATCGATCCACGGCGATCGGATCGGCACACCATCAATGATGAGTTCTGGGTGGCTGGGGTGGTACACACAGACGCTGCCAGCGACGAAATGTGGACCGATCACCAGCGTGAGCGGTGCATCGGGAAAGCGCGCGGCCCAGCGTGCGCCGACTTGCTCAGCAAGGCCTTCGCCGTCGAACAGCACGTTCGGTGCCCGCCCGCTGATATGCGGTCCCGCCGACATCTTCACGACGACAAAGATGAGCGTGCCGATGGCTTGTACACACCACGCGATCCAGAATGTCCGCAGGCCACTCCAGCCAATCGGGCGTTCAATCCAAAGCAAGACCGCGAGCCCTGCGAACGGCAGCCATGCCATCGCCCAGAGCGAGTTCATGTGCAGGTTGACGATCGCCGACAGCACCGCTGCAAACATCACAGGAAACGCCGTGCACCAGGCGTAGTAGCAAGCGGCAGGTCGCATCTGCGATCGTGGGCGGACATGCTCGATGGTCGGCTCGCCAGGCCGTGCAAACAGCAGGAACATCATGATCCAGACGCCAAGGAGCATGAGGAACTGCGCCGCAACAAACTCCGCAGGGAACGCGATGCGCCCCCACCACGGCTCCGCTGCAACACTCTCATGGAAACCACCGTCGTGATCCAGTGTGGCGGTGCGCAGCGGCGTGAAGCCGATTCGCCACATTGCCCAGAGATGCGGCAGCACGGTGAGTGTTCCTGCAAGCATCCCAAGCCAAGGTCCGCGCGAGAGCCATTGCCGCCGCGAGTCGCGGATCAGTAGAGAGAACGTCACCACACCGATCGACGAGAACGCGGCCGTGTGCTTGCCGTAGATAGCGATGCCTGAGATGACACCGAACGCGATCCATGCACGCGCCGATCCGCGGACCGCATGCCATCCTGCCCAGATCAGTGCCGCGATGAAGGGCAACTGAATCAAGTTGTGGTTCAGAACATCGCTCTCGTAGTTGTAGTACACGCAGCCTTGCAGCGAGAGCGCAGCGAGCAATGCCCGCCACTGCCCAACGAGGTCGAGCGCCGCGCGCCAGACAACCCACGCGGTGATCGCGACCAGAGCTGGTGCGATGAAGAACTGCGGCCAAATGGCGCGCCCCGTTGCGACAGAAACTGCCTCTGCGAGCCATGCGGGAAGTGGCGGGTGCTTCCAATACGAAAGCTGCCAGCCCCGCCCCCACATCAGCATTTCCACATGGTCGAGGGCAAGATTTCCCTGCAGCGCGAGTGTGGCGAGGCACCAACTGAGATAGATGCCGATCGTGGCGACCCAGAAGATTCGCCGAGGCGTCCACCACTGGCTCGCGGCGTTCACCGCTTCACTCTTCACGCGGTGGACGATACCCGCCACCGTACTGGCGGTAACCTCTCGCGCCATATGAAAATCCTTCACACCATTGCCCTTGTGTGCATCTCCATCGCATGCGTGTCTTGTCAAGATCAGCCCAAGACTGTGACTGGTGGAACGCCCATCCTCCCCCAACGGAGGATGATCTGCCGCATCCGCGAGGCAGTTGCACCAAGCACAACCACGGGTCCAGTGGACGAGATCCTTCTCGATGCGACCTCTTCGATGACCGCGAACGCAGGCGACACGGTGCGCGTCGAACTCAAGCGCAGCAGTGGTACTGGCTACGAATGGCAACTGTCGAAGGACTCAGGGTCGTTCGCGCCCATTCTGAAAGCGAGCTTCGACGCCGCGAGCGGCAAGGGCCAGGCGCAGCCGCAGACGAATGGGATGCCGGGCGGTCCTGTGCTCGACGTGTTTGACTTCACCGCAAGTACGGCGGGCTCGACGCGACTCGTCTTTGTACTCGTTCGCCCTTGGGAGATGGACAAGCCGAGCGATCGCCGTGAGTTGCTTGTCACTGTTGTGGGTGAAGCCCCGAATTGACAGCGCGCCCCAAACGCACCCCAACAAACGACCCGGGGTGGACTCGAACCACCGACCTGCGGATTAGAAATCCGCTGCTCTATCCAACTGAGCTACCGGGACTCCAGACCAAGCGGCGCAACGCATCGCCGCACCGCCAAGTCTATTCGCAGAAAGTGGTTGGTCGCACCGCCTCCCAACCGCCATCGGGGCGATCGCAATATGGAGAGAGCGCGGTGCGTTACAGTAGTGACATGGACGAACCAAGCACGACACTGCGCCGAAAGGCGTTCACCACGGTTCTTCTTGCGGCATCGGGACTCTGGTCCGCGATGGGCTGCGCCAACACGGGTGGAACAATCCCGGGTGCCATTGTTCCATCGCTCGTGGCGACGCAAGCGGCAGCCGCACGAAACAGCATCGTGAGCGCACACAGCGATTCGGGAAAGTTGCCGAACAACTCCGCGGGTGAAGAACGGATACTGCAAGCAATCCAACAGCGATCAAAGACAGCCGATGAGATGGATGGCGGTGGGAATCCAATCAAGTTGACTGAGACGATTGATGGAATCGCGTACGACTATCTCCCCGCCCGAAACCGTTTCCTGATTGCCTGGGCGGGACGCGTGGTGCGTGCGCCCGAGGATGGCAGCACGCCGAGTTGTACGTGGTACTGCTTCCGCGGCGTCTACGAGCCCAATGGATCGCTCGTGCGGGACAAGTCGCAGTATGTGGAGAACTCCAGACTGTTCCTTGCCGCCATGCGAAACACCGCGAGCAGTGTGCCGTGGAACTGCGAGGCGTGGGCGATCACGGAGATCTATCGACAGTCGGTGAAACAGTCGGGTGCTGCACAGGCTGACGCGATGGTGCAGGACTTCATCGATCAAGCGTTGGCAACGGGTCAGGCGCGCGTCCTTCAACAGAAGACACCGCGCGAGATGGCCTTTGGCGGGAAGGGTGGCGGCACGCCCCCGCCCGCACCAAATTGACCACTCGACAGCGCCGTCCATGATCCCGCGGACGGATCCATCCTTCATCGCCGTCGCTCGGGGCGAAGCCACTGCGGATGCTGCCATCGAATCGGGACTGATCGTGGATGTTCATTCGCGGCGACTCCGTGCCGCAACGGTCGTGATCCACGGTGGGCGCATTGCCGCCGTGCTCGATCCGACGATTGCCGTAAAGGCAGTTCAGCGCATCGACGCGAGCGGGCTTGTGGTGATGCCGGGGCTGCTTGATGCTCACATGCACATTGAGAGCACCATGCTGCCGCCATCCACGTGCGCACAGATGATGTTGCCGCATGGCACCGCGGGGATCGTTGCGGATCCGCATGAAATCGCAAATGTCACCGGCGTTGCGGGCATCCGATGGATGATGGAGGATGCTCGCCGTGCTGCGATGCACATCTGGTTCACGGCGTCGAGTTGTGTTCCAGCGAGCGGACTGGAGAGTACGAACGCCACCCTGTCCGCCGGCGATCTTGATCCTCTCTTCGACGACCCGCGCATCATCGCGCTTGGAGAGTTGATGAACTTCCCTGGGACGATTGCTGGCGACCCCGATCTGCTTGCAAAGAGCGCGCTTGGACTATCGCGGCGCCATCGGGTCGATGGTCATGCGCCCGCCCTGTCTGGGCAGCGGCTGCAGGCGTATGTCGCTGCAGGTCCCTCCAGCGATCATGAGTGCTTCCGTGCCGAGGAGGCAATCGAAAAGCTGGAGTCCGGCCAGCGCATCTTCATCCGCGAAGGCAGTGCCGCACGCAATCTCCGCGATCTGCTTCCCGTGGTGACGCAAGCCAATGCACATCGCTTCTGTTTCTGCACGGACGATGTGCATGCGTGTCATGGGTTCGAGGATGGACATCTTGATCGGGTCATTCGCAGAGCTGCACAGATGGGATTCGATGGTCCGACAGCCGTTGCGATGGCGTCGCTGCATGTCGCGGAGCACTACGGACTTCGGGATTGGGGTGCCATCGCGCCTGGCTTGGCTGCGGACATCGCGATTGTGCGACTCGGGCATGATGGATGGTCGTCGATGAAGGTCGAGCGGATGTTGATTGCGGGAGGCGAGGTGGCGCGTGATGGTGTGTGCACTGTGAAGTCTGAGCCTGTCGTGATCCCGCCATTTCTCCGATCCACCGTTCACCTGCCCGCTTCGCTGAGTGCGGCGGCGTTCACATTGCAGGGAGATCCATCGAAGCCGGCGCGCGTGGTGGGTGTAGTACCCGGGCAGATCGTGACCGAGCATCTGTGGGAACTGCCGCCCATTGCGGGAGGGCGTGTCTGCGCGGACCCCACGCGTGATTTGCTTCTGCTCGCGTCGGTCGAAAGGCACGGTGGTGCAGGTGGGATTGGTCGTGGGCTCGTGCGCGGCTTCGGCATGCGCCGTGGTGCCATAGCGAGCACGGTCGGCCATGATGCTCACAACCTGAGTGTGGCTGGCGTCGATCCGGCGGACATGCTGCTGGCCGTGCGGCGACTCGCGGAGATTGGTGGAGGACAGTGTGTCGCCGATGGTGGACGCATTCTCGCCGAACTCCCCTTGTCGATCGCGGGACTCCTGTCCGACCGCTCTGTCGCCGAGGTCGCAGCTGCACAGTTTGCCATTGATGCCGCATATGTTTCGCTCGGAGGCACTCTCGAAGACCCGTTCATGCAACTATCGTTCTTGCCTCTGTCCGTGATCCCCCACCTGAAGGTTTCTGATCAAGGCATCATCGATGTCCAGGCGTTCGCTGTGGTACCGCTGCAAGATGGAGTAACACCATGAGAGTGCCTCTGTCGTTTCTGGTGAGCGCCCTGTCTCTGTGCGGACCGTCGGGCTGCGCAAGCAGCGCGCTTCAAGCCGAGCCGGCACCACCAAGCCCCGCGCCTCACTCGGAGCCCACTCCGACGCCACCAAGTTCAGGCCTCGGGGCAGCGCGTCCGCCTCTGACGGTTGGCTCTGCCGCACCTCGTTCGGACATCTCGCACTGGCTGCAAGGGCAGGTGCCCGACTTTGCCGACAGCAGCAAGACATGGATCGTGCTGTTCTGGTCCCCAGCAGTGACACCCGCGCGCGACAGTCTGCCTCGACTTGCGAAGGTGGCCCAAAGGAACCGCGACAAGGGTGTCGAGGTGGTGGCAATCGCGTGCGAACCTCTCGATGTGGTGGCACCACTCTTGGAAACACCCCGCTTCAAGGACCGTGTCGACATTGTCATCGGCTGCGACCCCGATCGCAGCGCATGGAACGACTGGATGAAGCCATCATGGCAGACAAGTGTGCCCACCTGTTTCATCGTCCATCAGGGGAACATTGCGTGGATCGGCGATCCTCGTGAAGCTGGCGCCGTGGTGGAGGCTGTTCAGAGCGGACGCTGGTCACGCGAGGGACGCCGCGCTATGCACGAGGAGCGTGCCGCGGTACTGCAGCGCAGCGCAGCCTTTGCCGAACGCACGCAGATTGCGATCGACCGACGCGAGTGGGACACCTTGCTCGACATCTGCCGCGAAATGTCCGCCGACAAGAATCCGTCGATCGCCCGCGAAGGCAGGCTGCTCGTCATCAGCGCACTGCAACAGGCGGGGCGAACGGAGGACTCGTTTGCGGCAGCCGACACGATTCTTCGCCACTCGACCGATTGGGACACCTGTGCGGAGCTTGCGACGACGCTTGTTTCGAAGCTGTTCGAAAAGCCTGACCTGCAGCGCGCGACCATGGCGGCGCTGAAGGCAATCTCCCTATCGAAGCAGCGCGAGGGATTGGCGTACGCGGCGCTCGCGGACGTGCAACTGCGAAGTGGACAGGTCACTGCGGCACGCGCAACGCTTGATCGCGCACTCGCGATCATCGACCCGTGGGATGAGGAAGCGTTGCGCGCACGGATCGATGCGCTGAACGGCTCGCTCCCTCCGCCGATCGAAGGACTCCCCCCTGCTCCACCGGGTCCCTAAGGCACCCCCCCGTTTTTGCGAACCAATTCGCATTTACAACAAGGATGGTCAGAAATTCTGGCCCTTTGGAATTGCTTTTGGGATTTGCGGGTCTACCCTTCCCTATTGCCGATGCGGTCGTTCCTCTCCATCTTGACTGCGCTTGTCCTTTCCGTGGGCGTCGCCGGTTGGACTGCAGCGCATGTGCATCTCTCCCACGGCCAGAACCATGGTGACGAGGGGGCATGTCGGAGTGAGCACGCGGATCCTTCTTGCGACAGCCACTCCTGCTGCGACGATCACGACGAGCCAACGGAAGAGCCGACTTCCACGGATCACGACTCGGGCTGCCTCGAATGCTCGTTGCTTGCGGTGGTGGTGATGCTCTCCACCACGGTGCCGCCCGTGGATCAGATTTCTCTGGTCGTCAGTGCTGAGCTGGAGAATCGTCCATTCAGCATCGCACTACCGAGCCCTCGGGGGATCTGGGCTCGACCGCCACCTGCGTTCAACTGAAACACGCTCCATCGCGCTCCGCGATGACACGCAGTCGTTCTGCGCCGTGATGACCCTCAGGGAGGGTCGCTTGGCGCAATCAAGTTCCTCCGTTCGACCGTTGCAATGCCAACACCTCGCTCGATATCGCCACCATCCGCACGCAGCGCCTTCACACTTGTGGAGTTGCTGGTCGTAGTTGGCGTGATTGTGATCCTCGTCGGGCTTCTTGTGCCCGCGCTCGCTGGTGTGCAGCGGCAATCGCGAACCGCGAGTGACTTGTCTGCGCTGCGATCGTTGTCCATGGCTCACACTGCCTACATGAATGTGCACAAGGAGCACTTTGTTGATGCTGGGCTCCCGCACGGTGGCGCCGGAAGTCCGCTGGCATCGTTTGTCACGACGCTGCGTCCGTACCTCGATCATCCCATCGCACTGCGCGGACCACTCGATCAGTCGAGTCGCTGGCCCGCGGATCAGGGTGGTTCCGCCGATCCTGCACTCGGTCCCGTTCGAGTCACCAGTTACGGTCTGAACAACTACATCTCGCGCAACTACTCGCCCGCAGCCGCCTTGGATGGACCGGGCGCGGGCTGCGATCGGCTGACAGAGGTGCGCAAGGCAGACGAGACGGTGTGCTTCCTCCTGATGGCCGAGGAGGGTGACTTTGCGCTCGCCGATCATCCCCACATGGAGACGTGGTGCGGTCTTTCTGAAACATCTGTACCGACCATGGCCGCGACACAGGTGTCGATCAACGCAGTCGATCGGTACAAGCCCGCGCGCCAATCACTCTCCAACTACTCCTTCCTGGATGGTCATACACGCACGCATGAGTTCGATGACGTGTGGATCGACTGCAACCGAAATCTCTTTGATCCTGATCCCCAGGCCCCCACATCATGAAGATCATCTCCCCCTTTCAGATGCCCCTCTCCAACCGATGCGCGCTCTTCGCCATCGGCACGGTCATTGGAGTGCTTTCGCCTGCCACTGCGCATGCGCAGGGTCATGTCGGCGATGTCGGACTGGAGGTTGCGACCAATGGACAGATCACGACCCACGAAATCACTTCGGGCGGAATCGGATCAGAAAGACGTGTCTTCCGTGCAAACTTCGGAGATACGGGCATCGCGGCATTCACATCGAATCCTGGCTTCGATGCCCTGCCAAGCACCTTCAGCACCGGGTATCGGATCGGATTCAACATTCGAACGGCACTTCTGGTTTGGAACGGCACTACGTTCGAACCGACCGATCCTGCCGGGCCGCTCGCAGGCGAGCGTCTGAAGATCTCGTTCATCACTTCCAATGTCACGAGCAACGCGGGAAGCGTTCCGGGTTTCTCGCTCGCCGTGCAGTCGGATGGAGGTTGGCATCGGCACCTCTCGTTCAATCTCCTTGCCGCAACGGGCACATCTGCGCCCACCCCTGGCATCTACCTGCTCGAACTGGAACTGTGGTCCAACGACCCGGGCGTTCTGCAGAGCAAGCCTCTTTGGATGGTCATGAACCATGCGTCCACAACAGACGCACACGACGCTGCGGCAGCTTGGGTCATCGATAACTTCCTCCCGAACCCCTGCCCCGCAGATGTGCAAACGGATGGCGTCGTGAACGGACAGGATCTTGCCGTCGTGTTGAGCGGTTGGGGCGGATCTGGTGCGGCCGATATCGACGGCAGCGGCATCGTCGACGGCAGCGATCTCACCATCTTGCTCGGCGCATGGGGAGAGTGCCCATGACCGCTTCTCACTTCAATCCCTTCTGTGACAGTCGTAGCGCACGGGCGAATGCTGCGATTGTCTTTGTCCCTTTCGCCCAAACCATTTTCGAGGAGTACCTTTCATGTCTCTGCGTTCTATCTCAATTTGTTCCCGACTCGCGGCAGTAGCCGCGGTGGGGCTTCTCTTCTGCGAGTCGCACGCTGCCGCTGACGAGGGTGAAGTACACCCTGATGCGTTCGTCTGGCAAAGCGGTGGACAACTGCGAACCGCGTCGTGGGATCACGACACCGGCGAAATCATCGATTCCGCCGCGCGCGTGTTCTCCGCCGAATTCGGCGAGGATCCCGAGTTCCCATTCAGCAGTGATGAGCCAGGATTCGGCTCCAATCTCGTCGGCACGACGCTTTCCATCAACGTGCTGAGTGGCCTGTCCAGATGGACTGGCAGCGAATTCGCGTCATTCGCTGGCGCGGCGATCAGCGGCGAGTACGGCGGATCAAGCGGCTCTTCCGCGTCAGGTGGGAGCTTCAGCTTCCTCGTGACGGAAGGACTCGATCTGCATCCCAACTTCACGATCAGTGGTGATGCGGGGAACGATCCGATCGCGGGCATCTACTTGCTGGCCATGCAGGCCTCTGCCTCGGGATTCAATTCGAGTGACACCTTCTGGGTCGTTTTCAACCTAGGCTCTGATGAGGCGGACCACGATGCGGCGATCGACTGGGTGCAGGGCAATCTTGTTCCAGCGCCAGGTGCGGTTGCGCTCTTGGTTCTTGCAGGAGCCACTCGCGGACGCCGTCGGCGATGAGGATCCCAGCAGACGGAAGGAACTGATCAGCGCGTACCGGATTGGTGCGCGGGTACATACGCCTTGCGTGTGTATTCCGCCACCATCCGGTGCGAGTTGAACTGCAGCGGAACTGTCGCGGCACTTTGAAGGGCCCGCTTGATCCAATTCATTGGCAGCCCGCTTGCATCGCGCTCATAGAACAGCGGCACCACTTCCCTCTCCAACTGCTCGTACATGCTGTTGGCATCGAAGGCATCGCGTTCGGCATCGGTCGCGCCGTCGACTGCCGACTCAATCGACCATCCGTTGGATCCGTTGGCGCCCTCAGGCCACCAACCATCAAGAATCGACAGATTGAGCCCACCATGCAGCGGCGGCTTCATGCCGCTTGTACCGCTTGCCTCATACGGTCGAATCGGATTGTTGAGCCAGACATCGCAGCCTGAAACCAGCATGCGCCCCACATGCATGTCGTAGTCCTCGATGAGCACCACCTTGCCGGCAAAGCGGGGATCGCGTGCCATGTCAAAGATTCTCTGGGCGTACGCCTGCCCGCCCTCATCGCGCGGGTGCGCCTTGCCGGCAAAGACGATCTGCACTGGGCGCGCAGCGTTGCAAAGAATGCTCGACAGGCGCGCGGGATCTTGGAAGATCAGCGGCGCACGCTTATAGGTGGCAAAACGTCGAGCGAAGCCAATCGTCAGCACCTGATCATCGAGAAGTCCATATGTGGCTGCCACATCGGACTGCCCATCGCCGCGACGCTTGCGCTGGAGCGCCACTCGATCACGGAGGAAGTGAATGAGCCGCTTTCGTAAGCGACTCCGAAGATCCCAAAATGCGCTGGGATTTGCGGATCCTGCACGCTTCCAACCCACTGCCTTCGGCGCTTGTTTTCCAAGCCGCAGCCCGATCTCTGCCTGCCAGAACCGTTCCGCATCAGGATCGATCCATGTCCGTACATGAACGCCATTCGTGATCGAACCGATCGGCACCTTCGCCGCAGGTAATCGGTAGTGATCCTTCCACATTTCGCGACTCACCTCGCCGTGCAGTTTCGCGACACCATTCACTCGCTCTGCCATCCGCAGGGCAAGGACGGTCATGCAGAACGGTTCTTTCGCGTTTCCAGCTTCGATGCGCCCGAGATCGAGCAAATCTTGATCGCTCATCCCAAGCCGCGCGACGGCGGGAGCAACCTCCCGCACGAAGAGCGCGGGGTCATAGCGATCGTGTCCAGCAGCGACTGGAGTGTGGGTCGTGAACACGGTCGACTGCTTCACGCTGTCCATCGCCGCAGCGGCAGACATCCCCTGCCCCAGACAGTCCGCGACTCTCTGGAGGGGCGCAAGCGCTGCATGACCCTCGTTGAGATGCATCACACTGGCATGCTCACCGAGCGCACGGAGCGCGAGTGTTCCACCGATGCCCAGAAGCACCTGCTGCCGCAGGCGAAGTTGTGGCTCGCCTTTGTACAGGCCCTCGGTGAGGCGACGATCCTCGGGAGCATTCGCCATCAAATCCGTATCCAGCAAGTACAGCGGAACTCGCCCAACCCACATCCGCCAGATACGCGCAGTCACCAATCGATTGCCGATCGGACAGGCGATTGTCCGGTGCGTGTCCTCCATACCCCAGCGGTGGAAGTCGTAGTTTGGATAGAGCACCTGTGTGGTTCCGTCTCGCGCCAGATTCTGAATGTAGTACCCATGGCGATAGGCCAGCCCCACGCCAACGAGTGGGATACCCAGATCCGAGGCGCTCTTCAGATGATCGCCGGCGAGGATCCCAAGCCCACCCGCGTACTGCTGGATCGACTCATGCAAGCCGTACTCGCTGCAAAAATATGCCACACGAAAACCGCGAAGCCGAGCCACTGCACCGCGCTGAAACCAGGCCCGCTCTGCGAGGTAGGCAGCACGCGCGGCAAGTGCGTCATAGACGCGCTTGACGAAGAGCGGATCGGAGGCAAGCGCTTCAAGTCTCGCTGTTGTTGTTCGCTCAAGCGTGGCGAGCGGCGAATGATTGGTCGCTCGCCACTCCACGGGGTCAAGCGTCTGAAAGACGGACCATGCCTCCTCATTCCAGCACCACCAAAGGTTGGATGCAATGTCGCGGAGGTGCGTGACGAGATCGTCACTACCGATCGATGGATGACGTTGCTTGCGAGCCATGGAGCCTCGTATTCCTACCAACTCTGATGACTTCTGGGGGGTGCTGCGAACCCGCAACTACCTACGCCCCGTCGCCTGCGCCAAAGCGCGGAGTCGATCCGCACAACTTCGGCGCACAGCAGACCAGTCCGATCCGATCCGCCATGTCCAGTTGCCCAGTGCAACACCCGGAACATTCATCCGAGCACTCGCGCCAAGCCCCAGCACATCCTGCATCGGCACAACAGCCAACTGGGCCGGAGAGGCGAATGCCATTCGGATGAGCGCCTGTGCAGGATCTCGAAGCGCGTCGGGTCCCCCGATGGTGCGCAGCCGTGCTCGCTCTTCGGGCCGACGCGAGCGAAGCCACTGCACAGTGGTCTCGTTATCGTGCGTACCCGTGTAGACCACACTGTCCAGTGGATGGTGATGCGGCAGCTCCCCAGAGTCATCGCCGCCGAACGCATTGTGCAGAACCTTCATACCCGGCAACTGGAATGCCCTCCGAAGCGACACAACCTCTGGCGTGACGGCACCGAGATCCTCCGCGATGAGGGGGAGCGCACCGAGCTTCCGACGTGCAGCGGCGAGCACTTCCCGCCCTGGCTGCGGACGCCACACCCCACGGCGTGCCGTTCGAGCACGTGCAGGAATCTCATAGGCGTGGTGAAAGCCAACGAAGTGATCAATACGGACACCATCGAAACGCCGCAACGCGCTTCCAAGTCTGCGGCACCACCAATCGAAGCCCTGTCGACGATGCGCCTCCCAGCGATAATGTGGATGGCCCCACAACTGGCCGTCCGCGGAAAAACAGTCGGGCGGCACCCCTGTCACAACGCGCGGGCGTCCACGCGAGTCGAGACGAAACAGTCCTGGATCAGATGTGACATCTGCGCTGTCAAGCGAGACGAAGATCGGCACATCACCAAGGAGGCGTACACCCCGACGGGCAGCGTGCGCGCGCAGGCGTTCCCACTGACGATCAAACTGAAACTGCAGGAAGGCGTGATACCCATGGGCATCCTGCTGATAACGCGACCAACCATCAAGCCATGCCCGCTCGCGACGCACAAAGGTTCGATACGCGCCGCCCTCGAACCCGCGTCCGAGACGGAACATTTCGAATGCCTCAAGAAAGGCCGGCTCCTTCGCGGCGCGCGCAGCGTCAAAGTTGCACCGGGCATGAGCCCCTCGCGCCGTCAGCGCCTTCCCGCCAAGACGCGCGGCTGTTCGACGCGCTTCACGCAGCGCTCGTGCGGAGATCAGTCCGTCATCGCGAAGTCCCTCAAGGGAAATGAAAAGCGGTTCGCCGGCGAAACTTGATGTGCTCGAATAGGGCGATTCACCAGGTCCAACGGGTCCCACCGGCAGCATCTGCCACCAGCCCGCGCCAGCATCTGCGCACCAATCGATGAACGCCAACGCACTCGGACCCGCATCACCGATGGCACAGCCGCCATCGAGACTGCTGATGTGCGCAAGTACACCGAAGGCGCGGCGATCAAGAATCGGGTTGGTGCCTTGCTTCACCGCTGCAGCACCCATACGCGACCCGATAATGGCGGCACAGAGATACGTGGGAAAGCATCATCGGAGAGTGAGGCGCCTTCGCCGCCGAACACCGTTTTCCACGTCGCACCGAGCCCTGCCACCGGCAAAGATGACAAATCGAGTCTCGCCTCACGCGGTGACGCATTGATCGCCACAAGCAGACACTCCGCAGGCAGCGATCGCATGAACACCCAGACATCCTGTGCATCATCCGTGGTGACCGTCTCGAAGGATCCTGTCCGCAGCGCAGGATGCGCGTTGCGGAGCGCGATCACGCGGCGATACCAGTCGAACTGTTCATGATCGACCGTATTTTCCTCAGGCTGCTCGTAGGGCTGCAGATCCTCCCACAGCATCGGCTTGCGATTCGTGGGATCATCGGCACCCCACATCCCGACTTCGTCTCCGTAGTACACCATCGGCGCGCCGACGTACACCATCTGCACGAGCGCAAGAAGCCGCGCGCGTCGGTACTCCTCGGGTCCCGGCTTCTTGCCGTTGTAGTTGGGATTCTCCTGTTCCCGATTTCCCTTGTCGTACTCGCAGTCTGGATGCAGAAACTTCGACACGATTCGATCCGTGTCATGGCTGTCGACAAGATTCTGCAGGACATACGTCGCTTCCGCCGGATATGCGCGCCGCAGTTCTGCCAGTCGCCGGTCCATTTCGCTCGCCGAAATCTTTCGTTCCTTGTCTCGCATCCATTGCAGCATGGTCTCTGCGAACGGATAGTTCATCACTGCGTCGAATGAACGGCCATCCAACCAGTCATCCGCGCGTTTCCAAATCTCGCCGACGATATATGCGTCGGGATTGATCGACTTTACGAGATCGCGCCATTCATGCCAGAACGGCATCGCAACCTCGTTGGGCACATCGAGACGCCATCCGTCGATGCCATCCGATGGATCACCATCGCCGTTGGGGTCCATCCATCGGCGTGTGACGGCAAAGACATGCTCCTTCACAGCGTCGCAGGAGAATCCTCGTTCGTTCTTTCGGAACACGGGAAGTTCTCCGAACCCTGCCCAACCGTCGTACTCGAAGGGTTCCCATGAGCGCACGCTGAACCAATCCTTGAATCGGCTGCGTTCTCCCTTCTCCTTCAGATCCCGGAACGCGGGATGGGAGGTACCGACATGGTTGAAGACACCATCCAGAATGACTCGAATCCCAAGCCGCTTGGACTCACGAAGGACTTCGAGGAACAACTTGTCCGTTGGTGTCCACTGCCATGAACGCGGATCGAGCAGATCCTCTGCTGCCTCCGCCTTGGCATAGTCGCCCTTGGTGCCAAAGTGCTCGTCGATGTGAAGAAAGTTTGTTGCGTTGTACTTGTGATGGCTCGGTGCCTGAAAGACTGGGTTCAGATAGATCGCATTGATCCCCAACTGCTTCAAGTAGCCGAGCTTCTCCCGCAGACCAGCGAGATCGCCGCCGTAGCGCCGCGAGAAGACATCCCACTTGAAGAAGGTCGCACCGTTCTGCCCCTCCCACGGACTCAGCCCATACCACTCCCCCGTCCACGGCCGACAGGGATCGGGATTGTTGAGCGGATCACCATCCCGAAAACGCTCGAGCATGATCTGGTACCAGATCGCATCCTTTGCCCATGCGGGAGTACGAAACAATGCATCCGGTGCAGTATTGAGTGAATAGATTCGCTCGTCTTTCAAGCGCTTTGCTCCATCTGAAAAGAGGAATGTGTAGGTCAACGTCGACCCGCTATCGGCAACTTCAATCTCCCACCAAGAGAAGGCTTCATCCGCCCCCGAATCACGCATGGGTTGACGGGGCTTGCCTTGCATGGCGAGTTCACACCCCTCGACATCGTCGCGGAGGGTTCGAACACGGAGCAAGACGGAGCCACTGGGCAGTCGCTGCGCGAACGACGCACGCTCAGGGTCATGGAGGATCGCTGCCCCCTCCACCTTCCCATCACCACGCTTCGCTCGGACCGATCCAAGATTGGCTTCAGCCCCAAGGCGCAGCACGCTGTTCTTGCCACCATGGCCATCCAGTTCCGTGAACGGGTTCCGAGGATCGGCCGTCCACTGATCGCCATCCACGACAAACTTATAAAGTTGCGCGCCCGCGGGAAGTGTCACCTTGACCCGCCAAACACCGTCATCACCGCGGGAAAGCGGTGTGCCGCTCATGTTCCAACTGTTGAACGAGCCGGCTAGGCACACGCTTCGCGCAGGCTTCACCGGCTGATAGGCGAATGTGCAGTCGAAGCGTCCCACGCTGCTTTCACGGATGTCCACCGATGGAACACTGGCAAACTGGTTTCTGGGGAGCGACGACTGGATGGTCGGTTCGCGTGGCGGCCATGACCGACTGGTGGCGTCCTGATGACTGGCAGCCGCCAAGCATGAAGCGGCGACAACACTTGGCAAGAACAAGCGCAAGGGCGCCGCGAAAAGCATTTCGGAAGTGTAGGCAGATCGCTGAAAATACTGTGACCCATCTATGCTTCATCGAATGGTGCCCGCGGTCGGACGAACTTTCCAATGGCTGCTCGCCGCATGCGCCGTCCTCCTGATCGCTTGGGCGTTTCTCACTGTTGGAATTCGCGAGCTTGGACGGTTGCTGTCGACCGATGCCCGTACCGAAATCGTCGTCATGCACTGGTCGGGCGAAGGTGGACAGGAGGAGGACGCGATCGTGGAGGCAGCGCTCGCACGATTCACCGCTGAGAATCCCGGCATTCGCGTTCGGCGCATCAACCCTGGTGATGCCGGGAGCTTTTACACGAAGCTGCAGACCATGATGGCTTCCGGGGATCCGCCTGATGTGTTCTATGTTGGATCTGAGCGAGTCCCATCCTTTGTCGACTTGGGACTGCTGCTCCCCGTCGATGACTTTCTTGCGGCCGACGTGGAGCAGAAGGTCTCTGATCGACTCGACTTAGACGGCTTCTATCCCGCGACTGTCGCTGCGTTCCGATTTGACGGTGAACGGTCTGGGCAAGGCTCGCTCTACGGCATCCCGAAAGACTTCACGACAGTCGGTTTCTATTGGAACAAGGATCTGTTTGCAAAGGCAGGTGTCTCTCCACCACGAGATGACTGGACGTGGGACGAATTCATCGCAGCCGCACGGCGGATTGGCACGCTGCCCGACTGCACCGGAGCCGAATTCGTCACCTGGCCAGCGATGGTTCGCGCGTACCTGATGACCGACGGGCTCGACATCAAGGGCACCTCATTCGAGATGCTGCGCACGGGTGAACCCGCCGTCTTCGAGTCACTCGATCGTCTGCGAGGATGGAGGCATGATGAGCGAGGCGCGCTGACGAGTGGGAAGAGCAAGATTGCAAGCGGTTCAAGCGTCTTCCTGTCGGGGAAGGTTGGCATGGCAGGTCCGTTCGGTCGCTGGGTCGTACCGAGTTACCGAAAGATCCCTCCACCGTCGCAAGGCGGCTTTGATTGGGACTTCGTACCGCTGCCACGCGGCAAGACCGAAGCGAATATTGTGCTGACGGTCTCTTGGAGTATCTCAGCGCAGACAGCGCATCCGGAGGAGTCTTGGCGGCTCGTGCGATTTCTTTCTGGCGAGCAAACGCAGCGGGATCTCGCCAAGCTGGGTCTGGCGATCCCCACCATCCGCGCCGCCGCGGAGAGTTCCGCCTTTTTGGATCCATCCCTCCCACCTGCAAACGATGCCGGCTATCTGCGCGCCGCGGAAGTCGCGCAGATCGTGGACTGGCCTGTCAACCCGCAGTTCGAAGCACTCATGGGATCGCGCCTTGATCAAGGACTGAAGACGGCTGATGTTCCACTGCCGGAAGCGATCGCCAACTTCGAGCGAGACTGGAACGCCGAATGCGCGAGCCCACTGAGGGGTGCATCGCTTGCGCCAATGCCGTGGGATGCCATAGGTCTTGCAGCGATTCTTCTGTTCGTGCTCGTCGCGGGTGTGTGGATGGTTCGGCTGAGAAGTGGCTCGCTGACGGGTCGCGAGCGGGAAGATGAACGGGCTGGCTACGCGCTTGCTTCACCGTGGATCGTGGGGTTCCTGCTGTTCATGGCATTCCCTGTGGCCATGAGTTTGCTCCTCGCATTCGCGCGGTGGAAGGGTGTATCACCACTTGCACAGGCAGACTTCGCAGGAACCGCCAACTTCGAGCAAATCTTCACCTCGGATGCGCGCTTCCGCACGAGCATGCGGGTCACCCTTTGGTACGCGCTGATCGCCGTCCCGACAGGTCAGATTCTGGCGCTTCTCGCAGCGCTGCTTATGAACACGAAGGTACGGGGCATCCACCTCTTTCGCGCGGCGTGGTACCTCCCGAGCGTGCTTGCGGGGGTGGGAGTCTCCGTGCTCTGGCGCTGGGTCTTCGATTCCGATCACGGTCTGATGAACATGGCCCTTGAGCCGCTGCTGAAGCCGCTCGGCATCGTCCCACCAGAGTGGTTCGGTGCGGATGCCGGAGTGTGGGGCGCGCCCGCGTTCGCCATCATGAGCCTGTGGTTCGTGGGCGGAACGATGATGGTTTACCTCGCAGGATTGCAGCAGGTACCTGCGGATCTGCTCGAGGCTGCGGCGATCGATGGTGCGGGTCCACTGCGCCGATTCTTCTCCGTCACGCTGCCGATGCTGTCGCCGGTGATTCTGTTCAACACCATCATGGCCGTCATCTCCAGTTTTCAGGTCTTCACACAGTCCTTCGTGATGACAGGCGGTGAGCCCGGCGATCTCACGCGCTTTCTTGTGCTCTACATCTTCAACCAAGGCTTTGAGTTCTACGAGATGGGATATGCAAGCGCGCTGGCGTGGATCCTGCTTGTCATCGTGCTTGTGCTCACCGCCATCGTGCTGCGTACAAGCAATCGATGGGTGCATGTCGAAGGGGGTGCCAAATGAACGCGCGTGGTCTTGCCCGATCACTCGCGTTTCTACCCCTCACCATCGGCGGCGCCGCGCTTCTCTTCCCGCTTTGGTGGATGGTGGTCGTCAGTCTTGAGACCCCAGAACGCGCAGGTGCGGCCATCACGGGCGGAACAGGCCTGACGCTGTGGCCGCCGAGTCCCCAGTGGCATAATTATCCAGATGCGCTGCGGGAAATGGGCGGTGCAGAACCATGGTCGGGCTTCACCAATGCGCTTGCGAATTCCGTGGTGGTCACCGTGCTTGTGGTGATCGGCACCATCCTGTCAAGCAGCCTCGTCGGCTATGCGTTCGCGCGCGTGCGCTTCCGCGGGCGGGAGGGTCTCTTTCTGATCATGCTCGGCACCATGATGCTGCCTGGGCAAGTCACGATCATTCCGCTGTTCCTGCTCTTTCGGTCACTCGGGTGGATCGATTCGCTCCTACCGCTGGCAGTCCCTGCATTCTTTGGGAACGCGTTCTTCATCTTCATGTATCGACAGTTCATCGCACAGCTTCCCGAGTCGCTCTTCGAGGCCGCGCGCATCGACGGCTACGGTCACATTGGCATCTGGCTCCGCATCATCCTTCCGCTTTGCAAGCCAGTGAACGCCATCTGCGCGGTCTTCACATTCGTCGCGGTTTGGAATGACTTCCTTGGGCCACTGGTGTATCTGCATTCAGACGAGCAGGCGACGCTTGCCGTTGCGCTCAATTCCTTTCGAAATCAATATGGCGGCCTTGAGGATGTCCATCTGCTGATGGCCGCAAGCCTCGTCACGATGGTGCCATGCATCCTGCTGTTCCTCGCGGCGCAGCGGCAGTTTGTCGAGGGGCTCTCGCAGGGTGCCGTCAAGGGGTGAAGCTGCAATCGACTGAGCGCATGGATCCGAGGCGAGTCCGCGACAGAAGAATCAGAACACAGGGCTGTTGCGATTCGCACGCAGCCACTCGATCTCCTGCCGCGCGCTGTTCCCCTTGACATCGAGCATCGGTCCCTGCTGCAAGAGAGCATCGACCTCCGCCTGCAGCGCGGTGATCTCGCCACGCAACTCCGGGTCGATCTTGGCGGAGTCTGACTCCGCCAACTTCTGTGCGATGAGTCGTGCTTGGCTTGTGGCGGTGGAAGCTTGCGTATACATGTTCAATACCGTCTGCCATGCCGTGATCGATGCGTCCACATTCTTCTGCCAGGCAACGGTCGTGACGCGGGTGAAGCTCCACCGACTCGAGTTGGATTGAGACCCCGAACCGTTCGTCCACTCGCGAGAATAGGAACGACGGTACTGCTGCCTGCGTGGATCGCTCGCGCGCGCGATCGACTCAGCTTCCACCATCGCAGCCACGATGGAGCGCGCATCCTTCACGGAACGGAATCCTGTGCGCAGAGCCTCGGTCGCCTGCTTGCTCTCCATGGCGAGACGCGACTTCACCTGCGTCAGGATTTTCTCTCCAATACCGGGAACGGCGATCCATTTCTCTGCTCCAAGTGCCGTACCAACGCTGTCGATGCCACCTTGCCCTTGCAGTGCGAGTCCCGATGTGATGAGCTGATTTCCAGAGAATCCAGTCAATGCATCGGTGCCACTCGACAGCTTTACCGTTTCGATGTCCGCGGGTGCACTCGTCCCAAATCGCAAACAGTTGTCGGGCGTTCGCCAAAGAAAGAGGTCGAGATTCGGATTGCACATCGCTCGAATCACTTCACCCGTCGACTCAGGCGAGATCGTGAAAGCCTGGAACTTCTCGAAGAACTTGCCGATATCCGCCGAGATATTCGCTGATGACATATCAACGCCAGGAGTCCAGTCGACCAGCACCTTCTCACTCGCAGGATCGAGGATCACCAAGTAGTCGCAGAGCAGCGGCAGCATGGCTCCAGGGCCGATGGCACTGCCAAGCACACCGATGATCGGCACGCGCTTGCGCATCAGCGCAATCTCCGCAGCAAGAGCGAGCGTCTCCTCCTGATGACCGCCCGTGATACCAAAGTCGATCACCAGCGCATTGAAGTTCGACGTGCGAGCGTGACGACCGTTGACTTCCTTCATCGCGATGCTCATGCTCGGATCGATGATGTCGCCGTGCAGCGGCAGGATGGTGTATCGCATCGTGCGCGGCAGCTTGCGATCTGTCGGACAGAGGCGGTTTGGCGGCAGCAAATCAGGTGTTGCCTCATCCACCACCGCTTCGGCTGGCGAAATGGGTGCGTCTTGTGCTGCGGCACCCACCGCAGAATCCAAGCAGAGCCCGAGCAGCAAGAAAGCCACGCCAATCGACTGGTGCATGGCATAGTTGTACCCGAACCAAGGTGTGGGCTAGCCTTTCGCTCCCACCATGGCACCCGTGATACTGCAGGGCGTTTCCAAGGTTTATGCCAACGGCGTCAAGGCCGTTGACTGTGTTTCACTCTCGATCGCTGACGGTGAATTCGTCGTTCTTGTCGGCCCATCAGGCTGCGGCAAGAGCACCACGCTTCGCATGATCGCCGGACTGGAGGAAATCTCCAGTGGATCGCTGATCGTCGGCGAAACACGGATGAACGATGTTCCTGCTCGACGCAGAAACATGGCGATGGTTTTCCAAAACTACGCGCTCTATCCCCATCTCGATGTACGCCGCAATATGGCCTTCGGTCTCGAACGACGCAGATCGCACGGCAGTCTGCTGAAGGCACTGCTGAACTCTACGTACCGGGACAAGCGCACCGCCGAACGAAAGGCGATCGATGCTCGTGTGTCGGCAGCTGCAGCAACGCTTGGCATCGAATCTCTGCTCCACCGCAAACCCCGCGAGCTTTCGGGTGGACAACGGCAGCGCGTGGCAGTCGGGCGAGCGCTCGTGCGCGATCCTGTCGCATTCCTCTTTGATGAACCGCTTTCGAATCTTGATGCGAAGTTGCGGGGTGAGATGCGGACGGAACTGCGGCTGCTCCATCAGCGCCTTCGTGCCACCATGGTGTATGTCACGCACGATCAGGAAGAGGCCATGAGCCTCGCGGACCGACTCGTGGTGATGAAGGACGGTGTCGTCCAACAAGTGGGAACGCCGACCCAGGTGTATGGCCGCCCGGCAAACCGTTTCGTTGCAGGGTTTGTGGGCACCCCCACCATGAACTTCATCAACGGGACAATCGAAGCAGGCGGAGTCTTCCGCTGGTCCGCAGGAACGCTGCAACTGCCCCAAGCACGATGGGTTGGACTGTCAGGGTGGCAAGGCAAGCCATTGGAACTCGGGGTTCGTCCCGATCAGATCCGCGTGGGAACTGGCTCCAGTCGCGGGCGAGTGATCGCCGTCGAAAACTACGGAGACAGAATGGACGTGGTGATCGAGAGCGGTGGGCTCCGTCTCACAAGCCGATCACCGACAGCCCCCCTCCGCGAGGGCACGGAGAGTTCCTTTGAACTCCTCCTCGAGAGTGCACACCTGTTTGACCCAGCTGCGGCAGGGAACTCGCTCCCCCATCTTTCACCGACGAGTACGGCGTGAGCGCGGCAACCTGAACAGCACAGCGGCCAAATGGTTCATTGCCAAGCGGCAAGTACGCGAGACAAGTCGGGACCGCCCACCGTGCCATCGCCATCAATGTCACCACCACCGCCCGATGTCCCCCACTGCGCCAAGACGACTGCCAGATCAAATGCGTTGACTGAACCATCTTGGTTGGTGTCCTCGGGCGCATAGACGATTCCCTGCGACAGAATCACTGCCGAGTAAGCACCCAGATTCACCAGAGCACTCTGCGAAAGTCCATCCCACGCCACGGGCGATGTCGATGTCGACTGACAAAGCGTGTTGCCGAAGTCGGATGCATAGCCAGTCCAGTCGCTGTTGAAACGGCAGTACCAGGTCCCCGACCGCGGCATTCCGATTCGGTAGTTCATGCGCGGCGTGGCGGAAAGGTTGATCACCACTATCGTGTCGTCGAAGTCGCCACCATTCTGCCACCGGTGATACGCCAGCACCTTATCCGTATTGTTCACATGAAAGGTGTTGGTGCTGAAACCAGAGAGGCCGCGCGTCACGCCCGTTGTGTTCTTGCGCAGTTTGATCAGATCCTTGTACATCGCGTAAATGCCCGCGTACGTGGTCTTCCTGGACCAGTCAAGCGGCACATCGTCACGGAAATACTCGTCCTCCAGGAACTCCTGTCCCTGAAAGATCATCGGAATGCCAGGAGCAGTCATGACGATCACACCGCCGAGCGTTGAACGCTTCCGAGCCCAGTACGACCCGCTGTTGCCGGGCGAAATCTCTTCGGGAACCCGCGAGCGCCCGTTTGCCACCTCGTCATGGCTCTCGGTGTAGATCACGCGCTGCTGCATCGAACCGTTATACGAGAACGCGATCGCATCACGGATCTCCCCCATGTTTCGGTTGGCATCGCTCGACGTGATGAGGTTGCCGCGGATTCTCGGGTAGAAACTGGAGTCCCACTGGCTGTCGAAGCCAGCGCCGCCAGCACCCGTTGTCTTCGTGATCCATGGGTCCACATCCATGTCCTCGGCGACGATCAATTTGCCTGGGAACACCGCGTCGATGTCATTGTTGATCCACTGCAGGAAGGTCCAGCCATCGGGATTGTCAGGCCCCGTCAGCCCGATGCGGCGGACGAACTTGGTTCCGTCAACCCGGAGTCCATCGGCACGGTATTCCTGAAGCCACATGAGCGCATTGTTGCGCAGGTACGTGCGCACCTCGCCACGGCCGAAGTCCGGGCGACTATTCCCCCACGGAGTGACGACGCGCTCATCGTTGTAGAAAAAGATGCCACCGCCTTGAACGCCGTTGATGTTCTGGTACCAGCCATCGAAGCGCCACATATCGAGATCATTTGGTCCGAGGTGGTTGTAGACGACATCGATATTCACGCCGATGCCCCGCGCATGCGCCGCATCGATGAACTCCTTCATATCGTTGGGAGTTCCGTACGCACTTTCGACCGCGTAGGGGTAAGACGGGTTGTAGCCCCACGACCTATCGCCTGGGAACTCCGCAGTCGGCATCAGAACGATCATGTTCACACCGAGATCTTGCAGGTGATCAAGTCTGGCGGTGCATTGATCGAAATTGGCTGGTGGCGTGCCGGACGAAGATGTCCCGAAAGTGCCAATATGCATTTCGTACATCACTTGCTGGTCCCACTGGGGTACCTGAAAGTTGTTCACCTGCCAGGTGTAGCTCGCAGGGTTGTAGATCACCGAGTTGCCCACGGAACTTGTCAAGTCGCGCGCCCATGGATCATTCTTCCAAAGGGTCTGGCTCCCATTCTTGAGAACGAACTTGTACTGAGAACCAGCTTGCAGGTTTGGCGCGTCGACTGACCAGTAGCCGTTTCCCTCCGCATACAGGGGCATCGAGGTCGTGCTCCAAAAGTTGAAGGAGCCAGCGACATTGACCCCGGTCGCATTGGGAGCAAAGACACGAAAGGTCACTCCGAACTGCGTTCCCTGAACGTAGGGAACGGCACCGTAGCCAGGCCGCTGTGACACTTGCGCAGACGCCGACGGCGCAAGGCCAAACCCGAGCCACAGCGCCAAGAGCCCGCAGGAGGAGGTAGTTCGACCGCCCATGCAGGAAGATTAGCTCCAACTACGGCTCTTGCCCAAAATATTCAACATTTTTGCCGATGCGGCATGCCGGATTCGGCACGCCAACGACTGGTCAGCCCTTCCCGTCAAGTTTGTTTGCGAGTTCCATGCCACCAGGCGGCATCTGGTACTTGCCATTCAGGATGTCTTCGGTCGTGGCACCCTCTCCATATGTCTTGGTGTTGACCTTGTCCTTGATCAAAATACCGATACCACCGAGCGACGCTCCGGCGTAGAGACCCGCCGCGTTCATGTATGTCTTGACGGTCGGACCACTTGCTTGAGTCGTACCACTCGTAGCGGCGGCCGTTCCCTGTGCTCCTGCATAGAAGTACGATCCAGACTCGATAAATTTGTCGAACGTTGCCGGGTCATTGAAAACCATCACAATGTCCACGTGCTGCGCACCGACAAGCGGCCCAAAGTCTCCCTTGATAATCCCGATGGCGATCGGCGGCGACCATCCTGATGGAAGTCGCTTCATGGCGACACCATTGCCACCCATCCAACCCAGCACCACGCCCGCCTGAAAGCAGCGCAGCGACGCGATCGCGACGGCGCTCTTGAGTTCCTCTGCCGGTACAGGCTTGCCCGTTGTTTGAACAGCCATGAAGGTCTGCTGTCCATCGGTGATGTACTCGAGCATTGGACTTGTCGACTGACAGCCCATGCCGACAAAGCAAGCGGTGACGCAGATCAACAGCATCCATGAATGAAACACGCGAAGAAATGTGTAAGCCATGAGCCTCTCCTTGACGGCGATAGAACACGCGCATCCATTGCGCGGTGGGGGAAAGGATAGCGCCCCCTGCCAAAGGCAAGGGGCGCTTGAAAAGTCAGGTTTCTTGAGGCAGATTCGGTCGACTTACGGACAGACGCCCCAACCGCCGAGCACCAGCGTAAGGTCGGTGCCGTCAGTGACGCCATCTCCGTTGAGGTCCGACACGCACGCAGGCGGCGCAGGCGGGCACGCTTGCTCTTGCGGATTCACCACGAGTGTTGCGTACTGGTTGCCATCAATGTTCGCCAGGTTAACGGAGCGAGGCTCACCCAGATTGCCGCTGCCCCCGGGAAGTGGCCCCAAAACCTGATTGGAAAGAAAGTCGTGGCCACCGCTATTGATGAATGCCACAAATCGAATGTTCTGTTGAATGACGGGGTCGTATCCAAGCACTGGCAGCGGGATTGCAATTTCAATGCCTGTATCGACAGCAGCCGCCCCCTTCACGCTGCCACCGTCTCCGCCAACGCCGGCTGCATTGCTGTTATTCAGGGCAACGATGATCCCCAACTGGTTGACGATGGGCGAGGTGCATGGGACACCTTGTCCGAGATATGCCCCGACACCACCCCCTAACGAGAGCAGTTGAGCCGCGCTTGCATACATCGCGGCCGGATCACCTCCGTTGGTGACAGTCAAGTAGAAGTCCGGAGTGACACAAGTATCGAAGGTCAATCCAGGGTTACCGCCCATTCGGTTCAGACCATTGAAATCGACATCTGGATTGTCGGTCCGCAGTACGTTCTGACCACCTTGCTTTGCATCGATGAAAAGATCAAACTTATTGAAATTCGATTCGAGATTTCCGCCAATAAAGATGAAAAGAACGCCGTTCTGCACCGTTGCATGAAGGTTGCATAGTTCCGATCCGCCGTCGGACCGATCACAGAGGGCGTCGGTCGAGTCGCCGAACGTTGTCGTACAGGCCTGTAGTTCTTTAGCCGGTGGATACGTCGCATCACGCACTCCGTCGGCAACTATTTCCGGGAAGCCAAACGAAGCGGAACAGCAGACCAACGCAACAGTGCATGACAGACGGTTTAACATTGGGTTATTTCTCCTTGATTCAACGGTAGTCTCAAAAGAACAAAAGTCAAAAGAAAGTCGTGAATTCTCGTTGCGGTCCCAACAACACTGCAGGATCACTCTGTCTGGCCTCAAGAGCGACTCACCCGAGGTCCGCACTCTTCCGTCCACCGAGCCGAAACGGATTCTGTTTCAAGTTATTATCCGTTCCTGTGAAGGTCATGCTCATCATCATGGGGGTTGCAGGCGCACTCCTGTTTGCTAAAGCGGCTCGTCTTCCTGCCCTTGAGGGCGCCCAACTGGCTCCAATCATCTCTTGGACCGTCTTTGCGGCAATAGCCGTAAGCGCCGTGTGGCTTGCCCGCCAGAAGTTCGCGGCTTGGTCGGCGATCTTCGGCGCAATGGCGGTCGCTCTCAATCAAATCGCCCCGCCCGACATGCCGGCAAACTGGCTGCCAGCGTTTCACATTGCATGCGGCGTGCTGTGCGCCGCATGCGTTGTTCGGAACTGGCAGTAGGCACGGAATCCGTCCGCACGGACCAAACTCGAGCAAAACAAAACTACTTCGGCGGCACGTTCGGCGCGGGCGACGAGGGCGGCGCACTTGGCGCAAGTGGAACATCTGTGGCAGCCACCGCGCCCGATGAGACTGGCGGCGCATCGCGCTGCTCGGGAAGCGTGAACAAAAGCGCCCCACCCGGCATGATGCCCTCGCGCTCGCTTGCCGGGCGTGCCACAAGAACGCGTCTTCCATCCGCCCGAAGCGACACACCCCAACGCGAACTCGTCACGGCCACAGAGGGCTTCAGCCGCAGTGACTCGCCCCAATTGCCCTCCGATGATCGCGCAAACACACCGACATATCCAGTCATCTGTTCACCCGACAGCGCGGTTGGATCGCCCACGACGATACGGCCGTCTGCAATCGCGAGCGTGATGCCCCAACCTGGGCCACGAACGATATCCACCTGCGGCGCGAGTTCGCCGTCATACACCCAGCCAGTCGTTCCCCTTTTGTAGACGAGCACCTCCGCACCTGACCCGCTGATCTGCGCCTGACGCAGGACGATCCGCTCGCCATCCGTTGCGAGGGCTGTGCCGAAACCAAGATAGTCCACCCGATGCGGCGGCGGCGTGAGCTCCCCATCGAGCGCCCACGCACCGTCAGTGCCGCGCCGATAGACGACGACAGCGGAATCTCCACCTTGCACGAGCGATTGATGCGGCGACGCAGGGATGGCCTTTGGGCAACCGATCACGAGAGTGTTGTTTGCGAGCGCCAGCGACGCGCCAAAGAATGTCGGCTGCTTCGACGCGTCTCGCTGAAGAAAACCAAGCCCCTTCCATCCATCCTTGATGCGTTCAAAGAGGAACACCTTCGGCGCGACCTGAACGGTGCGCGGCTTGTCTCCAAGCACACGCATATCGACGGTTGCGATGGCCGCGATCGTGCCATCGGTGGCGATCGATGCACCGAAGGCGGGCTCCGGGGATGTGGCAGGTGATTCGAGTCGACTCAACTGGCGCCACCCCGATGGGCTCGCTGCCGCCTCAAAGGTGACGACTGAGCTGCTTGAACCATCACGACGATCCTCGGTGATGAGCATCTGCTCGCCGGCAAAAGCGAGACGTTGCAACACCATGGCACCTCGGCGTACCTGATCGATGGACTGCATCTCCTTGAAGGTGCTCCACTCACCTGTCGGCTGCAACTGGAAGGTGGCGATCTGCCCGAGCGATCCGCCCTCCTTCGATGGGTCCGGTCCCGTTGCGACGACACGGTCACCGGAAAGACCGATGACCATGCCGAACGTGGGCGATACGGTTGGGCTCGGCGCATCAAGTACAGCCGACTGCGAGAGCGTCGGAATCGGGGGTGCAGCGGCAAGCAGTATGGACAGCGCAATCGGGGTCATGGCGGAGAGCGTAGCCGCTCTTGCGCCTCATCCACTCCGTACGCGAACACACGCACACCAACCGCGGCGCATTGCTCCCTTCGTCAGAAATTGATCGAGAATCGGACGAATCCTGCGACTGCCATCGGCTGCTGTCCGAACTCACCGGGGCTTGCAACGAACTGGAGAGACGGTTCGATCGTCATGTAGTCCGTCACCGCGATCGCGTAGAAGGTTTCGAAGTTCATCTCGTGAAGTCCAGACTCGGCCGGATACACGAACGCTGGGTTGCTGAACCACGCGTAGCCCATGCCCATTCCGAAGTCATCGTTTGGTCGACCTGTCAATGGTCCATCCACGATGAATCCACCCGCGAGCGACCAATTGACTGGGTTGATGCTCGGATCGCCCCATCCCATTTGCCCAAAGACACGGAGCCCGCTCTCACTCTCATCGTGCGCGGCGTGGTCCCACACACGCTGCGTGATCTGGGCATACCACCCGCCGTTTGGCTGCGATGGCATCAGAACGTCTGGGGTGCCATTCCCCGACACAGCGCTTGGTCCTGTCTGAACCCAGCCGCCGACACCAAGGATGCCATCCAACCCAGACTCAGTCTTCCAACTCAAGTTGATCTCGGAGATGAAGAACCAAGAACCTGGATTGTCGAAGAACGTCCCGGGACCGAGTGTGCCGGTCGACTTCACCGGACTGCCATTGTTGGAGTAGACGTTGGTGCCATCAAACCACCCGAACTTGCCTGTCAACCATTCACTCGGTCGAACGACTGCAACAAGCCCCATGGCCTGATTGGGAAAGGTCGGCACCCATGGCACCATCGTCGCAGGCAGCGTGTCGATGTTGCTGAGGAAATACCCCGTCGGTCCAATCGGGTTCAGGAAGTAGTTCAACGCATCCTGCTTGCCAAAGACAAGCGTGAGCGCCTCATCAAAGAGTTTCTGCTGCCAATAGAGTTCCGAGAGCTGGTTCACATCCCCGATGCCACTGGCAAGGTTCTCCCACCCCCAGTAGTCGGGCACGAGTTCCAAAGGTCCCGGGTTCGTTTCATAGTACGACTGCCAACGCGCCAAAAGGAGTCCGCCGTCGACGAGCCCCATCCGCTGAAAATCGAACTGTATCGCCGCATCCAAGAGTCCAGCCAAGAAGCCTCCAGCGCTCTGACCACCTGTCAGGTTGTAGCCGGCATCGATCGTCAGATTGACATTGAAGGTGAATCCCTTTTTTGCAAGAGCCTCACGCTGAGCCTTGAGTTCGGGACTGAAGTCGAACGCTGCCGGAGGCATCGTGACAGGCGTGCCGGGGTCCTGCGGCAGGGCATCGGATGTGTCGTCCGTTGTGATCGTCTGCGCCTCGCGCTCCGTAAAGCTGTCGACAGGGACAGTGTCCTGCGCAACGGCGGTGCATGTGAGGAAACTCAGGGGCAGAAGAATCAAAGCAACATACCTGAGCACCAGCAGAGGGTACTCGCATCGATACGCCGTGATTCGCGGAGCATGTCAACGCGCTTAGACTTCTGCGTGATGACACGGATGGCGATCATCACAGCGATCTCTCTTCTGCACATCGTGGGCGCAGGCTCGACGGCTGCTCAGGATGCTGGTGTTCCACTGGATCCGCGGGTCAATCGATCAAAGGTGACGGAACAACCCACGCCCGCCGAGCCATCGGTGTCTGCTCCGCCGCCACCTGCCGTCCACCGCGTGAGCCAAGTTGCAGCGGAGGTTCCGTGCACCGCACCATCGTGGCAGTCCGCCCGTGATGCGATCACCAAGGGGCTTGAGTTCCTCCGCACTCGGCAGGACGCCAGCGGCGGGTGGCGCGTGTGGAAGGGAAGTTCCGGAACGGATCAGCGTGATCGATCGCTTGCAGCATCGACGGCGATCACCGCACTGGCGTTGAAAGCGTTCGCACAAGTGGGCGAAACACCGACACACTCCTCGACAGCCGCACGCGCGCGTGATTCCATCCGGAGTCGGGTCGGCGGAACGGGGCGGGCGTTCAACCCGGATCCGCAGGGAGGTCTTGGAAATTACGTGGCAAGCGCCGTTGCCAGCGCGCTCGCATCGATCCAAGATCCCGAGGATCGTCTCCTGCTTCGCTCAAGTGTGGAGTGGCTCACGATGCATCAGTGGGATCAGACCGAAGGTGTTTCACCGAGGATGGATTGGTTTGGTGGCGCGGGGTATGGGCGTTCCGGGCGTCCTGACTTGTCGAACACACAGATGATGCTCGACGCACTGCATGATGCGGGTGTTTCTGCAGATGATCCTGCCGTGCGACGTGCACTCGTGTTTCTCACCCGAACGCAGAATCTTGCGCAGACGAACGCAGCCCCATGGGCGAGTAGCGGAACGCGCGACGGCGGCTTTGTTTACACCCCTGCGAATGGCGGCGAGAGTTTCGCGAGCGAAGAGGCCGGTGAAGGACGTTTCGGAGAGAAGGTCGCGGTCGGTCAGCCGCGCAGTCTGCGCAGTTACGGATCGATGACCTACGCAGGGTTCAAGAGCCTGCTGTACGCGGGCCTGTCGAGGGATGATCCACGCGTGCAGGCAGCCTTCGAGTGGATTCGTCGAAACTGGACATTCCGAGAAAATCCAGGACTCGGTGCACAGGGCCACTTCTACTACTTGCACGCAGTGTCGCGCGCCCTGCACGCAGCGCAGCAGCACACGATCACCGATGTGCAGGGCACCACGCACAACTGGCGCGACGAGCTCATCGCTGCGCTCGTGAGCATGCAGGCGAACGATGGTTCGTGGGTCAACAGCGCATCACGCTGGGATGAGGGAGACAACGAACTCTGCACCATCTACGCGGTGCTTGCACTGGAGGAGGCGATTAAGCCTGTGCCAGCGGCAGTCCCTGCGAACTCGCCTGCGGCACCGTAAGCCGACGCCACCACGCGGCAAGCAGCACGCTGGTGGCGAGCAGGGCCGCACCCGTCACCTGATGCAGACTGGTGAAGACGACTTCCCACAGCGGAATCGCTTCGGTCTTTCGCGTGATGACCATCACGAGCGCAAGGATGCCGAGCACGACTTGCAGTCCGACGACCATCAACAGTCCGTGACCGACGGCGCGGAGTGGTCTCAGTGCTGCTGGCATGCGCATGGCGCGCAGTCCTGTCCACAGTGTCGCGACGAAGGCGACCGCAGCAAAGGTCAGATGCATGTGCATCGCCCATGTTGGATAGGTGGGCGCAGCGCCTGCCACTGGAATCTGGAGGTGGCGGTACAGCGCACCCGAAATCAGTTGCACCAACAGAACTCCGACGAGCGCGGTTGGGAGGGTGGCACTAGGAGCCTCCGCGACAGCTTGTGGTGCCATGCCGCTGTTCCAGCGCGTTCCGCACACCACGGCAAGCAAGCAATAGAGTGAAAACACGATCTGCCCAAACACACCGTGTGCGACCGCGAGTCCGACGTTCGGCGCAAGTTCCGACGCCTCCTGCGACAGAGTGAGATTCCCGGTCACGCGGAGCCCGCCCATGAGCCCCTGCACACACACCATCAGAAAGCCAGCAAATGCAAGCGCGCGCACCCAGCTGCGCTGCTCGTTCATGAGCGTGAGCACAAGCATCAGGACGGCGCAGAAGCCCACGAGCATTCCGTAGAGGCGATGTGCATGCTCGTAGTACACGCCATCTTTCATCTCGGCCAGCGGATACAGCAGCATGTTGTGCCCAAAGGAGTTTGGCCAATCCGGGACCGCAAGCCCCGCCTCAAGTCCCGTGACAAGCCCGCCCGTCACGAGCAGGAGAAATATTGCCGCGGCAGTGGTCAGCCCAAACAATCCCGTGGCAGGAACCCGTGCCCGCCAACGCAGGCCTGCGCACCCCCATGCTCCACCGAGACATCCGCACACGATGCTGACCCCGAAGAGACCGGCGCTCCAAAGTGCGAATTGCCGAAGCACCCCCGCTTCACCGCCACCAACAAGACTTCCAATGAGCAAGAGATTCGCAATGGCCGAGAACGCACCCACCTTTGCTCCCGCTCGCATGCAAGCCGCAAGGGTTGGTGCTTCCACCAGTTTTCCACTGATGCGGGCCGCGAGCACGAGAATGAGTCCCATGCACGCGAACAGCACTTCGCCTGCGAGTTGGCCTGGTCGCATCATGGCGACGTATGCCAACGCCCACATCGCCACCGTTGCGGCGAAACCGATGGCGAGATGAAGACCGCGCTGATCCTTCGATTGGTGCTGCATGGCGTTTCTATACTAGGGTCATCGAAACGGTTGAATCCAAAAGCAAGCCGGCTGGGATCCTGCCCACGCTGGGTGCATTGGCGAAGATTCGCCTCAACGCGCTTGTGCTTATCACGACAGCGGTCGGGGGCGTAGTCGCCGCGCCCTCCGCCATTCCTTGGGGGCTGCTGGGTTGGACACTGCTCGGCACGGCTGCCTCAGCCGCCAGTGCATCCATGTTCAACCAATTGCTCGAACGCCGCCGCGACGCATTGATGCGGCGAACGGCATCACGCCCGCTCCCGCAGCAACACATCGGCCCGCTGCGCGTCTTTGTGATTGCGTGCGCGCTCGCCTACGCGGGTTGGGCGCTGCTTCTTTGGAAAGCGGGATGGATTCCGGCCACGCTTGCCACTGGAAATGTGCTCGTGTACGCGCTGCTGTACACGCCGCTGAAGCCGCTGACATCGCTCAACACAATCGTCGGTGCGGTGTGTGGCGCCATTCCACCGATGGTCGGCTGGACTGCGGTCACGGGCTCGGTGGATTCTGGTGCCTGGATCATTGCCGGCATTCTTTTTGTCTGGCAGCTGCCACACTTCATGGCGCTTGCGTGGATGTTCCGCGAGGACTACACACGCGGCGGCTTTGTGATGCTGCCTGCCCGCGATCCGAGCGGCGGTCTGACCGCGCAGACGATGCTGCTCACTTCGCTCACACTTGTTCCGATGGCGCTGCTCGCCACGCTGCATGGACTGGCCGGCATCGTGTTCGCGTTGTCAGCCTCGCTTCTTGGCCTGTGGCTGTCTTGGGAGAGCTTTCGCTTCCTGCGCGATCGGTCTGATGCGATGGCTCGCCGCGTCTTCTTGGTGAGCATTGTGTATCTGCCGCTGCTGCTGCTTGTCATGGTGCTTGACCGCGGTCCCGTCTCGCCAGCCGCAGGCGTCCGAATGCGTGGCGTGATCGACGGCGAGGGTGGCGTTCTGCAGTTGAGTCCCCAGACCGAGTCGCGCGGGTTGCCGAGCGCCACGGGTGCGATGCCATCACCGTGAGTGGCGAGACCCCTGATCCGCAGTCCACTCCGGCGCGACCATCACTTGCAGCTGCGCGCTGGGTGATCGCACTTTCTATTGCCGTTTCACTCGCCGTTGTGCTCTTTGCTCTGTGGGGTCCCCTGCGTGGCATGCAAGCACCCGTCGGCGATGGGAGAGACCCCACCACCTACGGGTTCGATCTCTCCAATCTGAATGTCCCGCGTGAACTCCTCGTTGGTTCTGGTCAGCCGCGCGATTTCCTGAAACCGCTCGACGATCCCAAGACGATCGCTGGCTCCGAGATCGCGCCGCGAAACGCAAGGGAGCGGCAGAAGTATGCCGTCTCGACAGACCGTGTTGTGGGTGTCGTCGTAGGCGGAGAAAGGCGCGCATACCCGCTGCAACTTCTCAACGTGCATGAAGTGGTGCACGACACACTTGGCGGGGTTCCCATCGCCGTCACCTACAGCCCGCTCTGCGATAGCGCGGTGGTGTTCGACCGACGCGTTGGTGATCGCATCTTGCGCTTTGGCATCAGCGGGCTGCTGCTGAACAACAACCTGGTGCTGTACGACGCGGCACCTGATACGGATAGCGCGCAGACATTTCGACCGAGCCTGTGGTCCCAGCTTGCGTTCCGTGCCATTGCCGGTCCGGCAGCATCGGAGAACGCCCAACTCACCGTTGCGTCAGGCACACAGATCTGTACATGGGCAGCGTGGCTCCTGCTCCACCCCGATACGACGGTCGCACTTCCTGACGATACGGATCGCCGCCGCATGAAGGGCACGGACTACGAACGCTACTGGCTCGATGGGAAATTGCAGTTCCCGATCGGCACCATTCCGATCCAATCCCCACGCGAGGGCAGCATCCCATTCGCCGACATTGCACCGACCGTCGCACCCCTGCTGATGCAGGGCCTGGGCGATATGGCACTTGTCATCGCCGTACAGCGCGCGGATGGATGGCGTGTGCTGCCTGTGGCGCAACTCGCTCAACTTGTTGACCCGAGTTCAATGACGGCGGACTCTGCGGCACTCGGCGTGCGTGCGAACTGGCGCGTGGTGCCGCTGCGCGGCGCGCTCATCGCGGACTCCAATTCCGATTTGCCCGTGATGGTCCCCTGCCGATGGTTTGCATGGGAGGCGTTCCATCCATTCCGGCAAAGTGCGCCGTGATGCGCTCGTCAGCGCGATCCGATCCAGAGTGTCGCGTACAGCACCAGCCAGATCGCATCGAGCGAATGCCAATAGATGCCGCACAGCACGATCCCGTTATGGCTGTCGCTGCGGTACTGCCCTGCCTGCGCGCGTGATGCGACAACACCAAGCGCATAAATCCCGCCAAGGACATGAAACACATGGAGCGCTGTCAGGACGTAGAAAGTCCATGCGTACAGGTTGTCCTGAATGCGAACCTGCTGCCACATCGTCCACCAAGCGATGCCTTGCAGGATCACGAACGCAAAACCCAACCAGTACGCGGCGCTCGCGCTGCGACTGCACGCAGACAGACGCCCCTGCCGTACCGCCACAAGAGATCGGTGCAGCGCGAGGCTCGATGCGAGAATCGCAAGAGTGCTCGCGAGCAGTGTCCACGGCAGCCCCGGCGTTCCCTCCGGGCGCCATTCGCGTCCATCGGAGGGACTGACACGCACGACCGCATAGCCGAGTAGCGCCGCCGCAAAGAGCAGCCCAACCACAAGCACGAACAGCCACATGCCCATGCGGGCAGCGCGTTCACGGGACAGCGTGGAATGGAAGGGATCGCGTTCTTCGAGTTCGTCCACGGCGAAAGATCAATCGCGACCGCGGTGCGGTCAGGGATTGATCTCTTCCTTGCGCTGAGCGACCGGTGCGCCAGGCGCATTCGCATCGAGCGTCTGCTGCGCCACCGGCGGATTGCCTGTGTACTGGGTCGCTCGGTACTGCCCTGTGTCCAGCACGCAGAACGCCATCATGAGGATCACAAAGAGCGTGCAGCCGACGAACACGAGGACGTTGAACGGACGGTCCCATCGGAGGTGCATGAAGAACGTGGCCACAAGAGCCGCCTTCACCACAGCGATTCCGATCGCGACCCAGATGTTGAACTCGCCGATATCGATGTAGCGAACCGCCACGGTGATGACCGTCAATATCAACAGACCGGTCGCCGTGAACAGCAGCGTGCTGACGGGAACGAGATGACCAACCAGGGGATGACCACCCGCGTGCGCGTGTGCAGTGCCATGTGCTGGATTCGATGAGTGGGCCATACGTGTGCTCCGTATCTCTGTGCGCGAGTGAATGGATCAGTGGATCAGGTAGAAAAGCGGGAAGAGGAAGATCCACACGAGGTCCACGATGTGCCAGTACAGGCCGACAAGATCGACGGGCGTGTAGTAGTTGGGACCAAAGTCCCCGCGCGTGGCTCGGAAGATCAGCATGCCGATCACGATCATGCCGACCACAACATGGATACCGTGCAGACCGGTCATCGCGTAATAGATTGCGAAGAAGAGGTGCGTATTCGGCGGCAGCTCTGGATCCGCCAAGTGATCCGAAGGAGCCTCTGCCGGGATTGGATCCTGCGGTTCCATGGCGGCGGCTGCAGCGGCTGTGGGCGCGCTCCACACACCAAGACCTTTCGGTCCAGACTGTGCAGGCTTGATCGCCGAAGCGTCTGCGGGAGGACGCGCTGCGAGGGAAACAAGTCCTGTGGCGCTCGGGTCCGTGGGCGCAGGAACTGGATTCACGGCTGGTGCGGGAGCCTTGGCCAGTACGGATGCCTCGACTTCACCTTCTGGACTGTGTGGTGGCACGTAGAAAGACGGGCCCCAGACGAGATTCTCGTGAATCTTGTGGGTGTACTCGAAATACTTGATGACGAGGAATCCGACGGCGCCGCCCATCGTCAGCCACAAGCAAAGGACAAGCGCGAATTTCTTGCCGCGCTGCGCAAAGTAGACCGCCAACGCCATCGTGAGACTTGAAACAATGAGCACACAGGTGTTGACACCACCCATCACCGTATCGAGATAGTGGCTGGCGTACGAAAAGACCTCTGGGAATCGGCTGCGCAGGACCGCATACGCCACGAACAGCGCACCAAAGAACAACACTTCCGTTGCCAAGAAGAGCCACATGCCGAGCTTGGCGCTGTCGAACTGCTGCGCCGGCGTTTCAAAGTGATGCGCGAGGAATGGGTACTTCGCGTGCTCACCCGAGTGGTGATCATCCGCGTGCCCATGCCCGCTCGCATGTCCACTCGTCTGTGGTTCTGCCGTGATCTGTGTCATGCGTGTCCTCGGGCCTGTTCGTTGCGTGCTTCCACTGCGAACGCCGCAGCTTCGCGCACTGGATCAACGTCATAGCCCTTCGTGGTGGGGTTCCACTGCAGCATGGAGAAGTCGTAAGGGTTTCCCACACGCGGCGTGTTCTTGAAGTTGTCGTGTGGCGGCGGCGATGCGCACTGCCACTCGAGGCTTCGTCCACCCCATGGGTTCGCAGGCGCAGGCGCTCCGCTTCGGAGGCTCTGCACGAAGCAGACTGCCGTGGTGAGGAAGCCGATACCCATGACGTAGGAACCAATCGTGGAGATCACGTGATAGATCTGAAACTCCGGTTGATAGTCGTAGTAGCGCCGCGGCATGCCTTGGCTTCCAAGCATGAACTGCGTGAAGAAGGTCAGGTTGAAGCCGACGAAAATGATGATGCAGCCGGCGATCGCCAACTTCTCGTCGTACATCTTGCCCGTCATCTTCGGCCACCAGTGATGCAACCCACCGATCATCGCGATCAGCGCGGAGCCCATCATCACATAGTGGAAGTGCGCGACGACAAAGTAGGTGTCGTGCAGGTGCACGTCCGTGTTCAGGGTGGCCAAGTGGATGCCTGTGAGTCCGCCGATTGTGAACAGGAACAAGAACGCCAGTGCGTACATCATCGGCGCCGTCAGCGAGATGGTGCCCTTGTACAGCGTCATCGTCCAGTTGAAGGTCTTGACCGCGGATGGGATCGCCACGCTGAAGGAGATCAACGAGAAGATGGTGTTCATCAGTCCGCTTTGACCCGACGTGAACATGTGATGCCCCCACACAATGAAGGAGAACATCGCGATCGCGATCGATGAAAACGCGATGAAGCGGTAGCCAAAGATTGTGCGGTGTGCATGCACTGCGATCAGTTCACTGATGATGCCCATGGCAGGCACGATCATGATGTACACCGCCGGATGGCTGTAGAACCAGAAGAAGTGCTGATACAGGACGGGGTCTCCACCCATCGACGGGTTGAAGATGCCGATGTTCAGAAGTCGCTCCACGATGAGAAGGCAAAGCGTGATCGCAAGCACGGGGGTTGCGAGCACCTGAATGATCGCAGTCGAATACAGCGCCCACAGAAAGAGCGGCATGCGGAACCACGTCATGCCAGGCGGACGCAACTTGTGCACCGTCACAATGAAGTTCAGGCCCGTAAAGATCGACGAGAAGCCGAGGATGAACACACCGGTCAGCACGGGGATCACGCCGCCGGTGGTGGTGGTGGTCGAGTATGGCGTGTAGAAAGTCCAGCCGGTATCGAAGCCGCCGGCCGCGAGCGAGTACAGCGTGAATCCCGCGCCCGCGAGCCACAGCCAGAACGAGAAGAGATTCAGCCGTGGGAACGCGACATCCTTCGCACCGAGCATGATCGGCAGCACGAAGTTGCCGAGCGCTGCAGGAATGCTCGGAATGATCACCAGGAACACCATGATCGCGCCGTGCAGCGTGAAGAACTGGTTGTAGGTGTCGGCGCTGACGATGGTGCGGCCCGGAGTGAGAAGCTCAGTCCGAAGCAACAGGGCAAAGACGCCTCCTACAAAGAACGACGCCAACACGGCCCCCATGTACATGACGCCAATGCGCTTGTGATCAAGCGTCAGGATCCACGACAGGAATCCACGCGAGTGGGTCAGGTAGTTGTCGGGCACATCGACATGATCGACGACGTGTGGTCTTGGTGCTGTGACGGTGCTCATGAAAAACCTCTCAAAGTGAAGACGTACTCGAACTGCAACTTACTTCGTCGCCACGGGCACGGACTTGGTCCAAGCGCCCTTGGCATCAAACTCATCCAAATGCTTCATCATGCCAATGACCGCCTCGACGCCGCGGTCATTCAACTGCCCCTTGAACGTCGGCATGACATTGCCGTACGGGGCGATCAGATGCTTGCCAGGGTTGTAGATGGAATCGCGAATGTAATCCTCGGGCGTCGCGTACTCCTTCCCCGGACCAATCAGATCTGAGTAGGACTTGCCATCCGCGAAGGCCACACCGCCGCTCGGATTGCTCACGCGCTCCCAGATGCCCTTCCACGAAGGGCCGAGACCCGCAGTGCCATCGAGCGAGTGGCACTGTTGGCACCGCGCGTACAACTTGGGACCCGCCTTGAAGTACAGCTCTTCGTCGGGGATTTCATCCAGCCAAGCAGCTTGCTTGGTGAGCCAGCCATCGAACTCCGGCTGTTCCAGGACCAAAACCTTCCGATTCATGTTGCTGTGGCCTGTTCCGCAGTACTCGGTGCAGAAGAGGTGGTAGCCCTTCGCCTCGTCGAGCCCGGTCGGCACATCGCTCTGGAACCAGAGCGTGCTGAAACGCCCTGGCACCAAATCTCGCTTCACGCGGAATGCAGGAATGAAGCACGAGTGCAACACATCATTGGAACGCATCACAAGGCGTACGGGTCGCCCGGCGGGAACCACGAGGTTGTCGGACTGCGCGCCGTTGGGATACTTGAAGGTCCATCCCCACTTGAAAGCGGTGACGTTCACATCAAACGAGTTCTTGGGTGGCGTCGTGAGATCAACGAAGCCGCGGAAGCCGAAGAAGAAGATGGCGATGCTGATGAGCAGCGGAATGATCGTCCACGAGAGTTCGAGACCCTTGTGGTGTGTCATTCCGTCGAGGCGGATGCGTTCGCCCTGTTTGGCTCGGTACTTCCAAATGAAGACCACCATCATGCCGACAACAAGGACAAAGAAGAAGTAACAGATGTAGTTGATCCAGTGGAACATCGTGTCCACGCCCGCGACATGGTTGCTCGCACCCGAGGGGAGCCAGAAGTCTGCGGGAGTCGCCGTGGGGGCGGCGGCTTGGGCGATCAGGATGGAGGCAATCGACAGCATGGGAAATCCTAGGAGGGACGAGGCGCGGAGTGTTTTGGCAGCCCATTCTCGCTTTGCGGCGCAAGTGCCGCTGCGCGCGAGCCACGCAGGAAGAGGAAAAGAAGCCCAGAGGCGATCACAACGACCGTGATGGCGCCACCGATCTGCATAAGACGGAAGGCGAAGACCACATAACCCTGCGATGACGTGTCGTACTGGTGGCACCAAAGGATGAATCGGTCGAGCGGCGTTCCGATGCGTCCCTCCCCCGCTTCAACGATCGCCATCTTCATGGTGGCGGGTTCAAACTTGACGCCATAGAGGTAGCGCACGATGCGGCCGTCGGCAGCGATCATGGCAAGCATTGCAGGATGCGAGTACTCGCCATCCGGCAGCCGTCGGTACTGGAAGCCCACGGCATCGGCGATCTGCGCGGGAGCGAGCGCACCCTGCTCACTCTGCACAGCTGTCAGAAAGTGAACGCCGCGTTCGCTGCCGGCACGCTCGTACTCGGCAACGTAGCCCTTCTTCTTCGCGCCTGCGAGTTCCCAAGACTCCTGCGGGTTCACGGAGATCGACACGACGTCGAAGTCGCGCCCGATGGAGAGATCGACCTTTTGCAGCGACCGAATCGCCTCATTCAGCACCAGCGTGCACAACATCGGGCACTTGAAGTAGCCCATATGGAGCATCAGCGGTCGCCCTGGCTTCAGCAGTTCGCCAAGCGTGGTGGTGGTGCCGTCATCGAGCACCAAAGCGGTGTCCAGCGGAACGCGTTCCCCAAGATGCTCCACGATGGTGACGCCTTCGAGTTCGGGCGCCACTCCATCCGCTGCGATCGGTGCCTGCCCTGGCGCGTGCGCAGGCATGGACATCTGTTGTGCAGAGGCACCCTCGGTCCAGGACGCCACAGCAACAACCAGCGCGCCAAGCGCAGAGCGCATGCTTCGATTGGTGCAAAGATGTGGCGCTCGCTGGTTCATCAGGGTGCGGTTGGTGCGGCGACGCCTCGCTCAGCCACGATCTCCATCGCACGCGAGATCGGGATGCGGATTCTTGGTTGCATCGAGCCATCGGGCGCCGCCACGGAGTACTTCTGGTACTTCGCAAGCTCACCCTCCTGCTCAAGACGCATTCCCTGCGACCAAGCATTCGCAGGCATCACGACTTTCTCATCCACTTCCTTGTTCTCAAAGCGGAAGAAGAAGACGCAGATGGCGATGACCAGAACCGAGAGAATGATGATGCCCGCGAGCGACACCACCCAAGTCTGTCCTGCCTCGGGGTCGTCCATCAACGGTGCTTGAGTGGATTCTGTCTGTGCCATGGGATCGGGTGGTGTGAAGCAGGTGCGGGAGATGAAATCGAGGAGGTCTCGGGCGGAAAGGATCGTTCAGATGTTCTCGAAGCGGAGGCTCTCGTCGAAACGTGGATCGCGTCGGCAGACGAGCGAGCCCTTGGACAGGCGCCGCGCCGTCAGTGAGATGCTCAGTCCAAGCATCGCTCCGAGCATCAGGAAGTTGAGGGGATTCGACAGCCCCGAAGTGGTGCCCGCGTAGGCAGCGGAAAGCGCTTCGTAGGTGGTGAACGTCGAAACATCGGCAGGAACCACGGGCATCACGAGCCAGTAGATGTCGAGCCAAGCGAACGCAAGCATCCAAAGGCAGCCAAATGCGAGGGTTGCTTTCCATCGCTTCGTCCAGCGCGAGATAAAGAGGACGAACGGGATGATGAAGTGGCCGAACAGCAGCGCGACGCTGACCCAAGACCAGTCACCGATTTGCCGAGCAAGGAACCAGACGGTTTCCTCAGGCAAGTTGCCATACCAGATCAGCATGTACTGGCTGAACGCGATGTACGCCCAGAACACGATGCCGAACGCCCAGATCATCTTGCCGAGATCCTGATAGTGCTCGCCGGTGATCACGCCGCGCAAGTAGCCCAGCGACTGCAGACGAAGGCAAGTGAACGCCACCATCGAGAAACCTCCCGCACATGTGCCCGCGAAGAAGTACACGCCGAACATGGTGCTGAACCACGCCGGAGAGAGGGACATGATCCAGTCGAATGCTGCGAAGGTCGTCGTGAGCGCGTACACGATGAGCGCGGGACCCGCCAAGGCACGCATCTTGCGCGAGAGAGCCTGATCACCCGATGCATCTTGAGCGCGCGAAGTCGCAACGAACCAGTGCGCGATACCTGCCCAGAGGGCGAAGTAGACGACCGCACGGATCAAGAAGAACTGCGTATTCAGATAGGCGCTCTTGGCAGAGACGATGGATGCCTCTGCAGGGTGTGCTGCAGCAAGGTGCGCCATATCCGCCCACGGCCAGATCAGCGCCAAACCGTGACCGTAGCCCGCCCACTCGCGGTGCGAGAAGTGCAGCCACAGCATGGGAAGCAGGAGCACGATCCACAACCAGCGCAGATTTGCCGCGTGCGCTTCCGCGACACGCCGCACCGCAATGCCCCAACCGGCGCTGGTGATGTGCTGAATGAGCAGGAAGAAGAGGGAGCCGAGCGAGAGCGTGAGCACGAAGATGCCATTCTGCAGCCACACCATCGCGATGGTGTGCGCATCCACGCTTCGCGCAGCGAAGAGTCCTGCTCCAAGCGCACAGGCGAAGGCCACGACCAGCGCGACTTGCGACACGCGCACGAGGCGCGAATCGCCGAGCACGCTTCGGTCCGAGAGGTCAGCCGTGGGCGCGAACGTCGATGCCATGTTCAGAGACCTCCCCGCTTGTCCGAGGGCACATCACTCAGCGACGCGTTCTGACTGAGCTGCAGCGCACGCACGTAGGCGACGATCGCCCAGCGGTCTTCGGTTGGAACCTGTGACCCGTAGCCGGCCATGTTCCGGACGCCATGTGTGATCGAGTTGAAGATCTGTCCAACAGGTTGGATGGTGACGGTTGGATCATGCAGGCTCTTTGCCGCCACCCACACCGTTCCATTCACAGGCCCCTCGGCATTGGCCACGAGTTCCATCGCGCGCTGATTCACGGTCCCGTTGCCGACACCCGTGTAGCCGTGGCATGGCGTGCAATAGATATTGAAGCGTTCTTGTCCACGAAGCAGAAGCTTCGCATCGAGGGTGAACTGCGAGGGCAGCGTGGTCGCCCACTGGCCGTCCACCACGCCGTCGTTCAGATGTGCGTCGAGATACGCCTCGCCGCGCGCCACGGTGCCCAAGACGGCGGGACGCTGCGAGCGCTTGTCCGCGAAGAGATCGTTCTCGGTTTGTGGAAGGAACTTCGCTTGCAGATCCATGTCCTGAATGATGTTGATCGGGCGGTTGGGATTCGGTCGCGAACGTGCGTTCGCGGCGATGACTGGCGGCAACAGCAGCAGCAGTCCAAGGATCAGCAGGGTGTAAACGATGATCCGCGGCATCAGCGGTCCTCCACCACCTCGACATGCGAGGCACCAAGCGACTTCAGGAACGCCTCCGTCTTCGAGCGGAGGAACTTTGGATCGCGCGCTTCGATCACCACAAAGAAGCGATCATCCGTCGCGCGCCGGAATCGATTGTTCGCCAACAGCGGGTGCGACAGGCGCGGCAGATTGTTCATCAGGAGCATCAGCCCCGCGGTGGAGAGCGCCGAGAGCAGAATCGTGAGTTCGAAAATCACGGGGATCCAGGCAGGTACGGACATCAGTGGCTTCCCCGAAATCAGGAAGGGATAGCCCGTCACCCAGACGAGCGCCCAGACGGAAAAACTCGCCGCATTCGTGAACGCCTGAAGGCAGAAACCGACGACCGCACCCGTGGCGCCAGCGCCAAAGACCAGCACGGGCAGAATCGTGCGCTGCACACCCATCGCCTTGTCAAGCCCATGCACGGGGAATGGCACATGGCAGTCCCAGTAGCGGTAGCCCGCCGCGCGCACGCGCTGTGCCGCCTCCATGATCTCGGCTGGTGTACGGAACTCCGCCATCAATCCATACGGCGCCGACGTTGGCGCCATGGATGGTGCATCGACCTTCGGTGCAGTCAAAGTACTCATGGTTGTCCCTCCGAGGATCGTGGGTCACGGAAGGCTGGCATCGCCCCGCTTGGCACACCATGACCTTCCTGCGAGCCCCCGTGATGTGCGTGGGCTCCATGCGCGTGGGGATGCGGATCTGCTTCTGGCATCACTGCCTTGACTTCGGCGATCGCGATCATCGGCAGATAGCGGCAGAACAACAGGAACAGCACCCCGAACAAACCGAACGCGCCGACCATCGTGCCGATGTCGACCCACGTCGGAACGAACTGATCCCAACTCGTGGGAAGGAAATCGTTGGCGAGGCTTGTGACGATGATCACGAAACGCTCAAACCACATGCCGACGTTCACGAAGATGCTGAGAATGAACATCAGCGGGATGCTCGTGCGGACCTTCTTGAACCAGAACAACTGCGGCGTGATGACGTTGCAGCTGACCATGATCCAGTACGCCCACCAGTACTGCCCGAACGCACGGTTCACGAAGGCAAACTTCTCGTACATCGCACCGGAGTACCACGCAATGAAGAACTCCATCGAGTAGGCGTAGCCCACCATGCAGCCGGTGAGCAGGATGATCTTGTTCATGTTGTCGAGATGCCGAAGGGTGATCAGGTCCTTCAGCCCGAACAGTTCACGCGCAGGAACGGCGAGTGAGACCACCATCGCGAATCCGGAGAAGATCGCACCTGCGACGAAGTAAGGCGGGAAGATGGTGGTGTGCCAACCGGGCACCTGGCTGACCGCGAAGTCGAAGGACACCACGCTGTGAACAGAGAGCACGAGCGGTGTCGCAAGCGCGGCGAGCAGGAGATACGCGACTTCGTAGCGATGCCAGTGACGCATCGATCCACGCCAGCCGATCGCTGCAAGCCCATAAGCGAACTGCTGGAACTTGCCCTTCGCGCGGTCGCGAAGCGTCGCGAGATCCGGAACCATGCCGATGTACCAGAAGACCAGTGACACGGTGAAGTACGTGCTGACCGCGAACACGTCCCACAAAAGTGGGCTTCGGAACTGCGGCCACATCTCCATCGAATTCGGCAGCGGGAACAGCCAGTACGCCAGCCAGACGCGGCCGACGTGGATGCCCGGGAAGAGTCCGGCGCAGATGACTGCGAAGATGGTCATCGCCTCGGCAAACCGATTGATGCCCGTTCGCCACTTCTGGCGGAAGAGAAAGAGGATGGCTGAGATCAGTGTGCCTGCGTGACCGATGCCGACCCAGAACACGAAGTTCGTGATGTCATACGCCCACATCACCGGGTTGTTCAGTCCCCACACGCCAACGCCCGTGAAGATCAGATAGTTCACGCAGACGCCAAGGAACCCGAGCATTCCCAGACAGATCACAAACGCGACATACCAAGCGAGCGGTGGCTTGCTCTCCGCAACGCGGCAGACCTGGTGGGTCACTTCGCCGAAGCGGTGCATGTTGAGGACAAGCGGAGCACGTCCTCCGATGGGCTGCTCCGTGTTGTCGGTCTCGACGAAGCCCTTCGTGGCAGAAGAGTGGTGCATGGATGGCTTGGACGACATGGATGAATGGCTCGCCATGGATCAGCCCTTGGTGTTTCCGTTGCTGTGACCGTTGCTGTGATCCGTTCCGTGATCACCGCCGTGACCGCCGTAGCCGCTGCCTGACTCGCGCGGGAGCGCGGGGTTCGTGACGCGAGCGAGATACTGCAGCCGCGTCTTCGTGTTGAGCTCCTCCAACATCTGATACGAGCGACTGCTGCGGTGCAGCTTGGCGACCGCGCTGTCGGCCACATTCAGATCGCCGAAGGTGATTGCGCCTGTTGGGCACGCTTGCTGGCACGCCGTCTGAATCGTTCCATCCGGGATCGAGAACTGCTTTTGGCCGCTGGCCGTGCCGCCGGCTCGAGCCCATTCATTCTTTGCCTTGATGCGCGCCGCCTGGATGCGTTGCGTGCAGAAGGTGCACTTCTCCATGACGCCGCGCATGCGCACGGTCACCTCTGGGTTGAATTGCATTCGCAGCCACACATCGGGACCCTCTTCGATGTAGTACTCAGGCTTCACTTTCGCGATGCCCTCCTCACGACTGACTTCGCGGCGGTGGTAATCGAAGAAGTTGAAGCGCCGCACCTTGTAGGGGCAGTTGTTGCTGCAGTACCGCGTGCCGATGCAGCGGTTGTAGACCATCGAGTTGAGTCCATCCTCGTCGTGCACTGTGGCCGCCACTGGGCACACTTGCTCGCATGGTGCGTTCTCGCAGTGCATGCATGCGACGGGCTGCAGTGCAAAGCCGTCGGGGCTCGCCGCGTTGGATCCCTTGAAGTAGCGGTCGATGCGGATCCAGAACATCTCGCGTCCACGCAGGACCATGTCCTTGCCGACGACGGGAATGTTGTTTTCGGCTTGGCACGCAGTGACGCATGCGCTGCAACCCGTGCACTTCGACAAATCAACGGCCATCGCCCAGCGGAATTGGGCGCCCTCCAGATTGTTCTCTGACCACAGCGACAGTCGCGACGCGACATGCGTGCGATGCCGAGCGAAATCGGGATGGGTGCGATACTCATCGAGTGTCGCTTCGCGCACCAGAGTCGGCAGTCGCTCTTGGATGCCTTGCAGCGGGACGGCCGTGTTGATCGCATCCGCTGCGCCGTGGTCCTGCGTGTGCGCCACGCTGTAGGTCGCACCCGTGGGAACGATCGCCGTCGCTGTTGTCCAATCTGGAGCATCGGCTGTCCGAATTCGGTTCGCATTGAATCCTGCATCGGACGCGACAAGTCCGACACCTTCGCCGCTTCGCCCGTAGCCGACGCTGATTCCAACCGAGCCGTCCGACCAACCTGGCACAGGCCACGCGACCGCTTCGAGCGTTCGTCCCTGCACAGTCACCGCCGCCATTTGCCCGCGCTTGAGCTTCAGGTCGTCTGCGGTCTTTGGACTCATCAGCAGCGCGTTGTCCCACGTGATCTTGGTGACAGGGTCCGGCAGTTCCTGCATCCAACTGATGCAGCCAAAGCGCCCATCCCACACCTTCAGATCGCGGAGGAACACAACTTCCACGCCCTTTGCCGAATCGCACTCCCACGCACAACCCGTCAAGGTCTTGGCAATCTCCGCTGCGCGCATCGGTGGAGTGGAGACGGCAGGCAGCGCCGAGCCTTCCACGAAACCGCGGTCGAGCGTCTTGCGCCAAACCTCCGCAAAGGCGGGACCGCCCGCATTCGCGCTTGCGAGCGACTCGTGCGTGCTCTTCACGAGCGACTCGCCATCGGTTGGGCCGTCGCCCAAGAGTTCCGCAAGCAGTTCATCGACGCTGCGCCCGCCCTGCCCTTGCCCGAGCATCGGCAGGATCAGCGGCTGCTGAACAGCGATCGTTCCATCGAAGCTTCGCGTGTCCGACCAGCACTCGAGGAAATGCGCCTGCGGGATATGCCACGTGATGGCCGAGTGCCGTGCGGTCTCATCCGCATGCAGCCCGAGGTGAACGACTCGCGCCACCTTCTTGAGCGCGCCAGCGAAATCGCAGTCCGCAGGTGCCGCATACACCGGGTTCACGCCAAGAATGAACAGCGTGTCGACTTCGCCCGCTTGCATCGACTTGCACAACGCTTGCATCGCCGGCATCGATGCGGTCTGCATCTCCGCGAGCAGCATGACAGTTGATCCTTCGTTGCCGAGCGCACGATTGATGGCCGCGACGAGCGCGTGAGTCGCCTCGCACGCGGTCGCACCCGCGGTGACGACCGAGCGTCCACGGTTCGCCTTCAGGTCCGCAATCAGCGCATCAAAGACCTTCTGTCCGCGACCCTCGCGCAGTGCGCTTGCCGCAGCACTTGAGTTCGCCGCAGACAGCGCGGCACGGAGTTCTGCGGAGTCACTGCCCACACCGACCGCTTCAGCGATGATCGATGCAGCCACATGCATGAAGGCAAGGCGCGTCGCAATGCGCTCATCCGCGCACATGCCAGTCGACGTGAGTCCTTGCTCGACCACATACAAGCGAGCCACTTCTTGCGCCTTCGGATCAGCCGCATCGATGGAGCGTCCGACTGCCCAGCGCTTCGCCCACTGCGGCGCGTCAGGGCTGCCATAGAGGAAGTCGTCGCCCAGCGACACGATCACTTTCGCCTTGTCGAACAGGGGCAGCATGCGCATTGGAGCGCTGAATGCAGCTTCCGTTCCGACAATCGCGTTGTCACGCCCAAGCGACTCCCACTCCACAACCGTCGCCTTTGGGAACGCCGCACGAACGCGCGCCATCGTTGCCGCGTGCGTCGGACCGCTCGCTGCGCCACACAGCACTGCAAGCCCCTGCCCGCCCTTCTGCTTCAGTTCGCGCGAGGTGTTCGCCAGGAACGTGGCAAATGGTTCGTAGGAAGACCCAATGCCCTTCGACAACACCTGACGGCTGCGCTCGGGGTCGTACAGCGACAACACCTGCGCCTGCGCAACTGCAGAGATGCCCGCTCCACCCCACGGATGCGCGGGATTCGTATCGAGCTTGATCGGTCGTCCGTCATAACTCTTGACCAGCAGCGGCTGACCGAAGCCCGCGAAATCCCACGCACTGCAGTAGGTCACAGGCACACCCGGGATCCGATTGGCGGGTTGGCTCGCTGCGGGAACGATCTTCGTCTCTGGCCAACGGCGGCATCCTGCGATGCCAAGACCGGCGAGCGCGAACGATGCGCCCATCACCTTCAGGAAGGTGCGGCGATCATCGGCTGGCACATGCTCCGAAGCTCCATCCGGGAACTCGCGGTGCATCCAATCGCGGAACTCAGGCGATCCCGTGAGATCGTCAACGCTGCGCCAGTAGGTCTTCTTCATCGATGACATGTCGAGCAGTTCTCGCTGGGATTGATGTGGTATTGCGTGGCGAGCGCCTCGCGCTCCTCGCGCGTCATTTCAATGCGCTGATCCCACGCCAAGTTGGTGATCTGCGAAACGGGGCGAAGTCGATCGATGGGATCACGATGACACTCCAGGCACCAGCCCATCGCAAGCGGCGAGTGGCGATAGACCACTTCCATTTGATCGACGCGTCCATGGCACTCCACACAGCTGACGCCGCGGTTGACATGTGCGGCGTGATTGAAATAGCTGTAGTCCGGAAGCTTGTGCACCTTGACCCATTCGATGGGCAGTCCCGTTTCGTACGAACTACGCACCTCTGCAAGCTTCGGACTCTCGCGGTGAATCTGCGTGTGGCAATTCATGCAGGTTTGCGTCGGCGGCACTGCGGCGAACGATGTTCGCTCCACCGTTGTGTGGCAGTAGCGGCAATCCAACCCCAGCTTGCCGACATGCGTTGCATGGCTATAGGGCACTGGCTGCGTTGGCATGTAGCCCGCATCGATCGTCTTGGGGCTGAAGCCGTACGCAACGACCAGAACCGCGTACAGGGGCATAATGGCACCCGTCACGAGGATGAATGGCAGGAGGTTGTTCGTCCAGCGGGGGAAGAGGAATCGGCTCATGGTGCGATGACTCGGGCGAGGGATGTGGGGCGGATCAAGAAAGCGTGCAAGAAGAGGTTCACAGAAACGCTACTTTGTGATTTTTTTCACAATGTTTTGACGAAAACAAATGGTAGGGGGCAAGGGGTGGTGCCGCAATGAATGCCGAGCCTCACGGCATGGGATGGTGAGTGCCGTTGGGTCCGAATTCGACTATCGGCGAAATCAACGCCAAAGGACGGAAACATGTCATTGCGCCCCACCGCCTAAGGAGCTGCAATCCAAACTCAAGAAAGACCTATAACCGAAACCGTCAAAGTTAGTTTTTATATGCAAACTAAAATTAAGTATGTCGAAGGCGAAAGTCAGATCACAGCGGCACCGTCCTCCACTGGGCCCCCCCTCCCCCGCAGTTTGATCTTCACACACGCGATCGATCCAAACGGTCTCCTTTATCCGCGAACGCGCACAGGGCACTCCCCGCTCGGATGGGATGTTCGGCCGCTCTCTTCGCAGTGAATCTCTCGCGCATGGAGCGGTTGCGATCTGATGGGCGCGGTCGGCCGCGCGGTCGGCGGCTGCCAAGACGGCAGATTCGGCAGCAGGCGCTCGACGCGTGTGAAACCCCGGCAAGCCAGCGCTCGTTGGGCAGTTCCAAGGTGTTTGTTCACAACTCGATTCGCGGCGGCACCACAGCGCGGGCAGAGGGTCGTACCCTCGCTGCATGACGATGCCTTTCACGCGGGTGCTCCTTCTTATCAGTTTGACGGCTGTTTGTTTCGGCTGCGGCGAAGCATCCATGAAGGTCGGGCTGCACACGCGCTCTGCGGTCTATGGCAACTCGCAGCTTGAGCGCGATGGTGGCGCCCGTGCCATCCTCACCGCGAAGCCACCGCGCGTGGGCACACTGCAAGGCGTCTCGCCAGGCGCGCCACTCCGTGGACTCGGGGTATTTGCATCCGATGCCGTGCGGATCGGGCTCCACCGCATATGCCCCGATGCAACGGTGCTGACTGGACCAACAACCACGGCACTCGCGGCGCGCGTGGGCAAGTCACGCGAACTGCACAACTTGCTCGACCGCGCAAACAACACTGGCATTCTCGCTGCCGAGGACTTGGCGGCACTGGGCAAGGCAACAGGACTGGACTACTTCTTCCTGGGCACGATCGCGTGGATCAACATCAGCAACTCGACACGTTTCAATCCGCTTGGGTTGACCATCGTCCGATCTGACTGGACGAACATGAACATGGTGCTGCAGCTGTACCACGCGCCAAGCGGTGAGATCGTTTGGCAATCCGTTGGTGATTGCACGGGCTACACCGAGTCGGCGGCGGCGGTTCCCATCTCGGTGCATGTGGTCACAAGCGATCTTGGCGAAGCGATGCTGAGTGATCTGCTCAAGGGTCGGTCGCGTTCCACCATGTTTGGAACTGGCAGCGAACCGCTGCTCACAGTGCCAGAGCCGCCTGCCACCAGTACCGATGCACAGGGCAACAAGCGCAGTCAGGATGCGGACGCATACGCCCCTGCCGACATGCCGGAGGTTGAGCCCGAAGCGCCTCCAGCGCCGAGTCCGTGAGCATTCGACCTCACGGCGCTGGCCCGCAGATCAGTTGCCGACACCGCGCACCTTGACTTCACCGAATGGAAGCGACTGCTCGCCAAGTGCCTCGAGCAACAGTTTCAACAGATTGACTTCTATGCAAATTCTCTCCGCCGAGAGGTTGACTTGAAGGATCAAGACGGTCGAATAACAGATCGCCTCTTCCGGATTTCGCTGTCGCACGACCTAAGCCACTCCCGCAGGCGCTTCCCAAGAACAGTCGGGGGGCTGGAGAGCAAGTTGGCGCCCTCAACCATGGCACCGCGGGCCGCCTCAAGCAAGCGAAGGCCCTCGGCACCCTCCACCCATTGCGCGCAACGCCGTTGCGCCACGGCAAGATTCATGAGCACTCGACTGCGTGCACCTCGTGATGGATCAGATCCGAGCCGCTCAACAGCGGTCCGAAAGAGATCAAATGCGCGCTGTTCGAAAAGGTTTGCAGACTCACTCTCGACTCTTGCACGAGCCAAGAACACCAGTCCCAGCCGATTCTCGAGGCGAGCCAAATCAATGCTGTGGTCTACCCCCGAGTAGCCCAAACATGCATCGAGCAAACAGCTGCACGCTGCCTGAAGCCTTTCAACGCGCTCTAAACCAACGACCTTGGCGGCACATCGCCACATCGCGAGCCCTGCAGATTCACAACTCTGAGCCCACTCGATTGGATCAGAGATCTGCTCTTCTGCACAGATGCCCCGAATCGTTGCATCGGCATATCGCTTCAGGACGACCGAACGATCGGCTCCCCCTTCATGAGAGGCAAGAGCCCACAAGACCTCGCCCAGCTTTCGGTGATATGCACATGCAGTTTGTTTGTCTTGATCAGGGTCAAGGAGAGCGATCGCGCGCTCGCGCTCTGCGGCGGACTCCATCAAGCATTCACGCCGACTTCCCTTGCCGCTCATCGGGGTCTTCGGATTCAATCCTATTCGGTAGAGCGTCCGCGATCTGCGGGCCCGAAGAAGGTGCAACTCCGCCACACTGAGGCTCTCGCCAGAGCCCGAATCATCCTCGCCAATACGCAGGAGCACAGCCTTCATCAAGCCCTCCGCTCTGTGCAGCTCATCCAGAGTTGCATCATCGGGGGCAAAAAGGGAAACGGCGAGACCACTCAACGCTGGCACTGGTGCTCGGCTGAGGTCTGCCCACGGGGGGGCTCCCAAGTGGTGCTCGACCACTTGTTGTGCGAGCGCGCGAACCACTTCGGCTACGCGAGATCCCCTCGACTCAGAACACTCCTGAATCCAGTGTGCGAGTTTTTCTACGAACCACGGACGCCCGTCCTGAAGCACAGCGTCGTCAATGCCCTGGAGGCTCCGGTACAGATAGTCCGCGAGGGCATTGAGTTCACTGACCGCCAGAGAAGGCTCAAGATGCTTGAGCAGCAGACTGCACGCCGCAAACATATTTTGCATGACGGCAAACCAGGCCTCTCTGTCTTCGCAAGACCTGAGTATCTCGAGTGCCCCCTTGAAACACTCTTGGGCTTGCCGAATCTTCACAACCTTCTCAACTGAAGCATCGCCGGTGCACTGAAGAATCATCGCAGTACCGAGGAGGTTCTGGGTGTTCGCCCACTCGATTGGGTGTGCATCACGCGTCAGGACGCGCTCAACGCTTATCAAGATGAGGATTGCCGACTCCAGTTCCTGATGCAGAGTCAACGATTGACCACCACTTGCCAGCCCCTCGGCACCAACTCCCTGCGAAAACGAAGGACGCTCGCTGTCAACCCCAGACCCTGAGGTCGTAGCGTCGGTCGCAGACTGAATCAACATCTCAGCGCAGTTACGACGCAGCATCGCATCGGCAAACGCCTCGATACTCGTGGAATATCGCCCAGCGCCCATCGTGTCGGACAACTCCTCACTCATCGACATCGCCCGCCCAAGAACTTCAGTAGACCTGTACCGAAAACCATCAATGCGAATCACAGCAACGCGTCACGAACCACCCAGTGCAGCCAATGGGATCGAACGGTTGCCCCGCTTACAGCTTCGCCAAAGCGATCAAGTGGAGCCTTGCATTTCCTGCTACGACGAACGATCGGCTAGCGCTGGCGGCGCTGAACTTTCGCTTGGAGTCGGGTCATCCTCGCAGCGAGTCGCATCCTTGTCGTAAAGGTGTGCAAGGAGCTTCTCGAATGCATACGGGCGCGCAGTCATGAGTTGCTTCGATGAGAACTCTAGTGGATTCGATCCGTCGGCAGTCGGCTGAAGCGCCCGCTCAAGACCAGCGGCAATGTCAGCCCTGAAATCATCGAGCCACTTCTGAGCCTCTGTCTCACCGTAGGGGAACTTGATTGCAGCCGATACCGTTTGATCGGCAGGAAGGCGGTGCACCTGAGGTTCAGCACCTGATCGAAGCGGAACCTTGAGACGAACCATTCCGGTAGGTTCCACGACCAGACGGCTTACTTCCGCAACAGTCATCTGCTGCCGATCGGCAGTCGCCAAGAACTGCGCTGCATCCACAATCTGCGATTTGGTTGAAGCAAGTTTATCTGCCATGAGAAGCGCCACCAACTGCTGCCCGCTGCGCCAAGCAGCGCGGACAGCAGTTTCGCCAAACTTCTCATGCACTATCCGGTCCAAAGCACCATCCTGCGACAACAGATCCCTCACAATGCTCACGACGCACTCGGTGATGGGCAGATCATGCCCTATGCGCTCGGCAACAAGGCGCTGGATCAGTGTGTGGAAAACATCATCAGGCGCGCCAACTCCCTTGATCCGGACAAGTTTCTCCAACTTCTTACTGATGTCCACAAGGTTGTCTTTCTTGATCTGGTCAATCAACCGTTTGCAAACATGCTTTCCAAGTGTCCCGTTATTGTCCGCCAGTTTCTGCGCGAAGCCGTCATAATTTTCAATGAGCGCCACGAAATCACCCAAACGGGACTCAGAGAAACGGTCCTTGATGAATCGGTCAAGGTTGCCTCCCCAAACTCCCTTCCCCCCTGTTAGGGACTGCTCAACTGTTTGGAGCGGCGCGAGTGAGTACTGCGGACCTGCCTCCACGGCGACTGCCAGGGCACTCAGTGGGTCTCCACAACGCACCTTCGGAGCGTGTTTGTCGTGAAGAGTAAGCACAGACTGCTGGTCTGCCGCGGAAAGGTTCCGCAGCTCGGTTACTGCCAAGTTCACGAGTCGCGACACTGCAACGTCGTCTACTTCCGCAATGTGTCTTGAGCGAAGCGCCTCGATCAAGATCGTTGTTTTATCTCCTTCGACGAGACCAACCCGTGCTCCGGCCTTCAACAAGAGCTTTGCCACACTGTGATTACCGAATGCGAACGCATGATGGATCGCTCGCCAGCCACGCCCATCGTGATGATCGATGCTCTGCCCGCCCCGAAGTACTTGCAGGCGTTCCTCCAGACACCCCAACCTGCCTTTCTCATTGTCCCGAACAGTTCTTGCCGCTGCCATGAGTGGTGTCATGCATGGTGACGAGCCCACACTAAAGTTCGCATGGACAACCTGACCAGCTGTTCCAACGATTCCTTCGTTTCCAAACAAAACTGGATCGCAGCTGTAACCGTACAGAAGGGCTCGTGACCGATTGCAACCATCCAACTCGTCCTTTGGCCCGTTCCAAAGTGCCTTCAGAATCGGATTGTCCCGCTCCTTGCAAAACTTTCTATAAAGCTGCTGCAACGCTTCTCGCGCCTGCGGCCAAACGACTGAATCAAGGAGGAGCGCGTGGAGCGCTGGGATGTGATTTTGATAGGGCGCATGGCTCCCATCCATCACTTCTTTCTGGATCTCACTAGAACTCTTCCCATCAAACAGCGGCTTGGTACTCACAATCCCGGCTCGGTAGTAGTCCCTTGCCCATGTGGATAGCTCCTGAAACTTCTTCGGATCTACTGCAGGATTGAACTCTTTAGCTTTGAGGAACTCGCCAATCTCGGCGACCTGAAACTGAGGGTGGAAACTCGAGTCGACAAGGGCACGAAGACCACTTGTTCCATCGGCTTCAATGTCGCCCCTCAGGACCTCCTCTAGGTAGCTGCGTTCCTCATCCCGTCTGACGCGCAATCTCAAGTACTCGGAACGCTTCTTGCCGCATCTCGTGCGCTCTGCGCGTTCAAACCGACCATCGAACAATCTCTGATCGATGTCGCGACGCAACTCCTTACTCGCCGCAGGCACCGCCTTTGCGACTTGGTTCAAATTGGTGCAGCTATCAGATTCCGAATGAGATGGTTCTCGGATGAACAGAGAGTCTTCTTCAATATCCAGCAAGCACTTCGCCTGATCTTCCGTGAAACTCACTCCCTGAGACACGCCAATGGTTTCTTCTGCACGAAACAGCATCTTCGCGCATTCCTTCTGGTGTTCTGGCGGTGCTTCACCGAACACCTGGAACCAATTCTCTATCTGCGGGTTTTTGACACAGGCCGCGCGAATCAGGTAGCGGACACGGCGTTGTACGAGCCGCCCATCCTCACTTGAGTCGCCGAACTTCGGATACCCGACAACACATCCGGCTTCCAAACCAAGTGATGAGGCACGCAAAGTATGCATGACTTCGCGGAGGAATCCCCGACTGACTAGGGCGTTCTCATCCGAAGAAAGTCCCACTGGCGGACGATCTCCAAGCACTGCAGTCGGCAAAGTCGCGAACCGAAAGACGGTCGGCAGCGAATCTACGGTCGCGGCCTTGGGGTCACGAGGCCACCCTGGCTCTGCCGGAGACGGTACCGCTTCCCCGCGAGCCGCCTTCACCAAAAGCTTGATGGAATCCGTCACCGCAATCTGAAGCAGCGCGTTAGAGATCACTCGGCTGCCCGCCGGCCGGCGACGGATCATGTTATTAATTTCACGTCGAGCCCTCTCCAGCCGATCTCTTTCACTTGGCTGATTCTCCCACAGCAACTGCAGTCTGTGACAGAAGAAGAACGCACTCACCAAGCCACGATTCACGCCCTCCGTACCGTCGGCATCAGTTCCATCAACTATGTTGTCCAAGTAGCTGTTTAAGTGTTGTAGATCTGCTTGCACCTCATGTGCTCTCCCGCCCCCAAGGACGAGCTCACGCTTCACCTTGACGAGAGGCGTGGTAGCGAACGTATCCCCTGCCTGCACCAGTTCGCTGCGCAGTCGTACCGACCAAGGATGAAATGACAGGATCGGGTTTTCCTCCAGAGGCCTTTCGCGGCCACAACCCAAAATTTTTGCGGCAGAAGAAAACCAAGGCACCCCACGTCGAATCAGCTCGAGCAGTCCATCGTACATCCGATGACCGTCCTCCCCGTTTGGATCGGTTCTCCGCTCTGCGGCATGACGAGTCAAACGAATAAACACATCATTGAACAATGCGTTTCCGAACGCTCCATCCTCACGGAACTGATCTTGGACAAATTCTTTGTCCAACGCTTGGCTCTCCAAGAACTCACCAAGCCGTTGCTTGGATCCCACAATTGTCTCATAAACTTCGCGCGCAAAATCCTCTTGTCGGCTTGGCTTAGTCATAATGTTCTCTTTGTAGATCTCTGTAAGAAATGAAGCACTGAGTCATTCAATTTAAAACGATGACTGTAACACGTATTGCAACAACCGTCTGCTCATGACCTCGGTTACGCATCAAATTTAGTCCGGGGGCATCGCGATCAAGAGGTCTTCAGCTTGCGCCAAAAGCCGCTGCTCCCCACGGAGACGAAGCCCGTTTTTACACCGTATGAGCGTTTGTCGAGCCTGGTCCTTCATCTCACGCTCAACCTTTTCGTTCAGGATGGGCAGGATAAAAGTGTTCACTTTGTCGATCCACTCGTTCACACTGTCGGTCGCCGCAACCTTTGGCCGCGGCTCTCGGTAGCCGCCACCGTTGGGGGGGGCCCCCGTTGACTCACTGGTGCCCAAGGTGAAGCCAAGGTCGCCCGGCTTCGGAAGATGTCGTTGGATCGGATCGGGCTCGCCGCCAACACAAACGGGGATGTTAACGTGGAACCGTTGGCTTACCGCAGCACGGAGCCGACCAAACCTCTCGGGTCCCAGCAGTTTATTGATAACTGACATTGCGCTGCCTGGCCGCACCCCGATGGCCCTTCTCCACAGATCCTCTGGCGTCGGTACAAAATCAACACCAACCACCTGCACGGCTCTTTGAAACTCGTCAACAAACTTTTTGCCCGCATTCTCGTCACTCGGCAATTGATAGAAAAGTTGCTCGCAAGCGGACTTTGCCTCATCGTCAAGGTTGGGGGTCGTAGCGGCCAACGAAATCAAACACTTCGCTATCGTTTCGCAAAATTTTCGAGCTTCGTTGGGCGGCCATTCATCGGGTGGCTGCATTTCGCCCCTCGTCTTCAGCACCGTAACTGGTAAATCTAGCTCCCCAGGCGCGCCGTCGACACTCAGGATGACACGCCAGGTATCGTCATTCGGACGGTAGACATTTCCTAGAGAAATCTCCCCTAGTTCCACGTATAAATTCCCATCCGGGCCTTCGCCGTTCGGCCTCGTCGGTTGATACGGCGTCCCAACAAGGTCGTAAAGCGAGTTGCCAAACCACCCTCTTCTCCGAATGGGCTGTCTCGCCCCATTCAATACCTTTATCTTTCGCACCGTGGCCGCCCTATTTCTATCCCCCGTGGAGTGATCTGACACGGCGATCTTTTCCGCCTTCTCATCAAACTTGAGCCAAATATTTGGCGGCGTTCGAACAGGTGGTGGCGGTGGGTCCACGACGGCCCCCTCCCGCTGCGGTTGCCACCTCCTGAGATTCGCAATGTAATCTCTATACCGCTTCATCTCGGGCGCGTCGTGCTCCGCCCCGTCGCCTCTCACCATCCGACGTCCACGTTCGTCCTGTTCAAGCTTTTCCAGTCTGGGTTCCAGGAACCCTCGAGCCTCTCCTTTACCACACACATCCTGCACAACTTTTGTTGCGTTGCACACACACACTAGCAACTTTGGTAGCACAACAAAGTCGGGGTCCTTGGAGGTGAGGTCACGACTTATGGTGAGCTCCAGCCACCAACCACATACGTCCTCAACAAGCTTCTTTCCCTCTGGACCCAAACCGATGAGTTCTGAAGTGTTGAGCGCCTTCCCGTCCTCCCGTGGGCAAATCAAATTCCAAGCTCGCTCTAAGACAGCCTGATACTCCTTACCCCCATTCTTGAAAATTCTAGTGCAGCGCATCAGTGCCACGAGCCGCTGATCCGCTGAGAATCCTTCTTGCAATCGTTGAATCGCTTCATCCGCCCAGGTACACAATTTATCAGGGGCTATGACTCGAGCCTCCATGGCTCTATCTAAAGCGCGCAATATGTCACACAAAATCACCGAGCCGAATTCAGCCTTCCACCTTTGAACAAAATTATTCGGTATTTCTAATCCCTCGGGTTGGCCTTTTAACTGAGGGTCAATGCATTGACAGTCAATGATCTGTGCCAGAAGCCTCAGTGCCCTTTTATATTCGCCACGTTTCAGCGCTTCCCTTTGCTGCCGCCCCAACGCCCTTCTGTCTTTGGCGGCATCTGGATGCCAGTCGACCGCGCGATCCCACGCCTTGTCCGCAAAATCACGCATATCCGGATACCCGACCAGAGCTTCCGCTAGAAGTTCCTCCTCCAGGCCGAATCTCGTGTTCTCCTCATTTCGCTTACGCCTCCCGTGCCTTTCCACGAATCCTTTCGATAGATCCCTTAAAGCGTCGACGGCAAACTTGGCAAACTTGGAACAATCCGCACCAAGGGGCGGATCCGCACCAAGGAGCGGAACCTGATTGTCCTGCAATCTTGCAACCAAGATCGCAAAGCGCACAGTGTTTAGCGTTTGCTCTGAAACATCGTTTGGATTGGGCACGAGTTGAGCAATCTCGCCATTGACCTTTTCAACGGCGGCCCGCAGTCTTTCTCGGTCAATCGTCTCAATCAACGTCCAGAGGTGTGCTTGCACCCTGTTCGCTTGCTCGAGTTCGCGTCCCGAGGGGGTGAAATCTGCGTCCCGGCCAAATGGCCACAGACTCCTGCGCTTTGCGGCAAAGAGATAAGCCAAGATTGCAACCAGAAGCCCAATGAGAACAAACGCTCCAATGCTGTAGCTCTCAGCCCTATCTCTCGCAGCATCCCGCTCCGCTTGA